>WNFR01007326.1_pt1 | contig 11211 bp, 4 predicted proteins | sample 5400221 | NCBI WGS metagenome assembly WNFR01 (sample SAMN13153357, study PRJNA577476) | soil metagenome | isolation source: 40 cm soil under Madrone tree | place: USA:California | collected 2016-06-14 | reverse complement strand
GGGACGCCCGCCTCCCGGCGCTCCACCGTGGCGATTTTAGGCTCCGGTCCCACGCTTCCTTCTCCGGCATTTCCTCCGGATCCGTACAGCGAGCTCCTCGCAGCCAGGTCGTAGTGCCTGGCGGTCGGGGGTCCCGTGCCTCCCGGGACGAGCGGTTATGAGCCGCCGCCGCGGGACGCCACGCCTCGCTCCACCTTCGGGATCATCTCCGGAGATGCCCCTCATGAGCGAAGCTAAACGTGTATATAATTTAGCTGCTGTCTGCAGTCAAGCACAAAATGGGTTAAAATTGCGCTTCGATATGAGCGCGTGAAGTCCTTTCATGCCAGCGGCTTAGCCAAACCAGCCGAGTAGGATCCGGCCACCCGTCGTAAAAGAAGAGCCATTCCGCTCGGGATGCCCTGAGGTGGCTGCTTAGGAGCGATGAGGCCGCGCGCGATATAGGCCAAGAAGTCTGCATATGAGATGTGGCGACGGGCGGCCAAGTGGCACCGCCCGCGCCAGTTAGCGATACTTCCGCGTTTTGTCAGTCGGGCTCGGCAGCATTGATGACGGGAAGCAGCGGCGGGCCAAAAGCGCAGGTCGATCAAATCCTGCAGAAATGCAAAAAGGGAGATGTTATTCAGATCCCAACCGGGGGCTTGTTCGCTGTATCAACGCTCTGTGATTTTTCGCGCGCTATTGTTGCTGTAGCCGGCGGTTCGGTGGCGTGCGTATTGCTCGGAAAGGAGCGGCCGATACGGTGACGGTGGCCCTTGTTCCCCAATGGAATCCTGAACCAACACAATATTTCCTGAAGGAGGGACCGCCGTGGACGCCTCACGGCTAAAGCTAGTTGTGGATTTCCTCATCGAAAAAGAGAAGGAACATCGCATAACCGTCGGCATGAACATTCCCCAGTCATCGGCGATATGGTGTCTAATCCGTCCGTCGGAAAAATGAAAGATGGGCGTCCCATCGATCGCGCGCTAGATGACCTGCTGTATGGCTCTATCGCCGTTGCCCTCGCATCCTTGATGCCATAACCAATCACGAGACCTTTTGAGCTCGCCTCACGAGAGGCCGGGCAGAAGAAGATATTCGAGCAGCGCCGTACCGCCAAAACTGCCGAGCGGCAAGAGCATTGCTCGCACTACAGGCTGCTGGGAAAACGGGGTAAAGGCGCCGTCGCGGAGTTCTTCTACTCGACGCAACAACAGTTCCAGTTGTCCGGCAAGCCGCTCCCCATCCTGCGATTGTCTGGCCGCCATGATTCGATCATTAAGCCGCCGGAGCGCCCTGGCGCGCAGGGCCTCCGCCGAGAGTCGCAACGCTATGGCGCAACCGCTGACGATGAGCAAGGCGATGCCCATCGTGATGACATCAGGCACGCTTAGCCCGTAATTCGCGAACAGCCGGCTGCGCGAGACGACCAACAACGCGATGATCAAGAAGGGATAGTAGATGAATGTCGTTACGCACTTGGTGCGTTTGGAGACGAAGACAAGGTCGATCCAGTCGTCGAGGACGTCCAGTGGAAGCTTAAGGCGATGGCTGAATTGCTTCAGCGTCTTCGGCGGCCAAATGCCCGTCTTCATGCGAAACCCTTTGATGACGCGCCAAGTGAGCAGCGTCGTGTCCGCCACGGCAAAGATCAGAAACCACGTCGCCAGAACAAGCGCCCCCGTCACGATGATGTAAGCCCACAAGCTGACGCTTCCTCGCGCCGGAACAGGCGGGTTGCCGAATGCGTAGGTTAGGATCGGCCAAAGCAGGGCTATGGCCACCATTCCGGCAGCGGCCCGGTAAAACCGTGCGCGCTGATGCCCTTGATAGATGTACATCCCCCAGAAGCGAAAAATGTGGTCTGGCACGCGGTCATCCTCGGTGGTCACGCGCTCGGCCGGCAGCCGATACCAAAAATGGCTCACAAATCGAATCCACGGCGGAGTCTTGCCGAGAAGCGTTTTTTGTTCGGCTTCCACCCGTTGCCGTGTGTCCATTAGATTCAAGTCGTGAAAGATTTTCTCGAAGTTTTCGTTCAGCAACCGGTAACCGCGAATGATGAGCCCGATGCAGACAGCGAGCGTCAGCACGCGCAGCAAAATCGTCGGCCACAAGCTGAGACCGTTGAGCAGTATCATCGGCTGGTCGCCTTCCGTGAGCGAGCGTGCGAGTAAAGGCCAAAGCCAGTGAATCCCTGTCGCAACCGCATAGATGATGACCCCAAGTCCGACGAGGATCGCCAGGCCCCGCGCTGCGAGCTCAGGGTAGCTGTTCGAACCTTTCATGAGGCTGTCGATGCGGCGCCAAACTCGGCGCCTGAGGGGATAGCCGGCGGCGCACACGGCGAGGACTGAGAACGCCGCGGCCATGGGGATACTCACATTCCGGAACGCCGCCGTCGCGAGTGGGTGAATCTCCTCGCATTCGAGTCCTTTCTGGCATGTCTCTTTATCGGTTCGCGTGCCTTCCAATTCGAATTGCGCGTCGTGGGACGAGTCCTTTCTGGCAAATTGAACCGCGCGCACACTCCCGACCTCGAACATGCGGGGCTTCAACCAAGCCACAGGAGCTCCCGCCATGCCGCGGATCGCGATGCGGGTCGCCAGAAACGCCGCGGTTTGATAGCTGCTACGAAACGGCGGGGTTTCTCCTTGCGCGGCGGGCCGCAGCTGCAGTCCGAAGCTGGATGCCACCAGGAGATTACGCGTGTACGTCAGCGCGGCCGGATGCAGCACCAGAGCATCGAGGTCGGTCGTGAAGAACAGCGCGTTCGGCACCAGCGGACGCAGCGCTTGCAGCACCAGCAGCTTGTCATAGAGATCGGAGCCGAGGATGCCCACCGCCTCGACGCCCTTGGAATCTTGCTGGCGCAGTTCGCCATCGAGTTGCTGGATGCGTTCGCCGAGGCGCCTCAGGTAATCGAATTGTCCCTGTCCTTCGGCTCGCTCCTGCGGCTTGGCATCAGAAGAAGGCTTGGCGCTGTCTTTGCTCTCCTTGTCCTGCTTACTCGTCTTGGAACCGTTGCCGCCGCCCGACGCTTCGCTGCCCGGCATCTGCCCGTCGAGACCGCGCAGATATTTGAAGCGATGCAGCCGAGGCTTATTGACAAATGGGTCGGTGTCGGTTTGCCGACATCCTTGCGTCCCCTCGGTGTCTTTGTTTTCGTCTTCGCCGAAACATCGCGCGATGGAATCGGGCAGGGCCCGCCCGTAGAGGGTGTCCCATTCCGAGACCAGCGCGATGTGGCTGGTCTTGTCCTTAACTTTCCGGAGTCTTAGCTCAGCCCTGATGGTGAGCGCGAGCGCCTCGTCCGTGGCAATCATCCGGTAGAGCTTGATTCCCTTTTTCGCAAAGAAGTCCTGCAGGCACGTGTCCGAGCTGAGGCAAGCGGGACCGCGCGAAACATAATCGGGGATCAGCGTCGGATCGTCGGCCGTGGCGCTGTTGATATAGAATTCAGGGCGCGCGGATTCGGGACAAAGGGACAATCCATCATTGCTGATTTCGTCCACCATTGCTTGCAGCGTGGTCGAGAAGCTCGGACCGAGAATCGTTGCTTTTGCCCAAGGCACGGATGATCCGCCAGCGACGAGAGACCGGCACAAAAAGCCCTCGAATTGCTTCAGGGGAGAGTTGTTCAAGGCGTCTTCGTCGAACCAAAGTAACAGAACGCCCTTGTACGGCACGCTCTCACGCCTTGACTTGGGCTCGAACCACTCGAACGGGACGGCCTTAGGCGACTGCAATTCTTGCGCGGGATCCGGTCGAGCGGCGCCGGGCCAATAAAAGCCGACATGTTCCGAGTCGACTGGCGCGAACCCCTCGGCATTCAAACCGGCGAGGATCGCATAACGTGTGCGTCGTCGCGATTCGTGTTGCTCCGAATAAGGCGCTCCGGAGACAGGCGCGACCATGACAAGCAGAGGTTTGGGTAACTGCCATCCCAGCGCCGATTCGCTCAACGGCGACTGACAATGACCCTTGATGCGGTCTTTGATCGCGTCCAGCTGGCAGTTCTCGGGCTTGAGCTCGGGAGATCGCGCCAAGACCTCGGCCACAGCCGCGAACGGGTCTTGCCATAACCGAGCATCCACATCCTGCACGCCGGTGCGCTGGCCTATGATGGCCTCTGTGGTCGGCGGCCGACTGCCCTCCAGCGGAAGCTGATGCGCCACAAAGTATGTGCCGGCTGCCGCCAGCAAGAGCCAGATAAAGCCGTTGCCTCCGATATTCGGGGTCGACTGCTTTGTGTCGGCTGCCATGGCCACTTCCCCGGGCGCAACGCAGGCCAGTCCCTCGAGCCGGACAGGATGAACGACAGGACAACCAGGGAGCTTCGCTAGCGGGCCCGTTTCGTCGATCCGGTGCGAAGTCAGTTCCGTGCAGGCACTTCGGCCTCCAACGGAAATTCGGATGTTACTCGTTATGAGTGCAATATCAAGTAATCACGCTACAGCAAGAGTGTTCGTGGATGGCGGGCGCCGATGAAGAAGACACAACATCCCCGCCATATCGAATAAATCTCGTGTCGACCGATTGCCTTGACGGCGCTGTACCGAAATTTGATTTGGTTTCGTCAGTCTTCGAACACAGCGGAAAATGGCACCCGCTTGAAACCAGGCGGCGTTGCCTCCCCGGCGCGCGCGACCCGCGGCCGCTTCTGTGTGGGATGCGCCGTGGCCAGCCGATTCCAGTCGTAGTCGAACACCTGCGCCAGATATTCCGCGATCTCCTGATCGTCGAAGATCAGGCTGGCGTCTCGGTTGGTTTTGACGCCCTCGTTCGACCAATTGTGACTACCGAACATGACGATCTTGCCATCCACGATGATCGTCTTGTTGTGGCAACACGGCTGGAAACGGAACACCTCGCGTGGGAATCCCATGGCTATCAGGACATCCAGGCTCTCCTGTTTCATCAAATCGCGGCATATGATGCGGACATCGCGTCCTTCGTCGATTTTCTTCTTCAGGGCGCCAACCAGGAGCCGGAACTCGTTGAAGTCTTCGTTGGTGCCGCGGAAATTGATGTATTGATTCTGGAACCACACACTCTCCTTTGCCGAGCCGATCAAGTTCAGCGCATGCTCGGCATAATTGTCCGGCGTCAGGAGCGGTTGCACGCTTACCACACGATTGACTCGTTTCGGCTTGAAAAACTGCGGGGGTGCCGCAAAGGCGACCGGTTCTTCCGGTTCTTCCTCCGGCACTAACAGGTCCGGCGCTGCAGCAGATTGCGCCTCCCCGGCCTGCGCTGAAGCGAGCTCGAAATCGCGCTTTATGTAGGTTTCGTAAATGGAGGCCAATCGATCATTGTTAATGATCGCGTGATAATCACGGTTGTATTTCCGCTGGAACCCGGACGGAAGCTTTCCGGGATTCGGTGCGAAGGGATGCACGTCTGGCTGGTTCGATGACTGCCAATTCCCGCTCGAAAGCCAGACCGCCGTGCCATCGCGCACCGCAACCTTGATGTGATAGGCGGAGGCCCAAAGACCGTCCGGGTGGGCCTTGGAGACCAGCGTTGCCCATGCCATCTCGAAGCGATTTTTGAGCTTCTTCTCGAGAGGCTCGATGACCTCGTCTTCTTCGGCGAGGTCGTCGGCCTTGACGCCCGATTTTGCCGGCGGCTCGGGGACGGGATGCAGGACCAACTCGAAATGGCGCCCAGCCGGTGCCACGGCAGCACTGACGGCCTCGAAGATATGTGGCGCCGTGAACTGATACATGGCCACAGTGAGCTGCTTCTCGGTCCCGGCGAGAAAGGTTTCCAGCTCGCTCCAGCCGGCTTCCGGGCTGACGCAGACGGTCAAGTCCATCGCCTCCTTCACGAGCGGCAAGTTTGGCGGGACCAAGTCCTCGTAGCTCCCGGTCTTGGGAGGCCCGAACTCCATCACCTCCTCGCCACCCAGCAATTTTTCAAAGGCTGAGACGGTGGGGCCCTCCGGCAAGCTAAAGGAAAGCGGCTTTGCTCCGATCGCGGCCTGCTGCTCCTCGACCGTGGCGTCGGTCACGGCGAATGCGACGCCAAATTTTGCTTGGAGCTCGGGCGCCTTCACCGGATCGGTGCCGGGAATTACCGCAACAACGACGGCCGGTATGGCGTTGCCAGTCGATGGATAAGCGTAGCCAGGGCGGACCGTGATGACGTCCTTGAGCGCCGACAGCTCCTGGCGGACCGGTCCAAGCGCTTTCATAATTGGCTCGAATGAGGCGCGGACTTGGTCGGAGATCCGAAGCGTGCCTGAGTCATTCATGAAGATGTCCTTACAAGCAGCAGCAATTCATCGGCAACAGCTTCGCAAACGTGACTCGTGATCATGCGAAGGCGTCTTCTCGAATGCGCACGGCGGGATCTCCCAGGACGACATAGTTCTGCGCGTCGTTGCGTTCCAGCCAAAAAGTAACGAGATCCCGATCGCTTAGATGCTTGGCAGCTGGAGCCATCGGCGAGGTCGCGCTTGCCAGTACGGTTGAGAGCGCGGCGAAACGCGCGCCAAATTGGCCGCGTATCGCGTTGCCGACGCGGTCGCCGCTCAGCACGAATCCGAGAGTGTCGCGAAACGTGCCGATCTGGGCCTCCGGCACATTGGCAGTCTGGATCGAAAAGCTCCATGCCCGATCGATATGGCCTATGACGGCCAGTGCGCTGCCGTTGGGATGCGCGAGAAGGCGCCGCGGCAACGCCGCGACAAACGGCTTAGGCGCCAGCGGCGGCGTCGTGCCCGCCTGTGACAGGTCCATCGGGAATTGGTCCGCATCGGGCGTGCCGTCGCCAAAACAGGCAAAGAAAAACGCAACCATCCCCGTTACGTTGGCGTCGTCGGCGACGTCGGCAGCGGCAAGGTAGTGCTCCGCACGCATGGTGCCGAAACCGGGCCAATCTTGGCAAAGCAACGCGCCTTGATCGGTAAGCTGCTTTGGATGGCCGGAGCGGACTGCCATGCCGTGAGAGGCGGTGAACAGCATGGCCGGCGGCTTGGCGGCATGGAGGCTGGTGAGCAGGGTGTCCTTTGTTGCATCGTCGCCGAGGTGCAGCTTTCGATCAAAGCCTACGTCGGAGTGGATCGGCCGCTTGAGTTTGCCAGCCGCCTGCGCAATGCCGTTGGCGAGCGGATCTATCAGGAAATCAGCACTCAAGTTGGTCGCGGGATCGCCGAGATGACGGGTTCCCCAATAGGCAATTTCCTTCGCATTCGGAATAGCATTTGCCTTTTCATAATCGGCTATCGAGCGCGCGTAACGTTCATATTCGGCCGCAGTGTCAAACGCCAGCCGGCCGACCGCATATTCGACGCCGAGCAGATATTGGAAATCGAACGGGATTAGATCCGGTGGACCGACCAACAGCAGATAGTACGGAACGATTTCCGGATCGAGGCCGCCCGCCGACATGTGATGGCGCTCGTACCAGGCGCGGGTCTGCTCCTCCTTCTTGTAATCGAGCGTTTTGAAAAGATTACCCGCCTGCTGCTCGCGTAACTTGATCAACGGCTGCAGAGCGACGCGCACGTCCTGCGGCGTATCTTCATGAAAGATGATGCCCCATCCGGCCTCCTCCAGTTTGGCTGCGTCCATGCCAAATGGCACGCTGAACGACCGCGGTCTTTCCGCATGCAATTCCGAGAAGGACCTGACGCTGGGATGGACGAGAACATGCCTCGCCAGGTCGTCAACCGAGCGGGGCGCGAAGGCGTAATTCCCCGTGTCGATGTCGATTCCATTGACATAAACAAGGTTGGGATCGGCAGCCGCTGGCGTTACCTCTACAGCTGCTGCATTGGTCGACATTTTCTCCACTCCTGCAATGGATGGGGGAGAAACGACCTGAATGTTCGCAGTCGCGGTTTTGTTTGCCGCGGCAAAGACGCTTGCTTGCGCAGGGGCGTCGGGACTGGGGGGAGCCAGGAGTCTGTCGCTGGCCCGCCCATAGTGTTGGTAGGCGCCCCAACTCGACGATTCCTTCTTGAAGTCGAATACATTTCGGCGTGCCTCGCGCAACGCCTCGCCGATGGTGGCCGGCGCTGACCTGCCGATGTCATCCGGCTTGAGAAGTCCGAAGACGCGGGCATAGAACCAGCGCGCGCATTCGTACGCACAGTCATCACCGACCGGCCAGCCGGCGCCGATGAAGTTTGGGATCCCACGGCAAAAGAACGCCTGGGCCAGTCCTGCGAGCTGCTTGCGCTGTTCTTTCTGCTCGCCAACCGTGGCCGAAAAGCAGGCATTGGCGAACACCAGACGCGGAACCTGGCGCACTTGGAAAATGTCTTTGGCGGTCAGGAAGCAATCCGACGCGAAAACCCATCCCGCTCGATTCGCCTTCTTGTCGAAAAAAGCGTGCCCAGCGTAGTGTATCACGTCGTACTGCTCATTGACGATCAACATCGCAAGCTCGAGCGGATCGCACAGATCGACGCTCTGCACCCAGCTGCCGCGGCTGCGCAATTGTTCAAGGAGCGGACCGAGCGTGTCGTCCCCGCGAAAGCCGATGCGGACCGTGGCCTTGAGATCGTATTCATCGCGCCATGCGCGGCGCGCCATTTCCAGCATATCGACTACTGCAAAACCCTCCTGGCGCGCTCCTGGCAGAGGGAGACCGGCCGCTGGATCGGCGATGATGAGCACCTTGAGCACCTTGTTCAGCGTCGGGGGCGAGCAGGGAGGCGGCGCAAACACGGAACGGAACTGGCGTGATACGCACACGTTCGTTCCCACGAATGACGTTCGCGAATATCTTTTGTGGGCCACCATCTCCCATGGATAGCTGGCGGTGCTTTCGTCGACCTCCAGCGTCACGTTTCCTGCACCTTCCGTCAGTTTCAGGAAGTCGTCCGGCATCACGAGATTTGCAAAGAACGTCCCGCAGACTTCTCGCTCCCTTGACGAAGCCGTGGTGATCATCCGATCCGGCAGCTGGTGCAGCAAAGACGCGTTGACTTGCACCTCGCGCACCGGAACTGCCGCGCGTTCGGACATTGCGGAGAATTGGAACGTTTCCGTTTGCAGGCCTGGCGCTATAGCAGCATGGGTCGAGCGGTTCCGGGTGACGCGCAACAGCGTCACCGGCGCCTCCTGCTCCGTGTCAGCGGCGCCGGATTCCGTTGTCGAGTCCGGGGCAACGTCATCCCCCCTGACCGCATCGAGCTTCAGTCCCCGTAGCGTCCGCTCGCGGCCGATGACTTCAAGCGCGTCCTGCATCTCCCGCAAGTTGTCCTCGTCGGAATCGACGAGGACGAGGTAAAGCGGCCGCTGGCCGGCCCGACGAAGGCGCTCCCTGTCATCGATCACAGAGTTGGCGATCGCGCGGAAGCGTTCGTAGCCGTCGAGGATTCCTTCCAGGAGACCGCGGATGGCGTCTCCGATCGGAACTTCGTTGCGCCGGGTGCCCAACAACGGGGTGGCGAATTGATCGCATCCCATCCCCTTCACCGCGACGGTGACGTTGGATAACAGGAACCGCAGACCGTCCTGGGCAAAACGGCCGGGCTCGCCCATTCCCGCCAGCAGCAGATGAGCCGCGTTCACCTTGCCGGCCGCCTGGCGCGCTTGCATGTTGACGGGAAAGAGCTGTCCGAGCCCCGATCCGATGATCCCCATGTCGATGGCCTGGGTAAGCCAGGAGTCGAGCAGCCGGTCGAACGCCTTGCTCGAGCCGGTGACCGGCAAGCCGTCATAGCGTCCAGCGATCGCAACCGGAACTCTGACGTTGGTGATTCCGCCGCGGATGAGAGTGGCGTGAACGACGACGTCCTCTGGCGCAACAGTGGAAACTGCTGGCTCGACTGTGGACGGCGCGGCGACATCAGAAGATACACGCGGCACCGTACCAGGAACAGGTGCGGCAGCGGTCAGCGACGCGGGCGCCGTCTCGAGTGCATTATCCCCGGCAAGCATCGGCGCCTGTGACAAAGCCCGATGCTTGGAGGCGGTCCCGACGGTCCGGCGAATGCCCGTGGCAGTACGACGGCGCGCCATGTCTCCTCACGACAGTCTGATGTGACGGATCCCTTGCGCTCGGTAATCCGTGCAGCTCGGATTGCCCCGAAAACCCTTTTGCGCTCCTGTTCGCGTGAGAGATCTGATGGGAACTGTAGAAACAAAATCAGCAGTTGTCCATGTTCATATTTTCAATCGGATAGTTATTCTCTATCGTCCGAACACTTAGCGGCGGCAAGTGCCCGCGACCAATACTTCAGCGAAAATGGACCGCAGCGCGACTGGCAGGGCGCGTGGTCGGAACGTTGCACATTCGTCTTAGATCATCAAAGGTCCGCCTGTTCGTCGCGTTATGATCTCCCCGGGTCGTCAGGTCGTCGGGAGTAACCTGGCAGAACAATTTGAACCCGGTTTGCAGGTCTTCGATCAGGTGATCGAAAATAAGCGTGTCGATCACTTTGCCGTTCCGAATTCCTTCCACGCGTCTCGACATCGTCTGATGGAGGTCGCGTACTCGCATTATGAACGGAGAACTGGCATCTGAAAGATTCAGCTGCCCATAGGTGAGATTGTATTTCTTGTAAAACTGGTTCTTCGTGCTGACCCAGGCTCCTCCAAATGTCGTGTCTTGCAACAAGAATACGGTCCGCTTGACGCGGCAGACCAGGATTGTCGTCGCGCACATTGGGCAGGGTTCAAGCGATGTATAGATGGTAGCGCCGCGTCGCAGAAAATCTGCATCTTCCGCGCGATCATCGTAGAACATTTGCGTTCGGTAATAGTCTTCGACAGTTGTTGCCGGCGCACGGGGTCTTTTTGCGCCGATTCGCGCGATAGCCATTCGCAATGCTCTTTGTTCGGCATGCTCGACTGGGCTTTGATGAGCGTGGATTTGATTGTGTTCCAGGGCCAAAACCTCGCCATCGACGTTGTCGATGATAAGCGCGTGAATATTTAATCCTTGAAAATGCGTCGGCTGAGTTGCGCTGTCGTCTCCGGGGCTGATCGGCGGATCGAAGCGCAAATAAAGCGAGGAAAGAAGCCCGAGAAAAGCGAGAGCATCGCGCTCTGCGCGGAACAGAGTGAGGTCTACAGCGATATCCATTTGTAACCCCCAATGGTGCGGCATGCACACGCCTGCACCGAAGCGTGCAAATCCGCCGCATCACTCCGGACTTGACAATTGAAAGTTGCAGCATTCAACTCGTCACTGCAATCGGGTTTTTGCGCCATGAATGCGTGGGTGAGACGCATTGCCCTAGGTTTGGCGCCAGCGTGGCATGGCCTT
>WNFR01007325.1_pt1 | contig 11212 bp, 12 predicted proteins | sample 5400221 | NCBI WGS metagenome assembly WNFR01 (sample SAMN13153357, study PRJNA577476) | soil metagenome | isolation source: 40 cm soil under Madrone tree | place: USA:California | collected 2016-06-14 | reverse complement strand
GGATTCTCCTTATGTTGATACACGTCCCAAGCTGTCCACGTTAGCAGAACAACTCTGTGGCGAGTGTTCACACTGCTCGCAACAGTGTACGCCTTTCGGCGCTGTGAGACTACGGCTGGCTGCCGTTTACTCCGCGTAACACCTCACTTTAGTGAAATGGCCCGGGCAGCTTTGCAGCGTATGAACGCCCAAATATTCAATATTTCGTCCGCCGGATGTAATGTGTCTCCAGATTCCGGTAATCAAGAAGGAGAACTCTCATGTCAGGAATCGAAGGCAAGGTAATCGCTATCACCGGCGCAAGCAGCGGAATAGGCGAGGCGACTGCACTCCTGCTCGCCGAGCGCGGTGCGAAGGTCGTACTCGGCGCACGCGGATCGGATCGCCTCGAGGCGCTCGTTGAACGTATCGCGGGAGCGGGTGGCGAGGCCGCCTATGCACCCACAGACGTAAAACGGCGCGAGGACTTATCGAACCTCGTCAAGTTGGCATGTGAGCGGTACGGCAAGCTCGACGTTCTCGTCAACAATGCAGGCGTTGCACCAATCTCCCGCTTAGATGAGTTCCGTGTCGAGGAATGGGAGGAGATGATCGACGTCAACCTCAAAGGTGTTCTTTACGGCATCGCAGCCGCCCTCCCGGTTTTCCGCAGCCAGGGTTTCGGACATTTCGTCAACGTCATTTCCACTGCCGGAATTCAAATCATGCCGACCATGGCGGTATATGCCGGAACGAAAAACGCCGTTCTCGCACCATCACCGAGGGTTTGCGTTTGGAAGCCGGGGAAAACCTGCGCGTGACTGGCATTTCTCCAGGATTTGTCCACACGAACCTCGCGGATTCGATGACAAATCCGGAAGTCAAATCGCAAATCACCAACCAGATGGACAAGATGGCGCTTCCGCCGGAAGCGATCGCCCGCGCCATCGCATTCGCGATTGAGCAGCCAGCTGAGGTTGACGTGAACGAGATAGTTATCCGACCCACTGTGCAGAGCTGAATCCGCCTCTCTTAACTAACTCAACGTCTGCATCCCTCCATCGATAATCAGATCCGCACCGATCACGAACCCTGACTCCGGTGAGGTAAGATAGAGTACAGCCGCGGCGATCTCTTCCGGCTGGCCAAAACGTTTCATCGGGACCTTTGAAACTATCCAGTCTTTTGTCTGCTGGAGTTTCTCGGCGGACAGATCCCGCGACAGTATCGCGCTTTCGATCGGACCCGGACTGATGCTGTTGACTCGGATGCCCCGCTCAACGAGTTCGATGGAGAGGTTCTTAGCCAGGCTTATCACCGCTGCCTTTGACGCGCCGTAGACGGTAGTGTTGGGCATCGCTTTATGTCCGTTGATCGAGGCGTTCAACACGATGGCTGAACCGGATCCCATTAGCGGCAGCGCCTTCTGCACTGTAAAGAAAACGCCTTTGACATTCACGTTGAAGGTCTCATCGAAGAACGACTCACTCACCTCGTCAATTGGTATGAACTTCCCGACACCGGCGTTGACGAACAGCGCGTCAATCCTGCCGAATTGCTCGCGAATCATGCTCATCGCATTTTCGATGTCTGAGATCTTTGTGGCGTCTGACTTAATCGCCAGAGTCCCGGGTCCGATCTCTTCGGCTGCCGCCTGAAGCGTCTTCTGGTCGCGCCCGGTGATCGCGACAGAAGCGCCTTCCCGGGCATACGCCTTCGCGACGCCAAAACCAATTCCGCTATTGCCGCCTGTAACAACTGCTACTCTTCCGTTAAAGCGTTGACCGTTCATAAAGCCTCCGTCAGTCGTTATTGCCCACTTGTCATCTTCAAGTGTTCCCTCGTCCTCTGCCGACTCGACCAGTCACTCAGTCCGGGCGCGTCGTTTGAACCTGAGCTCACCGCGTTGACTCTAATCCGGTCAGGCGATCCTTTAGGTTCGTAGTCCGCGTTCTCGCGAAAGAGCGCACGGCAGCTTTGTTGCACTACAAACACTATTCGACGAGATCCCTTGCCGGCAACGATGAACGCATTGAGAATTATAGACGCGCCAGTCGGCATTAGGGGAGCGCCTTGCGTGAGTATCAGGGCTTCACGTTGAAAAAGGCGGACGAAGTGAGCACTATGTATTTCATGGGCGTTACTAACGATGGCTAAACTGCGCTATCAATAAGTACGGAGGGCTCTTATGCGAGACGACCCACAACCGATCCCGTCAGATCCGCCGAACATCGAGAGCGTGGTCCCAATTGCGCTGCGCATCAACGGCAAGGATCACCACCTTCGCGTCGACCCTCGGACAACGCTCCTTGATTGCATCCGTGAGACGGTTGCGCTCACCGGAACGAAGAAGGGCTGCGACCACGGGCAATGCGGTGCATGCACGGTGCATGTGAATGGCAGGCGCGTGAACTCATGTCTTAGCCTGGCCTTGATGCATGATGGGGAAGAGATCACAACCATCGAGGGCCTGGGGACACCCGACGGATTGCATCCCATTCAAGCGGCATTTGTTGCCTGCGACGGATACCAGTGCGGATATTGCACGTCAGGCCAGATCATGTCCGGCGTTGCCTTGCTCACGGAACCCTGCGGTCCTGCCGACGCGGACGTGAAGGAACTGATGAGCGGGAACATCTGCCGCTGCGGAGCCTATGCCAACATCGTGGCGGCGATCCAACAAGCTCGCAAAAACGCTGAGCCGCGAGCACAGGAGCAATCCCATGCATTACTTTGAATTCGTTCGGCCGGCTGATTCCGCGGCGGCGGTTGCGACCGCCGCACTGGGGAAAACCGCACAGCAGGGCGCGGACGTGCGGTTCGTCGCCGGTGGAACCACTCTGTTGGATTTGATGAAGCTGAACGTCGAAACGCCTGCGCGGGTCGTCGACATTAACCGCTTACCACTCGACAAGATCGAAGCAACGCCTGATGGCGGGCTGAAGATTGGCGCCACCGTTCGAAATTCAGATCTCGCCCACCATCCAACGGTGCAACGAGACTATGCCGTGCTCTCGCAAGCGATTCTCTCCGGCGCATCGGCACAGCTTCGCAATATGGCGACGACTGCAGGCAACCTGCTTCAGCGAACACGATGCATGTACTTCCGCGACACCGCGATGCCTTGCAACAAGCGCGAGCCCGGCGCGGGCTGCTCGGCCATCACTGGCAGCAACCGCATGCTCGCCGTGCTTGGCACCAGCGAACATTGCATCGCGACCAACCCCTCGGACATGTGTGTGGCGATGGCCGCATTGGAGGCGACGATCCATGTTCAGGGAGCCGAGGGTACACGAGCGATCCCCATCGGTGATTTTCATCTTCTGCCAGGCAGCACGCCGAACCGAGAAACAGTGCTCGAACCAGGCGACCTTATCACGCACGTCACACTCCCACCGCCAGTCGCGGGGAGCAGGCAGATCTATCTAAAGCTGCGCGACCGGGCTTCATACGAGTTCGCCCTGGCGTCGGCGGCGGTCGTAATCACGGTCGCGGGCGAGAACGTAACCTGGGCGCGCGTAGCACTGGGCGCCGTAGGGACTAAGCCGTGGCGATGCCCCGAGGCCGAGGACGCGCTCATCGGACAGGCCGCCAACGCAGCAAACTTTCGCAAAGCAGCTGAAGCGGCAATGCGCGACGCAAAACCGCAGAGCGAGAATGGCTTTAAGATCGAGCTCGCGACGCGCTGCCTCGCACACGCGCTGCAGATGGCCACAAAAGGCTGATTCCACCGAAGGAGCGAGATGTCGACAACACAAGAAATACCGAAGCCTTCACCGATTGGTCGGAGCACGCCTCGAGTGGATGGCCCGCTCAAAGTGAGCGGAGTTGCGCAGTACACCTCCGACTTCCATTTTCCAGAGATGCTGTATGCCGTGCCGGTCGAGGCGACGATCGCCAATGGCCGGGTGCTTCAGCTCGACACGGCCGCGGCCGAGAAAATGCCCGGCGTGCGAGCTATTTTTCATCGCGAGAATATCGGAACGATTTACCGGTCGGTCCTGGGAACGGGCTTCGACGGCATCTGTGACGAACGGCGACCACCGTTCGAGGACGATGTTGTTCGCTACTACGGCCAATACATCGCGCTCGCTGTGGCTGAGACGTTTGAGGCCGCCAAAGCCGCCGCCGACGCGGTTCGCGTAACGTATGCCGAGGAGAAGCCCAACGTCGACACCGACCTCGAGGAGGAAGACGAGCCCGAACTGGTTGCGACCACCTTCACCCCGCGCGAGCGCCTGCAGAGCCAACGCGGTGACGCTGAGGCAGCTTTCGCAACTGCTCCGGTCAAGCTCGATCAAACCTATGTCACGCCGGCCGAGACGCACAATCCCCTCGAGTTGCACGCGACGACTGCGATCTGGGAAGGATCCAGTCTAACGCTTTACGAGGCATCGCAGGGGGTCTTCAACCTGCGGGGGGTAATAGCGCAAATGTTCGGCTTGCCGAAAGAGAACGTCCGCGTAATCACCAAGTTTGTTGGCTCAGGTTTCGGCAGTAAATTGTTTCCCTGGACGCATTGCCCACTCGCCGCCGCGGCGGCAAGGCAGTTAGGCAGACCGGTCAAGATCGTGGTCAGCCGCAAAATGATGTTCCAGACGGTCGGTCATCGCCCTCGCACCCAACAGCGCGTGCGGTTGGGCGCAACGCCTGACGGCCGCCTCGTCTCGCTCCAGCACGACTATGTCTACACCACGTCAATGCTCGACATCCATCACGAAGACTGCGGCGAAGCGACGCCGTTCCAGTACAGCGTGCCCAACCTGCGTGTGAGGTTCGGCCGCGCAAAGCGCAACATCGGTGCAACCGCGGACCTTCGCGGACCCGGCGCTGTGCCCGGCCTCTACGCGACCGAGTCCGCGATGAACGAACTGGCCGACCAGCTTAAGATTGATCCCGTTCGGCTCCGCGTCATTAACGAACCGAAAATCGACGAGTCGTTGGGCATTCCCTTCTCATCACGCCATTTACTCGAGTGCTTCGAGCTCGGCGCGGAGAAGTTTGGATGGTCCGCGCGCACTGCCGAGGTTGGCTCGATGAAGCGCGACGGCTTGATCCTGGGATGGGGAATGGCCGGATGTTCGTGGATCGCCGCACGGTTTCCGGCCGACGCCAACATCCAGCTTCGTAAAGATGGCACAGCACGCGTCGAGTGCGGCACGCAGGACATAGGCACCGGCACGTACACAATTCTCGCGCAGCTCGCCTCCGAGAGGACTGGCGTGCCGCTCGACAAAATAGAAGTCACACTCGGCGATACTTCACTTCCGGAGGGCCCGCTCTCAGGTGGTTCGATGGTGACCGGGTCGGTAGTCCCGGCCGTCTTTGCTGCCGCAGACAGTGCGATCGCATCGTTGCTGACAATCGCAACTTCCACCCCAGGATCACCCTTTGAGAAACGCAAGCCCGACGAGCTGACGTTCGAAGGCGGCCGAGTCTTTGTGAAGACTGACGGTCCGGCTGGCGGCGTGCCGTTCGCCGATTTGCTCCAGCTCGCCAACCTGAACATGGTCACCGGCAACGGCAAGTCCGAATCGACATTCGGTGATCCAGAACCGAAGTTCTCGACGCATTCGTTCGGCTGTCACTTCGTCGAGGTCACCTGGCAGCCCGAGATCGCTCAGTTGCGCGTCAGCCGGGTTGTGACTGTCATTGATGCAGGGCGCATCATAAATCCGCTGGCTGGCCGCAATCAGATCGAGGGCGCGGTCGTGATGGGAATCGGCATGGCTCTGTTCGAGCACACGACTTACGACGCGCAGAACGGCGCACCGATCAACAGTAATTTCGCCGACTACGTGGTTGCGGTCAACGCCGACGTTCCGCCCATCGATGTGCATTTTCTCGATTTCCCCGACAAAGAAATCAACGAAGTTGGCGCACGTGGCATCGGCGAGATTGGGCTGGCGGGAATCGCGGCCGCCATCATGGCGGCAGTCCATCACGCAACCGGAGTTCGGGTGCGGGAACTGCCGGTGAAGATCGAGGATTTGTTAGTGTGAGAGGCGTTACTCTTCGCGAATGCTCTTTGTCGAGCCCGCCATTAACGGAATTGCTAGTAATCGGTGTCGTCGTTCTTGAGCGCCGGAAGTCAACAGCTGCTAAGACGGCGGCTCAGTCCATTGATGCAACCACGGTGAGCGGCGCGAATGGTTAAATCGGGGAGAGCTTAATACTATGGGAAAGCTTGATGGAAAGATTGCTTTAGTAACGGGAGCATCGAAAGGAATCGGGGCAGGCGTCGCGTTGTCGCTGGCGAAGGAGGGCGCCGCTGTCGCAGTGAACTACGCCTCCGATCGAGAGGGTGCGGATCGTGTCGTTGAAAAGATCAAAGCGGCCGGCGGAAAGGCGATCGCTGTGCAAGGAAGCGTGACCTCGTCGGAAGAGATCGATCGGTTCTTCAACGAGACAGAGAAGCAACTCGGAAATGTCGACGTGCTCGTCAACAATGCCGGCGTCTTCACCTACCTGCCCTTGCAAGACGTAAACGAAAAGGAGTTTCATCGCCAGTTCGACACGAATGTGCTTGGACTTCTTCTGACTTCCAAACGCGCCGCAAAGCAATTTGGCGACAAGGGCGGCTGCATCATCAACATCGGCTCGGTAGCAAGCACTTTCACTCCTCCCTCATCGTCGATCTACGCAGCAACGAAGAGTGCGGTGGACGCTATTACCCGTGTGCTTGCGAAGGAACTCGGACCGCGGAACATCCGCGTGAACTCCATCAACCCTGGCGTGATCGACACCGAGGGTGCTCGTGCGATGGAGACTTACGAGGAAGTTGCAAACACGATCAAAGCGCTGACTCCGCTCGGTCGGACCGGCGTGCCGGAAGACATCGGATTGATTGCTGCCTTTCTCGCCTCCGACGAAGCTCGGTGGCTCACCGGAGAGATAATCTTTGGCAGCGGCGGTCTCCGCTAAATCTGCAGAAGCGAGCGTCAAAATGAGTAAATCAATGAAGGCCATGTGAGCAGCACGAGGAATGTCTCATTGCCATCGCATTCTCGCTAGAGGGAAGTGTAAAGGCGCACTAAAGAAACGCGCCCGTTTTTGCAAAGCCTCTGTCAACCTTCAGGTCTAAACCTCTATGAAGGGCGTCGCTCGTCACTCAGAAGCTTCAATCCCTCAACCAGCGGTGGGAAATCAACGAGAGCATCCTTCTTTACTCCCCAGGTGGTGAACATATGACCGAGCAGTTTTGGATCAGCATGCAATCGGGTGAATTCGATTAACGCCTTTGTCGCCTCAAGGTTTTTCCAGCTGGCCGGTAAGATCCTGAAACCCTTTTCTAAGAACATGGGGATCGAAGGGTAATTCTCCCTCAGTTCGTAGTGCCATGGGCAGACAATGATATCTTTTGGGATCAGGTCGATAGCCACAGCGGTTCCATTAGTGGAGGCTTCCCACTCTCCGAAATCGTATTTCTTGCCGTCAATCAACCGATCGCCCCACATCAACATCTCGACGTGACGCTTACGCACAAGGTGAGCGTAAATTTCGTTGACGGCTTTTGCGAAAAGTACGCCACTGTTTTTGCCTTTCGTCGATGGCGCGAATTCCGAGCCCAACAAAAAGATCTCATCCATGCCAACGTGAAAGGCGTCGGCGCGAAAGGCGTCAATGATCTCGTCCATCAACTGGAAGATGACTCGCCAGACCGCCGGATTAAGCGGATCCCATTCGCGGCAATAGATACCGTCGTTACTGGGAAACGCGCCCGGCGTGAGGTCGTAGGCTGGATAGACGCTGAGAAGGGAAAAAGTTTCAGCCTTCCAGGACTGATGACCGAGCGATTGAAACTCCGGAATCAGCCGGATGTTAAGCTTCTTGCACAGCGACGCGAATCTTCGCGCTCCATCTCGTGTAATCGGATTTGTTCCTCGCCTAAGTTCAGGGTGAGACTTGAACGCGAAGTTGTAGTCAATCTCGAGAATGATTACATTGACTCCCTGTTTTGCCAGATTTTCTAGATTCTGCCCAAGTGCATCGAGTGCTCCATCGCTGTTGTAGTCTATGAGATGTAAAGCCCGCCAGGGTTTCGATTGCTTTGATCCGACACTTGCACCGACAGGCGTCCATGCAGCGCATAGCAAAAGGAAAAGAACGACGCTGAAATAACCGGTCAGTTTCATGATTGAATCCAACACATGATGGAGCCGACGATACCTATTGTATCTTGCTCTGCGTTGCGCGATTCAATTTTAACGCCGTTCGGTTGGCGTTCGCGCGGTTCGTGACTATTCTCTCGGTTATCGCAATGACGAGCAAACCAAATTGGACGTAAGGAGAGTGTTGCGCGTGAATAGGACCTTCACCATGTCTGCCCTCAAGGCACTGAGCATTGCAGTGCTCATCTCTTGCTGTTCAGCGCCTAACGCGAATACCAGCAATCCGAAGTTCAGAGTCATAGCGTTCTTCACCGCCAAACAGGATCCTGCGCATATCAGCTTTGTACATGAGGCCAACCGATGGTTTCCTGAAATAGCGGCGAAATACAATTTCAGCTACGACACCACGTCCGATTGGCAAAATCTGAATTCAGACTTTCTTGCCAAGTATCAGGTGGTTATTTTTCTCGATTCTCGTCCCGAAGATCCTGCACAACGAGCTGCATTTAAGGCGTACATGGAGCATGGCGGAGCCTGGATGGGCTTTCACTTTGCGGGCTTTGCATTGACACCTTCATCGTATCCGGCAAACTGGGACTGGTACCACAACACCTTTCTCGGGTCAGGCTCATACGTCAGCAACACCTGGAGACCTACCTCGGCAATTCTACGTGTCGAAGACCGACGGCATCCAACGACTCGCCATCTGCCTGAAACATTCAAGTCTTCGCCAAATGAGTGGTACCGATGGGAGAAAGATCTGCGTCAGAATCCTGACATAGACATCCTGCTATCCATAGACTCAACCAGCTTTCCGTTGGGCACCGGGCCAAAACAGAACGAGATCTGGCGCAGCGGTTATTATCCCGTAGTCTGGACGAACAAGAACTATAAGATGCTTTATTTCAACATGGGTCACAACGACATTGACTATGAACACAAGTACGACGCTAACAACAAGACGTTGTCATATACACTCAACAACCCAACTCAGGATCGCCTGATAATCGACGGCTTGTTGTGGTTGGGCGATAGAGATAAGAAGGCACGTTAGAGCAATCGAGGGGCTGCCTCGCTCTGCCAGCCGAAGAGATGCTCGGCCTTGATCATCTCAACGACGACGGCCGGCACCATCGACTCCCAACTGGAGTCTCCCTGCTGAATCCTGGCCAGGACATCGAGTGTGTGAATCGAGAGGTAAGATTCATCGTACGAGCGAATCGGCATTCTCAGGTTTGCCAAAGCTGCGCGTCGCTGCGGTGTCTGCGAAGACGAAGAATTTTTTCGAATCACCATCCATCTAGCTACTCAGGACTTGATGAAGCTCCGTGGCATGACTGTCATTCACCCTTAGAAGATCGTTTGGGGTCGCCGCTCGATTCGAAATCAGTAGAGGCGCTCAAGTCTCGCCATTTCAAATCCGCTTCCATCCGCGCCAATTCATTCTGCTCTGCCAGATGAATCGCGTCGCTGCCGAGCAGCAGCCGCAGCGGCGGCTCATCGAGGCTCGCGAGGTGGATAATGACGGCCGCGGCCTTGACGGGATCACCAGGCTGAGCGCCGTTATAGTTGCGCTGGAAGCGGGCCACCGCGCCAACGGTGGAATCGTACTCGGGGCGGCCGTCGCGGATCGCAGTCGAAGAACCCGCAAAGTCGGTACGGAAACCGCCTGGCTCAATGATCGTGACCTTGATGCCGAGCGGGCCGACCTCTTTCGCGAGTACTTCCGAGAAACCTTCAACGCCCCATTTGGCTACGGAATAGGGCGCGCGGCCCACTGCTCCGACTCGTCCCCCTATGGAGGAGAACTGGATGATGTAACCCGCCCGTTGCTCACGCATGAGCGGAATCGCTGCTTTGGTGACATTGATGACGCCGAATAGATTGGTCTCTATCTGCGCACGAAAGTCGGCAAGGCTCGTATCCTCGATCGAGCTGACATCGCCATAACCCGCGTTGTTCACAAGCACGTCGAGCCGTCCGAAGGCGTTGACAGCCGTCTGAATGGCCCGGTCTGCCGCGCGGTCATCAGTCACATCGAGGGCGACGGCGCGCACTTGATCACGATAGCGTTCCACCAGATCGGCAAGCTGCGCGGGGTTACGAGCGGTTCCGACAAGCTTGTGCCCTGCGGCAAGGACCGCTTCGGCGAGCGCCCGGCCTAAGCCCCGGGAACTGCCTGTTATGAGCCAAACCTTTGACATTGGTCTCTCCTGGTCCATCACTCAGAGTCATAACCATCCCGTAAAAGACACGCAATATACCTGCCAAGGGCTTCCGTCGTTGATTGCACGACAATCAGCCGGAAGTCGTTGACGGAATGTTGCCGGATTGGCTTGGGTCGTTCTCCGAAACATAACCGGCACTCTTATCATACTAAGGGCTCGGGCAGTCTGAAAATCCCTAATTCTCTTACTGACATGGGTGCGCCGACTTTGGCAGGCTCATTGCACTGGCCTTGTACAGGAAAGAAGAGGTCTATCTGATTTAATGAGAAGCAAGACTGCACACAATCCAAAGAGTTATTTTGCGGTCCTGTTTTTGTTGCTGACCACGCCGTTAGCTGGATGGTGTCAAGAGAACACTCCCACTTCGGCTGGCGTTCAGTCTCGATCAGGCTATTAACATCGCACTGCAAAACAATCGCTCCCTCAAGAATGCGCGACTCAATGTCGAAAAGGGCGAAGACGAAATCGCAGCGATGCGTACGTCGCGTTTTCCTTCAGCACACTTCTACGCGCTCGTCTCGGAAGACATGATCAAACATACACCTAACGTGACCAATCCGCTCACCGGTGTCTTTCCTGGTGTAGGACCATTCTTCACCTTGAGCACACCGAGACGACCTACCGCAGTTTTCGCTGCCCAGGTACTGCAACCGGTCGTGCAACAAGCCGTTCTGAAGTCCGATCATCTGCAAGTTCAAACCCGATTATGCCCGCATCCAGTACCGCCTCCTTCAGCGGTTCGCCCGCTGCGTTTTAGGCATTCATTCCGCCATCAACGGTAAGATTCGATCCGGTAATGTACGAGGACTCCGGACCGGCGACGAACGCCACCAGGGCCGCGACCTCATCAACGCGCCCATAGCGGTCGAGCGCTGTTGCGGCCTTCTGAGGCAC
>WNFR01010012.1_pt1 | contig 11213 bp, 10 predicted proteins | sample 5400221 | NCBI WGS metagenome assembly WNFR01 (sample SAMN13153357, study PRJNA577476) | soil metagenome | isolation source: 40 cm soil under Madrone tree | place: USA:California | collected 2016-06-14 | reverse complement strand
TTGTAGGCCGCGTCGTGCTCCTCGTCGACCACCACGAGCCCCAGCCGCCGGGCCGGCGCGAAGACCGCCGAGCGCGCGCCGACGACGACCCGCGCGTGGCCGGAGAGGATGCGCCGCCACTCGCTCCAGCGCTCGCGCGGCCCGAGCCCGCTGTGAAGGACCGCCACCTCGCTGCCGAAACGGCCGCGCACCCGCTCGACCAGCTGGTGGGTGAGCGCGATCTCCGGCACGAGCAGGACGACCTCGCGGCCGGCGGCCAGGGTCGCCGCGGCGGCGGCGAGGAAGACCTCGGTCTTGCCGCTGCCGGTGATGCCGTGCAGGAGGAAGCAGGCCTGCGCCCCGCCTGCGACCGCCTGCGCGATCGCGTCGGCGGCCGTGCGTTGCGCCGGCGTGAGGGCAGGGCGGGGTGCGGCCTCGGGCAGGGCCGCCGGGGCGCGCGCGCGCATCACCCGCTCCGCGAGCCCGGCGGCGACCAGCGCGCGGAGCGCGGCGGCGCCGATGCCGGCCGCGCGCGCGGCCGCGGAAGTGAGCTGGGTGTCCGGGGCGGTGGTGAGCGCGCGGTAGGCGCACGCGCGCGCGGGCGCGCGGCGGGTGAGCGCCGCCTCCTCCTCGGCGGAGAGGCGGCGGGCGAGCCGGAGCGCACGCTCCTCGCTCGGTCGTGGGACGGAAGCCGGCACGATGGTCGCGATCACCTCGGCGAGCGAGACGAAATAGTATCGCGCGGTCCAGCGGCAGAGCTCGAGCAGATCGGCCGGCAGGAACGGGTCCGCATCGAGCACGTCGACGATGCTGCGCAGCTCGCCGGGCGGCAGGGCGTCGGCGAAGGCCGCAACCACCCCGGTGCGCGTCTGGCGGCCGAGCGGCACGCGCACGCGCACGCCCGGCCGGACGCGGTCCCGCAGCGGCTCGGGAACGCGGTAGGTGAGGAGGTCGTGCCGGGGGACGGGCGGCAGCGGGGCGATGGCGACCAGGCCATGCATGCCGTGCGAGTGTGTCACGATTTCGTCTCGTCAGACAGAAAATGAACAGGGCGGTGCAGCGTGCGCGCCGCGCGCCCCGGCCGGTGGACGGGTTTCGGCGCTGCTTTCCATGGCACCGGGCTTGCAGTTTCGAGGCTCAGCCCCTCCTTTCTGCACACGAGCGGACCCGGTTTGCGAAGACGCAGCCGGGTCTTCTCGTTTCTGAAGATCGACGGCGCCGAAAGGGCACATGGGTTGCATTGTGTAGGATGACGGGAGGGGAACTTTGAGCGGTCGTGCTTTGACAACGCGGTCCCTGCGGCGCATACTCGAAGCGGAAATTCCGCTGATTTTCTGCGTGTTAGGCCACTTCGCCGCCAGGCCGAGCCGTGGGTGTGGAGAGATGAGGAGGAGGTTGCCTTGGCGCTCACAGATGGTCTGAGCGGTCATCCGTTCGTCAAGCGGATCCTGGGCGCGAAGCTCAAGAATCCGTTCCGCCGCCAGAGCGGCTTCCTGGTCCTGGACATCGGCTCGAGCAGCGTCAAGCTCGCCGAGGTGCAGCAGGGGGCAAGCGGGCCGCGTCTCACCGCGCTCGGCTTGGCCGCGCTGCCGCCCACCGTCATCCAGTCGAACGTCATCCAGGACGAGGGCCAGGTGGTCGAGGCCATCCGCAAGCTGGTGCGAGACACCGGCGCCAAGGCCGAACAGGTCATCACCGCCGTCCCGGGGCCGGCGGTGATCGTGAAGAAGGTCATCCTGCCGGGACAGACGGGCGCGGCGGTCGACGCTGCCGTGCTGGCCGAGGCGAGCCACTTGATCCCGGACTCGCTCGACAACGTCAACCTCGACTACCAGGTGATCGACTGGATCGAGGACGGCAACAAAATGGAGGTCCTGGTCGTCGCGGTGAAGAAGGAGATCATCAACAGCTACACCGAGGCGATCCGGGCGGCCGAGCTCGAGCCGGTGCTGGTCGACGTCGACTACTTCGCGCTCGAGAACATGTTCGAGCTCAACTACGACCCGCCCGAGGGGCACCCAATCGGGCTGGTCAACATCGGGGCGCGCTACTCGTCGATCAACATCTTGAAGCAGGGTCGCTCCACCTTCACCGGCGACGTCCCGGTGGGCGGCGCCGAGTACAGCGACGCGCTCGTACGGCAGCTCGGGCTCTCGCCGGCCGACGCGGAGGCGCTGAAGGTGGGCCGGCCCCCCAAGGACGTCGATGCCGGCACGGCCGAGCCGGTCCTCGCCTCGGTGACGGAGTTCATCGTCGAGGAGATCCAGCGGGCGCTCAGCTTCTTCTGGACCGCCGCCACCGACGAGCCGCTCGGCGGCATCATCCTCTCGGGCGGCACGGCGCGCATGCCGGGTCTCGCGGCGCAGCTGACGCAGCGCCTCGGGTGTGCGGTCGAGGTGGTCAACCCCTTCCGCCGCCTGCAGGTCGATCGCGGCGTGGATCGGGGCCTGATCGAGGCGAGCGGGCATGCGCTCGCCGTGACCGTCGGGCTCGCGACCCGCCGTCCGGGGGACAAATGATCCGCATCAACCTGCTTCCGGGCGAAGAGGCGGAGCGCGCGGCAGGCCGCCGCCAGAACCTGGCCCTCGGCACCCTCGTGTTCGGGGTCGCGGTGGCCGGGCTGGTCGCCGCGCACCTCTGGCAGGGCCTCCGCAGCTCGTCCGTCCACCATGAGCTCTCCCGCGTGCAGACCGAGCTCAAGGCCATCGAGGGCCCCTACGCCGACGCGCTCCGCATCGAGCAGCAGAAGCAGGAGCTGCGCGAGAAGCTGCGCGTGATCGGCCAGCTCGAAGCCAAGAAGGTCGGGCCGGTGCGCATCCTGGCCGACCTGTCGAGCGCCACGCCGGACAAGCTCTGGCTCACCGACTTCTCGGATCAGGGGGGGACGCTCCGGCTGACCGGCATCGGCGTGGACGAGCAGACCGTCGCCGACTTCCTGCGCCGGCTCGGGATGCTCCCCTTCCTCCAGAGCGTCGACCTCGACGAGGCGAGCCAGATCGATCAGGACGGCGCCAAGCTGAAGAAGTTCGTGATCCGCGGGCAGATCGACTACGGCGCGCCCGCCACCGCGGTCGCTCGGGGCGGCGCCGCCGGGAAGCCCGCGGCCACGCCCGGCGCGGGAGGGGCGAGATGATCCTCGACGACCTCTTCGATCGGCCGCCCCATCAGAAGCTCGCCATCATGGGCGCCATGGTCCTGGTGGTGGCGGTGCTCGACTGGACCTACCTCTACGGTCCGAGCCAGCGCGCGCTCACGGACCTGCAGGCCGAGGTGTCGCAGCGGCGCACCGAGCTCGACTCGAAGCGCAGCAAGACCGACGCACGCGCGGCCCTCGAGCGCGACCTGCGCGACCTGGGCGCCGAGCTCAAGCGGGCGCAGGCCCGGCTGCCCGACCAGCGCGAGATCGCCAACCTGCTCGACAGCGTCGCGGCCAGCGGGCGCCAGGCGGGGCTCGAGATCACGCTCTTTCGGCAGAAGCCCGAAGTGCCGCACGACTTCTACGCCGAGGTGCCGGTCGAGATGCAGATGCGCGGCACCTACCAGGACGTGGCGCTCTTCCTGGACCGCGTGAAGCGCCTCGACCGCATCGTGAACGTCGCCAACATCCAGCTCACCAAGCCGCGCCTCGAGGGGGAACGGATGCTGCTCGACGCGGCCTGCACCGCGACCACCTTCCGCTTCCTGGACGAGGCCGAGCGGCAGAAGCTCGAGGAAAAGAAGAAGAACGACCAGAAGCAGGCGGGGAAGTCGGCATGATGCGCTGGACGGGTTCGGGGCTCGGGCTCGTGGTGGTGGCGGCGGCGCTCGCCGCGGCGACGGCACGCGCGGATACAGCGGCGCCGCCCGCGCAAGCGGCGCCGCCGGACGCGGAGGTGGCACGGACGACCGAGCCGGCGGGAGACATCCCGTACGACCCGGCGGGGCGGCGCGATCCGTTCCGGCCGCCGCGCGCGGGGAACACCGCGCATACGGGCGAGCAGCGCACGCCGCTCCAGCGCTACGAGATCACGCAGCTCCGCCTGGTGGCGGTCATCTACGCCACCAAGGACCCGCGCGCGGTGGTCGAGGACGATCAAGGCCTCGGCTACATCGTGCACGTCGGCACGCCCATCGGTCCGAACGGGGGCGAGGTGCGGGGCATCGAGCGGGGGCGCGTGCTCATCACGGAAGACGCCGTCGACTACTACGGTGAGCACCGCGAGAACCAGGTGACGATGGAGCTGCGGACGACCGAGAGGGGGAAGCGATGAGGAGGTCGGGTGGTGCGGTTGTCCTGGTCGTGATCGGCCTCGCTTGCTCGCCGATCAAGACGGCGCATGCGCCGGCGGACACCCCGGCGACGACGGCCGGGGCCCAGGCGGCCCCGGGCCCGGAGGCGACCTGGATCGACGTGACCAACGCCGAGGTGGCGCAGGTCGGCGCGGGCCGGCGGCTCACGCTGGTGCTCACGCGCACCCCCGAGGCGGTCCAGGACCAGGAGAGGGGCTCGCCCCCGCGTCTGGTGCTCGACCTGGACGGGCCGCGTCCGGCCGAGCCGCGGCAGGTGACCGCCTTCCCACTCTCCGACGAGCTGGTCTCGCGGGTGCGCGTCGGCTCCTTCGGCGGGAAGCTGCGCGCGATCGTGGATCTCTCCCGCGCCCCGGGGCCGCACGCCATACGCAGCGAGGGCGCGAAGGTGATCGTCGACCTGGGCGACACGAGCCTCGCCGCCGCCGCGCCCGCGCGGGCCGCGAGGAAGCGGGCCCGGGCGCTGGGGGCCGCCGCGACGCCCGCCGCCGCCGCGCCGGTCGAGACGCCCGGGGCCCCGCCGGCGGGCGACACCACCCCGCTCGCGGTGCGCGACGTCAGGGTCGAGCCCATGGGCGAGGGCCGGCGCCTCGTCATCGAGCTCACGCGCCCGCCCGACGACGTGCACGACTTCGCGCTCTCCGCGCCGCCGCGGCTGGTGATGGACCTGCACGGCCCCCTGCCCGCCAAGCCGGCCGTCCTCACCCGCTTCCCGCTCACCGACGACATGGTCGCGGGCGTCCGCGTCGCCACGAACGGCGGAGCGCTTCGCATCGTCGCCGACTTGAACCACCCGGCCCGCACGCACACGGTGCACCAGGAGGGCAACCGGCTGGTGGCCGACCTGGGTGACACCGGGACGGCCGAGAACGTGCCGGCGGCGCACCTCATGCTGGTCGCCGAGTTCGAGAACGCGGCGGCCGCAGAGGCCGAGTTCGACGGGGAGACGGCCGCTCCGCCGCCTCCCGCCGAGCCGCCCGCGCGGGTCGCCGCCGCCGAGCCCGAGGCCAAACAGCCGCCGCCGCCCGCCGCCGAGCCGGAGCCGGCCGCGACCCCCGAGCCGGCGCCGCCGCCCGCGCACGTCGCCTCGGTGCCGCACGCGCCGCCGCCGGCCCAGCCGGTGCGCCGCGAGTCGACCTTCACCGGCCAGCGCATCTCCCTCGACTTCAAGGACGCGGAAATCCAGAACGTGCTCCGCGTGCTCGCCGACGTGAGCGGGCTCAACATCATCGCGACCGACGACGTGAAGGGGAAAGTCACCCTACACCTGAACGATGTCCCCTGGGACCAGGCGCTCGATCTCGTGCTGCGCTCGAACCGGCTCGAGAAGACGCAGGAGGGGAACGTCGTTCGCATCTCGACCGTCTCCCGCCTGAAGGAGGAGCGCGAGGCGCTGCGCGCGGCGCAGGATGCCGAGCGCGAGCTCGAGCCGCTGCGCGTCAAGTACATCCGCGTCAATTACGCCAAGGCCGACGAGACGCTCATCGAGAAGGTGAAGGGCGTGCTCACCGACCGCGGCAGCGTCACCTTCGACGACCGCACCAACACCATCATCGTGCGCGACATCCCGCACGGCACCGACGACGCCGCGCAGCTCATCCACGAGCTGGACGTGCAGAGCCCGCAGGTGCTGATCGAGGCCAACATCGTAGAGGCGACGCGCGACCTGGCGCGCGCGCTCGGCGTGCAGTGGGGCTACAATCACCAGGCGGGCCCGCAGACCGGGAACCCGACCGGCTTGAACTTCCCCGGCACGGTCGGCATCGGCGGCGCGGGGCTGAGCGACGGCTCGGCGCCCGTGGGGACCAACGGCGTGGCGCGCTCGCCGGTCCCCTTCATGTTCGATTTCCCGGTGAGCACCGGTTTCGGCGGCTTCGGGGCCGGAAGCGGGTCGTCTCTCGACCTGGTGCTCGGCTCGCTCGACGGGGCGAACGCGCTCGCGGCCCGCTTGACCGCGCTGGAGCAGCAGGGCAAGGCTAAAGTCATCAGCCGCCCGCGGGTCATCACGCTGAACAATGTCGCCGCGACCATCCAGAGCCTCACGATCCTGCGCGTCAAGCTGCCGTCCACCGGCACGGTCATCAACACCGGCACGGGCGGGGCGGCGGGGAGCGCCAGCACGGCGACGGAGAAGATCAACACCGGCATCACGCTCGTGGTCACACCGCAGGTGTCCGGGGACGGCTACGTCCTGATGAGCATCTACGCCAAGTCGAGCCAGCCCGACTTCACCCAGGGGCGCTCGGTCGATGGCATCCCGAACGAGATCAGCCGCGAGGCGAACTCGAACGTCCTCATCAGGGACGGCGAAACCGTCGTGCTGGGCGGCATCTTCCGCAACACCTCCGACTCTAGCGAGACGGGCGTACCGTACCTGCGGGGTATCCCCGTGCTGGGCTGGCTCTTCAAGCGCCTGCAGACCACGAATCACTACGAGGAGCTGCTCGTCTTCATCACGCCGCGCGTCGTCGCCTCGGGCACGGCGGCGCTGCCGACCGCGGACCGGCTGTGGATGGAGCGTCGCTAAGGCGGGCGAGATGTCGTTGCGCTACCTCACGACCGGGGAGTCGCACGGGCCCGGCCTGACCGCCGTGGTCGAGGGCTTCCCGGCGGGGGTCCCGATCGACATCGCCGTCGTCAACCGGGACCTGGCCCGCCGCATGCAAGGCTACGGCCGCGGCGGCCGCATGAAGATCGAGCAAGACCAGGTCGAGATCCGCTCCGGCGTGCGCTGGGGCGAGTCACTCGGCTCGCCGATCACGCTCTGGATCGAGAACCGGGACTGGCGCAACTGGGAGAAGAAGATGTCGCCCCGCCCCGAGGACCGCGACGCGAATCTGGCGGTCACGCGGCCGCGGCCCGGCCACGCGGACCTCGCCGGCGCGCTCAAGTACAACCACCGCGACGTGCGCAACGTCCTCGAGCGCGCCAGCGCGCGCGAGACCGCAGCGCGGGTGGCGGTGGGTGGGGTCGCGAAGTGCCTGCTCGCGCCCTTCGGCATCCGCGTCTTCGGGTGGGTGGCGGAGATCGGCGGCATCGCCGCGCAGCACGGCGGGCTCACGGCCGAGGAGATCTTCGCGCGCGCCGAGGAGTCGCCGGTGCGCGTGGCCGACTCGGAGGCCGAGCGACGCATCATGGCGCGCATCGACGAGTGCAAGGCGGCGGGCGACACGCTGGGCGGCGTGGTGGAGACGGTCGCGGTCGGCCTCCCGCCCGGTCTCGGCAGCCACGCGCAGTGGGACCGCAAGCTCGACGGCCGCCTCGCCCACGCGCTCATGAGCGTGCAGGCCGCCAAGGGGGTCGAGATCGGCCTCGGCTTCGCGACCGCGCGCCGTCCCGGCTCGGAGGTGCACGACGAGATCTACTTCGAGCAGGGTAGCAACCGATTCGTCCGCCGCACCAACAACGCGGGCGGCACCGAGGGCGGCATGTCGAGCGGCGAGCCGGTGGTGGTGCGCACGGCCTTCAAGCCGCTCTCCACCCTCATGAGCCCGCTGCACTCCGTCGACATCGACACCAAGGACGAGGCCAAGGCCGCCATCGAGCGCTCGGACGTGGTCGCGATTCCCGCGGCGGCCGTGATCGCCGAGGCGGTGGTGGCCTTCGTGATCGCGGACGCCTTCCTCGAGAAGTTCGGCGGCGACTCGCTCGCCGAGATCCGCCGCAACCTGGACGGCTACCTCGAGCACGTGCGGAGCTTCTGAGGGGTGCCGCAGGTGATCTTGACCGGCTTCATGGCGACCGGGAAGACGGAGGTCGGCCGCCGCCTGGCGCGGCGCCTCGGACGCCCCTTCGTCGACATCGACGGGCTGGTCGAGGCCGCGAGCGGGAAGAAGGTGGCGGACATCTTCGCCAGCGAGGGCGAGGCGCGCTTCCGCCAGCTCGAGCGCGCCGCCGTCGCCGAGGCGTGCCTGGTGTCCGAGGCGGTGGTCGCGACGGGCGGCGGCACGCTGCTCGACGCGGAAAACCGCCGGCGGCTCGCGGCCGCCGGGCCGATCGTCTGTCTGGCCGCCTCGCCCGAAGAGATCCTGCGCCGCGTGGGCGATCCCCAGACGCGGCCGCTGCTGGCCGGCGGGAGCGCCGGGGGCGATCGTCTGGCGCGCATCCGGCAGCTGCTCGCCGAGCGCGCGCCGGCCTACGCGCTCGCAACGCACGCGGTCGACACGTCGGGGCTCGGCGTGGACGAGGTGGTGGAGCGCGTGCGGGCGCTGGTGGCGGGACGGTGAGGTGGTGGTGGCGCGCAGGGCGGAGGCGCGGGTGATCCGCGAGCAGTCGGGCGAGGAGGTGCGGGTCGAGCTCGGGCCGCGCTCCTACCCGGTCGTGGTCGCCGCCGGCGTGCTGGCGGAGAGCGGGCCCCGGCTCGCGGCGGCCGGCTTCGGCGGGCGCTGTGCGCTCGTCACCAGCGAGCGTGTCGGCGCGCTCTATCGCGAGCCGGTGCTCGCCTCGCTGCGCGCCGCCGGCTTCGCGCCCGCCGTGATCGAGATCCCCGACGGCGAAGAGCACAAGAACCTCGCCTGGCTCGCGGTCCTCTACGATCGTCTGCTGGAGGCCGGGATCGAGCGCCACTCGGCGCTGGTCGCGCTCGGCGGCGGAGTGGTGACCGACCTGGCCGGCTTCGCGGCCGCGACCCTGCTGCGCGGGCTGCCGAGCGTGCTCCTGCCGACCACGCTGCTCGGGCAGATCGACGCCGCCATCGGCGGCAAGACCGGTGTCAACCACGTGCTCGGCAAGAACCTGATCGGCGCCTTCCATCAGCCGCGCCTGGTGCTGGCCGACGTCGACACGCTCCGGACGCTGCCGCGGCGCGAGCTCCTGGCCGGGGTGGCCGAGGTGATCAAGACGGCGGCGATCGGCGACGCGGGCCTGTTCGCCGAGCTCGAGGAGCGGCTCGAGCGCGTGATCGGCCTCGAGCGCGAGGTGATCGTCCCGGTGGTCGCCGCGTGCGTGCGCTACAAGGCGCGCGTGGTGGCCGAGGACGAGCAGGAGGTCCACGGCGGCCGCGCCGTGCTCAACTTCGGGCACACCGTCGGCCACGCCCTCGAGGCCCTCACGGGCTACAAGGAGCTGCGGCACGGCGAGGCGGTGGCGATCGGCAGGCCGCTGCCGGGCGGAGACCGCCGGGCGCCTGGTGGCGCTCCTCAAGCGGGCGGGCCTGCCGACCGATATACCGTCGGGCCTCACGCCCGCGGCGCTCGCGCTCGCCATGCGGTCCGACAAGAAGTCGGCCGGGGGGCGCATCCGCTTCGTGTGTCTCGAGGAGATCGGCCGAACGGCGTTCGTGGAGCTCTCGGGTGAGGAGATCGTGAGCCATCTCTCACGTGGGCAGGTGTCGGGGTCGAAGGGGTGAGGAGGAGACTCATGCGGATCGTGGGACGTGGGATGCTGGTCGTGACGGTGCTCGCCGCGCTGCTGGCCGCCGGGGCCGCCCGGGCGGACAACAACCCGAACGGGATGGTCTTCCGGGCGGCCGGGTGGTTCAGGGGCAAGAGCCAGACCAGCGCCGAGGGCATCACGTGCGAGATCCCCACCGTGACCTCGGCGATCGCCGACGGTTCGTTCGAGACGGGGCTGTGGAACACGTTCGGCTTCCAGACCATCTACTTCCCCGACGTCAACAATCCCTTCGGCAACCCGTGCGGCGTCTGGGTCCAGCTCCAGAACAACCTCCTCAACCAGGCCATCCAGGTCGATCACATCGCCCTGCACTACAAGATCCTGGGCGCGCGGCGCTTCCGCCAGTTCGTGCCGGCGCGCAACAGCTTCCCGATCGCCTGCCGGCAGCTCCGCAACGACACGCTCTTCATCGGAGCGGTCATCAACCCGATCAACAGCACCTTCGACCAGTCGGGCGCCGGCCGGCCCAACGTCACCTTCGTGCAGATGATCCCGTTCGTCAGCCCGCAGCTGATCAGCTGCCTCCGCGCCCAGTACGCGCCGCTCTCGACGGACCTGTTCACCTCGCTCTCGCTCGTCATCCGCGCCACCGTCTTCGGGGTCAGCGACACGGGCGACACGTTCCGGGCGAACCCGATCAGCTACACGCTCAACCTCCGCCACAGCTGCGGCAACGGCCGCATCGACGACGGGGAGCAGTGCGACCCGAACGCGCCATCCACCTGCGTCGGGTTCTGCGTGGTCCAACAAGGGCAGGTGAACGGCACGTGCTCCAACAACAAGGACTTGCTGTGCCTGACGGACGTTGACTGCCAGGGCGTCTGCTACCCGCCCAACAACCCGACCGAGTGCGTCTGCGTCTACTGACGCGCGTCGCCCGGTTCGGTTTGCGCGAGCGGCCGGCATTCGAGTAAACGGGGCCCGGCCCTTGCGCATGGACATCGCCGAGATCCGCAAGCTCATCCGCGTGATGCGGGACCACGGCATCCTCGAGCTCGAGCTACAGGATCGCCGCGGCAAGATCCGCCTCGTGCGCGAGAACGGCGGCCGCGCCGACGCTGGGCTGCGCGGCCCTGCGGCGAGCGAGAATGCCACGTGGGGCGAGGTCATCGTCTCCGCGCCGATGGTGGGGACCTTCCACCGCGGGCCCGGGCCGGATGCCCCGCCGTTCGTCGAGGTCGGGGCGCTGGTCGAGCCGGGCCAGGTGCTGTGCGTCATCGAGGCGATGAAGATGATGAACGAGATCCCCGCCGAGGTGCGGGGCCTCGTGCGCCGCATCCTTGCCCCGGACGGCGCCGCCGTGGAGTACGGCGCGCCGCTCCTCGCCCTCGAGCGACGCTAGCGAGCTAGCCGAGGGGTACTGTCGCATCGTCGGTCGAGGCGCCGACCGCTTCAAGGTCCGTGCGGTGTGGACCGACGGGATGGCCACCCCCGTGTCTGCGTCCGAATGGCGGTCAGCGCTTTCGACTCCGCCTTCGTGTCTCTACACTGAGCACGATGGCGAGGCTGATGGCGGGGGCGTGGGACCGGCAGGTCGTGACGACCACGCGTCG
>WNFR01007324.1_pt1 | contig 11213 bp, 9 predicted proteins | sample 5400221 | NCBI WGS metagenome assembly WNFR01 (sample SAMN13153357, study PRJNA577476) | soil metagenome | isolation source: 40 cm soil under Madrone tree | place: USA:California | collected 2016-06-14 | reverse complement strand
CCCGACGCGCCCGCGCATCAAGCTCCCGCCGCTGAGCTTGACCCAGACCCGACCGCCGTCGAGCAGCCGGCGCAGCGCCGCGAAGGCCGCGCCGCCGACGCCCTCGGTCACGTCGAGCCGCGCGATATGATCGATCACCACGCGCGCCTCGATGCTGTTGATGAAATCGAGATGGGCGAGCAGGTCCTTGCCGGTCACATGGATGGCCACATGCCAGCCATGGGGCGCGATCAGCCGCATCACGCTGCGCATGGCGTCGTAGGACGGTGCGGCGCCGAGATGGGGCAGAAAATGAAAGCGCACGCCGCAGAAGCCGGCGTCGTTCAGCCGCGCGACCTCCTGCGCCGGGGTCCCGGGCGCGAGCAGCGCGACGCCGCGATAACGGCCCTTGGCGTCTTTCAGCGCGTCGAGCACCGCCGCATGGTCGGTGCCGTGGCAGGACGACTGCACGAAGATCCCGCGCTCGAGGCCGAGGAATGCGTGCAGGGCGAACAGCCGTTCCTTGGGAGCGTCGTGGGGCGTGAAGGCGCGCTGCGCCGCGTAGGGAAACGTCTTGCCAGGGCCGAAGATGTGGAAATGCGAGTCGCAGCTCAACGGCGGGAGCTTGATGCGCGGGCGCGTCGGGTTGGGATCGGGCGGCGGGCAGGTCGGCTCGGCGCTCATCGGTCGATTTTGGGCCATCATGTCGGCATTTCCCTGTCCGCAATCAGTCGCAACGCACCGTCATGCCGCCATCGACGACGATCTCGGCGCCGGTGACGAAGCGCGCCTCGTCGGAGGCGAGAAAGAGCGCCGCATAGGCGGTATCGCGCCCGTCGCCCATGAAGCCGAGCGGAATGCGCGCCACGCGTTCCTTCAGCAGCGCCTCGACGTCGCCGCCGGCGCGCTGCTTGGCGAGCCGCACCTCGACCATCGGGGTATGGAGCTGGCCCGGCACCACCGTGTTCACCCGGATGCCCTTGGCGGCATATTGCACCGCGGTGACGCGCGAGAACTGGATCACGCCGGCCTTCGACGCCGCATAGCCGACCTGCGCGGACCCGCTCCAGCGGATGCCCGAGGCCGACGCGATGTTGACGATGGCGCCGCCGCCCTGCGCCGCCATCACGGGGATCGCGTATTTGCAGCCGAGAAATACCGACTTGAGATTATACGCCATCTGGGCGTCCCAGCCCTGCTCGCTGAGCTCGGCCGCGCCGCCGGCGGCAGAGCCGCCCACATTGTTGACCAGCACGTCGATCCGGCCGAACCGCGCCCGGCAGGCGCCCACCAGCTTCTTGACCTGCGCGCCGTCGGTCGCGTCGCATTCATGCGCCTCGATCTCGCCGCCGGCGTCGCGCACCCGCGCCAGCGTCTCGGTCATGGCGTCGGGGTCCTTGTCGACCGCAAAGACCCGGGCGCCCTCCTGCGCAAAGATCACCGCCATGGCGCGACCATTGCCCCAGCCCGGCCCGACGCAGCCCGCGCCGGTCACGATCGCGACCTTGCCTTGCAGCCTTCCCGCCATGCTGTCTCCCCGACTTGATCTTTCGACCCTCGATCCCTCTGATAAGCTACACGAAGAGCGAGCGAGACGCCCATGACAAAGTCGGCCAAGACTCCGGGGAGGAAACCATGCGAAGACCGTCCGGCAACAGGCGTGCGCGTGTCGCGGCCGCGCTCGCCATGAGTGCAGCGATGACCATGGCGACGCCGGCCGGCGCGCAGACGATAGCCTTCAGGGTCGGCATCTCCGAGCCGGTCAATACCGTGCTCGCCATATGGATGGCCGAGGCCGGCGGCTTCTATGCGGCGCATGGGCTCAAGGTCGAGATCATCAACATGAGCGGCGGCAGCCGCGGCGCGCAGGAGCTCGCGGCCGGCCGCATCGACCTGATGCATGTCGGGCTATCCTCGGTGGTGCGGCTCAACCGGGCGGGCAGCGACCTGCGCTTCATCGCGTCGCTCAGCAACGTGATCCGTTTCACCTTCTTCTCCAGTCCGGGCCTCAAGGGCGCGGCCGACATCAAGGGCGGCGTGGTCGGGGTGAGCACCTTCGGGTCCGAGAGCGACGCGACCGTCACGCTCGCGCTCGAGCGGCTCGGGCTCACGCGCGCCGACGTCACGCTCAAGGAATATGGCGGCGGCACGCGGCGCATCGAGGCGGTCAAGTCGGGGGAGATCAAGGCGACCTCGGTCAACGAGCCGGTCACCAGCATGGCGCGCGAGCAGGGTCTCCACCCGATGGTGGACCTCGCGGCCGAGAACATCCCCTGGCTGTTCAGCGGCGTGGTGGTCAAGAAGGAATATCTCGACGCCCATCGCGACACGCTGGCGCGCTTCCTCAAGGCGACCGTCGAGGGCAATTACCTCGCCCGCACCGACGCCAGGCGCGCCAAGGAGGTGCTGGCGCGCGAGGCCAGGATCACGGACCCCAAGATTCTCGATATCGCCTACAACGACTTCAAGCAGCAGTCGCCGCCCGATCTCGTGCCGGTGCGCGCCGGCGCCGACAACGTGATCGCGCAGTTTCCCCCCGACGTGAGCCGCAAGGTCGAGGACTATGTCGACACCTCGCTGCTCGACGGCCTGCGCAAGGAAGAGTTTTTCATGGGGCTTGAGCAGAAATACAGCCCGCATTGACCAACGAGCCGGGGACTCCCTCATGACGACATCGGCCAACTTCGCGCCGGGCAACTACCGTTTCATTCCGGGCGTTTTCCAGTATTCGGGCGGCGCCGCGGCACACGACGGCTACGAGATCCAGCGCGTGCGCTTCCGCACGCCGGTGCGGCTGGCGGAGGGATTCGAGCGGATCGAGCGCATCATCACGCAGGCGGGCCGGCCGCTCACCGCCTTCTGCGCCTGCGAGCTGCGCTCGCCCGCGCCCTTCACCGAGCAGGGGTTTCGCGCGTTCAACGAGATCTACGTGGTGACGCTGCGCAAATGGGGACTCTTCGACGGCAAGGTCAACCCGGTGGCGCGCAGCAATGTCTGCCCCGAGATTGCGCCGCCGGGCGAGCCGTCGTTCCACGCCTTCTCGTTCACGGTCAAGTCGCCCGGCGCGGCAAAAAGCTTCGTCATCTCGGGCAGCGGCGAGGCCCGCGAAGGCGGCGCGAGCTACCGCGAGCGCACGGTGCGGCTCGGCGATCAGAGCCCCGAGGCCATGCGCGAGAAGGCGCGTTACGTGCTCGGCGAGCTCGAGCGGCGGCTCGGCATCTTGGGCTTCGGCTGGGCCGACACCACCGCGACGCAGGCCTACACGGTCTACGATCTTTTTCCCTTCTTCGCCGACGAGATCGTGCGGCGCGGCGCGGCGCATGCCGGCCTGACCTGGCATCTCAACCGGCCGCCGGTACAGGAGCTCGACTTCGAGATGGATTGCCGCGCCGTGGCGATCGAGCGGGTGGTGTGACGCCGGTCACTGCCGCACCCCTGCCTTCATGGCGACCTCGCGCCACTTGACCAGGTCGGCCTTGATGCGGACGGCGAGCGACTCCGGGGTGCCGGTGTCGGTCTCCACGCCCTGCTTATCGAGGGCGGCGCGCAATTCGGGGGAATTGACCGCGGCGTTCACTTCTTGGTTGAGCCGCCGCACGATGTCGGGCGGCGCGCCCGCCGGCAGCACGATCGCGGTCCACAGCCCGGCCTCGTAGCCCGCCAACCCCGACTCCGCCAGCGTGGGCAGCTCCGGCAGCATGGCGGTGCGTTTCTCGCCGGTCGTCGCCAGCGCGCGCAGCTTTCCGGAGCGGATGTAGGACAGTGACGGCGCGATGGTGCCGAACACCATCTCGATGCGGCCCTCCATGATGTCCAGCACCGACTGTCCGGTCCCGCGGTAGGGCACGTGCGTGAGCTCGACGCCGGCCATGCTGGCGAACAGCGCGCCGGCGAGATGGGTGGTGCTGCCGGGTCCGGCGGAGGCGTAATTGAGCGTGCCCGGCCGCTCCTTCGCCAGGCCGATGAGCTCCGGCACGCTGCGGGCCGTCAGTCCCGGCGTCACCAGCAGCACGAAGGGCGAGTTGCCGATCATGGCGACCGGCGTGAAATCCTTGACCGGATCGAACGGCAGCGCGCCGCCCAGCCCGGTGGTGCCGGCATGCGTGGTCGTGTTGGCGAGCCCGATGGTGTAGCCGTCGGGCTCCGCCCGCGCGATCGCCTCGGTGCCCACCACGCTGGCGCCGCCGACCTTGTTCTCGATCACCAGCTGCTGGCCCAGGCGCTCGCCCAGCTTCTGCCCGACGATGCGCGCGATCGTGTCCGAGCTGCTGCCGGGCTGGAACGGCACGATGAAGCGGATCGGCCGGTCCGGCCAGCGCGACGGCTGGGCGGCGGAAGGACCCGCGCAAAGGCAGGCCGACAGAACGGTCGCCGTCACCGCAAGACCGCGCCGGGCAAAGAGCCGCTGCATGACGGAACCCCCGCAACCTGATTTGACGACCGGCTTGATCCTCGTTCACGGTCGCCACGTCGACGTCACCGAGGCTAGCAAATGGTGTGCCATCCGCCAGCACGTCGTGTTGGTCTCGGCTCATGCGATCTCTTCGGCCTCGCGCAGGCTCTCGATCAGCGAGGAGCGCAACAGGAAGGCGCGCGCCCGCACGGGATCCTCGGCGGTGCGGCGCAGCTCGTCGTGGTTGCGCGCCCGCACGGCCGGATCCCGCTCCGCCAGCAGCTTCTTGTTGCGCATGGTCTGCTGCTGGGTGTGCTGCAACGCGACGTGGCGGCGCTGGCGCTCGTAGCGGTCGAGCGCATCCTCCTCCAACGTGCCGCGCAGGATGCCGACCAGCTTGTCGGCGAGATTGAAGGCGTCGTGGACGCCGCTGTTCATCCCCATGGCGCCGATCGGGCTGTTCACATGGGCCGAATCGCCGGCCAGGATCGCGCGCCCGACGCGGAATTTCTGCGCGACGCGCTGGTGCACCGTGTAGAGATTGCTGCCGACGATCTCGAACGGCTGGCCGGTCGGCAGGAAGCGCTGCAGCCGCGCCTGCAGCGCCTCGGGCCGGCAGAGCGCCTCGGGATCCTCGGTTTCGGCGGTCGGGAAATGGACGCGCCAGCGGTCGGGCGGTCCCTTCCAGTGAAACAGGTTCGACCATTCGTCCGGATCCGAGATGTAGTTGCGCTCGGTATAGCCGTGCCGGCGGAAATCGTAGGCGACCTCGATGTTCAGCGTGCGGTCCGAATAGGTGAAACCCTCGAACTCGATGCCGAGGTCGCGGCGCACGATGCTGCGCGCCCCCTCGCCGCTCACCAGATAGGCCCCCGTGATCGTCTCCGGCTCGCCGCTCGGATCGGTCACATGGGCGCTCACGCGATCGGCGGTCTGTACGAAACCCGTGAAAGTGGTCGACAGGCGGACGTCGATCAGCGGATGCGCGCGGGCAAGCGCCAGCGCCTCCTCGACGATCTTGATGCGCTCGCATTGCAGCACATAAGGAAAGCGGGTGTCCTCCTTGAGATGGGCATGATCGAATTCGGCGATCAGCTTGTTGTCGTGGCGGTCCCAATAATGAAACAGCGGCGCCACGATGCCGCGCGGCGCGAGCCGATCGTAGAGCCCGATGCTGTCGAACAGCTCCAATGTCGCCGGATGGTTGGTGCCGGCACGCGGCACCTGCTCGAGGAAATTGTCCTCGCCGAGCGCCTCGACCACGCAGACCGCAACGCCCTGCTGCGCCAGCCGCAGCGCGAGGCAGAGCCCGACCGGCCCTGCCCCGATGACGATCACCCGCTGCGCCGCGTCCGACATCGGCGCGATCAGGGCTTGGGCTCCACGTCCTTGACGGCGCCGGCCCAGCCCTTGTGGGTGAGATCGAACACGATGCCGAGCGGGTCGCGGTATTTCGCCTCGTAGAAGGAGTTCGCCGAGGTCGGCCGGCCGGCCAGATAGGTCCCGCCCGCGTCGACGACCTTCTTCTCGGCCGCGTCGAGGTCGTCGACCCACATGCCGAAGTGGTAGATGCCGATCTTCTCCTTCTCGGTCTCCTTCTTGAGCAGCGCCACATTGACGGTGCCGTCCGACATGTAGATGCCGCGCCGGGCGGTGCCGGCGCGCTTCATGTCGAAGGCATCCTCGAAGAATTTCGCGGCGGCTTCCGGATCGGGGACAATGATGGCGATGTGGCGAAGCTTGGCCATGGGGGTACCTTTCTTTGTGAGGATGTTTGGGCGCGGCGTGGGGCCCATTTAGCCGGAACACTCGGCCGGGCGCAATTGTCGGGCCTGCATAGCGGCAAGCCTTGCCCATGACGGATATCCGGCCTCATAGTGGCGAGGATCAACCGACGTCCCGCCCCCGGCCATTCACGATGCATCCCACGATCGAGCGCTTCATCGACGACGGCTTTCCCCGCGAGCAGGCCTTCCTGGCCGAGCTGGTCAAGGTCCCGACCGACAACCCGCCGGGCGATTGCGCCCCGCATGCGGCACGCGCGCGGGCGATGCTGGAAGGGCTCGGCCTCGCGGTCGAGGCGCATCCCGTTGCCCGCGAGGCGGTGACCGCGCGCGGCATGGTGAGCGTCACCAATCTCATCGTCCGCCATCGTTTCGGGCCGGGGCCGGTGATCGCGCTCAATGCCCATGGCGACGTGGTGCCGCCCGGCCTCGGCTGGACGCACGATCCCTATGGCGCCGCGGTCGAGGACGGGCCGCACGGCCCGGTGATGTACGGTCGCGGCGTCGCGGTATCGAAATCGGATTTCGCCACCTATACTTTCGCGCTGTTGGCGCTGCGCGAGGCGGCACAGCAAGGCGCGAAGCTCGCCGGTACGGTCGAGCTGCACTTCACCTATGACGAGGAGGTGAGCGGCGAGCTCGGGCCGAAATGGCTGCTCGACCGGGGGCTGAGCAAGCCGGACTACGCAATCGCGGCCGGCTTCTCCTATGCGGTCGTCAACGCGCACAACGGCTGCCTGCAGATGGAGGTCACCGTGACGGGCCGGCAGGCGCACGCGGCCATGCCCTCGACCGGCGTCGATGCACTCGAAGCCGCAAATGCGCTCCTTATGGCGCTCTACCGGCACCGGCCGTCGCTCGCGCGCAAGACCTCGCACATGACCGGGATTAGGTCTCCGTCGCTCAGCATCGGCACGATCCAGGGTGGCTTCGCCACCAACGTCGTTCCAGACCGCGTCGCCTTCCGGTTCGACCGCCGCATCATTCCGGAGGAGGACCCGGCCGCGGTCGAGGCCGATCTGCGCAAGCGGATCGCCGCCGCCGCAAAGCCCTTCCGCAAGATCGAGCTCGACATCAAGCGGCTGCTGCTTGCGACGCCGCTCGCGCCGCAACCCGGATGGGAGCCCATCGGCGCCGCGATCCGCCGCCACGCCAAGGCAGTGCTTGGTCTCAACGTGCCGGTCAAGGGCGTGCCGCTCTACACCGATGCCCGCCACTACGCGGCGCACGGCATCCCCATCGTGCTCTACGGCGCCGGCCCGCGCACCATCCTGGAAGCGAACGCGCATAACGCCGACGAGAACCTGCGGCTGAATGATCTGCGCGCCGCGACCAAGATCGTGGCACTGGCGGTAAAAGATTTGCTGGGCGGCGTGTAACGTTTCACACCGACATTGCGAGCGAAGCGAAGCAATGTCGGGCGACGTGCCCGAAGGCCGAAATTGCTTCGTCGCGCTTCGCGCGGCTCGCAATGACGATCAGGCATCCCGTTCCACGATCACCGCCACCGGGCCGCCGCCGTCGGGGCCCTGATGCTCGGCGCCGCCGGACACAAAGATCTCCGCGTGTCCGATGATGCCGGCGAGCGCGCCGCACACGAAGGCGCGGGCGTGGCGGGTCGACGAGATGTCGGAGTCGTCGAGCATGGTGTGGCGGAAGCCGCGCAGGGCGCCGTCGTGGCTCGCCTCGGCCTTGGACAACACCGCGCGAAGGCGCCGCCGCTCGTCCGGCGCAATCTGCCCGTTGGCCGCGAAGCCGAGCCGCCGCAGCGCGGCACGCACCGGCTCGACGTCGATCGCGTCTTCCATCACCGCATGCTCGATCGCAAGCGGGCCCGACCAATCAGGCGACATGCCGAGCACCACGATCTCGTGGTTGAGCAGCTCGATGCCGGCCGAGCAGCTGGCGCGGCCCGACCAAAGCATCCAGTCCGCGCCGATCTGCGGCTCGGCAAGCTGCGCGCGGGCGATCTCGCCCAACGCGACCGCGACGCCGAGCGCGCTCGCGGCGCGCGAGAGGCCCATGGATTTCAGCGTATCGCGCGTCACGGCGGACGTCCCGCGCCGATCCGCATCGGCGACGCGCCGCAATGTCAGCAACGGGCACTTGACCTGCACGAAGTGGACCGCAGCCGGATCGACGATCCCGGCGCCCGCCATGGCGGTGCGCACGCCCTCCGCAACCATGTCGACCTGGGGGAGCCGTCCGAGCTCCTCGAAAGCAAGCGTCGGCGTATGGGCGCGGCCGACCGCGAGTGCCGGCCCGTGCGCGGCGCCGCCAGCGCGGCGCTCGAACACGATCCAATGCGGCGCCATCGCGCCTTCGGTGCCGCCCGACATGACCAGGCAGACCTGGCACGCGGCCTCGTCGGAAAGGAATTTGCACAGCATCGATAGCAGCGATTGGTTGGCAAAACCGCGCGAGAAATCGTTGACGAGCCCGTTCCCCTCGGTCTTGCCGAAGATCGCGATGATGCCCTTCGGATCGATCCGCCCCGCCGCGATCGCGGCCTCGATGCCGCTTACGTCGTCGGGCGACGCGGCGGAGATGCGGTGGACGTTTGCGATCGGCATGGGTGGCTCAGCAGCAGGGACAATCGGGCTCGAAATGCGCGGCCATCGCCCGATCGAGCGCCGGCATCGCACGGGCAAGCGAGTCGCTCGCCGTCATCCCGGCGCGCATCTGCGCCAGCACCTCGGCCCGCGCCTTTGGAAAATCGACACCCGTCATCGCGCCGTCCTTGACGACCGTGCGGCCGCCGACGATCAGCTCGCGGATGTGCTGCGCGGTGGCGCGCGTCAGGACGAGGTCGAGCGGATCGACGTCGTCGCGCAAACGGTCGTCGTCGATCGCCGCCCAATCGAGCAGCAGCAGGTCGGCCGGGGAGCCGGGCGCGACCATGCCGCCGTCATCGATGTTGGTGACCGCGAAGCGCCCCGTCGCAAAAGCGGCGCGCAACATCTTCTCGCGGCCGACCGCGACGCGGAAACCGGTGCCGGCATGCAGCAGATGCGCCAGGCGCAATTCGCGCAGTCCGTCGTCGTCCTCGTCGAGCGCCTTGCCGTCGATGCCCATGGCGACGCGGCAGCCGGCGACGAGCATGGCGGGGAGCGGCGCGACGCCGGAGCGCAAATGCAGGTTGGAGCTGTTGCTGACCGCGATGGTGACGCCCCGCTCGGCCAGCAGCGCGAGCTCGTCGGGACGCGCCCAGACGCAATGCGCCAAGGTGAGACGCGGAGACAGCAGGCCGATCGCATCGAGATGACGCACCACGCCGTCCGGATAGGCTTGATCCATGAACGCGCGCTGGTAGCGCGTCTCCAGCAGATGCATGTGGACGCGGCGTCCGGTACGCGCGGAGGCATCCGCCACCGCCTCGAGCAGGGCGTCGCTGCACCATTGCGGGCCGTTCGGGCCGTATTGCACGTCGAAGCCCGGACCGGCCGCGCGCTCCGCCACCGCATCGGCGAGCGCAATGAGCTCGCCGGGGCTCGGAGATTTGCGCACGAATTTCCGCGCAATCTCCTGGCGTGCGTCCGCCGGCAGCGCCGCCAGCACCGGCTCGGAGGGGCCATAGACCAGAGGGTTGCGGTCCTTCATCGACACCGCAAAGCCAACCCGCACGCCGACGTCGCGCGCTGCGCGCGCCACCTCGGTCGCCTCGGTCGGCAAATCCGTGAACCCTTGCGCACGCGTATAATGCACCATGACGGTCCCGACCCCGCCGAGCGCGCTGCGCGACAGCGCCACCGCGGCCGCCAAATAGGGATCGACCGAGGGAAACAGCGCCAGATAGTGCAGCCACGCCTCGAGCGGCTTGCCGCCGGCGCCGATCGAGCTCGACCGCACCGCACGGCCGTGATCATGCGCATTGACCAGCGCGGGCAGCGCGACGATCGGGTCGACTGCAGGCGCCGGCGCCGGGCCGACGGAGGATATAAGTCCATCTGAGATGGTGATTTGCTGGGCGCGAGCCGGTGGCGCGTCGGGGTCGGAGACGAGATGGGCGCAGGTGATGGTACGCATAAATCAGTGCTCGCGACTGACGCGAACGTCGCGGCTCTTGCGTTCCCTCCCCCCTTGTGGGGGAGGGACAGGGAGGGGGGTAGCCGCGAGCGCATGAGTCCGTTGCCACCCCCCTCCCCAACCCTCCCGCGGCACAAGTCGGGCCCGCCCGACTTGTGCACGATATTGATGCGAAACTCGGGCAAGCCCGAGTTTCGTGGGGGAGGGAGCGCGCTTGAATTCGTGGTGAGTCATCGCTGCTTAACGAGTCACTGTGTCAGGGTCGGCGGCGTGCGCTCGGCCTTCGGCGGCAGGAAGGAGCGGTCGAACACTTGGCCCGCCGTAGGCGCGTGCGGCAGCTCGTAGGATTCCGCGATCGTGGCGATTGCGCCGGTGAGGCGCGCATCGCTGGCGTCGCCGATGCCGAGGTCGCGCGCCTCGGGCGTATCGATCAGCGTCTTGTAGACGTAGATCAGCCGGCGCTTCTCGATGTCCTTGTTGATCAGCGGTTCCGTGGCGGCGAGCAGCGCAATCGCCGCGTCGGGGTCGGCCATCGTCTCCCTGAGCGCGCGGTTGATGGCGCGCACCAGGCCCTTGACGGCCACAGGCTTCTCCTTCGCGAGCTTCGCCGACACCATGATGCCGTTGGAATAAAGATCGAGGCCGGAGTCCGCGTAGGAGATCCAGCGGAAATCCTTGTCGGGGTCGAGCTTCTGCGCGACCAGGTTCATGTAGCTGGTCGCCGTGAACACCGCATCGACATCGACCTGCCCCTGGATCAGCACCTGCTCCTGCAGGTTCGGTGCGACCTGCAGCACGCTCACGCTCGCCGGGTCGATGCCGTTCTTCTTCGCCAGCAGCGGCAGCAGCTTGAGCGCGGCGCCGCCCGGCGCGGTGCCGAGCTTGCGGCCGGCGATGTCCTTGACGGTCTTGATCGGGCTGTCGGCCTTGGTGAGCAAGGCGAACGGCGCCTTGCTGTAGATCATGTAAACCATGAGCGGTGCGTCGCCCGGCTTCAACGCCGCCGTCTGGATCACCGCATTGGCATCGCC
>WNFR01007323.1_pt1 | contig 11213 bp, 9 predicted proteins | sample 5400221 | NCBI WGS metagenome assembly WNFR01 (sample SAMN13153357, study PRJNA577476) | soil metagenome | isolation source: 40 cm soil under Madrone tree | place: USA:California | collected 2016-06-14 | reverse complement strand
AGCGACTGGCCATTTTCTGGACCGTGTGCAGAAGCAGTTTCCGGTCGTCGGGGTTCATCTTAGCGAGAAGACTTGCCAACTTCCGCAAGTAGCGTCCCTCTTTGCCCCGAAGCCCCCGCATTTGTGGCCCATCGCCATTCGAAGTGATTGCAGTAGGAGCCTCGGGCGGTTTGTCACCATCGTACATGAGTTGGTAGAGCGGAAGCTCCAGCGCCCGGGCCATTTTTTCCAGCGTTTCGATGGCCGGGACGGTATGACCATTCTCTACCCGGGAAATGTAGCAACGAAGCAGGCCGGTACGCTTTTCGATGTCGCCTTGGGAGAGGTTCTTTTCTTCGCGGAGTGCGCGAAGTCGCTCGCCTATAATCATGAGGTTCTCCTTACTCCGACGTCGTTTTTCCCGTTAACTACGATAGACCTATCCCATATAGATATATTTGTCAACTGATTGGAAGCGGTGATAGTGGGTCAGTTTGACTTCGAAAGGGTCGCCCGCAGATCAAACGTCAGGCCGCAATCGCATCAAAGGAAATCCAATCCTCATCGGTGTCATTCGACAAAGTGATGGCTTTCAGACTGTGGCATTGAGGGCAGTGGTTCGCGGCGAATTCGGCCAGGGAATGGCAGCAGCTACAAAGTCAGAAAAGGTCTAATTTCAATTCCAACATACACGCCTGTAGTGTTCCAATTTGAACAGTTTTTCCACATGTCTTATCGTATTCTGTCTCCCATGCCACTTGATTTTCAAAACTTGGTCCTGTGCTTCGAACAGATAAAAGAAGGCTATGCGCGAGCGAAAACTCTCGAAGAAAAACGGGAACTACTGGCTCGCCTTTCGAAGGTTCTCCGGCAAGCGGAGGAGCAGATCGCCCCACTTCGGTCTGAAATTGACCGGCTCAATTCAAACTGACCCACTACCGAAACACGACGGAATTACCCGAGTGTGCTGAAGTGAACAGATTTCGGACATGTATTACCGCAACCTGTCGCAATGAGAATGAATGATATGACCCCCGAGTTGTTTCACTCCGTAGCCTGTCCGACGTGCAAGGTAGGTTCTGGGGAGCGCTGTTTGCTGCACTCGGGTGGCCTGCGCAACGAACCACACATCGACAGAAAACTGGCTGCAATTGAGGTAGTTGAAACGAAGCGAATCCACCGTCTTAAAGGACCGAAAACCGGCGAATAACCGCCTGGCTAGAGTGGTACACTCTGCGAATGGCGGACGTGCCCCTAGTGAAGGCGTTCAAAATCAGAATCATATCCGGCCCGTACGCGGGAAGATACGTTGGAATGAGATTTGGCGGCGGTATGCTTTCAAACCGGGAAGTACTGAAAAATCCACCAGTCAATCTGCCCGGTAGGGATTACGCCGCATGGGTACAGGAGCGGACCGCGACCCGATTTTTAGCGAGGAACGCTGAACCCGTGCTAACTGCTTTGAATGAACTAGAATGCAAAGCAGAATTGATTAAGGTGCGAGGATAGTGGTAGTGTTCAATTCGATTCCTTGAGCGGATATTTGCGCCCCTCTTCAAACCCGGCAAACCACGATTCCTTGATCGCGTATCCGAATATCCGGTAAACCGGATGCAGCGTGATCTGCTCGATTCCGATCATCTGGATTCCAGTCACCGTGGAACCACAATACCTGCATCGTGCCTCCTGCCGAACATACTCAAAGGAAATCTTTTGAGCCTCTTCAGGAGAACTTGCTCGAATACGATGGTCGTAGAGGTTGATGTGTCCCTGAACGCACCTGAAAGAGAGGACAGTCTTAAATCGCTTGGGCTGGTCCGGCATGGTCTACGGCTCCAACCCTATGATATCTTCGCCGTGCCCGAGTGGCGGAACTGGCAGACGCCGCCCGTCTAAAAGATTTTAAAGAGGCCAGTCTCCCGCCCCGGCAAAGCCAGTCTCCCACCCCATTAGGAAAATGAAAACAGGAAATTAGGGCAAAATTTGCCCTAATTTGCCTAAATAGGCCAGGAAAGCACATCAGATGCCATCACTTAAGTTGTTGTAAACACAGTAGAAGAGATTAGGGGTAGGTGGCTGACGGTCGGTTGCCCTGTGGTGGTTAGCCCCCTACCCCGCGAGTGGTCTTGCTTGTATAGACGAGGTGAGCCCCCAAATAGTTTCCTGACCCAATCAAAATAGTTTGTGGCCCTTCCAGTCCCTATTCACCCACCGGCACCGTATCCAGATACCGCGCGACGGCCGCCTTCCACTGAAGCTTTTCCGAGATTGCTGCCTGCAACGCCTGGGCCGCGGCCGGTTCACCGTGGGTCAAGTAGGTCCGCCTCGGGGGCGAGGGCAGCGCCGCCAGCCATCGCAAAAGTTCGCTCTTTCCCGCGTGTGCGGAGAATTGTCCCATCTCCACGATCTCCGCGCTCACCGGCACGTCCTGGCCGTAGAGCTTCAACGACTTCGCGCCCTCCTTCAGCGCTCTCCCGCGCGTGCCCTCCGCCTGGAATCCCGCCAGGATCACAGCATTGCGCGCATCCGGCAGCCGCTGCACGAGGTGATGCAACACGCGGCCGCCGCTCACCATCCCGCTTGCCGAGATGATGATGCAAGGCGTCTTCACGTTATTGATAGCCTTCGATTCTTCGACCGAACGCGTCAGGTGGAACTCATGCACATTCAGCGGATCGCCTTTTCCATCGCTTCCTTCTTCCCGGGTGAACTCCAGGTCGTGGTCTTCTTTGTGCTTCACATACAAATCCGTTGCGCTCAGTCCCATCGGGCTGTCCACGTAGACGGGCAAGCGCGGAATCCGCTGCTGGTCCTCCAGTTGGCGCAGGTAGTACATGAACGTCTGCGTCCGCCCGATCGCAAACGCCGGGATCACGATGGAGCCGCCGCGTTTCACCACGCGGTTCACGATCTGTGCAAGCAATTCCGCGGGATTACCGTCTGGATGCTCGCGATCGCCATAGGTCGATTCGCAGATCAGCACATCCGCCTTTGAGGGCGGCGTCGTCGGATCCTTCAGAATCGGTTGGTTGTACCGCCCGATATCTCCAGAGAATACCAAGACGGTCTTCTTGCCGCCCTCGGTGATGGCCAGTTCTAGGCTGGAAGATCCAAGGATGTGTCCAGCGTCATGAGACGTCACGCGAAACTCCGGACTGATATCGAAGCTGCCGCTGCGTGGCATGCTCTTGATCAGCTTCAACGTTGGATCAACATCTTCCGGAGTGTATAGCGGCTCGGGATTTGCGTGGTGGCTGTCCTTATGAATCTGCGCGTGCAGCGTGTCTTCCTGCTGCAGATGCGCCGAGTCCTTCAGCAGGATAGTCGTGAGTTCAATCGTCGCCGGATTGGCAAAGATCGCTCCGCGATAGCCCGATTTCGCCAGCACCGGCAGCCATCCAGTGTGGTCGAGGTGCGCGTGTGTGAGCACCAGATAGTCGATCGTCTTTGGATCGATCGGAAGCGGCTTGTAATTGCGGTCCTGCAATTCCTGCGAGCCTTGGAAAATTCCACAGTCCACCAGCAGCCGTTTGCCCGCTGCTTCAACCAGATACCTCGAACCCGTAACGCATCCTGCCGCGCCCAGAAAAGTAAGTTTTGCCATAGGCTCGTATTCTAAACGAACATTCTTGCCTGACAACTGCTTCACAGGAGTTAGAATCTCAAGAGCAACGATGCTATCCAAAACAAAGTCCCGTCGCGATGGATAGTGTTAGCTCTGTGTGTGCTCTCTTCGTTCGCGATCCCCAGTGTCGCGAAATCTTCCCCTAGAATCGTTCACGTCTTTGTCGCATTGGCCGACAATCAGCATCAGGGAATCATTCCTGTTGCCCAGGCTCTTGGGGATGGGAAGGACCCTCAGCGCAACCTCTATTGGGGCGCCGCCTATGGTGTGAAGACGTACTTCAAGGCAAGTCAAGATTGGGAACTCGTTTGGTTCGGTCGCGGCGCAAAGGACGCGATTTTGGAACGCTGCGTTTTCAAGAGCCGCATGAATGATGTGTACGTGGTCGCTGATGCCTATGAAGGCAGTCAAATCAAGTTGGCCGTATCAGATTTTCTTTGGGCCGCAACCGGTATCGCCAAAGAAAAAGTAACATTCAAGATGCGCTCAGAGGAAGTTTCCCTGGCCATCGCGGGTGATGCGAATCTGGTTGTTTATGTCGGGCATGACGGTTTCATGGATTTTCAAATTGCGCCGATTGCCGGGACCAGGGGAGACAAGCCCCGGCAAACGATCATCCTGGCGTGTGCCAGCAAGGTCTATTTCGCTCCCTACATTAGACAAACCGGCGCTGAACCTTTGTTATGGACCACAGGGCTCATGGCCCCGGAGGCCTATACCTTGAAGGCTGCTCTGGATGGCTGGATCGCTCACGAAGAAGACGAATCGATTCGGCGGCGCGCCGCACAGGCTTACGACCGCTACGAGAAGTGTGGCGCTCATGCAGCGCTGAAGCTATTCGCCACAAATCAGTGAATTGGGAAGGGGCGCCCACCGCCGCGGTGGGCACCCCTCACACCTGCATCAATCCGCCGCGACGGCCTGCTTCGCTTTCGCAATGATCGATTCGATGTTCAGCCCCAACCCCTTGGCCACGCCGGTTCCATACGTCGGATCAGCTTTGTAGAAGTGCTGGATTTGCAGCTCTTTAATACGCTGCGGCACGCCATTGCCCAAGCTGGAGACGATGTTGTCGATTAGCCGCTGCTTCGCATCCGCGGGCAGCAAGCGGAACAGATTCCCCGGCTGCGTGTAGTCGTCACCGTCGCTGCGGTGATCGTGCCGTGCGACGGTTCCGCTGACGGCATGCGGCCGTTCGACGTACGAACGATCCTGCGTCGGTCCGCCGAAGCTGTTCGGCTCATAGTTCACCTTCGCCCCGCCGTTTCCATCGAAGCGCATCGCGCCGTCCTTGTTGTAGGTGTGATACGGGCACTGCGGTTTGTTCACCGGCAGGGAGTCGTAGTTGACGCCCAGGCGGTAGCGGTGCGCATCGGGATAGGAGATCAATCTCCCCTGCAACATTTTGTCAGGCGAAAACCCCATGCCCGGCACGACGTTGCGCGGTTCGAACGCCGCCTGCTCCACTTCCGCAAAATAATTTTCAGGATTGCGGTTCAATTCCAGCTCGCCGACTTCGACGAGAGGATAGTCCTTGTGAGGCCAGACCTTCGTCAAGTCGAAGGGGTTGATGTGATACGTCTCCGCATCTTTCTCCGGCATGATCTGCGCGCACACCCGCCACTTCGGGAAGTTGCCTTCTTTGATGGCGTGGAAAAGGTCGCGCTGCGAGTAGTCCGGGTCTGTGCCTTCCAAGGCGCCCGCTTGCTCGCGGAAGAAATTCTTGATCGCTTGCTTGGTCTTGAAGTGCCATTTCACGTAGAAAAGCTCGTTCTTCGCATTGATCAGGCTGAACGTGTGGCTGCTGTATCCGTTCATGTGCCGGTAGCCGTCCGGAGTCCCGCGGTCGGAGAAGAGAATGGTCACCTGATGCAGCGATTCCGGCGAGAGCGACCAGAAATCCCACATCATCGTTGGCGATTTCAGGTTCGTTTCCGGGTCGCGCTTCTGTGTGTGAATGAAATCGCCGAATTTCAACGGATCGCGAATGAAGAAGACGGGCGTGTTATTTCCCACCATATCCCAATTGCCTTCTTCTGTGTAAAACTTCAGGGCAAACCCGCGTGGGTCGCGCGCCGTATCCGCAGAACCCTTTTCACCACCCACGGTCGAAAACCGAATGAACGTAGGCGTCTTCTTGCCAACAGTACTGAACAGCTTCGCGGTCGTGTACTTGGTGATCTCGGCCTTGGTGCACACGAAATGACCGTACGCGCCCGAGCCTTTGGCGTGCACCACACGTTCGGGAATTCTTTCCCGGTTGAAGTGCGCCATCTTTTCGAAGAGCAGAAAGTCTTCGAAGACCACCGGCCCGCGCGGGCCCACGGTCAGCGAATTCTGGTTGTCGCCAACGGGTCGGCCCGCGTCCGTGGTCATGATTTTCTTTTTTTCTTCCGGCATGGATCCTCCTCAGTTCGATCGCAGTGGCCCCGCAAAGCAAGATTCCTGCCATCGCATCTCCAAGACTAGAAGGTTGCGACCTATACTTCCAATATATAGTTCGGATACGATAGATAGGCATAGCCTATGGAACTTCACCAGCTTCGTTACTTCTGCGCCGTGGCCGAAACCGGCTCGTTCAGCCGCGCCGCGGAACAAACTCATGTTTCCCAGCCTTCGCTTTCCCAGCAGATCCTCAAACTAGAAGATGAGCTCGGCGCGCGCCTCTTTGACCGCCTCGGACGCTCCGTTCGGCTTACCGAGCTTGGCAAAACGTTTCTCCCGCGCGCCCGCGCCGTCCTTCGCGAACTGGAAGCCGCCAAAGGCGACGTCGTCGAAGGCAAAGAGTTCATCGGCGGTCCCATCGCCGTCGGTGTTATTCCAACCGTCGCCCCCTACTTCCTCCCTCCGCGCCTTACTTCCTTCTCGCGCAAATTCCCCCAGGTTCGGCTCACCATCGTCGAGGAAATTACACCCGTCCTTCTCGACCGTCTGCGAGCAGGCACCATTGACGTCGCCATCCTGGCGCTTCCCATCCGTGGCCACGAATTCGATGTTTTTCCTCTGTTGACCGAACGGCTCTTCGCCGTGCTCCCCAAGAAACACAAACTCGCCTCGCGTCAGTCTCTCGCCCTCAAAGATCTCCGCGCCGAACCTTTCCTGCTCCTGCGCGACGGTCACTGTTTCCGCGATACCGCCGTTGCCGCCTGCGACCGCGCGCGTCTCCATCCGCAGATCGTTTTCGAAAGCGGCCAATTCAGCAGTCTTCTCAGTATGGTCGGCGCGGGCATGGGCGTTTCCATCGTTCCGGAAATGGCCATCAAAAAACAAACTCAGTGCCGCTACATCCGCATCGCCGATGAACAAGCCGTTCGCACGATCGGCACTGTCGTCCTTCGCGGCCGTTCTCTCACCCGTGCACACAGCGCCTTCCTCGCCCATCTTCGCGGTGCCTGACCCGCATACTCGCCCGCTGATGCTAAACTTTTAGCCCGCTCAATCGGTAAGGAGTCACCCTCGTGGCCGGGCACTCTCTGATATTTCGTGACATCGCCATGGTGTTCACTGCGGCGCTCGTCTGCGGCCTCGTGGCCTGGCGGCTGCGCCAGCCGTTGATTCTGGGCTACGTTTTCGCAGGCCTCATTCTCAGCCCATTCACTCCCGGCCTGCGCGTACACGACGTTCCCATCTTTGAAGTCATGGCTGAAATCGGTGTCATCCTGCTCATGTTTTCTGTCGGCATTGAATTTTCCATTCCCGACCTTCTCCGCGTGAAATGGGTAGCTCTTGCCGGCGCACCTTTGGGAATCCTCTTGTCCATCGGTCTAGGGGCGGGCGCAGGAATGCTCATGGGCTGGCCCTTCCTGCAGGGCATTGCCGTAGGCAGCATCCTTTGCGTGGCCAGCACGATGGTGCTGATGCGGCTACTCATGGACCGCGGCGAACTCTCGAGCGAGGCCGGCCGCATCATGATCACACTCACGCTCGTCGAGGATCTGGCCGTGATCATCCTGACGGTGCTTCTACCCGGTCTCGCTGCTTCGGATGACGCGAACTATGCTCGGGTAGTTTGGAAGATCACCAAGGCTTTGCTCCTTCTCGTGCCCGTAGTGCTCGCCGGGTGGAAACTTGTGCCTCGTTTGCTCGCCCGCATAGAGAAAACCTGCAACGACGAAATCTCGCTGCTTCTCGCCCTTACGATTTGTTTGGCGATCGCTGCATTAACGGAGGCGATCGGCCTGTCGCTGGCCCTCGGCGCTTTTCTCGCGGGCCTCTTGCTGGGCAGCTCGGACTTTGCTCACAAGCTGGCGAAGCAAACGCTCCCTATCCGCGACGCCTTCGTCGCCCTTTTCTTTGTCACTGTTGGCATGCTCATTGATCCGCGGACCTGGCTCACTAGTCTAGCTGGCGAGTGCTCGCTTTGCTTGTTGGATTGATCATGGTGGGAAAATTTCTTATCTGGACAGGAGTTGTGCGTGTGTTCGCTTACTCGTGGCAGACTGCCCTCAAGGTGGGAATGGGCCTGACTCAGATCGGAGAGTTCTCTTTCGTCATCGCCCAGGTCGCGCTGCATTCGGGGCTGATTTCTTCGGAGATTTACAAAGCGACTCTGGCCGCCTCGCTGATCACCATCCTGGCGAATGCCGCGATTTTCAAGTTCGTTCCGCAGAACAAGGCCGCGGAAGTGCCGGCACTGAGCTTATAGACGCGTGCAATCTTCCGATGATAATATTAGAAAGTTGCGACCCGGTGGGGCCGTGGCGCAGTTGGGAGCGCGCCTCGATGGCATCGAGGAGGTCGTGGGTTCGAATCCCATCGGCTCCACCAACTTATTCTTTTCTTTTCAATCCGATAGCAAAAACTTCAAGGGGCACTAAGGGGCATTAAGCCACCTTCGAAGGCAATACGAGGCGTACGACCTTACCGTGCGCCGCGCGCTTGCTTTCGTCCATGGCCTTGCCGTAGACGTTCATCGTGGTTCGGATGTCCGCGTGGCGCATGAGTTCCTGCTGCACTTTCATCGGAGCACCTGTCTCATCGAGCAGAGTCCTAAAAGTGTGCCTAAACGTGTGCCAGCCGATTCGTCCGATGCCGCAACGAATGCCTGCGGGAATGATATGACGACGCTCCACTCCCCAGGGATACCAAGGCAGCTTGCCTGCCACGAAGGGGCTTGCAAACACCCAGTCCTCGGGATTTTTGAACGGCGTCTTATGTCGCCAATTCAACAGCACGTCGGCCAATGCAGGATCAAGCGGGATGCCTGCATTGGAGTATTTGGTTTTGACATCGCTTACGATCCCGGTGACGATGCATCGCCGCACGAGAAGCGTGAGGTCATCCCAGAGCACGTCACACCACTTGAGCCCGAAGAGCTCGCTGCAGCGGAGCCCCGTGGCGAGATCGACGATAACCATCGTGCGGAAGGGCTCATCGAGCTCTCCGAGTAAGAGACGGAACTGAGCGACGCTCAGAACTATCGGCTCACGTTGTCGCTTGCTTGTGCCGCGGACCCGCACCAGCCTCATGGGATTCTCACCGATTTCGGTAAGCTCCCAACGCATGGCGCAGTTCCAAAGTACTCGCATGAGATTGTGTAGATGCCCCCTGGTTCTCGGAGCCAAGTCGAGCCCCTTCAACCATTGCTCCACGGCGAAGGGTTTTACCTTGGGAATCGGATAGTCGCCCCACCGTGGTCTGATCTGGTTGTTGAGGTATGACCTGTACGCGTTGCCACTCGAGTGCCGCAGCTCGGGAAGCTCTGTTTCAAGGTACCGGTTCACGAGCATGCCGATCGTGACCGTGTGTCCTTGAAAATGATCAGAGTTCACATCAAGCTTGCGGTGTTCGATGATCCGCCACGCATTGGCTTCGGTTTTGAGCATTGGAACGGGACCGATGACTTCAGATCGTTTTGCATAGCCGCCATCGGGCTTTCGCTCCCGCCAGCGGTACACAAATACACGTCCTTGCTTTTTCGACGGCCGGGTTTCAATCCAACCGTGTTGATACGTATTCCGAGTTAGCCGCAACATCATGCTCTCCTTTTGGGATTAGAGGAGAGTTGCGGCGCAACCCTGTTGGCCTTCAGTGAAGAGCTTACACCGGTCCGCAGCAATGCGTCCAAATCTGAAGGCCGAAAATACCATCGCCGCCCAAGTTGGCATCCGGGGATCTGGCCTCTGCGCGCCATGCGCTTGACCGTCTTGGGGTGCAGCCGGAGAAATCGGGCCGCCTCGGTGCAGTCCCAGACTGGCTCCGGAGTTGAAGATGCAATTTCCATAGACCTCCACTTCGAGATGATCGATCCCACTCTCATTTGTTGACGACGCGACTCCCCATCACTGACAGCTATCAATCACGAGGCGTTCTTCATCCAAAGTCTTTGTCACTGTGGGAAAAAGGAACGGCACAAGTCTTTGTGCAAGAGGGCGGGAGCGACCCCAAAGGACTTTTGGGCGGCTTGCCGCAAAAAAGTGGGGTCGCTCCCGCCCGATCTGGACTTTTTCCCGCGGTGACTCTCCCTTTCCTCTCTTCCGTATTTCCCCGTGCTTTAAGCACTTCGGGCCCCCGGGCGTGAAGCCGGTGGCAATTTCAAGCATGCAGAGCGCAACTTTTACCTTCTTCACGCGGGCACAGCAGAATCAGCCTGAGCGACACCGATCGGCCGCAGGACAAACGTGTCAAAGCCCACTACATGCTTCCGGTCATTGATTCTAATCTCGTGGCGGATAGCGCTGTCGCTGATGTGACCGTTCTTCCAGCTGCGATACAACCCTGCAAATCTGTCCCCAGAGAACCGGCTCCCCACCTGGTTGCGGAAAATCAGATCTCCCTCGCTTACTTCTCGATAGCGCTTCTCCTCCCACTCCTTCCGCACTCGGAAGTACCGAAGCAGGTCCTCGGTAATGTCCGATTCGAGCGGAATCTTCACGAAGGAATGAAAGATTTCCGTGGCCTTTGGGAACTGCAAATCGGTCCGGGAAGCCTAGACCAGCCGGAACTCGCAGAGCTGGCCGAACAGGGGGAGGTAGCGGTTCAGATGACGGATGAAATCCGTGAACCCCAGAGCCCCCTCATGGATATAGGTGAATGTCACCACAGGCGAGGAAGGAGTCAAGTAGATGGGGAACTTGTCGACGAAGTACCGAACGGCTGGAACGGGAGTCTTCCTCCTCAGATAGAGTTTGGCGGGAAGAAACTGATTGCCAATACTGAGAGTTTCACAGAAGTATTGGAACTTTTCCGGCTCGGTTTCCAGGTACTGATACCCCTGGTTTAGGAGGATGAAATCGAGTATGGCAATGCGGCGTTCGATGAAGTCGAACTCATGTTCGCGGCGGTTGCGGAGGTTCTCCTTTTCGATCTGGCGATTGAGTCGGCGCGAGAACAAGTGATGCACGACACCGCCTTTCGGAAAGCATTCCGTGCGAGCGTGCCCTCGGCTTTGGAGCTTGCTCCAGAAAGTGGTCGTGCGCTTGCCCCAATGAGCGCCCGTAAAGCCAAGGAACTGCCGTGCAGTGAAGTAACCTGTCAACGCCGGTGAAAAAGTGAGCCATTATTGCCGGTGTTGGGCGGGGCCATTGATCCACCAGAGCCCGCTGGCAAGGACGCAGTACGAACTCTAAATAAGTTTCTAAAATTTGCACGTCGCTTGCCGTTTGATTAT
>WNFR01008395.1_pt1 | contig 11215 bp, 12 predicted proteins | sample 5400221 | NCBI WGS metagenome assembly WNFR01 (sample SAMN13153357, study PRJNA577476) | soil metagenome | isolation source: 40 cm soil under Madrone tree | place: USA:California | collected 2016-06-14 | reverse complement strand
TGACCGAGCTCCGCGTGGTGGACGATCCAGACCGCGAGATAGACGATCGACGCGGCGACCGCCCAGATTCCGATCTTGCGCACGAAGCGCCGCACGAACCCGATCGGACCGAGCAGCGCGAGCACGAGACCGAGTCCGCGGGTCTGCGCGATCCATTCGTAGAGCGCGAAGCCGGCGAGCCAGGCCACGATCATTCCCGGCCGCCACGCGGGGCCGCGGAAGATGCGCTCGCTGCTGTACCGCCGGCCGGCGACGAGCCAGTCGGCCAGCAGGACGCCGAAGAGCGGCACGAAGAACGCGCCGAGCAGCAGCAGGAACTGCTGATACTGCGTCAGGTCGACGCCGAGCGAGATTGCCGTCGCGAGCGCGGCGACGCACACGATCAGCAACCGCTGCGCCGCCCGCGGGAAGAAATTCTGCAGCGACACAGCGGTCGAGTAGATGTTCGCGAATGCCTCGTCGGTCTCGTCGACCGTCAGCGCGAGCAGCGCGAGCACCGAGCCGACGCCTCCGGCGGCGACAGTCGTGAGCACGTCGGCCGGCCCGCCGATCGCGGGATGCGACAGCACGAGCACCGCGCCGAAGCCGAACTGGAAGAGCGTCGGCAGCAGGTAGCCGAGACCCGCGCCGACGAATGCCGCACGCGGGGTCGTCGAGAAGCGCGTGTAGTCCGCGACGAGCGGCACCCACGACACCGTCAGCGCGATCACGAGGTCGACGCCGAGCCAGAAGGAGCCGCCGTGACCGCCCGCGTGCCAGAGATGACCGAGCTCCGTGACCGAGCTCCGCGTGGTGGACGATCCAGACCGCGAGATAGACGATCGACGCGGCGACCGCCCAGATTCCGATCTTGCGCACGAAGCGCCGCACGAACCCGATCGGACCGAGCAGCGCGAGCACGAGACCGAGTCCGCCGAAGCAGAGCTTCCACAGCCAGACGAGATGAATGCCGAAGACGCGCTCCATCAGGGCGTCGGCCGCGACGGCGATGATCGTGATCTCGAAGACCGACCAGCCGAGGCACTGCAGGACGTTGAGCCCGGTCGGCAGGAACGAGCCGCGCTGCCCGAGCGGCGCGCGTTGCAGCACCATCGTCGGCACACGCGCCTCCGCGCCGATGTACGCGGCGACGCCGAGCATCGTGTTGCCGATCAGGCCGCCGACGAGCGTCGCGAGCAGCGCCTGCCGGAGCGAGAGGCCGAGATACGCGGCGGCGACGAGGACGAGCAGCGAGATGCCGAGGTTCGTCCAGAGCAGCAACGAGTCGAGCACGCCGAGCACCCGCAGGCGCTCCGGGACGGGCTCGATCCCCCACGACGGCGTCTGTTCGCTCAACTGCACTCCCTTCGCCGGTACGAGCCGGAGCAGGTTCGACGGGTGTGATCTCAGCCGCGCCCGGCGCGGCACCCCGGTCGCCCAAGCCTAGCGGCGTTCACGAAGCGAGCAGGCGGCGCAGCACGTACGGGAGGATCCCCCCGTGACGGAGGTACTCGCGCTCGCGCGGCGTGTCGAGGCGGACGTGAGCGCGGAACTCCACGCCGTCGGCGCGCACCGTGACCTCGGTCGCCTCGCCGTTCTCCACGCCGGAGATCGAGAACTCCTCACGGCCGGTGAGGCCGAGCGACTCGCGGGTCTCGCCGGGCAGGAACTGCAGCGGCAGCACGCCCATCATCAGCAGGTTCGAGCGGTGGATCCGCTCGTAGGACTCCGCGATCACCGCACGCACACCGAGGAGGTTCGGCCCTTTCGCGGCCCAGTCGCGCGACGAGCCTGAGCCGTACTCCTTGCCCGCGATCACGATCGTCGGCACGCCCTCGCTGCGATAGCGCATCGCGGCGTCGTAGATCGTCGACTCCTCGCCGTCCGGCAGGTGCACGGTCCAGGTGCCTTCGCTCCCGGGCACGAGCTGGTTGCGGAGGCGAACGTTCGCGAACGTGCCGCGCACCATCACCTCGTGGTTGCCGCGCCGCGCGCCGTACGAGTTGAAGTCGCGCCGCTCGACGCCATGCTCGAGCAGATACGTCCCCGCGGGCGAATCGGGACGGATCGCGCCCGCGGGCGAGATGTGGTCGGTCGTGACCGAGTCGCCGAGCACGACGAGCACGCGGGCACCGTGGATGTCTTCGACTTCCGCCGGCTGCGCGGGCATCCCGTCGAAGTAGGGCGGTCTCCGGACGTACGTTGAGTCATCACGCCAGTCGTAGAGATCCCCCTCGGGGATCTCCAGCGCGGCCCAGCGCTCGTCGCCGGTGTAGACGTCGCCGTACGTCCGCGTGAACATCTCGCCGTCCACCGAGGACGCGATCGTCTCGTCGATCTCCGCCGGCGACGGCCAGATGTCGCGCAGATATACCGGCCCGTCGTCGCCTTGCCCGAGCGGCTCGTTGAGCAGATCGATGTCCATCCGTCCCGCGAGCGCGTACGCGACGACGAGCGGCGGCGACGCGAGATAGTTCGCCTTCACGTCGCCGTGGATGCGCGCCTCGAAGTTGCGGTTGCCCGACAGCACGGCGCAGACGATCAACTCGCCGTCGGTCACGGCCGCGGCGATCGCATCCGGCAGCGGGCCCGAGTTGCCGATGCAGGTCGTGCAGCCGTAGCCGACGGTGTTGAAGCCGAGTTCGTCGAGGTATGTGTCGAGCCCGGAGCGTGCGTAGTACTCCGTCACGACCTTCGACCCCGGAGCGAGCGACGACTTCACCCACGGCTTGCGCTTGAGCCCCAGCTCGACGGCTTTCTTCGCGAGGAGCCCGGCGCCGATCATCACCGACGGGTTCGACGTATTCGTGCACGAGGTGATGGCGGCGATGACCACCGAGCCGTGCTCGAGCGTGTAGTCCTCGCCCGGCACCTGCACCGCCTTCTTCGGCAGCACCGTCGCGACGTGCGTGGTCTCGGCGTCCGCCACCGGCTCCGGCTCCGCGCCGGGCTGCTGCTCGGTCGTCGGATCGCTCGCCGGGAACGTGTCGGCGACCGCCCTGTCGTGGCTGCCGTTCGTGTAGTCGACGCCGAAGGTGTCGAGCGCCTCGATGAACGCGTCCTTCGCGTTCGCGAGCGGGACGCGATCCTGCGGGCGGCGCGGCCCGGCGAGCGACGGCTCGACGTCGCCGAGGTCGAGCTCCACGACCTGCGAGTACGTCGGATGATCGCTCGGGTCGTGCCACAGCATGTTCTCCTTGCAGTACGCCTCGACGAGCGCGACACGCTCCTCGGAGCGACCGGTGAGCCGCAGGTACTGCAGCGTCACGTCGTCGACGGGGAAGAACCCGCACGTCGCGCCGTACTCGGGACTCATGTTCCCGAGCGTCGCGCGGTCGGCCAGCGCGAGTGACGGAACGCCCGGGCCGAAGTACTCGACGAACTTCCCGACGACTCCGACCTTGCGCAGCATCTCCGTCACCGTGAGCACGAGGTCGGTTGCCGTCGCACCCTGCGGCAGCGCTCCGCTCAGCTTGAAGCCGACGACCTGCGGCACGAGCATCGAAAGCTTCTCGCCGAGCATCGCCGCCTCGGCCTCGATGCCGCCGGTACCCCAGCCGAGCACGCCGAGCCCGTTGATCATCGTCGTGTGCGAGTCGGTGCCGACGAGGGTGTCCGGGAACGCGAACCCGTCGCGCGACTCGACGACGCGCGCGAGGAACTCGAGGTTCACCTGGTGGCAGATGCCGGTGTTCGGCGGGACGACGGCAAAGTTGTCGAACCCCGTCTGGCCCCAGCGGAGGAACGCGTACCGCTCCTTGTTGCGCTCGAACTCGAGCTCGACATTGCGGGAGATCGCGAGACGCGACGCGAACTCGTCGACCTGCACCGAGTGGTCGATCACGAGCTCGACCGGGATCTGCGGATTGATCTTCCCGGCGTCTCCGCCCTGGTCGCGCATCGCGTCGCGCATCGCGGCGAGATCCACGACGCACGGGACGCCTGTGAAGTCCTGCAGCAGCACGCGGGCCGGCGCGAACGAGATCTCTCGCGACGGCTCGTCGGCAGCGATCCAGCCGGCGACCGCGTCGACCTCGGCGTCCGTGCCGTTGCGCAGCACGTTCTCGAGCAGGATCCGGAGCGTGTACGGGAGCCGCGCGACGTCCCATTTGGCCTGGAGCGAGTCGAGCCGGAAGATCGAATACGTCGTCTCGCCGACTCGGAGCTGCTCAGGCTGGGCCATGCCACGATTCAAGCAGAAGGCGACGAATAACGAGCCGGATTGAGGGGTACAGTTGGGTCATGCGCACCGTGCTCGCGGTCATCGTCACCGTGTGGCTCGTGGTTGCAGCCGCCGCCGCGGCTGCGACATCGCCCAGCGTCGCGACTCTCATCCTGCGGGCGGAACAGGTTGGCCCCGGGTATGTGCTGCAGCATCCCGCCGACGGGCGCGGAGTGGCGGCGTCGCCCACGCTGAACCTGTGCGGCAATGACTATCCGAGCGAATCGCGCCGGCTGACGCGCTTGCAGACGAACTACGTCCATTCCAGCACGACCCTCGCGATCTCGAACGAGGTCGTGTCCTACACGCCGGGAGGGGCGGCGCAGGCAATGCGAGAGGTGATCAAACACGCCGCCAACTGCAAGCACCACCTGCTGACGACGGGGCTGAAGAGCGTGCCGACGGTCGTCGTCAAGGTCACGCGCATCCAGGTCCCGCATCTGCTCAAGGACTATCTCGCCGTCCGCATCCTGACGACCGGAAAGCTAAACGGAAAGTCGTTCACGCAAACCTCGTTCGCGGTGTACCAGCGTCACGGTGACGTGCTCTCAGGCGTCTACAGCTCGGGGCTCACGATCGCCCCACAGCTCCGTCTCTGCCTGCATGCGGCCGAGCAGAGCGCGCACAACCTGCGTCAGACCGCATCCGCGTCGAAGGGCCCGGCGGCATAGCGTCCGTTGTGGGCTACCTTTGCGCCGTGGAGCGCGAGGAGCCAAGGCAAGGCCGCATCAGCTCCGTGCAGGACGTCGAGCCGATCGACGACGAGGAGCTGTGGAGCGGCGAGGAGGACGGCGATCACTCCGGCTGGTTCTGCGTACGCACCGATCCGTTCCCGTGTCCTGCACCGGGCTGCACGTTCGTCGCGGTCTTCATGACGGCTGCGCATCTCGTGCTCGTGTGGGAGGAGCGCGACGACCCGAATCTGCTTCGCCACGCGCAACGTGCGAAAGAGGTCGGACGCAATCCACGCGTCGTGTCGTACGCGCGCGACTACGGACCCAGCGCGTCGTACTACGCGTGGGAGGCCGCGGGACGCCCGGTGCACGGCATCCGGAAGTGATCGAAGCCCACTTCGGCGAGACTCCCGCGCTCTCGCTCGGCGTCGAGGAGGAGCTCATGATCCTCGACGCGGACACGCTCGAGCCGGTGGGCGCCGTCGAGGTGTTGCTGCGCGGCGTGCACGAGCTTGATCTGCCGGGGACGTTGAAGACGGAGATGCACGCGTCCGTCGTCGAGCTCAACACCGGTGTATGCGCTGACGTCGCCGAAGCTGTCGCGTCGCTGCGCGACCTGCGCCTCGCAGCCGATCGCGTCGCGCGCGCGAACGGACTCGCTGTGGCAGCGGCCGGTGCGCATCCGACCGCGCCGCTCGAGTCGCTTCCCGTCGTACAGGAGGAGCGCTACCTCGAACTGATCCGTAACGTCGGCTATGCCGCGCGCCGCCAGGGCGTGAACGGCTTGCACGTGCACGTCGGCGTCGAAAGCCGCGAACACTGCTATGAGCGGCTCGAGGCGGTGCTGCCGTGGCTGCCCGTGGTGCTCGCGCTCTCGGCCAACTCGCCGTTCGTCGAAGGCGTCGACACCGGGATGCAGTCGGTGCGCGCGGGCGTGCTCGCGGAGCTGCCGCGCGCGGGTGCTCCGCCTCCGTTCGGCTCCTACGCTGCGTGGGAGTCGTGGGTCGAGCGGCTGGTCGCGCTCGGGGTGATGGCCGACTACACGCGCATCTGGTGGGACGTCCGTCCGCATCCGAGGCTCGGCACGCTCGAGCTGCGCGTGGCCGACCAGCCGACGTCGCTCGAGCGGACGGAGCTGCTCGTCGCCGTGCTGCGCGATCTCGTGGAGCATGCGCCTCCGGCTGACACCCACCGTGGCGACTACGCGCAGAACCGCTGGGCCGCTGCGCGCTTCGGTCTCGACGCCCAGCTGATCGCGCCGGACGGCGAGGGCATGGCATCGGCCCGTGAGCTCGCGCGGCGGCTGCTCGGCGCCGAGCCTCCCGAGCCGGAGGCCGCGGCGCAGCGGGAAGCGGCGCCGGCCGTTGCCGCGGACCTCGTGCGCCGGACGCTAGCCTTCGCGTGATGGCGACGCAGTCCGAGACGATCCAGGTCAGCGGCATCCGGTGCGAGCGCTGCGTGCAGCGGCTTGCAGGAGCGCTGACGGGGCACGAAGGCCTCGAAGCCGCGAACGCGAACCTCATGGGCGTCGTCACGCTCGAGTGGGACGACGAGCGCACGACCCGCGAGGCGCTCCTCGAGCAGATGGCGAAAGCCGGCTTCCGCGAGCTGCCCGCCGGCGTCGTCTAAGGGAATCACAGCGGCGCCGGCGGCGTTGTAGCCCTCACGATGCCCGGTGCTACGCTGGCCTCGATGGCCGAGGCTCCATCAGACGCGACGCGTCTTGCCTCAGAGGCCCGCGACCGCGTCCGCTTCGAGGAGGAGGCGCTCGGGCTGTCCGACCAGGTGTACCGCGTCGCGCGGCACCTCGCGAACTCGCGCGAAGAGGCCGACGATCTCGTCCAGGAGACGTACGCGCGCGCATTTCGAAGCTGGCGCTCCTACACGCCGGGTACGAATCTGCGCGCGTGGCTGCTGCGGATCCTGACGAACCTCAACATCGATCGCGGGCGGCGCAACCAGCGGGCGCCGCAGATGCAGCCGCTCGAGGCGAACGACTACTACCTGTACGACAAGCTCGCGGAGACCGACGGCCCGACCGACGAGGATCGTGTCGTCGAACGGCTCTCGCAGGACGACATCGTCACCGCGTTGTCCGAGGTGCCGCACGACTTCCGCGACGTGATCGTGCTCGTCGACATCGGCGACTTCAGCTACCAGGATGCTGCGCAGATTCTCGGCATCCCGATCGGCACCGTGATGTCCCGGCTGCATCGCGGCCGCCGCATTCTCAAACGTGAGCTTGCGGATTCTGTCTCGGAGGAAGGGTCATGACACACGACGATCCCTGTGCGCACTGCGAGGAGATGATGCAGCCGTACCTCGACCACATCCTCAGCGACGAGGAGATGCGCGAGGCGGAGATGCACCTCGACGAATGTGAGTGGTGCCGTCGGCGCTACACGTTCGAGGAGAGCCTGCGCGTCTACGTGCGGCAGGCCGTCAGCAGGGAACCGATGCCCGCGGAGCTGAAGCAGAAGCTCGCGGCGCTCCGGATCCCGCTGAATTAGTCGCCCGGACCCCGCTTCGGCCCGACGATCACGACGAGACGCCGCGCGTCGAGACCACCCGGCAGGGGCTGGACAGGCACGCCGAGTTGCTTCGCGAGGCGCACGCCGATCGCCTCGCCGCCCGGCGGGTAGTACACCTGCGTCTGCGGATACGTGAAGCTCGTCGCTTTGCCGACGTGCGTGACGCGATACGAGAGCGCCTGGATGCGGCTCGCGACCGAGCGCGTGAAGACGATGTCGCCGCTGCCGTTCAGCACGACGACCTTGATCGCCCACGGCGCGGGCAGCGTCGACACGGCGGCCACCGCGCTCGGTCCGCGCTTCGGTGTGCTCCGCGCGAGCACAACGGCAAGCACGGCGGCGAGCATCGCGAGCCCGATCGCGCCGACGGCGGCGAGGCGGCGCCACGGACTCGCGACGAACGGCCGCGGCGGGGCCGGCAGGCCGGCCAGCTCGCACGCCTCGTAGCGGTCGATCTCGAGCGCCGTCGCGTAGAGCACTGTGGCCAGCACGGCGCGATCGGGCGTCGGGAAGCGGTAGAGGCGTCCTTCCTCGAGCCAACGCACCTCGTCCGGCTCGATCCCGGCGCGGCGCGCGGCCTCGTCGACCGTGAGCTGGCGGTGCAGCCGGGCGTGCGCGAGCGGCGACTCGTCGGCCGCGGGCGCAACTTCGAGCGTGCGGACGGTTTCCATCTGGGACCCCTGGGTTCGGCGTGACCGGCTACTGCCCTCCCACGTCTCATCGGCGCAGGTCGACGTCGCCTGGAGCAGTGAGATCGTCGCACGGGACGAGGCGGGCGTCGAGCCCGCGCGCGCCCTCGTCCGGCACGAGTGGCCAGGCGGCCCGCGCAAGCAGGACGGGATGGAGGCGCACACCGCCGTAGCTCGCAGCGACGACGTCACAGCCGTCGGCGCGCCAGGAGGCCGCGACCCGGTCTACGGCCCGTGGATCCAGCTCGGGCCCGTCGGCGAGCACGACGAGCGCCGCCTCGGCATCAGCGGGGAGCGCCGCGAGCCCGCAGCGCAGCGACGCGCCCGGCCCTCGCTCCCAGTCGAGGCATTGCACCGTGCGCTCGGCGGTCTCGACCGGGTGCGCGCCGAGGACGACGAGGATCCCGCCAAGCTCCGAGCTCGCATGCAACGCGGCGAGTACCGCCGGAAGGAGCTCAACCTGCTTCGGCGGATCGACGCCGTACCGCGAGGACGCGCCGGCGGCGAGCACGACGGCGTGGATCACGTGCGGCCTAGGCGCAGCCGGCGAGGGCGGCCCAGCGTTGCTGGACATTTGCAATGTAGGTCTGGGTCTGGCTCCACGGGGCGCCGCCTGCCTTGTCCACCGCGGTCGGACCGGCGTTGTACGCCGCAAGCGCAAGGTCGGTGCGCGAGTAGCGGTCGAGCAATTGCCTGAGATAGCGCGCGCCGGCGAGCACGTTCGACGCCGGCGTGTCGGCGCTCAGATTCAGCGCCGCGGCGGTTGAGGGCAGCACCTGGAGCAAGCCGCGCGCGTCGGCGCTCGAGCGGGCGTTCGGCTCGAAGCGCGACTCGACCTGCGCGACCGCGACGAGCATCGACAGTTGGAAGCCCGTGTCGCGCGCCGCGCGCACGAACGCCGGCCGGAACCTCGCCGGGATCGGGCAGCGGCCGACGACCGACTCGTTCTGCTTCGGCAGCGCGGGGATGCGCGGAATGGCGGCGGCCCGCTTGCCGTGCGCGCCCGCTGTGACCGCGACGGCGCCAGTGCAGGCGAGCCCTGCGATGCAGAAGAGAATGAACAGCCGCAGGTGCATCGGGCGACGGATCTTACTCGGCCGACAGTGCGGCCGCAGCCCGCCGGACGAGCGCGCGGGCCACCTCCACTTTCCAGGCCGAGCGGGGCAGCGGGGTTGCTGCATCCAGCCCCTCGGGCCCGAGCAGCCACGGGATCGGGGCGACACCGGCGAGCGCGATCCGGGTCTCCCCACCCGTCCGGGCGGCGGCGACGCCGACCTGCGGGAACGACCAGCGCTTCCGGTCCATCGCCTTGAGGTAGACGCTCGCGTCGACCGCCGGCAGCTCGATCTCGAGGAGCAGCTCGCCGGGTGCGAGCGTGACAAGCTCGCGGTCGCTCTCGCTCGGCAGCCGGTAGAGCTCGGCGAGCTCCAGCTCCCGCTGCGTGGTACGCAGCTGTGCACCGAGTGCGAGCAGCGCCGCGGCGACGTCGGACGGGTGCGCGGACGCGCAGAAGTCGTTCGCGAAGATTGCGTGCTCGCGATGCTCGCCCTCGCGTGCGTGGCAGCGCTCCCCGCCGTGCAGACGACACGGGTACTTCAGGCGCCAGTACCAGCAGCGCGTCGACTGGAGCAGGTTGCCGCCGATCGACCCCATGTTGCGGAGCTGCGGCGACGCGGCGAGCCGGCACGCCTCGCGCAGCGCATCCGGGATCGCCGGCTCGGTCTCGAGCTCGGCGAGCGTCGTACCCGCACCGATCGTGCCACCGGAGACGCCGCGCGGCACGACGCCGCGCACGTCGACGAGCCTTTCGGTCTGGAGGATCCCGTCGCGCAGGAGCGGCACGACCTCCGTGCCGCCGTGGATCGGCAACCCGCCGTCGACCTGGTCGAGCGACGCGGCCCTAACGAGCTCCAACCGGCTCCTTCGTCCCTTCGCTCGCGCGCTCGCGCGCCTCACGCAGTGCCCGCAGCATCTCCTCGCGCGTGATCGGGAGCTCGTGCACGTCGGCCCCCGTCGCGTCCCGGATTGCATTCGCGATGGCGGCGGCGATCGGAACGATCGGCGGCTCGCCGAGACCCTTCGAGCCGAGGTTCGTCAGATGCTCGTCCGGCACGTCGACGAACTCGCACACGATCTCGGGCACGTCAGCGATCGTCGGCATCCGGTACGCGTCGAGGGTCGTCGTCAGGACGCGGCCGGTCTCCATGTCCATGAGCCGCTGCTCCGAGAGCGTGTGCCCGATGCCCTGGATGATCCCGCCCTCGACCTGGCTCCTTGCACCGAGCGGGTTGACGATGCGACCGACGTCGTGAGCGGCGGCGACGCGCTCGACGCGCACCTCGCCGGTCTCGACGTCGACCGCCACCTCGACGACCTGCACCCCGAACGTCAGCACGCTCATGCCGGCCGGATTCGGGCCGCGCGCGCCCTTGCCCAGGATCTGCGAGTTCTCGAGCAGGCCGACCAGCTCCTCGAGCGGCTGCGAGAGCGTGCCGTCCGCTGAGACGACGTTGCCGTCCCGAATGTCGAGCGCGTCCTCAGCGAGGTCGTGCCGCTGCGCGGCGATCTCGATGATCTGCCGCTTCACGTCGGCCGCCGCTGCGCGCACGGCCGGGCCGACGGACGGCGTCGTCGACGAACCGGCGGAGAGCGTCGCGTACGGGCCGCGTGCGGAGTCGCCGAGCACGACCTCGACGCGGTCGAGCGGTACACCGATCTCCTCGGCCGCAATCTGGGCCATCGCCGTGCGCGTGCCCGTGCCGATGTCCTGCATCGCGGTGATCACGGAGACGCGTCCGTCCGAGGTGACGCGCGTCCACGCGTAGGACGGCGGGCCGCCGCCCCCGTACCAGATCTGGCTCGCCATGCCGACTCCGTGCTTCCGCGTGTCGTCGGAGCGCGCACGCACTCCCTCGCGCCGATCCCAGTGCTTTTGCGCAAGCTCGTAGCACTGCCTGAGGTGCTTCGAGGAATACGGCGTGCCGTCGTTCGAGTCTGCGTAGTTCATTCGTCGCAGTTCGAGTGGATCGAGGTCGAGCTTTGCGGCAAGCTCGTCGACGAGGCACTCGAGTCCAAACGTCCCTTCGACGAAACCGGGTGCGCGGAATGCCTTCATCGGCG
>WNFR01009683.1_pt1 | contig 11217 bp, 8 predicted proteins | sample 5400221 | NCBI WGS metagenome assembly WNFR01 (sample SAMN13153357, study PRJNA577476) | soil metagenome | isolation source: 40 cm soil under Madrone tree | place: USA:California | collected 2016-06-14 | reverse complement strand
TGGGGCAACTGGTTTCCGGCGTCGCACATGAGGTCAATAATCCGCTCACGGCCATTCTGGGGTTTGCCGATCTGTTGATGGAAAATGCCGAAGTGCCGGAGAGTGCGCGCAAAGACTTGCGGGTCATCCTGCAGGAAGCGCAACGCACCAAGCAGATCGTACAGAACCTACTGAGCTTTGCCCGCCAGATGCCGCCGCAGCGAAAGGCGCTGCAGCTGAATCCCATTCTGCGGCGCACGGTTCAACTGCGCTCTTACGATTTCCAAAGCCACGGCGTGGAAGTCGTCGAACATCTGGATCAGGAACTGCCTAGTGTGATTGGCGATTCGCACCAATTGCAGCAGGTGTTCCTGAATATCCTGAACAATGCCTACGACGCGGTCAGTGAACCTGGCCGGGCAGCACGGATCGAGATTGCTACCACGCGCAAGGGCAACGCGGTTGAGATCTCGTTTCGCGACAATGGGCCTGGAATCTCGCACCCTGACCGCATCTTCGATCCGTTCTTCACCACCAAGGAGGTAGGTAAGGGAACCGGCCTCGGATTGAGCATCTGCTACGGCATTGTGCACGAGCATGGCGGCGAGATTCTTTGTTACAACAACACCGGCGGGCAGGGTGCGACATTCGTGGTAAGCCTTCCTGCTACGCCAGAAACGGCCTCGGTCGGGGCCGCTGCCGGGGTCTTACAACGATGACCACGCAGCCTGTCACCAAGCCCGCAGCGTTGCCGGTATTGCTCATCGAGGATGAGCCGGCCGTGATGGCCTACGTCCGAGCCGCGCTGGAGCGCAGCGGCTACTCGGTGGTCTGCACCGAGTCGGGCGCCCAAGGAGTGCGGCTGTTGGAGTCGGGAGAATTTCTGGGTGTGGTCTCCGACATGCGCACGCCAGGAGGAGTAAACGGAGCCGACGTCCACGCCTGGGTGGTGCAGCACCGTCCCGAACTGACGGATCGCATCGTCTTCATCACCGGGGATATCGCCAATGAAGAAACTGTCGCCACCCTGCGCGAGACGGGCGCTCCCTGCGTGGAGAAGCCATTCCGGGTGCAGCAGTTCATCTCAGTAGTCGAAAAAACCATGGGGAAGGCACTGTGAGCGAAGACCTGCGAATCCGCCTCCTGATCGTCGATGACGAGCAGAGCATCCGCCAGCTCTGCGTGACCGTGGGCGAGGCCCTCGGGTTTATCTGCATGGAGGCCGACGGCGGGGAGTCGGCTTTGGCCCTGCTCGAAGAGCAGCCTGCGCACATCATTCTTACAGACATGGTCATGCCGAACATGTCCGGGCTCACCTTCCTCGAAAGGGTGAAGAAGATGCTTCCCCGTGCCGAGGTTGCGGTCATGACCGGTCATGGATCGGTCGAAACTGCGGTGCAGGCGATGAAGCTCGGCGCCTACGACTACATCAGCAAACCTTTTTCCCCACTGGAGGAATTACGCCTCTTCCTACGCCGGATGGCAGAAAAAGTTCGCCTGGTGGAGGAAAACGAATTTCTCCGCGAGCGCGTGGACACAGAGACGGAACTGCATGGAATTGTGGGGGCATCCACCAAAATCCAGGACGTATTGCGCATGATTTCGCGCTTGAAGGACACTCACACTCCGGTCCTGATCACTGGCGAAAGTGGTACCGGCAAGGAACTGGTGGCACGCGCCATCCACTTCCGTGGCCCGTTCGCCAAACGTCCGTTTGTGGCCGTGGATTGCGGCTCGCTCGTCCCTACATTGATCGAAAGCGAGCTGTTTGGTTACGAAAAGGGCGCCTTTACCGGAGCAGTGAAATCGCGCACGGGTTTGTTTCAGTCGGCGAATGGCGGGACTATTTTTCTGGACGAGATTGGTGAGCTGCCGCAGGAGATGCAGGCCAAGCTGCTGCGCGTTCTACAGGAGAAGGAAGTCCGTCCTGTGGGCAGCAATCAGAAGGTGAAAGTGGATGTGCGCGTGATCGCCGCCACCAATCGCGATCTCGAAGCGGAGTATCGTGACGGCACGTTCCGCAAGGACCTCTACTTCCGTCTGAACGTGGTGACCGTGCGCCTGCCCTCGTTGCGCGAACGCCGCTCTGATATTCCCATGCTGGCGCACTGGTTTCTGGAGCGCTACGCTCACGGCGCATCGATTCAGGTTACTACTGCAGCCATGAAGTCATTACTGCAATATGACTGGCCGGGGAATGTGCGCGAACTGGAGAATTGCATTGAACGTGCCGTAGCACTGGGCGACCACCGGACCATTGATTTCCATGATCTGCCCCCATCCATCACCACGGCCATCCCGGGGGGCGAGCTGGGAGTTGAGGCTCCCAGCTCCAGGCTCACCAGCACCGATCTGGAAGATATCGAGCGCGCAACCATCCAGCGCGTCTTCGAGCAGGTGAAGGGTGACAAGGCGCTTGCGGGCAAGATGCTGGGCATCAGCCGGGCCACGCTTTATCGCAAGCTCAAGCGCTACAACATTGGAGTCCGGGACGAAGTGTCCGCCAGCCAGGCGCTGCAATAGCGGGCTGCGGGAGTGTAAAGGATGTCCGGAAACGCGTGTCGGAACCACGCCGGAGCGGCTATTACGCCTTGCGCGCAGCCCGGGGGGTTCTGGTGAGACAGCGTTTCATTGTGAGACAAGCCCTCGATACCCAGCTCATGCCACCCCCGCTTGATCCTGACGTATACCTTTATTAATCAATCGCATAGGTGAAAAATTATTCCCCAGCGACTTTGGCCGCGCTCGTGCAATCTTTCCTCCCGATGCGGTCCGGGTGCCCGGCCACTGCTAACCGGCGGGCCCGGGGATCTGGGCCGCGTCGACCCTGGAGATCCGAGGTATTCGCCGTGCCCATACAGGCCACCGGCAGAGCGCGCATCCGACAGGAAAGCAGCACCGCTAAGTTGGCGAAATTCTTTCCGGAGGCGAGTCCTGTTCGCATTCCGGTGCGCTTGACTCGAGTTGTCGGGGAAAAGGCTTCTACCGAAAGCACCGTAATTGAGTTCGGTACTGCGCGGGAAGTTCTGTTCTCGTCGACGTTGCCCCTGGAGTTTGCCGACATGCTACGGCTGCAGAATTCCGATGGCACACTGGACGCCGAAGCTTCCGTTGTGGCGCTGCAATATACCAGCGGACGCACTGCCGTAGCCGCCCGCTTTACCCAAGAAGTCTCCAACTGGATCGTGAAATCATGACTGTGACACCGAAAACGAAGGATATGGCCTCGGAGTGGCGCGAAGCGCGCCTGCTCCATCCTCTGTACAGCGCATTGGCTCGCGAGTTTGTGATCGATCTGCCTGCTTGCGACGATCTGGAAGCATCTATCGACGATCCGCCGCAGGAGTCCGTGGAGCAAGCTCGTCAATGGCTTCTGGAGATGGACCAGAAGATACAGGTCCATCAATTGCGCCAGTTCCTTCAGACCACAAATCTGACCAGCGAGCAAGGCCTGCAGACACTGTTAGAGCATCATCTGCACCGCGCGACTCGGCTTGACTCGGATCGCGACAAGATTGATTTCCTGCTGGTCCAGTATTTTTCCCACTGCGCTCCCTCCCGCCTGGAGGACACAGACGTGGATCTGGACTACGTGGCCCAAATGTTGGATCCGGTTCTGGGAAGCGTGGACTTGAGCCTTCCTTCATGGCTTCAACCCCTCGATGATTTCATCCAGGCTGCCGACGCATGCCGCAGCCTGAACGAACTGCTTACCAGTGGCACTCTGGAAAAGGGCAGAAAGCTCAAGATTTCGGTGGGAGAAGACTATTTCGAGCCCATCGCCATGGTGGCGTTCACCCGCTTCAGCTTCCTGATGAGGAGAGTTTTCTTCCGTCTGATGCACCAGGATCTGAATACAATTTTGGATGGATTGCGCGAACTGGAAGCCCGTGGAATCAGCACCCTGGATTGCCGCTCGGCACAATTCTCGGCCGACGAGCCGGTTGCCCGATTGCGCATGATCTGTCAGTCCTGGAAGGTGATGTTCCACGCCGAATATTCTGCCGGCAGTCCCCTGCGCATGCTCGTCGACCTGCGCAACGTAGTAGACGCGGCCCTGGCTCGCACCGGCAAGAAAGCGGCCAGCGCGCGACCGTCTCAGCCGCCGGCCATGCGGGCGCGGGCCGCGGCAGCCGGCGTGCAGTTGGCCCCGGCTAATTCCGATGTCCCCGAGTTCGAGGTGAAAAGTGCTGCTGAGGGGCATGAGGAGTCGGCGGACACTTACCAACAACCGGAAGAGGACGACAAAGTCTAGGCGACAGGTCGTCCAGGCGGATGACCATCTAAGTGCACGAATCATCTACGCGGACGATCACCCAGACGCAGGGTGGTTCAGAAGCGATCGTTCAGACGCGCGATTTTTTTGGACCCAAGATCGAGGGAACGGAGACCAGATTGGACCAGGCCACGGCACTAATTATTTCGGACGACCCGGAATTTTCGCGCGTCGTCATGGATCGTTGGCAGGGAGAACGGAACGCGCCGGCATTTACCCTGATGAGCGCCGATGTCTGCCGCGATCTGGACGCGGACGGCTTCGATCTGGCCATTGTCGGATCGGTGCGCCCCGCAGGTCTGCCTTCTGTGTTCAACGCTCTCACTCCGTCGGGCAAGCCGGTACTGTTCGTGTCGAAGGATAAGCTATCCGCCGGGGAGGCTGGGCCACAGGTCAGAATCCTGCAGCAGCGAGAAGGCTGGCTGGATGCGCTGGTGCTGGTCTCGGCGGAAATTTTGCGGCTGGGCCAGGCCTTGGTGCGCGCCCATCGCGCCGAGCAGGCTAAGAAGTCTCTGGAGCAGCAGGCCACGTTGGGCCGTTACATGCTGGACGTGCGGCACACGCTAAACAACTCGCTCACGTCGGTTCTGGGCAACTCTGAACTGCTGGTGCTGGACCCGGGATCGCTCTCGGCCGCCGAGCGCTCACAAATCGAGACCATCCGCAACATGGCCGTGCGTATGCACGAAATCCTACGCCGGTTCTCCTCCATCGAAAAGGAACTCAACGCGGTGGAAAAGCAGGCGGAGAACGAAGCCAGAACCAAGTCTCGGGCCGCGACCGCGACTTCCTGAATGGTCCGGAAATCAAGCTTCCCTGATCAGGTCTTTGATTTTGAGCCCGCGCAGAGACAGCCTGTACCGCCTGCCGAAACTCGCTAAGCCGCCCCGCCTCCAGCCTCGGCCACGGAAACATCTTGCACGCACAGCCCTGGGCGACCTTGGAGGCCTTCCAAACCTGGGTCAAGGAGTTCCTCAACGCTCGCGATGAGTCCGGAACGTATGGCGTCCTTTAATTCTGTATTCTGGCTCGGACGTAGGATTGACTTCGATCGCTTTGCCTCCTAACGTCCTATGCAACCAGAAACTCCTTCGTCCGCAACTCCTTGATCGTGTCCCTTAGCTTGGCCGCCTTCTCGAATTCGAAGCGTTTGGCGGCTTCGCGCATATCGCTCTCCAGCTTGGCGATGTAGGCATCCAGCTCCTTCTGGGACTTGAAGTCGGGCAAGCCCTCCGCCTCGACGTCGGTAAGATCGGTGTAGTCGGCTTCGATGATCCTGACCAGGGTCATGTCGAGCGGCCGAACGATGGACTCGGGCGTGATCCCATTGGCCTCGTTGTAGGCCACCTGAATGGTGCGCCGGCGGTCGGTTTCGTCGATCGCTTTCTTCATCGAGTCGGTCATACGGTCGGCGTAGAGCAGGGCGCGGCCGTTCAGGTTACGGGCGCAACGGCCGATGGTTTGGATTAACGATCCGCTGGAGCGCAGGAAACCTTCCTTGTCGGCGTCTAGGATCGCGACCAATGAGACCTCGGGTAGGTCCAGGCCTTCACGCAGCAGGTTGATGCCGATCAATACGTCGAATTCGCCCTTCCGCAGATCGCGCAGAATCTTCACCCGCTCGAGAGTCTCAATTTCAGAATGCATGTAGCGGCACTTGGCGCCCACTTCGCTGTAATACTCGGCTAGGTCCTCGGCCATACGCTTGGTGAGAGTGGTCACCAGCACGCGCTCGCCCCGCGCCACTCGTGCGCGAATTTCGTGCAGCAAGTCGTCAATCTGTCCCTTGACCGGGCGTATCTCAACCGGAGGATCGACCAGGCCGGTCGGCCGGATAATCTGCTCCACCACCACGCCCGCTGATTTGGTCAGCTCGTAGGGGCCGGGCGTAGCGGAAACGTACACCATCTGGTTCATCCGATGTTCGAACTCCTCAAACGTCAGCGGACGGTTGTCCAGCGCCGACGGCAGACGAAAGCCATATTCCACCAGCGTCTCCTTGCGTGAACGGTCGCCGTGATACATGCCATGCAACTGCGGCACCGTCTGATGCGACTCGTCAATAAACATCAGGAAGTCCCGAGGAAAGTAATCAAGCAAGGTCGGCGGCGGCTCGCCTGGCAGCCGTCCGGTGAAATGGCGGGAATAATTTTCGATGCCATGGCAGTAGCCCATGGTCTTGATCATCTCCAGGTCATACATGGTGCGCTGGTGCACCCGCTGCGCCTCCACTAGCCGGCCTTGCTTCTCCAGTTCGGCTTCCCACCAGAGCAGTTCTTCCCGGATCGACTGTGCTGCCTTGTCGCGAGTCTCCGGCTTCATGACGTAGTGTGTCTTGGGATAAATCGGCAGGCGGACGTATTTCTGCTTCACCGTGCCGAACAGAGGGTCAATCTGCGAAAGTGACTCCACTTCGTCTCCCCACAACTCAACCCGGTACGCCATGTCGTCATAGGTGGGGAAGATTTCGATTACGTCGCCACGTACACGGAACGTACCGCGCCGGAAGTCGCCATCAGTGCGCTCGTAAAGAATCTCCACCAGCTTGCGGGTAATATCCTCGCGCTTGATCTTCTGGCCCTTCTCCAGGAAGAGCAGCATGCCGTAGTAGGCCTCAGGCGAGCCCAAGCCATAGATACAACTTACCGAGGACACGATCAGGCAATCACGCCGCTCAAAAAGTGACCGGGTCGCCGACAACCGCAATTTGTCGAGCTCGTCGTTGATGGTGGATTCTTTTTCGATATAGAGGTCGGCGGCTGGAACGTAGGCCTCGGGCTGGTAGTAGTCGTAATAGGAGACGAAATATTCGACCGCGTTGTGCGGAAAGAAGCTCTTGAATTCATGATAGAGCTGGGCTGCCAGAGTTTTGTTGTGCGCCATCACAATGGCGGGCCGGTTTGCTTGCTCCATTACCTTGGCAATGGTGTAAGTCTTGCCTGAGCCGGTTACGCCCAGCAGAACCTGGTGCTGTTCGCGGTCGAAAATACCCCGAATCAGGGCCTCAATGGCGTTGGCTTGATCACCGCGCGGCTTGTAATCGCTGACTAGTTTGAAGTCCATAAAATCGGTCCGCCCGCGCACAGAAACGAATTTCGGCGACGGGCAATCTCTCGATTATAACTCGCGGAGTGGAGCACTGATGGGGAAGTAAAACTTGGCGAAAAAACAAGGCGTGAAGTGTCGCAGCCTCGCGCCGTCAGGTTGGTTCCGGGGTGAACTTGGTTTACGGAAGCTTGAAGTTCACCGTGATCTGGGTTTGAACTTCGACCGGTTCGCCATTCAGATAGTAAGGTTTGTATTTCCACTGCCGAACGGCATCCATTGCGGCACGTCCCAGTATGGCTTGTCCGCTCAACTGCTTGATCCCGGTTATATTGCCAGTCTTGGAGATATTGGCCTGCAGTTCGACGGTCCCTTCCAGGCGCATCTGCATGCCCTGGGGAGGATAGATAGGCTGGACCCTCTTGAGGATGAGACCCTGCGAAACGCCCTGCGAGATTCTGAGCATCTGCTGAGGCGCTCTCGAAGCGTTGACCGCCGTTGTATTCACCAGGCCGGAGAGGGCCGTGCTGTTGCTATCGGTCGCGATGCCGGTTAAGGCCGGCGCCTGCTCTGGTTCCTGCGCGGGGGCTTCCGCCTTCGGCGGTGTGGAGGGATCATTCCTGACAATCAAAGGCTGTGACGGCTCCGTCTTTACGGCCGCAGTCACTTTAGAAGCGGTAACCTCATTTTCGGCTCCCGCTGCCTTGGCCGGAGTTGATGGCTTGAGCCCAGGACCTTCCGCGATAACCGCAGCCGAAGGCTTGGAGGAAGAAGGGACTGAGTTGGGCGCGCTTAAGACTTGCTCCGGCGGCTGCACTACAGCCTCCGCCGCTGCTGGTTGAGCCTCGGTTGCCGAAGGAGTAAGGGCTGGGGGCAGTGAAGCCGTCCCTGTTTCCGCGGGAGCGGTCGAATGCGGCACGAGTTGCCTGGACTGCATTTTGGTCCAGCCAAAATAACCAGCGGCAGCCACTGCCAAAAGCACAACTGCAATCAGCAGGGTCTTCTTGCTGCCACCCGCGTCGGAAGCTGGTTGCTCCCGGGTAGCGCCAAGCGACGCAAAGCTGGGTGCCTCGACTGTCTGCGCTGCGGAATTTGAACCTCGGATTTCGGTAGCGCCGGCTGCCTGGCTCGTTTCGCTTTCCGCTTTACCGCGCACCGGTCGCGCTGCCGTGGCTGACTTCGATTCGAACGAGGCGACATTGGACAGAGGAACTTCCTTGGCGCGAGCGGGCGCCGCGGCGGCGCCACTTCCAGTTTGTGGGGCGCTAGCCTGACTCGTGGGCGCATTTTCAAACTCAGATTTTCCCGCAGCTTCAGCGGCCCGGCGCAGGGCCGTGGCCATCGGCTCCGCCATCGGCTTGGAGCGGGGCTGCCAGGCGTACTGCTTCGACTGGGTGGAATCGGATGCAGACTCCTGCGAATTCTCGACAGGGGAAGGAGCAGAATCGGGCATGTACTCGAGCAGCGCCGCGTCGACTGTGTCGGGCTGGGGACTTGGTTCTGCTTCAACTTCGAAGGCGGAAGCGCTGGCCACGGGGGGCGGTGTGATGGCACGCTGCGGAGGAAACGACAAGGGTGCTGGCAGCGGCGGCGCTACGGCTGGTTCCGGGAAAATCGAAACTGTAGCCGCCGGCTTTGCCGGTTGGCCCTTTCGCAGTAAACCGCGTGCGACGCGCAGCGTTCCCTTGGATTGTTCTACATGAATCGGTTTGGTCAGCACCAGATTGGCGCCCAGGCGGAAGGCCTTAGCCACGCCCGCCTGTCCCTCAACCACAGCCACCGCGAGCGAAGCTTGGTTCGAACCGGAATTGCGTGCGCTCTTGAATAGCAGGGCGGCGTTCTGCTCGTTGTCGCAGTCTACAACGATTGCATCGAAGTGCTGGGCCATCAACTTCTTGACCGCGGCAAAGGGCTCGTTGCAGGGCTCGACGTTGAATTCGAGTTCACTCAATACTTGGCTGACTACGCGAGCCGTTTTTTCGTCCGGGCAGAATAATAGCGCTTGGTAACTCATAGTAGTCAATGGTAGGTAGAGGGTTCAGGGCCAGCAAGTTACTGTGGTAATTGGAAGTTACAATGGCGGCCATGCGCGTGCCGGTTTGGCTGAAGATTTTGTGGACCGTCTGGGTGGTAGTGTGGGCGCCCCTGTACTGGAAACACTATGGCGCGCAGAACCTGCTCTATTTCTGCGATTTGGGAAATTTTTTCATCTCCGCGGCACTGTGGCTGGAAAGCCCACTACTATTTTCCTCGCAGGCCTCCGGGCTGCTCCTATTCCAAAGTCTCTACACCATCGATTTACTGGGTGCGGCCCTGAGCGTTTCACCCGGTTACGCCGCCTCTGTTGCTGTGGGCGATCTGGCGGTTGGGATACGATCGGCGCGGATGGAAGTATCAGACTCTCACCGCCTGGGTGGTGGTGCCCATCAATTATTTCTGGCGGCCGGAGCATGATGTCAACTGGGCTCGCGGACCACTGTTTCGCGAGCAACACGTCGTGCCGGGATGGTTGTATTTGCTGGCCTATTTGATTGTCGTGCCACTCCTGGTCTACTGGCCAACGCACTTGGCGTTGCGGTGGTGGACGTCGAGACGCAATCGCGCTTCGCTCTCGATCGCGGCGGATCACTGACTCGCGGATCCACTGCTTCGCGCCGCGGCTGAATTCGCGCCTTCAGTGGCCGCCGTTGACCGCGACGAATGCCCTCTCCGCCGCTTCCAGCAAGGCTTCCGAACCGACAGGCCGTCCGGTCGCGTGCTCCATCCACAGATCGGGAGTGACCGCGCCCATCTTCGCCATGCGCTCAAATTCCGGACCGATCGCCCCCGCCTTCTTCATCTGTTCTTCAATCTGAAACGCAATCAAATGACCGATCGGATAGTCGGGGAGGTACAGAAATGCATCAATCATGTGGGAGTAAACGCCCAGCAGCATGACATCATTTTTGTGAAAGACAGGAGCGTAGTACCGGTTCCACACCTCTTTGGCGATCTGCACCGTGGCATGGTTCAGTTCGTGCGGCGAAGCCTGCGGATGCTCGTACATCCAGTGCCAGACGGCCATATCAACCAGCGCGACGCCGGAGATCTCGTAAGTGGCCCAAAAATTATTCAGTATTTTTTCGGCCTCCTTTCTCATGTCGGGCGCGGGCAGTCCAAGCAGCTCCAGGTCGTGGCCCTGGAACACGAAAGCAAAAGCCTCCGTAAACGCGGTATTGGGCACGCCCCTCAGCAAAGTATGGTCAACGTTGTTCAATGAGAAAGTTTGTTCGACGTTGTGCCCCATTTCATGGGCAGCAACGCTAAAGCCCTTGTAGTCCATGCCGCTTCTTTCCACGCGAGTCCGCAGGTGCGCCTTCTCCCCGCGCATTCCCGCGCCCATGGCGTGGCCTGCCCCGCGCGCCGGATCAACCACAATATTGCTGGCCAGGTATTGCGAGCGTTCTGAGGAGAAGCCCAGTTTCAGCAGCAGATTGGGAATGTCTTGCTGGTAAGCCTGAGGGGTCGGGTATTTCTTCGCGACCAGTTCGTCCAGTTGAGCTTCCGTGTACTGGCTGCCCGGCCGGAAGCCGCTGTACCAGATATCAAAGGGCTCGAGCGGACGCTTGAGCCGCGATTCGATCAGCCTCGCCACCTGCGGAACCAAAGGCGAAGTCACGACTTGCTCCAGCATGGTCCGAATCCGGGCTTCGGGAATCTCCCGGTTTTCGTCAAAACGACGAGCGATCAGCGTGGGCGCGGTCGGGGAATACGGGTCCGCTTTCTTCGAGGCAAGAAATGTCTTCTGCAGCATCGCGTATCGGGTATCTGGCTCGGGGGCGTTGCTGAGCTCGGCGGCCGCAGCCGGGGCGTCAGAATCCCTCGCGGCCGCGGGAGTCACCTGGTTAGTGAACGGATTCCAATCAACCGCGGGATTA
>WNFR01007320.1_pt1 | contig 11217 bp, 11 predicted proteins | sample 5400221 | NCBI WGS metagenome assembly WNFR01 (sample SAMN13153357, study PRJNA577476) | soil metagenome | isolation source: 40 cm soil under Madrone tree | place: USA:California | collected 2016-06-14 | reverse complement strand
GACGAAGGAACAACCACTGCCACGCTTCAATCCCTTGGGCGCACATTCAGCGAGGGCGTTTCCGCGGCTGTCATTCGAAAACTTCGGTCGCTTTTTTGGGATTTTGTGGGGCTGGGATTGGCGGCAAATTTCATGATGGCGAGACGCGAAAAGAGTCGCGCAACGCTACCAGTGCAGATTCACCGGGAAGAGGTTCCTCAAGCCCTGGAGACTGCCATGGCCGAGAGGATCCGATGAAGCGGCTCATTGTGAACGCGGACGATTTTGGATTGACGCCCAACGTGAACGAGGGAATTCTGGACGCTCATCGTGACGGTATTGTCACCAGTACAACGCTTCTGGCGAATGGGATGGCATTTGAATCCGCTGTAACTGCCAGCAAACGATTTCAGCGACTCGGCATCGGTGTGCACCTCAATCTCAGCGACGGAAAGCCCGTGGCCGATGCGTGTCATATTCCAACTTTAGTTGATCCGGGAGGCTGGTTCCATATGGCTCCACCGCGCCTCTGGGCGGGAATTGCTTCAGGTCAAGTGAGCCTGGCCGAAATTGAATTCGAACTCCGCGCGCAAATCAGGAAGGTAATTCGAGCCGGCATCACGCCAACGCACCTCGATGGACATAAGCACGTCCACGTTCTGCCGCGCGTGTCGGAAATTGTCATCCGGCTTGCACGTGAGTTCCTCATACCAGTCGTGCGCTGTCCCTTGGAACACAATCCGTACGCGAGCAGCCCGTCAGAAAATCGTTGGCTCCCCACGATTTCCAGCGTCAAACAATATCTCGTTAGCCGGACAGTTTCCAAACTGGCTAAAAGTTTCAGAAAGAGGCTGGCGCACGCGGGACTACTTTCGCCAGCTCACTTCTATGGCATGAGTGAGACAGGTTTTCTGGACGCCCGGGCTATCCGCCAAATCCTGAGGTATCTACCACCCGGCACCAGCGAATTGATGTGCCATCCCGGATATCGCGATGTCGAACTTGAAAAAACAGGAACGCGGCTACTGATTCAACGTGAAATAGAAATAGAGGGCCTGACTGCTGCGTCGATCAAGAATTTTGCAGTGTCCCGTGGGATCCAGCTTTGGAACTACAAGGATTTTGTTGAAATGACTCAACGGACTTATATGGCCGCTTGAGTTTACATCGTGATCCAGGAACGAACGGAAGTCTACGCAATTATTTGGAGTCGGAGCGATGAGAGAGCTACCAAAAATAAAGTTTTCGATCGTCGTACCCATTTTTAATGAAGAAGGCAGCGCGAAAAGGCTTTACATCAGGTTGACACAAGTGATGCGCGCCTTGGGAGAGCCGTATGAAATCGTTTTCGTCGACGACGGAAGCACAGACCGCAGCCCCGCAATTCTCAGGAATCTTCATGAAGCAGATTCGTGCGTTCGTATCGTCACGCTGCTGAGGAACTTTGGGCAAACCCCGGCGCTGAAGGCGGGATTTGACGCTGCCCGGGGCGAAGTGATCATCTCGATGGACGGCGATTTGCAACACGATCCTGCCGAGATTCCTTCTTTCATTCAAAAACTTGACGAAGGTTTCGATATTGTCAGCGGTTGGCGCTACGAAAGAAAAGACGCATGGCTTACGCGCCGCTTGCCCAGCCGCATTGCAAATTGGACCATGGCTAAACTTTCTGGAGTCCCACTGCACGACTTCGGAACTACCTTTAAGGCGTACCGCAGAGAGATTATTCAAGACCTTCCTCTTTACGGGGAACTACATCGTTTTATTCCCGCTCTGGCAGCGTCGTCGGGGGCGCGCATTACGGAGATCCCGATAACAAATCCGCCGCGACAACACGGAAAATCTAATTACGGGCTTTCCAGGGTTTTTCGTGTGTTCCTGGATCTCCTGAGCACCAAATTCTGGCTGGATTACTCGACCAAACCCATGCACTTCTTCGGCTTTTTCGGGCTGGCCGCGACCGGTGCGGGTATTTTTACGGGGTCTTTGCTGCTGTTCCAAAACGTGATTGCCCATGCGGAATTTGCTTCTAACCTCACTCTGACTATCGCGACGATCACTCTGCTTCTGGCTGGAGCTCAAATTCTGTGTGTTGGATTCGCGTCGGAAATATTGTCACGCACATATTACGAATCACAGAAGAAACGCATTTACGTCTCCAAGGCAACGAGGGATTCCGACGATGAGGATTTGGAATTTGGAAGGGAAGTAGAAGATGCGATTTACGCGGACAATGGAAATCATTTTGAAAATCATGTGAATCCATCCCAGTTGCCGGCGCAAACTCGCGCCGAACGGCCGACGCTGATGGTGTCAGCACATCAACCCAGACTCGTGCGCAGAATCGCCGGCAACAGTTTGGCTCGCAGATGAATCGACACTTCGGGATGCAATGACAGGTTTCTGACTGCTAGATTCCCAGGAAATTGTTCTGAAGTTTCAGGTAGCCGTGTTCGGTGGCCCAAAGATTTAGAGGGATCGTTGCCAGCTCGTCCACCACGGGTACGGCGTGACCATCCTTGGTTAGATCGACCGTTTTGATGTAGCTGTGACACGCGTCGCAGGCTTCGACGCGCACGTGGCTGAACTCTTTCGCGGAATAAACGGCGAGCTTATGCACGTCTTCTTCGCCGCACGCGGGGCACACAATTCGGCGATACGCCCACTCGGTTCCACACAGCGAGCAAATTAACGAGCGTTTCCCTCCGTCGCCTTCCGGGCGCAGCGCTCCCACCTGCGGCTTGCCGCAACAGAGCGGACAGACGCACGGCGTGCCGTCCGGCGTCGTCCACTCCGTGTGGTCCGCAAGATATTCGGCGTAGGGTTGCAAGAACATCCATGACAGCAGGGTCTCCTCCGGTGCAAGGCTCGCCGGTGATCCCAATTCTTCTTTCCAGAACGTCGCAAGAATTTCCTGCCATTGACTTCCGGATTTTGCTCCCAATTCGTGCGCGGTGTGCGAAAGAGGAGACGGAGCGATTTGCTCGATCAGCGAGAGGAAGGGAGCGAATCGCGGAAGAAGGAGAAAAGGGTCGAATTCCCGCCGCAGCGTGCCGGGGGCGCGGGGTATCTTCGATCGGCCGCACTGCGCTTCGATCTGAACGTAGAGCGACTTCTGAAATCGAGCGACGCGCTCGTAAAAACGCAAGCCTTCCGCCGCGAATGGGTGAGCCACGGCCAATTCACCGGCACGTCCGATGCGTTTATCCCACTTTCCGTTTTTCATTTCCTCGTCGCAATATTTCGCAGCAAGTGCTCGTACCAGATGCGATGATATCTTTTCGCCCAGCCGACCGAAACGTCGCCGCGAATCACCGCGCCGAAAGAGCCCCGCTCCATCGCGGTGCCCATGTAAACGTGAATGATGAACAGTCCGATCGAGAGCAGCGCCGCCGCGGGATGGACGATCACCGCGAAATATCGCAAGTAACGCAGGTTCCACGGAATCAGATGGGGGAACCAAAGAATCAGACCGGAGAGCAGCAGCAGGATTCCGCACCAGAAAAATCCCCAGAACAGGAATTTCTGCCCGGCGTTGAAGCGGTCGGCGGAGGGAACCAACTCGTCTTCGTTGCGAATGTAATGGGGAACCGCGCGCCAGAACTCCTTGTCCAATTCCGTTTCGTGCATCTGCTTGCCCCACATCTCGTACATCTTGAAAGTCGCGATCACGAAGATCAAGCCCGCCCAGGGATGTAGTTCGCGCGAAACGGTGCCGCCGCCGAAGAGCGCGGCGATCCAGAAAAGCCAAGGTGACCAGAACGCCAGTCCCGTCAGCATGAGGTAAATGTACGAAAGAGCCGCGAGCCAGTGGACGAGCCGCTCCTGGAACGAGTAACGGAGGACCCGCCCGTTGGGAAGAATCGGCGTAGCGCTCATCGCTTGCCTCTTTCTGGCGGCGCGCTTTCTTGTCGCGGCACTCCGGCTTGTGGCGGATTCTCTTCATCGGGTGGAATGGGTTTCGGTCCGAAGCGCAGGTAATGAACGAAGACGCCGAGGACGCCACCTATGATGGCGATATTCCCCAGCCACTTGAGCGGCATCTTCCATAATCTGACGGTCCAGGGGACATGCGGGTCCTTTGGCAGCCCTCCGTAAGCTTCCGGGTTCTTCGCGTCGTGAAGTACATAGATGACATGCGTTCCGCCAACTCCCGCGGGGTCGTACACGCCGGCATTGGCAAAGCCGGATTGATCGCGAAGCTGAGTCGCGCGCGTTTCGGCGAGTTCCTTCATTTCGCTCTTCGTTCCGAAATGCAGGCAGCCCGTGGGGCACGCCTTGATGCACGCGGGTTCGAGCCCCTGGCTCACGCGATCATTGCAGAGCGTGCACTTGAAAACCTTGCGCGCCGTCGGACTGAACTTCGGAATATTGAACGGGCATCCGGACATGCAGTAGCCGCAGCCGATGCAGTTCGCTTCCTGAAAGTCCACGATGCCGTTGGCGTACTGCACGATGGCACCATCGGCAGGACAAGCGATCAGGCATCCCGGCTCCGCGCAATGCATGCACTGATCCTTGCGCATGAGCAACATCAAGCCGTGATCGGGATCCTCGTGTTCGTTGAACTTGATCAGGTTCCAATAATTCCATGCCGTTTCTGGCATCGTCTGGTAGCTGTTGTCGAACGTGGTTTCGCTGAACGTGTATCCGTTCCATTCCAGGCAGGCCACTTCGCACGCTTTGCAGCCGATGCACGTGGTGGTGTCCACGAGCTTGCAAACCTGGAATTCGCGATCCAGCCCGGCACCTGGCACCGAACCGGCATGTCCTGAAATCCTGATTATTTCCGTGGAAGCTTGGCTCATAATCCGCTCCCTACGCCTTTTCGATTTTCACTAAGAAGCCCTTAGTTTCGGGGGTGTGGGCGTTCGGATCGCTCACAGCAGGCGTCAGCAAATTCGCCGGCGTCCGCGCGTTTCTTCCTTCGTCCTCGTCTATGCCGCGGAAGCCTTGGTGAATCGGCAACCCGATCTGATAGACCTTCTTGCCATCGATCATCATCGGCCTCAGCCGGCGAGTGACAAAGGCCTTGGCGATGTAAGTTCCTCGCGCGCTAATGACCTTGATCTTGTCTGCCCCGCGAATTCCTTTTTCGTCCGCCAACTCGACCGGAATTTCCACGAACGGTTCCGGGATCAGCTGGACGTTCATTGGATTATTTTTCGTCCAGTAGTGATAGTGCTCAGTCAGCCGGTACGTGGTGCAGACGATGCTGTACTCCTCCGGCGTTCCAAACTTGTCGTACGGCGTATTAAACTTCTTCACCAAAGGATTATTCGACTGATCGGGGTGCAGAGGATTCCTGATCGGGCTTTCGATCGGTTCGTAATGCTCCGGGAACGGCCCGTCCGCCAGGACCCCGATTGGAGCGAACAATCGTCCCACGCCTTCCGGGTTCATAATGAACGGACCCAAATGCTCCTTTGGCGGCGAATCCGGCTTGAAGTCGGGCACGTCATTGCCGGCCCATCTCCCCGCCGCCTCGAGCCACCAAACCTGGGGGCGTTCCGCGTCCCACGGTTTGCCGTTCAGATCGCACGAAGCGCGGTTATAGAGCACACGCCGGTTGGCCGGCCACGACCACGAGAAATTCGGAAAAATTCCCAGGTTCGAGGGGTCCTCCGTGCCTCGCCTTTGGATCTGCGCTCCCGCCTCCGTCCAGCAACCGGAATAGATCCAGTTGCCGCAGCTGGTCGTCCCATCGTCTTTCAGCCACGCAAATCCGGGCAGCTGCTGCCCAGCTTTGATCACTTGTCCCGTCGTCTCATCCTTCAGGTCCCCTATCGCTTTGCCGTTGATCTCCATGGCCAGTTGGCTAAGTGGCGGGTGAGCCGGGTCAGCATATGCCCAGGTAAGATTCAAAATTGGGTCGGGGAATTTCCCACCCTCTTTCATGTACAGATCCCGAACACGCAGGAAAATCTGCGCTACGATGTCTTGATCGAGGCGCGCGTTTCCCGGAGGCGGAACCGCGGCATATTTCCACGTCACCCAGCGCGCCGAGTTCGTCATGCTCCCGTCTTTTTCGGCAAAGCCGGCGCACGGCAAGCGATACACCGTGGTCTTGATGTTCCTCATTTCCTCTTCGGTGGTGCCTGGCGCGCGCCAGAATTCGCTGGTCTCATCCGGGTAGATTTCGCCCACCACCAGCCAGTCGGCCTTCTTCAGCGCGTTGATATTCTTGTTCGTGTCCGGCCCGACCATCACGCCATTCATTCCGAAGGCCATCATGCCCTTGATCTTGCCGTTGTACATGTCGTCCCAGATGTGGGTCCAGGAGTAATCGCGGTCGATCTTCGGCAGATAGCTGAAGGCGAAGTCGTTCTGCTTCGTGGCTGCAGCGCCATACAGCGCCTTAAGGAACGAAACGAAGAATTTCGGGGTGTTCGAGTAGTAGTTCATCGAAGCCCATGGTGCAGGCATCGACGCTGTCGGTGTGACGCGCTTCAGATACGTCGCCAAATCGGTGTCGGCGGGAACGGGCGTTTTCAGATACCCGGGCAGGCTATCGAATAGCCCGGCCATGTCCGTGGCGCCTTGAATGTTCGAGTGGCCACGCAGCGCGTTCACGCCACCGCCGGCACGCCCGACATTTCCCATCAGGAGCTGTAACATCGCTGCCGTGCGGATGATTTGCGTCCCAAAAGTATGCTGCGTCCAGCCGACGGCGTAAATAATCGTCGCCGCCTTCTTCATGTCTCCATCCTTGCGAACGGACGTGAAAAGGTCGGCAGCGCGAAGAAATTGGTCCCTCGGTATGCCGGTAATCCGCTCGACCATCTCCGGCGTGTAACGCGAATACTGCTGTTTCAGCAATTGGAACACGCAGCGCGGATTTTGGAGCGTCAAGTCGTATGCGACATTGGGAGGAAGAGAGGGTGTTGCAGGGGTGCCCGTCTTGCCACTGGAATCTCCGACTGCCTGATAATTCCATGTGGATTTATCGTAGGTACCCGCCGCGGAATCAAATCCCGAGTAAAGCCCGTCCTCCGGAAGCTTGAAGCCTTCCTTGACGACAAACGCGGCGTTTGTGTAGTTCACCAGATAATCGTGCGCGATCCGGTTGTTTTCGATGGCGTAGCGGATCAGCCCGCCGAGAAATGCAATGTCGGTGCCGGCGCGAATTTGGAGAAAGAGGTCGGCGGTTGAAGACGTGCGCGTGAATCGCGGGTCTACGGAGATCAGCTTGGCGTTGCGGTTGCGCTTGGCCTCCATCGCCCACTTGAACCCGCACGGATGGTTTTCGGCGGGATTTCCGCCCATGATCAACATCATGTCGGTGTTCTTGATGTCGATCCAGCCGTTGGTCATCGCCCCGCGTCCGAATGTAGGTCCCAAACTTGAGACCGTGGGGCCGTGTCAAACACGGGCTTGGTTTTCTAAATACACCAAGCCCAGACTCCTCATGGTCTTCACGACCAGATAATTGAACTCATTTGTATCGGTGCAGCCGCCGATGAACGAAATGCCTTCGCATCGGTTGACGGTGTGGCCCTGCGCGTCCTTTTCGACGAAGGAGTCGTCGCGGGACTTCTTTACCTGGCGGGCGATTTCATTCAGCGCGTCATCCCAGGAGATGTCTTGCCAGTCGGTGGCCCCAGGGCGGCGGACTTGCGGTTTGGTGAGTCGCCGCGGGTTGAGCATGTCCTGTTCGAGCGAAGAGCCCTTCGGGCACAGCGTTCCGCGATTAGTGGGGTGATCGGGATCGCCTTCGACGTGGATCACCTGAGGCGTGACGTTCTTCGCTTGATCGCCAATCGTATAGATAAGGACGCCGCAACCTACCGCGCAATAAGGACACGTCGAGCGCGTTTCGGTGGCGCGCGCGATCTTCAGCTCGCGAAGTTGCGCGTAAGCGGGCTTCAGGTCAAATCCAAAAACAGTCGCTGCCGCGCCACCAAGGGTTGCAACTTTCAGGAATTCCCTGCGGTTGGTCTCCATGACTGGACCTCCACTGCGGCGATTCTAGTACAGGGGCATGTGCCCCCAATCACGACCACTCCACGCACGCGAGCCATCCAGTCGTGAGATGCGCGAAGCGAGAAATCGGCGTCTTTGATTTTCAGAACGGAGATTCAAGTAAGAGTAAGAAAAACAGAAGGTGTGGACAGGGAAAGTGGGAAGAGGTTTCTCAGAGTACCCACCCTTGATGCCCTCGACCATGAAGCACTCCTGTCGAAGTATGCTGCCATCACTGAGAGAAAGTATATGAACTTCCAGTTAGCGTGTCAACGATACCGCAGATTCGAAATTTATCCGCGTACCTGCCAGGCCGCGCTCTCTGCGTTTATCTCAGGCCGTTCCGGATGTGAGTTCCTTTGAAGTGATTTCGTATTTGAAGTTGTCGGGGTCGAGGCAGTCTAGGCGGCCATCCGCGGTTTCCGCCTGCGGGTACATGAGGAACCCTATTGGGTTGCCGGTTGATCCAGGCAGCGCGACGTCGTGCGCGAAGTTGTACGCCATCCAGTTCATCTCCCAGGAACCGAATAGCCGCGCGCGGGCCTTCTTCACCATGTCGTCGTCCAGCGACCTGTTTCCCGGCGGTTCTTCCAAGATGACCTTTCGGACGTCCGCGGGATCGACCGGGACCCATCCGTAGGCGCTAAGGTACACCTCAGCGCGGCAATGCTGCGCCTTCGTGACGTTTTCCGACGAGGCGCCGAGACTCTTGTATCCCAGCTCGGATTTGGCCACACGGATGCCGTAGGCATCACGCGCGGGGAGCCCCGAGGCTCGCGCCAAGCCGACGTAGAGCGCGTTGAGATCGGCGCACTTGCCGCCCAGGTCTCCGGACTCGAGCATAAAACGGATGTCGCCGGTGCCGCAGCCGCGCGTTTTTGGTTCGCGGACCGTATTTTCGACGATCCACTCGTAGATTGCGCGCGCTTTTTCGACGTCGGTCGTCGCGCCGCGGGTGATCTCGATTGCCGTGTTCTTTACGATGCCACTCGTCGGCAAGAGCTTGGTCGGCCGCAGGTAATGATTCAGCTCGGTGCGATTCACTTTCGGCGGCCTGACGGACGCTGAGAGATCGACGGCGATGCTTTTTGTCGCAACGCGGCTCTGGAGCATGAGCGTGGGCTTTACGCCGGCCGGAAATTCCACGGTGACGATTCCGAGTGCGTCGGCTTTGCTTTCGACGATCTTCGCGGCGCCACCTTCCGCGGTAAATTTATTCGCTAGCGTTCTTTGGAATGGCGTCACGCTGGTGAGCGGCACGGGGACCCATATGGCCGTCGCGCCCACAGGTCTCAGAACTTCCACGTGCGTGGTGACCTCGAACGTGCGCCATCCGCTCGCCAAGGTTTCCTCTGCAAACAAGCGCACGGTCTCCGGGAAGACCAGGCCCCCGGACAGGATGCTTGCGGATCGCAGGAAATCACGCCGGTTCATGGAGCCCCCTTTCTATTTGTCGAAATCCGAACTGCCAATGTTAGATGACATGCGGGTGCCGGTGGTGTGCAAATGGTTGGCCGGAATCTTTGTCTTTTCCGGTCAAAGCCAAATCCTACACCCGTTTGGGTTCCTTGGCGCTAATCGCGGAAGATATTTGCTACAAGACGCCGGAGCGGCCAACGCTTCGGCTTCAAATCGGGGCGGCGACGCTGTTCGCTGAAGACCAAACCTTCGTGGAATTTTCAAAGTTTTGTGATCTAATTATCGGCATGGAACAGACTGAGATTAGTCCGCGCCCGGTGGTCGGAGCGATCGTTGTAATAAGCGGCCTGGCGGTGTCATTCCTGCTGTGGCTGCTGTACGTGCATCATGCTTCGGCTGATTTCGCAGGGCGCTGGATGTTTTTGCCGGCGCTCAACGCGGTTCTGAACGGATTGTGTGCGGTGGCGCTCTGCGTGGGATTGTATTTCATCAAGCATCGCAAGAGGGAAGCGCATCGCACGAGCATGCTGCTGGCCTTCGCGTTCTCTTCCGTTTTCCTCGTCAGCTACATCGTGAACCATGCATTGCACGGCGACACGATTTTTCCCGGCCATGGTCCGGTACGCACGCTATACCTTTCCATTTTAGCCAGCCACATTATTCTCTCCATCGTCGCGTTGCCGATGGTGCTCACGACGTTCTTTTTCTCGCTGACGGGCCGGTTCGCGATGCACCGCAGAATCGCACGCTTTACATTCCCCATCTGGCTCTACGTTTCCATTACTGGCGTGGTGGTTTTCGTCTTCCTCAAGGCGTATGCGTACTAGACCCGGCGTTGATCCAGCCAAGTGACTGGGTCCTTCTTCACCGGTGCCGCCGCCACATCAATGCATAATAAGATCCGAGTACTCCGGGTGCTTCGCTACGTATTCCCGCACCGTCGGACAAACGATGTCTACCTTGAGATTGTGTTCTCGGGCCCAGCGAAGAGCAGTTTCCGCCAGAGCGGACGCAAGACCCAAATGACGCAATTTGTCGGGAACTTCAGTGTGAATCAGCTCCAGGATATTTCCGCTCAAGCTGTATTCAAGATAGGCCACTTCACCGTTTTGCTCGATTTCGAAGCGGCCAGTCGTTACCTTCTGCGGCTGTGGAGGAGGCTTGCGGTGAAAGATTTCCCACACGGTCTAAACGCTCTCTTCCTGCGCACGGCTACTCATCAAGATTAGCCGATTTTGCGGAAATGGTGCCAGCAGAACGTCAACCGGGCTGGGATACAACTAGAGACCACTCGGTCTCATCTAACTTCTAGTATAGTGCGGTGAGCGACTTAGTGATCGCTGAATTGGCCTCATAGGGAGTACTGACATGCGTAAAGGCGAGCAGACCCGGCGCGAAATCATTCGCAAGGCGGCTCCCATCTTCAATCAGAAAGGGTATGACGGCGCTGCTTTGTCCGACCTCATGAAGGCCACGGGCCTGGAAAAAGGCGGAATCTACCGTCACTTTGAGAGCAAGCAAGAACTTGCCGGCGAAGCCTTCGATCACGCTTGGAAGATCGCAATGGATGCGCGCTTCGAAGGAACGCAGGAAATTCCGAATACTGTGGATCGGTTGAAGCGAATCGTCCGCAATTTCCGTGACCGGCGCGCCGGTGTAATACCGGGAGGATGCCCGCTTTTGAACACGGCTGTCGATTCCGACGATGGCAATCCTCAGTTACGAGCGAGAGCGCGACAGGCCCTTAGTTCGTGGCTGGATCGTCTCCAAGCGATTGCTGAGGAGGGAAAACGACGAGGCGAGGTCCGCTCGGATGTTGATTCCGCAAAATTGGCGATGTTAGTTGTAAGCACGCTG
>WNFR01007318.1_pt1 | contig 11218 bp, 11 predicted proteins | sample 5400221 | NCBI WGS metagenome assembly WNFR01 (sample SAMN13153357, study PRJNA577476) | soil metagenome | isolation source: 40 cm soil under Madrone tree | place: USA:California | collected 2016-06-14 | reverse complement strand
GAACGTGGCTGACCGGCGTGATCAGACGTGCGCCAGGGCTCTTTCCCCACTGGCGGCTTCTCTATGCGAACGGCCGGATGCTGGGAGCCGTATGAGTCGAGAGACTCACGTACGGTTCTGGGAGCGCGCGGCGGTGAAAGCCCGCCGCGCGACTCGACCATTCGTCTTCGGTGAGGGTCACCTGCGTCGGGTCCTGGGCGAGTACGTCGCGTACTTCAACCAATGGCGCCCGCATCGCTCAATAGGCCAGCGCGCCCCTTGCGGTCCCGCCCTAGCAACGCCGGGCCGTCAGAGCGGCACTGTCGTGGCGACGCCAGTGCTGGGAGGGCTACATCACGTTTATCAGATAGCTGCATGACGGAGCCGATTTCAATTTTGCGCCCTACAGGAGAAGGGGACCCGCAGCAGGGCGGGTGGACGTTGGGGACATGGGGGACTTCAGACATGAAGAGCACAATCGTCCCGACTAGAAAGGGCTATTTCAGGAATGCCTTGCACTGACGGCGGGTAGCTGTGGCACGGCTCTGTCCGACGTCCCCAACATTCCCAAAGTCCACGCCCGCACACTCCCGGGCGGGGCTTTGAATCATCCACCCCGAGGATCGTTCTATTCGCGGCAACGGCAAGAAATTGGCCATCGCGCAGCATCGCCTCTCGGGGACACCGCCAGCAGGATCGGCACTCACCCGGAGCTTCTGGACTTAAGATGCAAAGCAGTCATGGTTGTCAGGCGCCGCCACTTCGCAGTTTGACCCTGGCTGAGTGAAAACGGCTTGCCTGATATCATTCCCTCATGGTTTTGCGGGGGATCGAATGAAGCGCTTCATTGCTGGGGCGGATCGCCAGGAGAGTACGCTGTTTCCTGGGCACCCGGACGACTGGATTGACGAGGATAATCCTGTTCGCGTGATCGACGCTTTTGCCGACGCGCAGGTTGGTTGGTATGGCCTCCTGGCGTGGGACCCAACCTCAGTGGCTCCTTCCTTTTTCTTGTAGTCTGGGAATGACGAGCCGGCGCGGCACGGCATCGCGTGCGTGCCGGCATCGTCCTGCCGTCTGCCGCGCCCTTGCAAGGCTCTGATTGGCCCGGCGTCGCGAGCAGGGGTCAAGCCGCGGCGACGGCGGTCCAGCCCTCCATGGATTTCTTGAAGTCGATCGCCTTCGAGTCGGCGATCGCTCTCGGGTCGTATTCCGGGTCTGCCATGACGCCCCAGATCTTGCGCATCTGCATGCCGATATTGCCGGCATCGTAGAGCGGAAAGACGAGAGCTTCGCGCAGGTATCGTTCGACCGGATGCTTGCGGTCGAGCGCGTTGACGCCCATGACCTGCATCGCCTTGAACACGGCGCCGAAGAGCACCTCGCCGCAAAAGACTTTGGACATCGCTCCCACGGCGTGGCCCTCGGAATTGTGGAGATCGAGATAGTGGGCTGCCTTCCACGAGAAGGCGCGGCACGCCTCGATCTTCATGGCGACATCGGCGAGCGCGTAGCCGACGGCCTGGTAGTGAATGATCGGCTTGTCGCTGCCGGCGGTATGGGTTTTGGCCCATTTGAGGACGTACTCGTAGGCCGATCGGGCGACGCCCACCGCGGCGATGGCGGCTACCGGGCCGGACCAAGTGAAGGCCTTAGCAATGATGAGGTCGCCATTGCCTTGCGCGAAGACATTCTCCTCGGGCACGCGGCAGTTCTCGAAAACAATCTCGTTGTTCTGGCAGAGCCTATGCCCGATCTTGCTGATCGGTTTTTCGAAGCGCATTCCCGGCGTTCCGCGCGGAACGAGCATGCCGCTCAATCCATGCTTGCCGCCCTTGGATGGAGCCGTGCGCACGATCACGACATTGACGTCGGCGCCCTTCAGGTCCCATCCGCCGGAATTGCAGGGCCAATATTTGCGTCCGTTGAGGACATATTGTCCTTTGCCCTTGTCCAGCTCGGCGGTCACGCCGATGCCGGCCGGGTGGGCACCGGGATGGTCGAAGTTCGCGGTGCCGCCGGGTGTCCCGGCGGGCTCGCTCACCGTCCAGCCGGCCAGGTACTCCCGCTTCTCGTCGCTGGTGGCCGCACCGATCCATTTGCGCTTCTGCTCTTCGTTGCCGTACCAGGCGACCGGCATGAGGCCCAGGCCGTTGACCAGCAGGATTGTGGCGAAGCCCGGATCGACCGCCGTAATCTCTTCGGCCACGATTTGCAAATCGACATTGCTGACGCCGCCGCCGCCATATTCTTTCGGCAGAAAGCCCATGGCGAACCCGAGCTCGTAGGCCTTCTTGTAGGGTTCCTTCATCATCTGGAACGCCTTCTGGGTATCAGGCTCCAGATCGGCCTGTTGGACGACCGGTTTCAGGACGTCTTCCGCGAAATCGCGGGCGGTGCGCTGCAGCTTCTTCTGATCGGGCGTCAGACTGAAATCGATGCTCATGCTGGATCCTCCCTGTTGCGGATTGCGATGGCTCCACGTCAACGCCCGCCAAGGGCGCAGGCGATCGCTCTTCTTTATGACATATATGACTGTCGAAAATTATCGTTAATGATGCTCGCTGAGCCATCCGTTCCAGCCCGCGCCACGAAGAATCTTCGAGATGGAGATGAGAAAGATCGCCGCGAAAATAGGTAAAAAGCAGAATATGCCAGATGCTCATTGCGCCCATCATTGAGCCCATGGTGCAGCCGTTCCTGCCTTAGCGGTCCTGATCAGGAATGCCAGCGATCGCAGTGCGCTCGGCGGCAACAACGCGCGCGGACTGTGCCGACCCGATCCGATAGGCTCGGCAATGCACATCGCGGCGCCTCGCGCTCCACATTCGATCGTTAGTCGCTCGTCGTCCACAACATTATGCTGCATCAGCGCTGCGGTCTTTTCTGAAAGCACGGTGCTTTGCGATTTGCACGGCCGTCTGGGCCCCCGAGCCGGCTGCGCGCGACGCGTCGAAGCCCAATGCGGAACCTCCAAGCCCGCCAGTTGCGGACGGCGCCGGCAATCTGCTTGCCGCGATCGACGCCTCACTCTCACGAACATTACCCGCACGGACCGCAGCTGGCGAGGCCGACGATCGGGCGCTTGCTTCGAGGTTTCCAGTCACATAATCCGCCAGACCAGAGAGAGGTGTCTACTGGCCGTGGGATCGGCATATCACCCGGAAGGCGAAGCGGCGCCGTCAGGCCCCGGTCGCGCCGGTAGCATGACCGATTGCGATGATCACAGCCTCATCCGCGCCCAGGTCAATGCGGTCTTGAATGCAGTATCCGACGCGACCGGGATGCGTCGCGAAGATGACCCGCCCTCCCGGGTTTCCGCGAAAGCGGACAGTCTTCGGCGGGGGCCCCAGGTTGAGGACGACGGCGAAGCGCCTGCCATCTCGGCTTCGGATGTAGGCGAGGACATCGCCTTCAACCGCTAGCGGCGCCCAACATCCCAGGGAAAAGGACGGTTCTCGGCGCCGGAGGTCGAGCAGGCCTTGTGTCAGGGCCAGCATCGAGCCGGGGTCGCCCTTCTGCGCCTCGACGCTCACCATTGAGCGATCCTCCCCAAGTGGCAGCCAGGGCTCACCCGCCGTAAAGCCGGCGTTCCGAGAACCGTCCCATGGCATCGGCGTTCGCTCGGGATCCCTCCCTTGGCCAGTGCCGGGCATGTGGAGGCCAAAGGGGTCGCGCGCCCGCTCGGGCGGGATCGGTACGTTCTCCAGCCCGAGCTCGTCGCCATAGTAGAGAGTAGGTGTGCCGCGCAAGGTCATGAGCAGCACCATGGCGACGTGCGCCTGTGCCGGGCCGAGACGGCTGGTGATACGCGGCTGGTCATGATTGCCGAGCACCCAGTTAGGCCAGGCGCCTGCCGGCATCACTGCCTCGTATTCCCGAATCAATTGCATAACGGCGTCTGGCGTCCACTCGACAAACATCAGGTTGAAATTGAACGGGAGATGGGTTCCCGTCAGGTTCGGGCCGTAATACTTAACGAGGCGCTTCACCGGTAGGTAGATCTCACCGATAAGGAGTCGGCGCCAGGATATTTCGCGAGCACGCGCCGCATCTCTGCCGCGATCTCGAGGACCTCCGGCTGATCGGCGCTGTGGAGTGGCAGCAATCGCCGAAACGGCGGGTCGGACTCACGACAATCCGGATTGACGGGATTGTCGCGGAATTCGGCGTCCTTGATCAGTCGCCAAATGGTGTCGACTCGAAATCCATCGACGCCGCGCTCCAACCAGTAGCGGAGGACTTCGTACATGGCCGCGCGGACCGCCGGGTTGCGCCAGTTGAGGTCGGGCTGCTTATCGAGAAAGGCGTGATAGTAGTATTGCGCGGTCAGCGGGTCGTATTTCCAGGCGCTATCACCACTGGCTACGCTGAGCCAGTTGTTGGGTGGTCCTCCGTCCGGCCGGGGATCCCGCCAGATGTACCAGTTGCGCTTAGGATCGTCGCGTGATGCCCGCGCCTCCTGGAACCAGGGATGTTCGTCGGAGGTATGGTTCGGCACGAAGTCGAGGATGATGCGAATACCACGCTCATGCAGTGCCTTCACCAGCCGGTCGAAGTCCGCGAGCGTGCCGAAGAGAGGATCGATGTCGACATAGTTCGCAACGTCGTAGCCGAAGTCGGCCATCGGTGAGGGATAAATCGGCGAGATCCAGACGGCGTCGATGCCGAGCCAACTCAGGTAGTCGACGCGCTCGAGGATGCCATTCAGGTCGCCGACGCCATCGCCATTGCTGTCCTGAAAGGACCGCGGATAAATCTGATAGATGACTGCCTTCTGCCACCAGGGTTGCTCGGTCACCGGCTCTCCCGACTTTTGTAATTCACCGCCTCAAGCGATAGTTACCAATCGCTCTGAATTGGTTCAATCAGTGACTGCTCATCCTTCGTTAGACCAGGGAGGTCAGGTGGGGCTACTTGGTGCCAAGATTGTCGACGCGGTATTAATGACCCTAAGTCAATGGCACCTTTGCCGTACGTCGACTAATCCCGGGTGGGATCGCTAAGCTATGGTATTGAAATAATTGGCGTCCCCTAGGGGAGACGAGGAATAGCCCAGAAAACCACGGAAAACCTGGGGTTCTGGCCCTGCTCTCGCGGAGTCTTGTACCACCGTTTGGACTCCGTTGGATAGTCAAACCCAGGGCTGTCGCCAGTCCTTCGCAGGGGATAGCCTCAGTCAGGTGCGTCGGACGCGGCAATGCGCCGCCAAGTCAATAGAGAGCCCGGACGAATGCCCACCTACCTGATCCGCGGAGCAGAGGCAGAGCGTCCCAAGTGTGGTCATCACCGCTTCTCGGGCCCGGCTGAACTGCATCACGACGACAAGGTCACTTGCGTCAACTGCAGGCACGTTTGCACGGCTGACGAGGCAATCGAAGCCGGCCGTCGTGCCGGTCGGATTGAGAAGCTCGACCAGAAGTGACGGCCAGCGCCGCGCATGTTCCTGAGGGTAGGGGTACGGGCCTAGAGCTTCCCGAACCATTCAGCATCAACCACGACGTTCTCGACCATCAGAACCTGAGTGCCGAGCTTCAACTGCTTGAGTAGATCGCACAACCTGCGTAGCCGTGACCAGGACTGCCCTCTCGTGAACAAGCACGCCGCCAGCAGGGTCAACTCGAAGACGCTGGAGACCATCGGCAGGCGGATCACGGTCACTTGTGCGCCCGTCTTCAGGGCCATGAAGGAGACCATCGAGGCCACTGCAGGACGGCAGCAAGAGCAGCGGCAGGCGGTCGAGAAGCTGCTGGCCGAAGAGCCGTTCAAAATCCTGTGATGTCGCAGCCCCGGGGTCTTTGAATGGCCCTGCGGCGGCGCCATTTGAGGGGTCGAGATTGGCAGGCCGCCCACGGCCGAAATGGAGAAAGGAAGCCCATGATCCGTCGTATCGCTCTCGCGCTCTGTCCCCTGGCGCTCGGCTGCATTGTCGCCGCGACCTCAGCTTCGGCCCAAAGCAGCGGCATCGGGCAGCCCGGCTTCTCCGACTCCTATGGCAGCAGCGGCATCGGGCAGCCCGGCTTCTCCAACTCCTATGGCAGCAGCGGCATCGGGCAGCCCGGCTTCTCCGGCTCCTATGGCGGCAGCGGCATCGGGCAGCCCGGCTTCTCCGGCTCCTATGGCGGCAGCGGCATCAATCCGTACTGACCACGCTTCAACACTAGCGACCCCAGAAGTCTCGACCGGGACTGCTGGTGTTTTTCGTGCTTCTCCTGGTCGCCCTCGTCGTCCCGGTTCACAGCCGGACACGGCGGGGTGTTTTTTGGCTCCAGCCTACAGCTTCGGCAGATGACCCATGTTGATCTCGGGCAGCTCGCCAGTTGGGTTTGCCGCTTTTTCTGCGACACGCCTGATCAGCGCCCTGATCGCCTCCTGAACCCACGCCCTTTCTTGCCCGCTGAAGTTCTGAGCTCCTCCAACGCCCTTCCGCGCTTCTCTTCCACCCCTCTCCGACGTCAGATTGCCGAGCTTGCGCAACACTGCATCGGAGACCCGGTACTCCGTGACCACCTGCAGGCGCCCTCCCGAGATGTGCTCCAGGTAGTCCAGGCAGAAGTATCCCATGGTTGCCAGCGGGATATGCCCCTGCACGTAGCCGCTGTACTGCCAGTACATGGCCTCAACGGCTGGACTTGAGGCTAACGAGATTGGGGCAGGTGGGTAGTCCCTGCTGACGGTCAACACGGCAGCGTTCACGGTCGCAGTCAGCGCGAGCCCCTCTAGCTGTATTACATGTTCGCCCGGCTTCCGAGGCGGGGGCGCTCGGTCGATGACTTCGGCTTTCTCCCACTGAAGAACAAGTTCGCCAGGGCTGTTCCGCAGACCACTTGCGACCTCCCATGCCCGGATGAACGGCTCGACAGCAAACCTAAACGTGGCGGCCTTCCACCGGCATCACCCATTCAAGCAAATTCGCACCAGGACGAGGGTTGACGCTTGAGCGGGTTGACGGCGGGGGGTGGTCGCACGCCTGAAACGGTTTTGCTCTGATGTATGAATTTTAACCGGAGAGGCTCGGGGCTTTTTTGCAAATGTGGCTGATGTTGCTGGTCGTGACCTATTCGAAGGCTACTATGGCAATTGGGGGAACACGCCAGCGGCGACTTGCACATCAAAAAAAGTAGGCGACAAGCCGACATAGGCAGACGCTTCTTCCCGCGACAGGAACCGGGGCAAACGGCCTGGGACGCTAACCTTGCGGCGTGCCGTCATCTTTCCGTCTTCGGTTTGATGGGCGTCTGGTTAACTGCCCAATCCGGTGCCGTAAATAGGACGCATGTCGAGAGTCGGGATCCTCTCGCGCCAGCGCCGCCACGTCTTGCGCAAGCAGCGATGCTTGCCGCTCGGGGAAGGTTATTGTGGGGTTCCGTGGAGGCTGACGCTCCGCCTCGATTAATCGATCAAAGTCAGCCTCAGTGATCCGAGCGCGCCGGCCGCTTCCGATAGTCGCAATCCCATGATGAGCAAGACGCCGCCGGATAGTTTTGACAGACCACTGGAGGCGCTCGGCCGCCTGGGCCAGCGTTAGAAGCTTACCGGGGTCTACCAGCGCCATGGTTATGCCGCCCCTTCCTTTTTGTCACCCGTCGCCACGATCTTGAGCCGATCCGCCGGCAACGGCCGCTGCAGCTCGAGCGCCGCTCCGACATCGGCCTCGAGCCACGCGTCGAACTCGGCCGGCTCGGTCAGGATCACCGGCATGGCTTTGGAGTGGACCGGCTGAACCACTGCATTCGGCTCGGTCGTCAGGAATCCATACAGCGTGTGCTCACCTTGCACGGGGTTCTTTTGGGTGCCGCGCGTCCCGGTCCAACGAAACTCCGGCTTCAGGCTTCGCCGTCCCATTCGGCGCCGCGTATCGCTACCTCGGCCGCAGCATGAAAGTTTGTGGATCTCGGCCGGAATACTCGACGGATTCAGCAATTCCGCCGCGCCGTTCTTCGATTTCTAACCCAATTGGGGGGCGACGGCCCATTGTACGAGTGATGCAATGGACCTCGATATGCGCGCCTGATCGGGCCGCCCGGCGAACGCTGGAGGCCGCAAACATTGGCCTCTGCCCGGATCCGCGGCTTTGAGGTGCGCAAGTTCATGCTGAAGTAGTCGCGCCTGGAGCTTGCGGATAGCGTCTCGGGTGGACAGGGAAGGTTGCTTTGGCGACGTGACGATCGTCCGCAATTCTGAGGTGGGCTGCATAACATGCGACGACCCAGGCCGAAGATGAAATTCAGCTTCGACAAGACCGCCCTCGACCGGTCCACCGATGGCGGGGTCACCTGGACAACCGTCTCGAGCGTCGCCGACGACATCGCCGCGCCGCCGTCGCGCTACACCAACACCCCCTTCCGCGGCGGCATCCTCAACAGGAGGGAGCAGCCATGACGTATTTCACCAAGACGCCTGGACGACATCATCTCCGCGCCCTGTCGATCGCGCTTGCCGTCACCGCCGTCAGTGCGGCGGCGGCCGCGGAAGATCCCAACGATCACCGCTCGGCCTATCTCCAGACCAACCTGATCTCCAGCCAGCCGGGCGTCGCGCCCAACACCAACGCCGATCTGCAGAATGCCTGGGGCATCGCCTTCCCGCCGGGCGGCCCGTTCTGGGTCAACAGCAACAATACCGGTCTCTCGTTCCTCGTCGACGGCACCGGCGCACCGATTGCGGCGCTGCCGCGAGTGACGATTCCCTTGCCGACGCCGACGCGCGGCGACAACAATCCCAACGGCACTTCGGCGCCGACCGGCATCTTCTGGAACGGTACGTCGGGCTTCGTCGTCCCCGCCGACAAGGCCGCGGCCGCCTTCGTTTTCGACACTGAGGACGGCACGATCGTCGGCTGGAACGGCTCGCTCGGTACCACCGCGTCCATCGTCGTCGACAATTCGCATGTCGGCCCCGACAACGGCGCGGTCTATAAGGGTCTGGACTTCGGCGTCAATGTGCATGGCAGCTATCTGTTCGCCGCCAATTTCCGGGCCGGCACGATCGACGTCTATGACAGCACTTTCACCGCCGTGTTGCTCGACGGCGCCGTACCCAACCCGAGCAACCCCACCAATATCGACGGCAGGTTCACGGATCCCGACCCGCTCCCGGGCTTTGCGCCGCACGGCATCCACAATATCAATGGCGACCTCTATGTCGCCTATGCCAAGCAAGATGCGCCCGCGCATGACGATGTCGCGGGATCAGGTAACGGCTTCGTCGATATCTTCGACACCGACGGAAATTTCCTGCGGCGCTTTGCCTCGCGCGGCGCGCTCAATGCGCCTTGGGGTGTGGCGCTGGCGCCTGCGGGCTTCGGTCAATTCGCCGGGGACATATTGGTCGGCAATTTCGGCGATGGCCGGATCAATGTCTATGACAAGAACGGCAAATTTATCAGTCAGCTCAAAGATCCGAGCGGCCACCCGATCACGATCGACGGGCTGTGGGCGCTCAATTTCGGCGGCGGTATCAGATCGAGCCCCGATACGCTCTATTTCAGCGCCGGCCCCAACGGCGGCAGTGACGGCCTCTTCGGCACGATCACTGCTCAGCCGGCCGGCGATGAGCATGCCGTGATGAGCAATGACGGCCAGTAGGCTGGCTGGGCACTGACTCTATCCCGGACAACGCGTGCCGCGCCCCGGCAGAGCGGCCGCCATGTTCAAAGCAGTCCATCGTGCTGTGATAACAAGCCCAGCCGGCGACGGGTCGCGCTTGGTAGACAGCGCGAAGGTAGCGCACAATGTCACCGTCCGGATCGAGGACGCAGATCTCCGGAACTGCCGTATTCGGGACGTCCTTTTGACGGCGGGCCTCACGCAACAGGCTCTCCGGCGTAAAAGCCGACGGCACGTTGTAATATTTGTTTCGCAGGATAGGCGGCAGACCGCGGAGGTTTCGATCACCCATTCGCATGACTTAGATGGTCCGGCAAAGAAGAAGTCGATGAGAACCATCGACGGACGGGCAGGATGAGCAGCCTTCCGAGTTAAAAAGCTCGCCCACCACCGGCCGCGGGGCCGGTTGAGCGACCGCGAGGGTCGGCGCCAGGACTCCGATCGCATCAGCCAGCCAAAATCGCATGTCACGCTCTCGAAAGTGCGGCCTGACGGCGGACGCAAAGCCCGGTCGAACTTCGCGACCACCGTTTCCTGATGTCTCCGTTCGGGGAAGGCAGGGCAGCGGTTACACCCAGCGGAACGACAAACGTCGTGAGTACGCAATGGCGGACTCGCGCGGGTGCCGGCCTGGGCGGTGAGATGGATCAGCCGGCTTTATATTAGCAGCGACGCGCTCGGTGAACTCGTGCTTGCGCTTGGAACGCGGGTCTTTCTCGCCGTCGCGATCGCCGGAGGGACCGGCTTCGCCACGTGGCCAGTGCCCTTCACCGGCGAGTTAGGCACCGCGCCCCTGTGAACGCTTCTGCTGTGCTGGGCCCTCCTGTTCGGACTGGCGCCCCGACCGGTGGCGCTGATTTTGAGCGCGGCTGCCCCAATCGCCCTTTCCAGCAGTATCCCCGATCGATTTGAAGTCGCTCTGCCGCTCTTGCTACTCGCGGCGAAGGGGCGGAGCGGTTTGTCGCTCGATGGCGTGGCTATGTGCTGGGCCGGCAGACCCCTGCGGATGCCTGCAGCCGTAACCTTGGATCCACCTTTCACCGAAGGGCGGGGTGGGTCGGCATGGTCATCACCATTGCAACAGAACCGTGGGGTATGCAAAATATACGTATGCCGGAACGATCGCTTCTTGGCAGGGCGGTGAACAGCGGCCTTGGTCGATTTGCGTTGCGCGCTCGGTCTCAATCCGGCTGCTTCCCCAAGACTGGATTTTCGGCACTGCGTTGTCCGGGCATGTAACCCGACTCAGATGGGCGTCGAACATGAGGTGCGAAGCCAGTGGGACGAGCACGCGTCGAGCACACCGGCCGCTGCCCGTCGGACGATCCGCTCTACATCGCGGTTTGGTACACGGTCGGATGTTCGATCGTGACCGTATCAGGGCGGGCGATTTTGATGCGGTTGTCGCGATGGTGATGCTGCATTCAGCGTCCAACCTGGATGCCCTCGTGAACATCCGCATTTCAAGAACGCCGGCGTCGCCAGTCGCGGTGAGATCAAATTCATGAATCAGATTGACGACTTGGCGCCCGGTGTGCCTACGCCGACGCCACACAGGGGACGTCGGCTACATCCCTGGCCCCTCAGGATCATGCATTGGGTCAACGCCGTGGTCATGCTCGTCATGATCA
>WNFR01015976.1_pt1 | contig 11219 bp, 12 predicted proteins | sample 5400221 | NCBI WGS metagenome assembly WNFR01 (sample SAMN13153357, study PRJNA577476) | soil metagenome | isolation source: 40 cm soil under Madrone tree | place: USA:California | collected 2016-06-14 | reverse complement strand
TAACGGCCCCGCCGCAGATTGCGACGCTGCCGCATAAAGGCGGGCGTACCTCGGTCGACAGCATGACCTGGTTGAAAGACGGTACCTCCGTGGTCATTTTGTATTCGGTGCAGAACGGCGGGCACGCCATGCCGCTCGAAGGCGAGGACTTGGATTCGCCCGTCGTGATCTGGGATTTCTTCTCCAAATTGCCGAGCCGCTGACGTCCCGCGATCGCAAGGACACCCATCTTCGATTCGCGCGGCTATGCTCGGTGCGCTGACCCCTGCGCAGTTGGGTGCGCCGGTAGCGTCGCTCAGCAGGTCAACACTACTCTGTAACCCGGCCGTGAATATCCGATCCTAGTCCTCAACGTCGGTTCGCTGCGATGCCGCAATCTTTCCGGAGTCGGAGGTAGACCGGACTCGTCGCCGACATCGCGAAAACGGCGCTCATGACCCGATTCGGAACTCGTCTGGACAAAGGTAGCGGAAGCGGGAAGAATCCTCCGTCGCCTGCAAACTTCTATAGATGCCCAGCCTGAAAATCCGATCAAGGCGGCCGGAGGCACCATCTGGTGTACCAGATCGAGCCGCTTCGTGCTTAATCCGCTCTGACTTCCCAGTTACCGCAATGGATCGTCTTCGACACCCACGAAATCCGTGGCATTGTCTTTTGTTGCCGGATGCGGGCCGCGACCCTCCTTATACGCGATTTCTTCGGCGCGCGCTCCGCGCATCAAGCCCGGATGGCCGTAATTTCCTTCGATGCAGCGCGGCTCGGTGTAGAGCCGGTTCGCTTCCTCGCTCTGCCGGGTGAACTCCTGCTTGACGGTCCACGGACGAGCCCACACGGTCGGATCTTCGATCGTCGCGACGTATTCGAGTGAGGTTGGGCCCGTGCGCGTCCAATGCTCGATCAGATGCAGGTTCTCACGGGAGCCTTGGTAGTCGGTCTTCGCACTGAAGTTCGTCACATCGACCACGAGCGTGTTGCCCTCCCAGTGGCCGCGCGAGTCGCCATACCATTGGCGGATGTTGCTCGGCAGGTGTGGACTTCCGTTCATGACGATGTTGCGTTGCCAGCCCTGACCCTGGCCGACGTCGTAAAAAATCGAGATGCCGCCGGGCGTTTGCACGATGCGGCGGAAGCTGCCGGTCGGGGCGCCGAATTCCGGCAGTCCGCCGGTCAGGCAGCGATCCGCCAGCGCGCCATCCTCCGGACCATCGTGCCGGTTCATCCGCGCCGTGTTGTACCGCGGCGGAGGGTCGGCGAGCCTTGGCGAGGGTGTCGGATCATATTTTCCGCCGCTGCATGCCACTGATTTCGACTTGCAGGTCTCGGTCGCTTGCAGCAAGGCGAGTCGAAACTGTCGATCATCAGCGACGATTTTCTGCGCCTCGGGCGTCATCGCGGGGACTAATCCATCGGGGGGAGCAACGATCATCGAGGTGCGCATACCGGCATGCTTGTAAGACTGGAACAAGCCGTTATACGCGCCGGCTACGTCGAGTTCCGTGCCGCGCTCCACACGCTTGTCGCGGCGCAGCAATGCGGAACGTTCCCGATCCAGTTCTTCCCGCTGTGCCGCTGTGAAAAACTCCTGGTTTGCATATTTCGGCGGACGTTGCAGGGGTGTGTCCGTCTCATCGGTCCAGATGCCCTGCAGATCGGGTTCGCCCCACGGCGTTTTCACCGTCGAATCCTGTGCGGCGCCGGATTTGGCCGGCGCCTGGGCCATTGCGAGCGGAAACGAAAGGGCAGCAACCGCGGCCGCGGCAAGAGTGACTGTTACCATTGAGCCTGAGGAGCGGTCGGGCATTATGGTCTCCTTTTGCCTTGCAGTGCGTTACTGCAGCGGGTTTCCCCTACGAACTCCAAGTCGGCGCGGATGGTAGCGTCTTTCGGCATTGGCCGATAGGCCGGATGCTGAGGCGATACCGGGGCCGCGGATGGCAAAGGAGCGATGAAGCCGCCGCGCTCCCAAGCTGCCGTGAACTCCCGCCGCCGCATCCGTCATCCCTCCTGGCACATCGCGGCCAATTTATCGCGACCGCGGCACCATGTGAACCGGGTGGTTGACGTGGTCGGCATGCCCTCAGGTGGGTCTGCTATTGGAGCTACACCGGCGCTGCGCCGGACCGAGCGGGATCGACGCGTCTGACCCACAGCCGACATTTTGCGCCGCTACTCGATCACCTCGTTGGTCGCCGGGATGCTCATTTACAGGAGCGTCCTACCTCCTGCCACGGCACTTGTGAATAGCGACCTGTCTTCAATCGCTCTGTTCCCCAGGGAACACGGCCCTGAACGCAGAGCTGGCGTTCTCCGACCAACAATGAAACGAGATGCCGCGGTCGCACCGGATCGGAGCATACGCAAGCGGAGAAGCGACCATGGCAACTGAACGAATTTCGCGTCTGGGGCAAAATACTTTTGAGAACTAACCCCACCTCGACACGAGCAAATTGAACCCGCAAGCTCACAGAATGCTGTTTGCTGTTCAGATGATGAAACTCCCTTGATGAGCAAGCTTTCCACAAGATCGGCTAACCAGGAAGACGTGCACGAGGAGATCAGCACCAGAATTCCGGCCATGGACGCGGAAGATTCAGCCGAGAAACTGAAACGCAAGCTGGCGGTAATTCTTGCCTCCGATGTCGCCGGCTATAGCCGCCTGGTGTCCATCTCGGAAGATGAAACCATTCGCCGATTTCGCAAGGCTGCTCAAACCTTCGTCGGGCTTATCCAGAAACATGAAGGCCGGGTTTTTAACACCGCCGGCGATGCGATTCTCGCTGAATTCGACAGTGCGGTAAATGCTGCGCGCTGCGCCGTCGATTTCCAGGCTGTCAACAACAGTGAAAATCTGAACCTTCCACACGAGCGGCGGCTCTTGTTCCGCATCGGCCTTGCCGTGGGCGATGTGATCGTTAGCCATAACATGGACCTGCTCGGAGACGGCGTGAATATTGCGGCGCGGCTGCAGACGCTCGCGGAACCCGGCGGCATCTGCATTTCCGAGGACATCAGGAGCTTCCTCGGCAATAAAATGTCGGTCCGGTTCGATGATCTCGGCTGGCAGGATTTGCGCAACATCCAGACCCCGGTTCGCGTATTTCGGATTACACTCGATCCCGCGGCAACAAGTTATCAGCCCGCTTCCCGGAAGATGCAATTCGCGCACCTTGCGAGACCAGGGATCATTCTGGCGGTCGGCGCCGTGGCCGCCGTTATGCTGATCACAGCGTCCCTTGTGTTCTGGCGCACCGGCGCGTCGCTGGACAGCCCAGGGACGCAGAAATTCGACGCCGCTGTCGTGCCGCTCATCACGGACAGTGCGCGGGTGGAGCTCGCCGATTACGCGACGCGCCCCGACGCCAAGGCATTGGCGATTGCGGGCGACGGTAATTACAGGGCTGCGGTGGGACTCCCCGACCCGGAAAGCGCCAAACAGGAAGCCCTGCAACAGTGTCGGTCCGCATCGCACCGCGCCTGCCGGCTCTACGCCGTCGGCCTCAGTGTCGTCTGGCCTGCGAACCTGCTGCCGCTGCCGCTCGCGAGCGACGTGCGCACCGAACCCACCGGCGTGCCGCTGGCTGCCGAGATCCCGAGGCTCCCTGACAGGCGGCGACGGCTTCTTGACCAGAACTACATGGCGGCACCGGAGCACAAGGCGCTGGCGATGGACAAGAGCGGCCAGTTTTTTTGGATCGCTGGCCAGACGAGCCGGGCCGAGGCGGTACGGCTCGTTGTCGAGCGGTGCGCGGCGCAGCGGCAATCCGCCTGCCTGCTGGTCGCCGTCAGCGGACAGTTGACCGTTCAGATTCCGAGGTCCCGCCGCCCCACCGACATCTTCATGGTGACGTCTGAAGAAGGCATGACCGCGCCGGACAGGCAACGCATCGGCGAGATTTACAGACGCAAGGAATGGCGGGCGCTGGCGCGTGGCAAGAGCGGGAGATGGTACGCGGTTGCGGAGGCGCCGTCCGAGAGCAAGGCGGTCGACGCCGCGCTCGAATCTTGCGCGCGGACCGATACTGAATGCAAGCTGCATGCGATCGGAAACTTTCGTGTGGCGGAAGAGTAACTACAGCGGTTCCCGGTCATATTGAGCCATTTATTCGGCGTCACGGCCGGGCTTGTCCCGGCCATCGACGTCTTTTTGGCTGAAGGCTCGCAAGAAAGACGTGGATGCCCGCGACAAGCGCGGGCATGACGCTGGAGGACGTGATTCGATCTCATTGGAACGCGCTATTAGCCATTTGATCGCCAGAGGCGCACCCAGCCGGATTCCGCGAGCGGATCCGACCCATCGCTGCGCTCAGACATCTTGAAAATGCGAGAAGCGGCCGAATTGTGATTTCGATCCGCTTGCAGGCAGACAGGCCACTAACAGACGGAAGGCGTGCGCGGCACGTCTGCGGCTCGGCGGCATGACTGGCAGACCGCCGCGCGATTATCTTTGTCTTGATGGAGGCTCCAATGGCGCAAAATGACCAATGGTTTGTGACAAATCTCAGCTTGAGCGGCTTCAGCCTCGTTCCCGGCGTCGGAGGCGGCGCTTTTTTGGGCCCAATAACGTTCCAACATGTTGTGAACGGCGTAACGAAGCCCAATTTTACGAGCTCGATGGCGCTCTTGGGAATGGCGGTCGGAGCGAGCGAAGGTATCCCCGGCCTGAATAATTCAGGCATAATGCAAAAGATCCTCAAATTTGTTGCCAACAATGGCGGACTGTCCTTCGGGAACGCCCCGTCGGCGACGGCAGGGATTTGCTTTCCCAACACGTAGCAGGTCAGCAGCTTGCAATCCTCCGACTTTTGGGGCGATTGCGCCACAATATTCATCAGCGGAAACTTAGGACCGTGGGGGAACGGGGTTTATCTTCTGTTTTTCGGTTTGCCGACAGGCTTCTGGTCTTTGAAATCCACTTTCCTTCTCCAGGCAACCGGCCTGATCGGTGCGGTATCTCACGCCAATGCAAGGGCATTGCGGTCATCTCGACTCTTGGAGCCGGTCTGTCCGGCTCGGTGGGCGTAGCTGCCTACGCAATGTATGGAAGCATCATCTGATCGGGAAATTAAGCGTTTTTCGATTGGACAAAATGTCAGGGTTATCGACCATAACCGCGCCTATGTAGGCGAATTCGGCAAAGTGATCTCTGTCACGTCCAGCGGGAAAGCCGCCGTCGTGCACTTGCCGATACACGCCAAATACGTTGGCGTGGCAATTGAGCAAACAATTCTCGTATGAGTTTGCTGCCGCTCAACGTGTGGCGGCTGTGCCAAACGGATGCGATTGGCAAACAGTGTTCCGCGCCCCGCGGATGAACGTGGCGCAGCTCGTCGAAATTGCCCTGCCGCCGCAAAACGTCGCCACGCGCCGCGGGCGAGTAGCAGACGTTCGTCATAGCTGAGGAGCGCCAGAAGGCGCATCGCCGGATGCCGCGCGCGATCAGCTTCGCCCCTCGCAAACGCTCAGACATCTCGAAAATCCGAGAAGCCGCCGGGTTGTGACTTCGATCACAACCGCTCGCGGGCCGCTCGACGACCAACTGATGGCAGGAATGATCCATGCCACTCAACAGCAAACAGGAGAAATACCATGACGACTATGAGCAAGAAACTGATCACCGGAATGGCAGCGGCTCTCATCGCACTGGCGGCGGCCCAATCGCCGGCCTCTGCTGGCTTCTTCGGGTTCCTGCATCACAAGAGCAACAAGTTCACCGCGAACGCCGGCGACGGCGGCGACCACAACACCGGCAGGGGGGGCCGCGGCGGAAACGGCGGCACCATCAAAAACGCCGGCGACGCTTCCAACGGAACGACTGCCCACGTCAATGGCGGCGACGGCGGCAACAACAACTCCGGCCACGCTGGCAAGGGCGGCAAGGGCGGCACGATCAAATTCTGATCGCATCGCATCTCCGGAAGCCCCTCCGGCGCCGCGCCGGAGGGGCTTTTCGAACCTGCCCGCGCAAATCTGGATCGAGAGGAAATCATGTCAAAGCCCCTCATCATTGCATTGGTTGCTGCATCGCTCGCGCCAGCCCTCCACGCACACGCCGGCGGCGATGAGAGCAATCGACCGGAAAACACCGTGACATCCCCGTGCATCACCAACGCCGATGGCAAGCCGGGCAAGAACAATCAGGGGCCCGGAGCAGGCCGGGGCGGGAAGGGCGGCACCATCGTGCTCAAAGGCAAAGAGCCCGATGGCTGCGTCAGCGCCAACGGCGGCGACGGCGGTAACGGAAACCGAGGCCCCGATGCCGGCGGCGGCGGCGACGGCGGAAAGATCAAATTCTGAAGACCGGAACGCCGACCGGTCGAGAGCAGCGCGGTACGCGCTTGAAAGCTTGAAAGGAGAATACCATGACCAAGAACCTGTCCCTCATTCTGACCACGAGCGTTCTTGCGCTCGCGCTGGTCCAGCACAGCGCCTACGCGGGCCCCCAGCACGGCTTCAAGGCGGGCACTGCGTTCACGCCCGTCCGCAACGACCACAACGCGCCCGGGACCGGCTCCGCAAGCCATCCCGGCAAGCCGGACGTCCCGTTCGGCTTGAACCATCGGCCAGCGGTTCAGCCTTCGGTCGGCCCGGACCATGGTTTGCCGCCGCAGTCCGTTCGGCATACGAACGGCGAAGACCTGCACGCTGTGCGCAGGGATCAGGTCGGCGGCACGATCGACAAGCCGGTCGTCCAGCCGCCAGGCCGCGATGCGGCATTCCCGCATCGCATCGAGGTGCCGGCGCGTCCCCTGCCACTGACGCCAAGCCCGGCCGAGGTTCGCAATGATGCACGAGCGCCCCAATCCGGAGACGTAGCCCGCGATTTGCGCATCCCGGCCGATCTGCGCGCCGCCATCGGGCCGCTGAACGCATCCGCGCGGATTTCGAATCCGGCGGCAGAAAGGAGCCTCGCTTTGGAGGAGAGGACGCTGCTCCGGCCGAACCACAATGGCGCCATCGAGCAGTCCGCGATGAACCGCTATGTCGCCTTGAACGACGCAGTTGGAAACACGGCGACGGTGACCCCGGCCATTGGACGGGAAAGGTTCGAGTCCATGCTCGGCAAGCTCAACAGCGGGATCGGTACCGGCGAATACCGGCTAGCGCCGCTGACCGGGGGCAATCTCCCCGAGGGACCCGCCGGTAACTCGCGCACGATCGTGATCGGCCAGAACGAGAACGGAAAGACCGTCTATGTTCCTGCTTCTCGACTCTCAGGCCCTGACAAGCGCACGATCGACGTCAACTGCAACGACTGCAAGGTCGTCATCGTTGGCGACAGGGCCAAAGGCGGCGGAAGCGTCGAAGACGATCGCCGCATCGTCGTGAACGGCAACGGCGACAAGGTCATCGCTCAGGGCGACCGCGCCAACGGCGGCGCCGGCCGGGATGGCGGCGCCGTGACGGATAACCGCCTGATCACGGTCAATGGGAACAAAGACGCCGTCAGATCGCGCGGCGATTCCGTCGATGGCCGCGACAGCCTGATTGGCCGCAGCGGAGGCGACGGCGGCGTCATCGACGACAACCGCCGCGTGGTGGTCAACGGCAACAGGGACAAGGTCGGCTTCGGGACCAACAGGGCTGATGGCGGCTGGCGGCGAGGGTGGCGACATCACCGATCACCGCCGGGTCAAAGACAATGGCTCGAACACCCGCGTCAGGCCTGGCGCAGACCGGGCCAATGGCGGCAATGGCGGCAATGGATTCTGATCTTTCCGAGGTTGCGCCATGGAATACAGACGACTCCTCAAACCCGCCGGTTGCTGCCGGCGGGCCTTCCCCTGGACGAGGACGGAGCGAGAGTTCAGGGGCCTGCCGCGATGTGAAGCGGTCTGCCCTCCGGGGGCGTGCGATTTCTGTGAGCGCAGGCGGCGAGGGCGCTCAGCATTCGATTTGAGATGAAGACATCTACGACTTTGACGCTTCCAAGAGCGCGGCCTTGTTCTCGATGCAATAGTAGGCGGAGACGCGGCTGATAACGCCGGCTCTGACCCACTCGTTCATGATCCGGCTGGCGTTCTCCCGCGCGATGCCAGCCATCGCCGCCACATCGCCCTGCGTGACCTTGTGACCGATCAGGATCCGGCCGGCGCCCACGTCACGCCCGAACGCCTCCGCCATGCTCAGGACAGCGCAGGCGACCCGTCCCTTGAGCGACAGGAATGTCGTTTCGGCAACGGCCACGTTGGTATCGCGCAGCCTGCGCACGACGATAGAGATGAGGTGCTGGAACAGCTCGGGATGGTCGTCAGCAAAGGCATGAAATTCGCTGCGGCTGACGTAGCTGAGCTTGGAGTCCTTTATGGCCGTGACGTCCGCGGATCGTGGCGATCCATCGATCATCGACAGTTCACCGGCCACCGACCCCGGCACCAGCACCGCAATCACTCGCTTGTTCTGGGGCGATAAGCCGACCGTCACTTTCAGCAGCCCCTCCTGCAGGAGATAGCATCCATTGCCCTCCTCGCCGGCCAAGAACAATACCCGACCAGCCTTGATGAAGACCGGGCGCGCCCGCGAGAACAACGGCTCAGACAGCTCGCGCGGCAGCGACAGCAGGACACTTTCGCGGGGCGGAAGAGGGTTGGTCATTTGCGATTGGGCGCAGGCGATTTCGCCGGCACAGACTGGCCCTCCTCGCCGGATGCGGCCGACTGCGATTTCTGGCAGCTGGGACTAAGAACGCGCAGTTCCTGGTCATTCATGGGTGACCCCTTGGTACTGCAAGTCAGTTAGCGCCTTTTTATCCTGGTTTAAAACCAGGAAGGTTGTCACCTGTGCTGGTAGACCGTGAACGAGACGTTCAGGTGTTGTTCACGAATCTCGCAGGACCTCGAACATCATTCGAATTGCTCCTTTCGGATCAATGCAGAAAGCCGGTGGATGTCCCGGGACGCCTAACCTGATCTGGACAGTGACGAAGCTGGTTGCTGCCGGGCCGCAAATCGACGGTTTCACCGCGACTACCCGCGTGAGCGTGATGGTCGAGGGTGAGTACACGGCGCAGGTCACGCGGCAGGCGTCTGCTATCCGAGGCGTCGCCGCCGGAACGCCGGGTGCCGCGGCTATGGTGTCCAAACAGGCGCTCATCGGCGCGCTTCCGACACCGAGTTTCCTCGCTGACGTGAAGTGACAAGCCGGTCGCAGACGCCGGACATTGCCTCGGCCGCGCAACATGCCGACAACATCCTTTCAATTTGTTTGATGTAATCGCTAGTTAGCGCCCGCTGCGCCCGGACATCTCCAAATCGCTCGAAAGTGCCCGGTTGTGATGCCGATCACAGCCGCTTGCAGGCGGATCGACGACCAACTGATGGCAGGAATGATCCATGCCACTCAACATCGAAACAGGAGACTATGACAATGACCAAGAAACTGATCACCGGACTGGCTGCGGTTGCAGCCGGTGTCGTTCTGACGGCCGCTGTCGGCCTCGCCACGCCCTCGTTGGCTCGGGATGTCATTGGCGGCTCAACCAAGACGGTTACCAAGGGCAATGGGACCATCAAGACAGTTACCAAGGGTACGGCCTCAAGTGGCGGCCACACCTCGACCACCAAGACGACCACGACCACCAAGTCCGACGGCTCGTCAACGACCAAATCGACGACGAAAACCAAGTAGCGGGGCTGAAATATTGCCCGCTGACGTCCTGGCGACCCACAATGTGCAGGGGCAGGGGTCGCCAGGGTGCGCCCCCGCCGACCCATCCCACCCTGCCCCCTTTTCGGCCTCGCGGTCGAGACACTGATTCTGGCGTGTCCGCGGATTGGTAGACAGCTTAGCAGATGCGCCGTTATCGTGCCGGGCTCAAAGAGTACAAGACGGATGCGCGGCGGCTGATCACAGTGCGGCGTTCGTAACCGCGTAGGGTGGGGAAACGATGACTACAGCACCACGCGCACTCGCAATTAACCGAGAAGGCAGTTGTCGATTTGCGGTTTGCGTCGGCCCTTGGGCGATCAAGATTGCACGCAACGGTACAGGACGACGCTGCAACCGCTATGAGGACAGCCTTTGGAAAACGACGACCGACGCTCGACGCAATGCTTTGCCCCATCCTGATGTCGCTCCCGTTCGGCTTGGGTCTGATCATGCCGCGCGCGATACCGTTATCCGAGGAAGAAGCGGACCACTTGCGAACCACAGACGGGTTTCCACATTGGGACTACATGCCGCCAGATGATGAGGGACACCCCTTCGAGCACAAGGCCTCGGATTGGGGAGGGCTACCTGACGGTCGTCTGGTTGCGCTCGATTATTCCACTCACGCTTTGAGTGATCCCACCGAGCTAGAATTGGCCATGCAACAGGTCCTCCGTGGCAGGAACGATGCGAGCGAATGAGCCGCCCGCGCCGTCGGTGCGACGTGGGAAGCGGCGCCGGTAAGGGGGCCGACATGACGCCCCGGGATGAGCCGATCAGGCCGATGACACTCGGCAACATGTACCAGAACGGCGTGCGCGGGCTTTACGTCACCTGCAGCGCCTGCGGCCATCACCCTGAGCTCAACGTCGACGCCTGGCCGGATGATGTGACGGACCGTCGTTCGGCCCGCGCATGCGTGCATCAAGTGCGGTCACCTCGGCGCCACCGCCATCCCCAACTGGAGGGAGCGGCAGGACAAGCTGCGGCGGGCATCATTACAGAGCTGCGGAGCATGAACGAGTCGCGGCGTTCGGAAATGAAGCCACTCTGCGATCGTTACTTCGGTCGCCGGCATCAACGATGGGAGCTACTGGAACGGCACCTTGAAAGCAACGGAATCACGATTGATGAGAGCCCATAATCAGAGCCCAACAAAGCTCTGACGCGGCGTGCGCTTGAGCGAACAAACGAAAGACGCAAAGAATGGTCGTCGCAAGGGAATGGAGCATGTCAAGGGCAGCCGTCGCGCTGGCGATGTTCCAGCCCGGGTTTCGAAATTGGTCGAAGACATTGGTGTCCGGTTATGTGAAGGTTTTCGGACGCAGGCCGTCACGAACATTTCCGCGCGCACTACGGCCGGCGTCCGAAAACCTCCAAGGGACGAAACCGCGGGAGGGGGCACGTGTTGGGCGGTGCCGCACTCTCAGCTATGGGGATTTTGGCCGTGGACGGGCGACATCTGAGGTCGGCGGCGCGGGCAGGCGAGGGTGGCGATGGCGTTGCAGCTCAGATGCGACGCATTTTTCTGAGCTCCGGGCCGGTGTGTGGCGGAACATCGGTGTTGCTGTAGC
>WNFR01009290.1_pt1 | contig 11219 bp, 10 predicted proteins | sample 5400221 | NCBI WGS metagenome assembly WNFR01 (sample SAMN13153357, study PRJNA577476) | soil metagenome | isolation source: 40 cm soil under Madrone tree | place: USA:California | collected 2016-06-14 | reverse complement strand
GTGTTTTTCTCTTTTTTTCTCTTTTCCTCCTGTGGATTCCTTACCTTCGAGCCGAGCCGCCTCTGTCGCCATCCTTCCATCCGCACTCTTGGTTGAGCGATTTTCGCTCGGTGCATGGTGGGCGTTCCCAATTCAGTAGGTGCTGCTACCTGATAATCGACCTCTGTTCCCCCTTTCGAAGGAAACTGGTCCAGGCACTATCGCAGTCACCTGATCTCGGCGGTTGAGCTCGGCTGCTTGGATACCATCTCTCTTCTTTCTTGTATGCTCTTTTTCTTTCTTCCTGTCTTTCCCAGTTTTCCACAGAGAAATTTCGAGCCAGGATCGCCTAGCAACGACGATCGCCAACTCCGTCGACCCCTAGCATCCCCTGTTTTCTGGGGAGCTCTTCGCTCTAGGCTACGGCGCGCATCGCTTTGTGGCTATTGCGTAGTGGTTCGTACACCTCTGCACTCACCCACAACCGATGCAGTAGTACCGCCAACTTTCTGGCCACCGCAACAACAGCTCGTTTCTTGGCATTTTTCCCTCCGCGCTCGGCAAGTCGCAGTCCCCAACGCCGCAGATCACTATCTTCCCCAAACGGTCCCAGAATATAGTGTGCCCCTTGCACCAGCATCGTTCTCAAATAGCGGTCTCCTTCTTTACTGATGTGCATCTGCGGCTGGCTCTGTCCGGAGTCCCTGCGCCCAGGGCATAACCCGAGAAAACATCCGGCATCCCGACTTCGGCGAAATCGATGCGGATCATCCAGGGTCAGAACGTAGGTCAATGCGATCTGTGTTCCTACCCCCTTCACCTGTTTGAGCAACTCGATGTGCGGGTAGCTCTCCCTGGCGATCTTCTCCATCCGCGCGTCGTATTCCTTGATGCGTTCGTTCAGTGATTCGATTTCTTTGAGCAGCGGCTCGAGAACCTCTCGCAACTCCACGCTCAATTCAGCGGCCAGCTCCCGGCTCACCTGCTTCGTGCCACACTTCGGCAGCCGTTCACCATAAGACTTCGTCAATCCTCGCGCCGCGTTCACTAGGCCGGTTCGCGCACTCACCAATTCCGCCCGTGCCCGAATCACCGTCAGATGAATTTGTGCTTTCGCGCTGCGATGCCGCACCGGCCCCAACAGCTCGGGATCGATTCGCGCCAGCCGCGCCAGTGTCCGCGCATCATGTCGATCATCTTTTCGATTGCTCTTGCTAATCAATTCCACTTTTTGTGCGTGCGCCACAAGCACCTCGTGTCCCAGCTCTTTTAACAGCCGGCTGACCCACGGGGAATGTGTTCCCGTCTCCAGGGCCATGTTGCTCCTTGAAAATTTCGTTACCAAATACCTGCACAGTGCTAATCTTCTTCATAGCCGGTCTCCTTTTGTGCCTTGAGCACGTCTTTCATTGGGAGCGTATCGCATCCCGCTGGAGACCGGCCTTCTCATCCCATCTGTCCTTTTAGGGCCTTCGGCCCGCGAAACCTTATGAAAGTAGTGTCTGTAACTGCTTTGTTTTCAGCACGGGGACCTCTCTTTTCGACTCTGATAAACGCTGCGGTACCCGGACAACTATTCTTTCGAGCTACAACTGCCTTCGTTCGCCGCTAGTGCTCGTCAGTTCCCTGACGGGTCGTACCTCGATACTGCCCACATGAGCGGGCGGCATTTGCGAGGCGAGTTGGACAGCCTCGTTAAGATCGGCGGCCTCAATCAAATAGAACCCTGCTATACACTCCTTCGATTCGGTGAAAGGGCCATCCCTGATGGAAACCTTTCCGTTACGGACCTGTACGGTAGCAGCTGCGCGAACGGGTTGAAGGGCCTCGGAGGCTACGCATCGGCCCGCCTTGCGGAGCGCTTGGTCGTAAGCTATACAGTCATCGTCGGTCATGGCCCCTATTTCCTTTTCTTCACCATACACGAGGCATAGGTACTTCAATCGGAGTCTCCTTCACCGTTGGATCAGCTTCGAGGTTCAATACTTCAATACCATAACAGTGTGAGCTGCAGCTTTGCTAAAGCCCTTCTGGTTAACCATAACAGGACCACCCCCGTATGTTTTTTGTAAGTGTTCATTCTAAAGGGAGATAAAGTCGTTTTGATACAGTTTTTGTAAGTGTTGATTTTAAACGGAGGTAGGGGATGTGAGTGAAGTCCTGGAGATTGGTGAATTGGGCTCCCGTCGAACATATAAGAAAAGCGGCGGCAAGCCGCCGCTCTGGGTGGAGATCTCCGATCGGATGCGACCCACTTCATAGTGAGTTTCTTGCGCTTCTTGGCGCAGTCGAGAAGACGAAGAGCGGAGCACCGCCCCTTCGGCAAACCCAGGACGAGCAGGAGTGGCTGTGCCACAAAAGAGGTGAAATGCCGGGCTGAAGCCCGGCGCTACGGTTTTTCGCTGGCTGACACTGAGGCGTTCAGCTTCTCCAATTTTGCCAACTTCTCGCGTACCTGATCCGCGTCTTTCGCCTGCGGAGCTAAATCCAAGTAAGTTTTTGTCTCCAAGATCGCCATGGCGTAGTTGTTTTTTCGGGCAAGGATTTCAGCCAGTAAAAGATGCAGTTGCGGGAAGCGATTGCGCAGGTCCAAGTGTTCCGCCTTGAGCGCGCTCTTTTCGGCGTCTTCGAGCTTGTTGAGCTTGTAATTTGCCACCGCGTTATAAAAATAGGCCATCGTGTAATTCAACGGATCGAGATCCAGGATGTAACCAGTGGCGGCCGCTTGATTCAAGGGATTGAGATCCAAGATGTGCCCAGTAAGTTCAAGGACCCCTGTCCAATTTTCTGCCGCGTAGGCCATTAACGCGAGCGAGAGATAAGGGGGCAGGAATTTTGTATCGATGGTCGTGGCTTGAACATACGCCTCGCGAGCCGCGTCGTTCTGTTCTTCCTTCTGCAAAACAATGCCCAACTGAAACCAGGCGATGGCGTACGGGGGGTAGATCTTCACTGCCCGTTCAAAGTATTTCCGTGCATTGGCAAGTCTGCCGTTCCTCTCCGCCTCGAGGCCTCTTTCATATGCCCTGCTGGCATCCCTGGGCGCTTTGTAGGGTGTGGCGTCCAGCGTCATGCCCGCAATCTTTCCCGCTCTGTGCACCACAATAGCGCCCACGTCAATGTTGCGGTCGAGGGTGGAAGTGATGTCGATAAGATTGATGACACTGGAGTGAAAACCAGAAGCGGAGGCCCGTAGCTCGCAATTCGCCAACTGGCGTCGTGAGATTCCCATATCCGAATTCTTGCGAGCCGCACCAGATTGCGAAGCTGGGTCGCCGCTAGCGTCAAGGAAAGAATCGGCCCGCGATCCCAATTGCATGCTGAAATCGCCTTGAGGAGATGCATACACTTGTTGACGCACTCTGTTGTTGCAAACACGCTCAACCAACACATCGTGTGGAACAGGTGCGCCATCATGGGTTGCAACGCGTCCCCGGAGAAACGTCACGAGATCATCCATCCCTAGATCTGGCTGCGAACTCGAAGGAGGAGGAGTCGAAGGACGGCTTGACGTTGGGGAAGGCGGAGGCGCAGGGGGCGGAGCCGGAGGCTTCTGTGCAAATGCACCTGGCGCCAGAAGTCCCATTGCGAGCGCTAACTGGAGGAAAATGAGCCTGAGGTGGTTCACAGAACTACTCCCCGGGAGGGAACGTCTGACGCACACCATAGTAGGGTGCGAGGTGGTTCAAGTCAACGTTCCCTAATCGAATGAGTATGCCGCCGAACGTTAGAAGCCGTTTGGTGAAGATTCCAGGACAAAGGTCGGGTCGCCTCCCCGCCAGGACAACGGAGTCGGGGTTCTAGGGGTAGGGGCCCTGGACACGGGAGGCGACCCGCTTTCCCGAATGTGGGTGCATCCTGCAGCAGAAATGATACCCATGGGAATGTAGTGTTTACCCTGATTTGGCATCAGGTGTTTCCTGTAGGGCCCCCTGAACGCCGACTTGGCGAAACTTTCCTCGTCGAAACCTGGTGTTACAATCCGCATGGGTTGTTTTGAGGTCGGGATGCGGCAGATCGCTTACATTGTCGCCGGGGTTGTGCTGCTGGGAGCCGGATTCGGACTTGGGTATTTGTGGGCGCATCGGCAAGCTAAGCCGGTTCCTCCGACAGCGGAGGTGGCCGACAGCACAGCGCCGTGTATTGAAGTACTTGATGCCAAGTTCGACGAGCCCAATCCAAATGGCGCTGGGGCTTGCACACTCTACCCGTGCGTTACCGGGATAATCCGGAATAATTGCGACCGGCGGTTCTTGTCCGTCTTGCTGGTTTATAACCTCTACGATGAAGCGGGCGTTCAGGTGGGCCACACGCAAGACAGCGTCTCTAATCTGGAACCCCATGGGAAAGCACGCTTCGGCGCGGACTTCCTGGCTTCTCCGAAAATCAAACAATTCAAGCTGGTTCGAGTGCTGCCTGCGCCCGCGCATTGAAGCTGCGTGGTCGTCCTTGCCTCTCGGCGCGCGCGGGTATAGGCTTCATGGCCGCAGGACGTTTGCGTCATGCGGGGCTTGAGGGGCTTGCCCTGCACCTACCTGGCAACTGCGCAAACGCGATAAGAAGGAGGAGATTATGGCAACGGCAGCGGCGGTGTTGGAAAAGAATGTCAAGATTGGACCGACGAAACTACTGATCAATGGAAAGTGGGTTGATAGCGTATCGGGAAAAACGTTCCCGACGATTAATCCGTCGACGGGCGAGGTCATCACGCAAGTGGCCGAGTCCGACGCGGCGGATGTGGACAAGGCGGTGGCGGCGGCGAGGGCCGCGTTCGATAAAGGGCCGTGGCGCAAGATGAGCGCGGCGGAGCGGGGCGTGTTGATGAACAGGCTGGCGAACCTCATCGAGAAGCACGCGGATGAGTTGGCGCAACTGGAATCGCTCGACAATGGCAAACCGTATCACGTCGCGAGGGCGGCGGACCTGCCATTGACGATTGCGTGCTATCGCTACTACGCGGGGTGGGCGGACAAGAATCATGGGAAGACGATTCCTGTGAGCGGGAACTACTTCACATACACGAAGCACGAGCCGGTGGGAGTAGTCGGGCAAATCATTCCGTGGAATTTTCCGCTGCTGATGCAGGCTTGGAAACTGGGGCCGGCGCTGGCGACGGGCTGCACGGTGGTGATGAAGCCGGCGGAGCAGACACCGTTGACGGCGCTGCGCGTCGGAGAATTGATGCTCGAAGCAGGGTTCCCCGAAGGCGTGGTGAACTTGCTGCCGGGCTACGGGCCGACAGCGGGCGCAGCGATTGCGCGGCACATGGACGTGGACAAGGTGGCGTTCACCGGGTCGACGGAAGTGGGTCACTTGATCATGCGGGCGGCGGCGGATACCAACTTAAAGAGAGTGACGCTGGAGCTCGGCGGGAAGAGCCCGAACATCGTGTTCGCGGATGCGGACATGGATGAAGCCATCGAGGGCGCGCACTTCGCCCTGTTTTTCAACCAGGGGCAGTGCTGCTGCGCGGGCTCGCGGCTGTACGTCGAGGAGAAGTGCTACGACGAATTCGTTGACAAGAGCGTGGCGCGCGCGAAGAAGCGCACGGTCGGCAATCCGTTCGACGCGAAGACGGAGCAGGGGCCGCAGGTGGACCAGGACCAGTTCAACAAGGTGATGAGTTACATCGATGCCGGGAAAAAGGAAAAAGCCAAGCTGGTGGCCGGCGGCAATCGCGTCGGAGACAAGGGCTACTTCATCGAGCCGACGGTGTTCGCCGACGTGAAAGATGACATGAAGATCGCGCAGGAAGAAATCTTCGGGCCGGTGATGTCGATCCTGAAGTTCAAGGATATGAGTGAGGTCGTGGAGCGGGCCAACAATTCTCTGTATGGCTTGGCTGCGGCCGTGTGGACGAGGGACATCGGCAAGGCACATGCGATTGCGGACAGCGTGCGCGCAGGCACGGTGTGGGTGAATTGCTACGATGTGTTCGACGCGGGAGCGCCGTTCGGCGGGTTCAAGCAGAGCGGGATCGGGCGCGAACTCGGCGAATATGGGCTGGCGAACTACACGGAAGTGAAGACCGTGACCGTCAAACTGTGAAGCAATTCGAAGCGAAACACCAAGAGGGGCATCTGCTGCGGCGGGTGCCCCGACTTTTTTGCGGGCAGCCAGTTTTCTGTTGGCGGCATTGTTTTTCGTGGTGCGAGCCAGTTACGACCAGATAACGTACATCAACGGAAGGAAACTGTCGGCCGTGCCGCAGTCACTGGCCGCGCTGTTCAGAAGGAATGGTTCGGCCTACAATCAGTCGCGCCATGCCGGTCACGTTTCGCGCCCACGAACCGCGGGACTTCACTGCCCTGCTACGGCTGGACCAGGGGTGCTTTCCTCCGGGGATCGCGTACTCCAAGATGATGCTGCGATATTTTCTGAAGCTGCCGTCGGCGGATGGGACGGTAGCGGAGGACAGCGGCAAGATTGTGGGATTTATTTTGACGGAGGAAAATCCACCGTTGGCGCACGTAATTACCCTGGACGTGGCGGAACCACACCGGAGACAGGGAGTGGGCTCGGCGCTATTGGCAGAGAGCGAGAAGAATCTGGCGCTGCGCGGCGTGCGAACGATTTTGCTGGAAACGGCAACCGACAATGAAGCGGGCGTTGCGTTCTGGAAGCGGCATGGCTATCGTATCGAAGCGACGTTGAAGCGGTATTATTTGCGGCGCGTCGACGCGTACGAAATGCGGAAAATCCTGCCGGGCGCGGGGGAAACGGCAAAGCATCCAGGAGAAACGGTTTGAGCGACTATTTGTTGTCAGTGCTGCTTGGAATCGTGGAAGGATTGACGGAATTCTTGCCGGTGAGTTCGACGGCGCATCTGCGAATCAGCGAAGCGCTCTTCCACATTGATCTGGCAAACGGCTATTGGAAGATGTACACGATCGTGATTCAGCTGGGAGCGATCTTGTGTTTGCCGGTATATTTTCGCGAGCGCATCGTGAAATTCTTGTCCACTTTTCCGAAGGGCGAGCACGGCGACCGAACGATATTGACCCACCCGCTGGGGCTGGTAAGCGTGGCTTTTGTGGTGACGGCGCTGCCGGCGTTTTTGCTGACGAAAGTGATCGGAAAGCATCTCGAAAGCCTCTACATCATGGGAAGCTCGCTGCTGATTGGCGGGATTGTGATGTGGATTGTGGACGCGATGAATGCGAAGTGGCAGCAGGCGGGACCGGCGGCGATTGGCAGCCGGATTTATACGTGGCAGATGGAGAACATGAAGCTGGGGCAGGCGATTTGGATCGGGGCGTGCCAGATTTTGTCGGCAGTGTTTCCAGGGACGTCGCGGTCGATGTCGACAATTGCGGCGGGACAGCTTGCGGGGATGTCGCGAGCGTCAGCACTGGAGTTTTCGTTTTTCCTGTCGATCCCGACGATGGTGGTGGCGACTGGGTATGACTTGCTGAAATCCTTGCGGGGCAAGGGCGAGAATGCGATTGGGGTGACGCATATTGATCCGCATGGCTGGGTGGTGTTAGCGATAGGATTTGTGGTGTCGTTCATTGTGGCGTACGGAGCGGTGGTGTGGTTTTTGGCCTGGGTGAGGAAGCACGGGTTTGCTCCGTTCGCGGTGTACCGAATCATTGTGGGGGCTCTGGTATTGGCTTGGGCGTCTGGGATGCTGCACTGAGGACTTCTGGAAACACGGGTGGAAAAGTTTTTGACGGGCGAGGGCCGTAGTTTGTTATATTCAGTGTGTTTGGTCGTTCCTCCAGGCGGGAGTGCGATAGCGCCAGCCCCCGCCGCGACACTCAGCCTTCCCCAAAAAGCTGAGGAGACTTCGTGCGTATTCTGACTCCGACTGGAAATAAGCGATTCAATGAACTGATTGGGTTTTTGTGTATCACGCTGGCGGTGCTGATCGCGCTGGCGCTGCTCTCGTACTCTCCGAAGGACGCGGCCTTTAACGTTTCCGCGCCGGAAAACGCGGCTACGCAGAATTGGATCGGACCGGTAGGCGCTTACTGCGCGGACGGTCTATTCCAAATCTTTGGGTTTGCATCGTTTCTGCTGCCGGCGTCGATTTTGGTCCTGGGATGGCGCTGGTTCCGCAGCCGGGCCGTGCAGTCACAGATAGCGACGCTGGTGGGATTCGCGTTGCTGCTGCTCTCGCTGCCCACAATTCTTTCCTTATGGCATGTTTGGGACGTGCGCGGAGCGATCCGCGCGGGCGGCGCGCTGGGGGAACTCCTCTCTGGCGGCTTGCGCAGCGGATTCAACCTGTGGGGCGCAAACCTTGTAGCGGTGGCGCTGCTGGTGACGGCGTTGTTCATGACCACGCGTTTTTCTTTTTCCGGCGCGCATGCCTGGGCCAGCGGACCGAATGGACCGATTGGAAGAGTTGAAAAGCTCGGAATCCTTCAGAAGGCGCAAGCAAGGTGGCATGCCTGGCGCGAAGAACGTGAACAACAGCGTATGCGCCGGCGAGTGGAAGAGTCCCGCCTGTCGGGAAGAAAACCCGTTTCGCCGCAATTGATTGGGAAGGCCGAATTGCTGAGTGATGCGGCGAAGACCATTCGGCTGGCCGACGAGAGCGACGTTTTCAAGGGTAAGACGGAAATCGAAGAAGAAGAGGACGAGAAGGAGAAAAAGGACACGTCACGCAAGGGGCCGATCTTCGTCTTCAATCGTGACGCAGAGAAAGCCGCCGCAAAAAAAGCCGGCGAGCCCAAGATTGCGAAGGGCAGCCCGAATTACAAACTTCCTTCCCCTTCCCTGCTGCGCGAGGGAGAACGCAGCCAGAAGCTGGATGAAGACGAGTTGAAACTGCGGGCGCGCGCGATTGAAGCAAAATGTCTTGAATTTGACGTGCAAGGACGCGTGACGCAAATCAATCCCGGGCCGGTGGTTACCACGTTCGAATTCAAGCCGGAAGCAGGCATCAAGTACAGCCGGATTACGGGGTTGACCGAGGATCTTTGCCTGGCGCTGCAGGCAGAATCGATCCTGATCGAGCGCATACCGGGCAAATCAACGATTGGCATTGAAGTTCCGAACGACAAGCGGCAGACGATCGCGCTACGAGACATCATCGAGGCGCCGGAGTTCCTCAATTCGCCGAGCAAGCTAACGCTGGCGATGGGGCGCGATTTGCATGGGCGCATACGAATCACCGACCTGGCCGCCATGCCACACTTGCTGATCGCCGGTTCGACGGGGACCGGAAAGAGCGTGTTCATCAACTCGCTGCTGATGTCGATTTTGTATAAAGCGAGTCCGGACGACGTGAAGCTGGTACTGGTGGACCCGAAGCGGCTGGAGCTGAATCTTTACGAGAACATTCCTCATTTGATCGCGCCGGTGGTGACCGACCCCAAGATCGCGTCTAACGTGCTGCGGAATGCAACGCGCGAGATGGAAAACCGCCTGAAGCTGCTGGCGCAGCGCGGCGTGCGAAACATCGACCAGTACAACCGCACGTTTAGAAAGGAGCATTCGCTTTCGCTCTTCGACAATCTGGAAGAGACCGAGCATAAGCCGCTTCCCTACCTGATTATCGTGATCGACGAGTTGGCCGACCTGATGATGGTGGACACCAACAACGTGGAAGAGTCCATCACACGGCTGGCGCAGATGGCGCGCGCGGTGGGTATCCACTTGATTCTTGCGACGCAGCGGCCCTCCGTGGATGTGATCACCGGATTGATCAAAGCGAACTTCCCTGCCCGCATTTCGTTCCGCGTTGCCAGCAAGGTGGACTCGCGCACAATTCTCGATTCGAACGGCTCAGAGTCCCTATTGGGCCGCGGCGACATGCTGTACTTGCCGGCGGGTTCGGCGCGGCTGCATCGGATTCACGGCCCGCTGGTGACTGAGGACGAGATCACCTCGGTGTGTGATTTCTGGCGCGAGCAGGCGCAGGCGAAATATCAGGAAGAACTTCTTGCGGCCCCGAAGGATGAAAACGGCCAAACTGAAGGCGGCGCCGATGGCGATGCGGAAGGCGGCGAGGATGTTGATGACGATCTCTACCAGGACGCGATACGCGTGGTCTGCGATGCGGGACGCGCTTCTACTTCGACGCTGCAACGCCGTTTGCGCATTGGCTACGGACGTGCCGCACGACTAATCGACCTGATGGAAAAAGACGGCATCGTCGGCCCACCGGACGGCACCAAGCCACGCGAAGTCCTCAAGAACCGCAATTGGATGAAGGAATTCGACGAATCCGCGAATTGATTTACAGGGCGTTTTCCACCGAAGCGTTTTCCGCCGAATTGACACAATTCCGTATCACCCCTACAATTTCTAAATCAGTTGTGCCGGGGTAGCTCATTGGTAGAGCGCCGCCCTGAAAAGGCGGGCGTAGCCAGTTCGATTCTGGCCCCCGGCACTTTTTGCTTTTCCTTTGCCTTTACTTACGCATACGTCTTGGGAACAGCTTTCAATCCGCGACCGAATTGCGAGGCTTCAGCCCAGGTTTCGTCGGAAAACCCGCGGACACTGCATCCCGGATCTTTGGTGGCCCGTTGCGCCTGTGGCTGTTGTTGATTTTCCAGCGCCTGCTCTGAGGATGCGAACGTGCCGGAGGGCGGCTCCGCGTTTTGCGTCCGTTCACCGGATGAGTCGACCGTCTGAGTGAATGCTGTCCTTGGGCCATGAACTGTAGCGGCACAGATGAGCCAAGAACACACAAGAAGCCTCAAAGCTCCTCTGATTCGGTAAATCGCCATGATTTTCAAAACTCCTATCGAACTCAGTTGCTTTCTCTACCGTAGGCGCTGGGTAGGATCATCGTCAAAACTCAAAGTCTAAAGAGAACTGGATTTGCCGGGCGCCGGTTCCGGCAATCGGTTGCGTAAATCCGGGGATTGGCGTCGAGTCTGAGCCAAGGGCGTCAAGGTAGGCGAAGAAAGTTACCCTGTTCGTCGGACTCCCAAGCGTGGTTTGCGGCAAGTTGACTTCGCATTCGATGGGAAAGGGATTCGTGGGCTGGAGCAGGATCCTGACACCAAATCCCGCTGGGCACAGTTGGCGCGATCCGGCAAGAAGGTTATGCAGTTCCTGAGCGAAGGCCGCTACGTGGCTAACGTCGTGGATGGAAAGTTGACTCGCTACAGTGGAACGCGGTGATTAGTTGCCATACTTCACTCTGTAGCGTGCAGCCCTTACCGTCCCAACATGCTGATCCAAGCTCTTGGTTGCGGCTTCCAAAATGAGGCGACAATCACGGCAGCGATTCAGATGCCACTCGATCTCACATTCTACGCTCGGCGAGAGCTTCCCTTCCA
>WNFR01016912.1_pt1 | contig 11220 bp, 12 predicted proteins | sample 5400221 | NCBI WGS metagenome assembly WNFR01 (sample SAMN13153357, study PRJNA577476) | soil metagenome | isolation source: 40 cm soil under Madrone tree | place: USA:California | collected 2016-06-14 | reverse complement strand
AGGAGCTCGGCGTGCCGCACGACGTCCGCATCTACCCCGCGGCCGGGCACAGCTACATGAGCCGGCACACCGGGCTGCTCGCCACGCTCGCGGCCCACGGGCCGATGGCGGTCGGCTTCGATGCGGAGGCGGAGGCCGACAGCTGGGCGCGGATGGAGGCCTTCTTCCGCACGCACCTCGGGTGAGCGGCTACGGTGCGGATGCGCGGCGCGGGTCGTGCTGCAGCGCACCGATCTCCTCGGAGAGGCCGAGCGAGGCGACCATCGCCTCGAAGGGGAAGAACTGGAGGATGGTGCCGACCGGGTAGTGCTTGTCCGGGAGGTCGCGCTCGGCGATGCGCAGCGCTTTCCGCAACCTCCCGTGCCTGCGGTGGAAGACGAAGAAGTGCTTCCCCGCCACCGCCCGCCCGTCGAGCAGGCAGCGGAAGTCCTTCTCCCGCGCGACGAACTCGGCGGCGGCGACGCCCGAGAGGGCGAGCACGAGCGAGAGCGCGAGGGCGATCCGGCGCAGGCGCTCAGCCAGCCAGGTCGCGCAGCACCTCGCCCACGTGCTCGCGTGCCGACACCTGCGGGTAGTAGCGGAGCACGCGCCCCTCCTCGTCGATCAGGCACGAGACGCGCTTCGCGAACTGCGCGGACGGATCGTCGGCCGCGCCGTAGGCGAGCGCCAGGCTCCGGTCCGTGTCGGAGAGGAGCGGGAAGGGGAAGGAGAACTTGCGTGCGAAGGCGGCGTTGTCGGCCGGGGTGTCGAAGCTCGCGCCGAGGATGATCGCGTTGAGGGCCTCGAAGTCACGGATTCGGTCACGGAATCCGCTTCCCTCGGCCGTTCAGCCGGGGGTGTCGGCCTTGGGGAAGAACCAGAGCAGCACCTTCTTGCCGCGCAGGTCCTGCAGGCGGATCGTGCGCCCATCGTGCGCTGTGGCCGTGAAGTCGGGGGCCGGATCGCCGGGCTTGAGCATGGGCCCAGCTCAGCACAGCCGGCGCGCCGGCGTCAATCACCGGCCCTGAGGTGTGTCGAGGGCCAGCGATTCTGTCCTCCTCCCCTTGGGCAGAAAGGGGTGTCGCCGCCGCCCTGCGTCTCCGGACCCTCCCCCGGCCGCGCCGCGCGCACACCGCGACTAGCGCGGCACGCAGCGCGCCAGCGTTGACACAGCCCGGCGTTTCGAACGCGCGTCGCGACTCGGCGGATCGACACCGCCCCGTGGCACAGGACCTGCAACGCGCCGCCCTTGAAAGGGAGGACTTCAGTGACTTCGACGACCATGAGACCGACGAGCTGGCGCCTCTTCGTGGCCGGCCTGCTCCTCGCCCTTCTCGCCGCCGCTCCGGCGCGAGCCGTCTGCATCACCGATCAGCTAGGTCCGGACAACGTGCCGGGCCAGAAGGACCTGAACGAGTGGTGCGAGCCGGGCCCGACCTGCTCCTCGTCCTCCGCGACCCTGTCCCTCAGGTGGCAATTCGACGACGTGAACTGGAGGGGCAGCAACACGGGTGACTCCTGCGCGCTGATCGACACCAACCGGGACGGCCTGGCGGACCGCGCCATCTGCGTGACGGTCTTCGGCGCGGCGCAGATGGCGGGCAAATGCTCCAACAACCAGTTCCTCGGCTGCATCAAGAACCAGGACTGCGGCTCGGGCGGGACCTGTATCTTCCCGATCAACAATACCGGCGCCCCGCGCTGCTACACCTGCGGCAACGACAGGCCGACCCGCTGCACCAAACCCCGGCCGGTCGCCTGCACGTCGCTCTGCAGCGTTGGCGTCGCAGTCGGGTCGGATCCCTTCAGCGGCGTCGCGAGTCACACGGCGAGGAAATGCAATGGGACCAATTGCGTCACGAACGACACCGCCGTGAACTGCTGCCTCACGTCCACGGACATCGGGACGAGCGGCGAGCTGATCGACGTGTGCTCCTACCCGTCCCAGCGGCCGAACTCGGATCCGTCCGACTGCGTGATCACGCCCCCGAATTGCAACTCGGATGCAGACTGTGACGACCACAATCCGTGCACCGTGGACAGGTGTGCAACCGGCACCGGAGGAGTGAAGTTCTGCGACAACGTCCCGGGGAACGCGGGAACCGTGTGCCGTCCGTCGGCCGGTCCGTGCGACGTGCCGGAGTACTGCACGGGGAGCAGCGCGGACTGTCCGCCCGATGACTCCGGCGCCGGCTGCACCTGCGCGACGGGCGCCGACTGCAACGACCACAACGTCTGCACCTACGACTCCTGCGACGCCGGCGTCTGCTCGAACACGTGGCTCGAGGGCTGCAGGCCGTGCGCGACGGCCGCCGACTGTAACGACAACAATGCCTGCACCACCGAGTCGTGCGTGGCCGGCGTGTGCTACGACACCCGCATCTCCGGCTGCTGCACGACGGTCGTCGACTGCGACGACCACAACGCCTGCACGACCGACACCTGCGATGCCGGCGCCTGCCACCACGCCGCCATCAGCGGCTGCACCCCCTGCACCACGGTAGCCTACTGCAACGACTTCAACGCCTGTACGACGGACACCTGCATCGGCGGCGTGTGCGTCCACACCAACACGTGCCTCGCGCCGGCGGCGGCGTCCACCGAGACATGCGGCAACTGCATCGACGACGACGGCAACGGCCTCACCGACTTCGAGGATCCGGCGTGCTCCGGGCAGGCCGGCACGCTCACGCTGGAGGAGGGTCGCCTCCGCCCCTCGGGCGACGCCACCCGGCTCGACCTGCACACCGTGCTCGCCGGCTCCGGGCTCGGGGTGAACCCGCTCGCCGACGACGTCATCCTGCAGATCCGCCCGGAGAACGGGACCGACGTCCTCTGCGCCCGTATCCCGGCCGCGAGCTTCGTGAAGCACCGCCGCCTCTTCAAGTTCGCCGACCCGAAGCACGCCGTCGCGAGCGCGCAGGGCCTCGACGACGTGAAGATCCAAGTCCAGGCCAACGGCAGCGTTCGCCTCCGCGCCGGCGGGAAGCGCGCGCAGATGATCTGCCCGGACGCCGGCGCGCTCCAGATGACCGTCGGCTTCCACAACGCCACGGCAGGGGACGGCGGGAACCGTTCCGCGACCACCGTCCCCCTGGTAGACGACCACCCCGTCGCGCTCGGCGCGCAGCGCGCGGCCCTCGCGCCGCAGGAGCTCGAGATGCGCCAGCGTCTCGTACGTCGCGGCCATCACCTGGAAGCGATTGTCGGGCGCGATCGCGAAGGCGTCGAGCGCGACCTCGTAGGCGGTCATCGCTCGGCGGCGGATCAGCTCGAGCATGGTGAGCTTGCGTACGCGGTGGAAGTCGATCAGCTGGCGGGCCCGGCGGCGGTGGTCCTCGTACACCGGGCCGTGCGCCGGGCAGACGAGCCGCACCTCGAAGCGCTGCACCTTCTCGTGCGAGGCGAGGAAGTCGCCGAGCGGGTTCTCGGGGCCGTTCGGCCAGAGACCGACGTGGGGCGTGATCTTCGGCAGCAGGTGATCGCCGACGAACAGGATGCGCTCGGGCTTGAGCAGGAGACAGCAGTGGCCCGGCGTGTGCCCCGGCGTCCAGATCACCTCGAGGGTGCGCCCGTCGCCGAGCGGGATCTCGTCCTCGTCGCCGAGGAGGTGGTCGGGCTCGGCGGGGGCGAACATCCTGCCGAAGTATTGGGTCGGCGACGGCAGCCGCCGGTCGGCCGGCACGTCGGGGACGCCGTGGCGGCGCATGTACTCCGTGTTCTCGCCCTCGATGTGGGCCATCATCGTGACGCGGTCGGCCTCCAGCGGATGGAGGTAGACGTCGGCGCGGGTGAGCTCCTGATAGGGCCCCGAGGTGCCGAAGTGGTCCACGTGGTGGTGCGTCCCGACCAGGCGGACGATGGACTCGGGCGCGATGCCGACCTCGGCGAGCGCGCCGCGGAAGGCCGCCACGCTCTCGTCGGTGTTCATGCCCGTGTCGATGAGCGTCCAGGTGGCGCCCGCCCGCACCAGGTAGACGTTCACGATCGAGGGCATGGGGAGGGGCAGGTAGACCTGCACCACCCCGTCGACGATCTCGCGCGCCTTGGCCGCCGCCTCGCGCATGCTACTCGTGGAGCCGCTCCTGGACCGCGAACGTGACCCGCAGGCGGACCCGCCAGGCGCTGACGGCCCCGTCCTCGATCAGCGCGGTAACGCCGGCGATCTCGGCCTGGCGGAGGCCGTCGATGGTGGACGCGGCGCGGTTCACGGCGAGGCCGACCGCATCCTCGATCGAGTTGGTGGAGGTGCCGGTGAGCGTGATCGTCTTCTCGACCATCGAAGTCTCCTCCCGCAGGCGGCGCGCGCCGCCTTTTCACTATAGGCGTGGTTTGCGCAGGCGATGCAAGCTATGGTGCGGCGTGTGCGGAGGCTCGTGGCTCTGCTCGCGCTCGCCGCGCTCGCCCTGCCGGCGCGTGGCGCAGGCGTCGATCCGTCGACCGACGGCCCCTTCACGGTCGGGGTCACGACGCTCACGTTTACCGATCCCGCCCGGGGGCGGACGCTGGTCACGGAAGTGTGGTACCCGGCGCAGGCCGCGGGCCGGGACGCGCCCGCCCGGCGCGGCCGCTACCCGCTCGTGCTGGTCGCGCACGGCTACTGCGGCTTCCGCACCAACTACGAGTATCTGAGCGTGCCGCTCGCGAGCTGGGGCTTCCTGGTCGCGGCCCCCGACTTCCCGGGGATCAACCGGGCCGACTGCGATGCCGGGGTGCCGCCGGGCGACGTCATCGGCGACCCGCCGCGCGACCTCGCGTTCCTGCGCGGCGCCTTTCACGAGCGGAGCGGTCCGGGGCGCGCGCTGGCGCCGCTCGTGCGTGGCCGGCGCGCGGGGCTCGTGGCCACTCGCTCGGCGGCGCCGCGGTCGTGCACGCGAGCCTCGCCGACCCGGACCTGACCGCCGTGGTGGCGCTCGCAGCCGTCGCGGGGAAAGCGGAGGGGCAGGCGTTCCACGGGCTCCGTCCGCGGCGCGCCGTGCTGGTCGCCGGCGGCACCGCGGACACGACCGTGCTCTTCGACCGGAACCCGGCCCCGCTCTTCGCGGCCCCGCCGGCGCCTGCATTCCTGGTGAAGATCGTCGGCGGGACGCACAGCGGCTTCACACCGACATGGACAGCCGTCTCTCGGCGGAGCAGCTCGCGCGGCAGCAGGCGCTGACGCGGCGCTATGCGACCGCGTTCCTGCGCCGGTATCTCGCCCGCGACCGGCGCTTCACGCGCTTCCTCGCATCGGCGGACGCGGCGGCGGAGGGGACGGACGTCGAGTTGACGGCGCGGTCGCGGCGCGCCGGCGCTCGCTAGCCCCCACGCGCGAGCCGCGCCAGCAGCGCCGCGTCGGTCGGGAACGCGAGCGGCGGAGGGGCGGCGGGCTCGAACCAGTCCACGGCCACGGCATCGTCCCCGGCCACGGGGCGAGCGGCGGGATCGGCCAGCCTGGCGGCGAACCAGACGCCGATGGTCGGCTTCTCCGGCTCGTGGAAGTTCGACGCGACCTGGACCACCTCGCCGATCACGACCTCCACCCCAGCCTCCTCGCGCGCCTCGCGCGCCGCGGCCGCGCGCACGTCCTCGCCCCACTCGACGAAGCCGCACGGGAAGCACCACCGGCCGGCGCCGAACTGCCCGGGCGCGCGCCGGACCAGGAGCACGCGCCCCGCAGCGTCGCGGATGACGCACGCCGCGCCCACGCCGGGGTTGGCGAAGAAGACGAAGCCGCAGCGCGGGCAGCTCGGCCGCGGGATGCCGCCCCGCACGACGCGCACGAGCGCGGTCCGGCACCGCGGGCACGCGACCCAGTCCTCACCCGGCAAGGGCATCGGCCCGGACAGGATGGCGGACTGCGATGGCCCGGTGCAAGGACGCCGCCCGTTTACAGCAGGGCGCCGGCGCGCTAGGGATGCGCCGTCCGCTCGGAGGTCCATCATGCGCCCCTACGCCTACGACCGGCTGAGCTTCCTCGACAACTCGTTCCTCATCACCGAGAGCCCGACCAACCACATGCATGTGGCGGGCACCGCCACCTACGAGGCGGGCCCGCTCAGACGGCCCGACGGCGGCATCGACATCGACCGTATCCGCGACTACGTGGCCTCGCGCCTGCACCTGATCCCGCGCTACCGCCAGGTCCTCGCCTGGACCCCGATCGAGGGCCACCCGGTGTGGGTGGACGACGCGCACTTCAACATCGACTACCACGTCCGGCACACGAGTCTGCCGCGGCCGGGCGACGTGCAGCAGCTGAAGCGCCTCTCGGGCCGCATCATGTCCCAGCAGCTCGACCGCTCCAAGCCGCTCTGGGAGATGTGGATCGTCGAGGGCCTCGAGGGCGGGGAGCGCTTCGCCGTCATCACCAAGGTCCACCATTGCATGATCGACGGCATGTCGAGCGTCGACCTGCTGGAGGTGCTGCTGAAGTCGCAGCCGACCGACACGATCGAGCCGGGTCCGCGCTGGATCCCGCGCCCGGCCCCCCGCCCGCGCGACCTCCTCTGGGCCGAGGCGGTGCGCCGCGCGAGCATGCCCTTCGACCTGGTGCGCGGCTTTCGCCGCTTCCTCGCCGAGGCGGAGGACCCGCGCTCCGACCTGCGCGCCATGCTGCGCGCGGTGCGCGACACGGTGCGCTCGACCCTGCGCCAGGTCTCCGACACGCCGCTCAACGAGCAGATCGGCCCGCACCGCCGCTTCGACTGGCTCGCCATGGACCTGGAGGAGGTGAAGGCGGTCAAGAAGGCGCTCGGCGGCTCGCTGAACGACGTGGTGCTCGCCACGGTGACGGGCGCGGTCGCCAGCTTCCTCGAGCAGCGCCGGGTCAGCGTCGAGCTGCTCCGCTTCCGCGTCATGGCGCCGGTCAGCGTGCGCACGCGCGAGGAGCGCGGCACGTTCGGCAACCGGGTGTCGGCCTGGATGATCGACTTGCCGCTCGCCGAGCGCGACCCGCGGCGGCGCCTCGAGAAGATCCGCGAGCAGACCGAGCGGCTGAAGGAGTCGAAGCATGCGCTCGGCGCCGAGATGCTGACCCGGGTCGTGGAGTGGACGCCGTCGACGCTCCTCTCGCTCGGCGGGCGCATGGTCACGCGCTCGCTGCCCTTCAACCTGGTGGTGACCAACGTGCCCGGGCCGCAGGTGCCGCTCTATCTCCTCGGCGCGCGTATGCTCGACAACTACGGGCAGGTGCCGCTCACCGACTACCTCGGGCTCGGCATCGTGCTCTTCAGCTACGCGGGCACGCTCTGCTGGGGCTTCACGGCCGACTGGGACCTGGTCCCCGACGTGACCGAGTTCGTGGCGGGCATCGAGGCGTCGTTCGCGGAGCTGCGTCAGGCCGCGCAGGGCGCGCCGATCGAGGTCGCGCCGCCCGCGCGCAAGGCCGCGCGCGGCGAGGGTCGCGCGCGCACGCCGGAGACCCGCGTCGAGACCGCGTGAGGAGCGCGCCGTGGGGTCCGCTCACGAGCGCGCCCCCAGGGCGCGCAGCAGCTCGCGGGCCCGGTCGATCTTCACCTCGCCCGCGGCGAGGAGCCGCCGCCGCACCTCGTCGGCCTGCTCGCCGCGCGCGCCCGCCGCGTGGGAGACGGCACGCGCGTGCAGTGCCATGTGCCCGCGCTGGATGCCCTCGGTGACGAGCGCCCGCAGCGCCGCCAGGTTCGAGGCGAGCCCGACCGCCGCCATGATCGCGGCCAGCTCGCGCGCGCTCGAGACGCCGAGCATGCGGAGCGCCAGCCGCACGCGCGGGTGCGAGTGCACGACGGGGCCCACCGTCGAGACGGCCATGGGCAGCTCGATCGCGCCCACGAGGTGCTCCTCGTCGATCGCCCAGGTGGTGAGCGAGCCGTAGGAGCCACCCCGGCACGCGTAGGCGTGCGCGCCCGCCTCGATCGCGCGCCAGTCGTTGCCGGTGGCGACGGCGAGCGCGTCGATGCCGTTCATGATGCCCTTGTTGTGCGTGGCGGCGCGGTACGGGTCGGCGGCGGCCAGGTAATAGGCGTACACCATCCGCTCGGCCACCTCGGCTCCCGTCATGCCGTCGCGCGCCAGCGCCCCCAGCGCCACGCGCACCGCCGCGCGCGCCAGCCGCCGATCGGCCAGGTTCGAGAGGATGCGGAGGCACGCCGTGCCGCCCCCGATCTCCGCGACCGTCGGCGCGAGGCTCTCGACCAGCGAGTTGACGGCGTTGGCCCCCATCGCGTCGCCCGTGTCGAGGAGCACGTGGACGACCACCATCGTCTCCCCGCTCGGCGCACGCACCAGCCGCACCTCGAGGTCGCGCGGCCCGGCACCTCGCCGGCACAGCCCCGGGGTCAGCTCCCGAGCCGCCGCCAGGAGCCGCGCCCGCGCCCCCCCGAGCCGCTCCACCGCCGCCCCGGGGTCGGGCACCCGCACGAGCTGGATCTGCCCGATCATCGCGCCCGGGTCGGCCTCGGCGACGAAGCCGCCGCCGGCGCGCGCGACGAGCGCGGCGCTCGACGCCGCCGCGATCACCGACGGCTCCTCCACCACCATGGGGATCACGTGCTCGCGCCCGTTGACGACGAAGTTGAGGGCCACCCCGAAGGGCAGCGCGAGCGTGCACACGGCGTTCTCCACCATGAGGTCGGCGACCTCGAGCGGCAGCGCGTCGGCCGCGCTCAGGGCCTCGCGGTCGGCGTGCGAGAGCGCGAGGGCCTCGGCGAGCTTCCTCCGCCGCTCCTCGACCGACAAGCGGTGGAACGCCGCGATCCGTGAGCTGCTCATGCGCCTCCTCCGAGGGGCGAGCCCGCCCCTCTCCCGTCCGCGCCCGCGGGGGCCGCGGCGGTGGCGATCCGCCAGCTCCATCGAGGGCGGGTCTCCGGCTCCATCGCCGCCAGGTCGTGCCCGAACTCCGTCCAGCAGGAGCGCCAGAAGCGGACGAGGCCCATCCCGCTCGCCTCGAAGACCCGCCGGTGCCCGAGCCAGACGACCAGCACCGTGCCGAGGAAGAGGAGGCGGTGGAGCGCGCGGGTGAGGAGCAGGAGCCCCGCGCGTCGGCCCGCCCGCAGCCGCGCGAGCTGCTGGGTCTGAAAGTCCACGTGCAGGTGCTCGTCGCGGACGATCTGCTCGCAGAGCGCCCGCAGGATCGTCGAGCCCGTGGCCTCGCGCAGCGCCGAATAGTAGACCTTGGCGATGATCTCGGCGGTGACCAGCACCGCGAGCGAGATCTCGAGCGTCCCGACCAGGTTTCGCAGGCGGCGAAAGACGCTGTCCGTCCAGTGCCTCTTGCGCGTGGGGATCGCGTTGAGCGCCATGAAGCGGGCGAGGTCGCGCGCGTGCCGCTGCTCTTCGGCGATGAAGAGACGGGTCGTCTCGACGTAGTCCGGTTCGCCGGTCTCGTCCGCATGCTGGCGGGCGTAGCGCATGAGGTGGTGGCCCTCGGACTGCTCGCCGAGCTGGAACGTCTGCACGGAGCGCGCGATCGCCCGTCGCTCGACCGCGTCGAGCTCGCCGCGCGCCTCCCACGGGATCGGCAGGAGCCCGCCGCGGTTCCGGCGGAAGTACGCGAGCCATTCGGGGGTCGAGCGCGGACGCCGCGTCGTGGGCGCCGGCGGGCGGGGCGGGTCGGGCAGGCGCCCGAAGCGGCGCTCGCGCCGCCGGAACTCCGCGAGCGCTGCGGCCAGGTCGGCCGCCTCGAAGTCGGGCCACATGCGGTCGCTGAAATAGAGCTCGGCGTACGCGCACTCCCAGAGGAGGAAGTCGGACAGGCGCCGTTCGCCGCCGGTGCGGACCAGCAGATCGACGTCGGGGACGGCCGGACCATCGCCCGCCGACTGCGCGACCATCCGGCCGAGGAGCTCGAGGTCGGGAGACGCGGCCCGCGCCCAGCCGAGCGCGGCGCGCGCGATCGCCTCGCGCGCGGAGTAGTCGAGGGCGATGCGGAGATGGAGCCGCGGGCCGCCGCGCGTCGCGTGCTCGACGCGCCGGATCGCCCGCACGATCGACGGCGCGAGGCGATCGCGCCGCCCGATGACGCTGACGCGCAGGCCGTTCTCCACGCAGCGCGCGGTCTCGGCGCGCAGGTAGGCGCGCAGCAGCCGCATGAGCGCCGCCACCTCGGGGCGGGGCCTTCCCCAGTTGTCCGCGGAGAACGCGAACAGCGTGAGCACCCCGATGCCGAGCCCGGGCGCGGCCTCGACGACGCGCCGGACGGCCTCCGCGCCCGCGCGGTGTCCGGCGGTCCGAGGCAGTCCCCGGCGCGCCGCCCAGCGACCGTTCCCGTCCATCACCACGGCGACGTGCAGCGGCGCGCTCGGTCTGGCGTTCAAATTACTTTGCATTGCAAAGTCTCTCCCGAAAAAATTTTCACGCCGGCGCGAAGCCCTTCACCAGACCCCGCCGAGGAGCCGCGTCGGCGCGGGCGGTGGCCGCTGCATCGGCGACCACGGTCTCGAGGACCGAGAGATAGTCGAGGAAGCGCCGGCGCCCCGCGGCCGTGAGCCGGCAGGTCGTCTGCGGGCGATGGTCGCGGAAGCGCTTCGTGATCTCGACCAGGCCGGACTCCTCGAGGATGCGCAGATGGCGGCTCAGGTTGCCGTCGGTCAGGCGGCAGAGCTGCTTCAAGTCGCCGAAGGCGAGCCCCTTGGGGTGGGCGGCCAGCGAGGTGAGTAGCGAGAGGCGCGCCCGCTCGTGGATCACGCGGTCGAGCCCCTCGTAGGCAAAGCGCCCCGGCGCGGGGTCTCGTCTAGGCATCGCCGTCGCCCTCCCCCCGGTGGAGGTAGAGGATCGCTGCGGTGAGCAGCTGCCCCACCCCGAACCCGACGCCCATTGCCGCGGGCGACAGCGCCCGGGTGCCGCGGGCGAGGGCGAGCGAGCCGAGGCCCGCCGTCAGGTACCAGGCGCCGACCCAGAAGATCGGTGGGGGAAGGAAGCGGCAGGAGGCGAACACCCCGAGGCTGAAGATCACCTGCCACAAGCCGGGGAGCATCCAGGTGGCCTCTGGGGCGAAGGCGAGGAGCACGAGGGTGAGCAGGCCACCGGCGGCGGCGGCGGGCACGAACTGCTCGACCGCCGTCGCGAGCATCTCCTGGGCGAGCCCGCTGTGGACGCGGCGCGCGCGGGTGACCATCTCGACGCCGACCAGGCCGGCGCAGAGGACTGCCGCCCCGGCCCAGAGCGCCAGGTACCCGGGGAGGTTGCCCGTCGGGTCCCGGAGGAGCGCCGCCTGGACCCCGGCCGCCACCAGGGCGAGGAGCCCGGTGGTCGCGACCGTCGCCGGACCGTAGCCGCGGAAGACGA
>WNFR01007317.1_pt1 | contig 11220 bp, 13 predicted proteins | sample 5400221 | NCBI WGS metagenome assembly WNFR01 (sample SAMN13153357, study PRJNA577476) | soil metagenome | isolation source: 40 cm soil under Madrone tree | place: USA:California | collected 2016-06-14 | reverse complement strand
ACGTGACAAAACGAATAAACTGTCAGGTATGCAGGATTTCCCCGCCCCTGCAGGTGTGCTTATCCAGCAACGCGAGTAGCACTGGGGGTATATCGAATCGGTCAGTCTGTCACCACTACTCATCGCGAACCGTTTGTCTTTGAACCGTGACAGATTACCGCGTCCACACTACTTCTTATCCTTCGAATGTAAGCGCCCTTCTGTGTGCTCGCGGCTGATATGTGATGTGATAATGACCACTGGGACCAGATCTGCCATCTGGAGCAGGAATGATTCGATCCTCGGGGCCTGCATAAGCGCATCTGACGCGATCTGTGAATGTCTACAAACACGATGCACAGACCGAGCAAGCCAAGCTTACTAGCAAAAACAGATATTGCTAACGCTCCTGCAATGGCAATGTCAGTGAGGAATGCTAGGTCTTTACGGAGTCGCGCCCACGAAAGTCAGCCTCGACGACCGCGGGGTCGTTAAAATTAACCATCGGATCCTTTTGGGTTGGGGAAGAGATGGGGGCCTAAAACTTTACATGACAGAAGCAGAACTCCACTAGGCAACATTGTGAGGTGCACAGCCACCGAACGAATCATAATATCAATCCTGATTGTTCCGGTGGCTTACAGTTACGACAATTGCACTGTCGACGCGGGAACTGAGCCACCTCGGCCTGAGAGCGCGTCATGAAGCTGAAGCCATTCAGAGATGACCTTGTCTGAGTCAAACCGTTTCACACAACTTCTAAAAAATGGTGTCTATGCCGAAGACAATGAGTCAATATGTGCTCCGCTCCTTCGGGCCAAGAGATTTAGCCGCTCTCATGGCGCACGGTCGTCATTCACCAACTGAATCCGAGGAGAGCGCGCGGCGTTCGCTCAAATAATAACAGTAACTACAAAGTGTTTTCAACTCGGTTTAGACTGCATTCAACCCTTTCGCACAGACGCCTAAGGCACCCACTTTGAGTCATTCTAACGTTTCTTCCTCGTCGATGATCGGGTCGCAGTAGCAACCCCAGCTGTCGCCGAGCTCCCGGCAGATGCACGAGTTTTTCTCGTCGTCTTTGGAGCGCTAGTTTTTTGTGGCGAAGGGTCTGGTGAGGATGAGGCGGCGCTCAAACGCGAGCTACGCCGCGGTTTCACTGGTGCACTATCTTCACCCGCATCGACCGAACTAGCACCCGAAGTTCGCCTACGCGTTGGCCGCTTAACGGAAGAAACATCCGGGAGAGGAGGGACGTTATCCTCCTCACCACTTGCGACATCATCGAACCCGCCTGGGACCGACGTCCGTGCGGTCTTCCGTGATTTTGTGGGCCGCGCCCGCGTGGGTGGAGTTGGTGGGGAATGCGCAAACGAACTTGACTCCAACTGAGTTCCCTCACGCTCAACGCGAAATGCGCCAGGTAGCGCCGGTTCGACAGTTTCTCTCGTGTGAGGGCCGTATGCAATACGGGAGCCAACAAACACAGATTCTGAGAATTCCGCTACCGACGAAAGTTCTGTCGGTTGAGTAAGGTTGTGCCTTCGATAGTCGTCGTGCTCATCGGGTCTTGTCTCCGAGGCAAACTGCGGGACAGTACCCTTTTGGAAAGACGAGTCTTCGATACGAGGTTCTTCACGTAGCGTCCCTTTCCGACTATATCGATCAGTCTGGTCATTGGGAAAGAGAGGGGAAGGTCTGAGACTCGGTCCAGAAATGGTTGTGAATGGTTTGCTCGCTGGAGGTTTAGCCTTCAACGGGTCAACCCGTGGCCCTGGTGGAAGCCCTTTTTGCGCAAACGGCGTGCCATTCAAACCGGGTGGCACAGGGCCTCCAGCATCTGTCGTGTGTGCTGAAGGTACTAGCGGGAGAGCGGGTGACACAAGAGGGCTTTCTTTTGCCGGGGCTACAGCTATTTTCTGCTGAATTCTTCCCAGCACAAACCTGGGTGCACTAGATGCAGTAGGAGTGATACGGGGAGGAGGGGGGATTTCTTCCCAGGACATGCTCAGGTCAAGTGGTGCCTTGGACTGTGCAGGCTTGGCGTGTGCTTCCGGCTTATGCTGGGGGACATTCCGCACTCTCTCATCAATCTCTAGCCGCTCAATGGATGGGAGTGCCGCAATGACATCTTCGATCATTTTTCGACGTCGACCCGCTACCTGTGGTATTTGGATCCCGCGTTGGGTGCTCGCGAACTGCCGGTCAAGTTTAAGGGCCTCCACGTACTGCCCCGACTGAATAAGTCGCACGCAGACGAGGTCCTGGAGTATAGAGATCGAGGATGTAGGGAAAGATATTGGGGGGTCGAGGGCAAAGTTATGTAGAAGGGATTGTTCGAAAGGAGAGAGTGGGAAGGAAATCAGCTGTTTCAGATGTTCAGGACGTGGCTTTGCTACCATGATTGAGTTCGTGGTATCTGGGACGTAGAACGAATGAGGCTCACGGGAAAAACACCAGACAAGAACTTTTCGCGCCAAGCGGGTTCTGGTTTCACTGTCGTCTGGAAAGGTCCTTTGATATTTCCAGGCGCTAATCAGGCTATCCTCAGCCAAGGCCAAGATATACGTGTCCATGTCATCTGGCTCGGTCAACATGGGCTTTACGGTACGCAAATACTGCAAAAGCAGAGGAGTGGAGGCATCCGACAAGGAGATAGCTTGTATGATCTTGGAGGTATAAGCCCTGTTTAGGCGGACGTCGCACAGTAGTGACACTGCTCTCTACCATCACCCGGATGGCATGGTGATTTAGATATTAGTGTGGGTTGAGGGAGCATGCTACGTACCTCCATGTAGATTCCCGAATCGAGGTGCCAGTATGCGTCAGATAGCATAGCGAATTGCGGTGGTATACATCTCTCCTCCTTAAACCTCTCTTCTCTTCCATCCTGGTGCCATTTCAGCAGAAAATATATAAGGCAGTCCTTTTTCAGCGTGTCATACGTGGATTCCTCGATGGCGATGAGAAGGCGACGAAGAGACGAGGGATCGGCAGGAGGCCAAAGGGTATCTGGCTGTCGCACACCCCCGGAAGAAAGGAGTATGTCAAAGATGAGTAAGTCTGACAATTGGGCTCTCCGCGTCTCGATTTCGTGGGGTCGAGGCGCGCTCCAAGGAAACCCTTCAGGCGAAAGATCAAAAAGAGAAATGAGGTCGCCTGTAAGAGGCTCAGGTATATCCTGTGAGATAAATAAGCGATAGGCATGACTGTTCGAAGAAAAGGCATACAGCATCCATGTCGTGCACGCCGTAAAGACAAAAGCGCGTTGTCGACTGTTTGTTTATTTGTTGACGCGCCAGACACCTGACCACCAGCGCACGTGACAATCAATTCGAGATAGTTGCTTCGTTACAAACGAGTCATCTACAGTACTAGTTGAAGGCATAGAATAAGTGACCCAACCGATCCGCAACAACCAAGTTCTGAAGTCATCAGTAGCTGGAACCATTCACCTATCGGTCGATGTAGTCAGTCGAGCAACGAAGTCTGGGGGCTGCGACCAGACTCGCGCACCTTGTCCTTCAGTTGCCCAATGAATTGCTGATAGCTGGGCAACACGTCCGCACGGTCTTGTATAAGCCCAGATAGTGCCCACAAGCGCAACGGCGGCTCGCCGTCTTCCTTGACGACATACAGGTGTGGGTGGTACACCCCACGACGCATTTCACGCGTCTTTTGTATCACTGCGTTTACGCGTTGCGAGAACGGATTGTCAAGTAGCGGCAATGTTGTCTGCAATGAACCACGTTAGCCGTGTCAGCTCCAGCAAGATACTGGCGAAAATACCTTTCCGCCACGGAGTGTCTCGTAATTCGGCAAATCAAACACGTCGATTATCAGCTGAGGAACTGCATCACGTCCCACCCAGAGGAAAAGTGTCTGACCATCCTCAATTAAGAACAGTCCGTGTCTCTCCAGTCTTTCCGAGGTAAGAGGTAGAGGCGGCGGCAAAATAACACCATGTTCCCCGACAGTCCCGGCCTACAACACGTCAATATCTGAGCGCCATCCCAATGCAGGAAGGCTTTACCTCTGGCGGCATACTATGTAAAGAATAGAAAGTAGGATGAATGTAAGGTATCAGGAGCTGCGATGGCAACGAAGTGAGCAGAGCTTGAGCATATGCCCTGAGATCCGGCGGGATTTGCGCGCTTTGTCGAATACCGACACTCTTCAGCAGGCCTAGCACCAGGACTGGCAACATCCTCAAGTTTTCGCTGATAGCCAACTGAGCGCTGGCACCGGCACCAGCGGCCGTCATACTTGTCTTATACGCCTGAAGAATCTCAACAAGCTTGCTTTGGACCGCTTCACGAGAGTCCTCGAGCTTATGCGTGATTGTGCGTTCCACAGCTTTGTTTGCGAGTAAGGTAGCAATGGCCACCTGGTCTGCCGAGGCAAAGACCTCGGACAGATTGGACGTCGTTGGGTACGCCGTCGTGACGACGCGGATTCGACGTTCACCTGCCGAACAGTCAAGAACCACACATGATTATAGGGTATGAACATACCATAACAAGTTGTGTGCAGAATGGCCGTTTGGAAGACAACAAAGGGCGAAGAAATTGTCTCTTCAATCTGGAGTTCAATCGCGTATGATGTATCTTGCGGCACCGCAGGCATTGCGAGCAGATCGGTGGAGCGCACGAAAAAGTTTCCATGGAATGAGGACATGCGAATGCCGCGGGTCGCACGGACACGCATGACCGCCTCGAGCATGATGGGCATTGCAAGGACCTCGCCAAATTCGTGTGCAAACTTAACCGCGTCCTCGGAACGCGCTGCGTTGAACGCAGGATAGAAATACGTTTGACCAGAGGTGTAATGAGGAAGGCAAGCTTAGAAGCGAGTCAGTTGACACGACGATGGAAAGCGGGGACGGGGACGCTACATAGCGTGGCAACGTCTTGGTATGCGGCGCTGAACAAGAACATGTCAACTGAAACCTGGGCGCGCGAGCACTCGATGGCAAAGGTCTTATAGAATGGAGAAGCTGTTTGTAAAAGACCGGATTCCTGTGCGGATATGGATAAAGGCGGCAACGAAGGAGACATGTGCTCACCTTCGGCGTGCCCAAAATCTTCGGGTCTTCCCTGTTCTTAAGTGCACCCGAACCAACGCTTGGCAGGCTGGAGGACAATACGACAAGTTTACCGCCAATAGGATTCTGATGAAAATCAATACCAACGAAACAGCAGACACAATATAACTCACGATCAACTTGAAACCAGACTGTAGTGCAGGGCCTAGTGCACTTCCGACGGTGTGGTTCTCAGCGAACATATCGTTCAGCCTACTGAGAAGAGATTCTAGGGCACCTCTACATTCGCTGAGATTCACAAGCAAGTCATTGGGCTTCGGCAAGAATACGTCGTCAACATCAGACATGACGAGCATTGTGCAATCTGTCGACTCAGCCTGCACACCGTGATGAGCCCGAATTCAGCGCGAAATGCAGAACAAACTCACCGACATCGAAAAGAAGTAAATGGAGGTATCGTAGGCAATAATTGCGACTTTAGTTCGTTGGTCGTCATCAGGCAGACGACCCAAGTTCTCCAAGATTGTTCGGGTAGCAGTAGCCACCATGCCTTTCTTTATATTAGTATCGAAAGTTCAGTCTCGAAAATAGGGTACATACCAGACTGAACGGCGCTGTGGCTGACATCGATGAGGAATATGTAGACGGCCGGTTGCGGGGGTCGAACCATGTACTCGGTAGGTGCGACAAACTCGACTACTGCATGGTTCAGCTCGGCACGCGCCCAACGGTCTCCGGGTTGATTCCGACCCTGGTCCCAGTCAAATAGTTGCGGGACCTCATTCGACATACCGCACATGCAACAGCGCCAGCTAAATTGAACAATCGCCTCCAATTATCTGAACGCTTGGAAAAAGAACGCACCGATTCCCGCCATCAATGAACTGAACATAAGGATTGATATACGTTCGGCATCGCCTGCAGCGCGCAATAATAGTATCTGCTATTACCGGAACGGCCTCTTCCCCTTCTTTGACAGAGCGGTAAGGGGTGAGGATGAGACCCAAAGGGATCTTTGATTTTCCGACAACAGAACCAGAAGTAGGGATGGCGTTTACGGTACACCGCTGGTAAGAGGGATGCGCATTTGCAAGGGGAGAATTGGTCAAGCAAGCACCGGGAGGGAGCCGTATCGGCGGCGGCGGCAACTCAAGGTCACGCGGATCCGGAGGGGAGGTAAGCAGATTCACGGTGTGAAGCTGGAAGGGTTTCTGACCGCCATTAATGCCCATCTGGCCGAACTGATCCGCAAGTTGGCCAACGCCACCTGCAGCGTAGCCAGCCATGGGGGGTTGGCCATAACCCGGCGCATTTATGTACTCGGGCTCTCCCTGCTGTTGGCCATAGTACGAAGGGGCAGCTGCCTGTTGCTGTTGCTGTTGCTGAGTGAACTGGTTTTCCGCGGCGAGCCCAGGAGTAAAGAGTTGTGTGCCACTCAGAGCCGGAGGCTGCGCTCCAACGGCGCCATATGCGGGGGCCACAACTGTGTCGGCGCCTCCGTAGTAGGCTTGCGTTTGGCCGGCGGCGTACTGACGGCGTTTCGTTGTATGACTCTGCAGTGTTGGTGAAGCGGGCGGAGGAGGGGCTGGCTCGGGTACGGAACCTGTGCCGGGATGTGCCCACTGGGCACGACCAGTGGCAGCCTCTAAGACGCCATGGGGGGTTGGACAGAGGTTAAGAGTAGGAGTATTAGGAACGCACCAACGAAGAGGTACCGCTGATTATCGGGTTCCCTGGAAGATTGCTGAGAAAAATAAGGGAATGAGATGATATTCTAACTTGCCATTCGGCTGTCCACCCCGGAGGGAGTTGTTGATTTGGGTCTGCCATGAAATTGATACGGGAAGAAAAGAAAGAAATAGCGATGCACCCGAAGAGGAAGACGCCTCGACCTGACACGCCATATTCCCACGCACATCAAACCCAATCCGGCACTACCACTACCCGCGGCGGACATGGAGATGGAGATGATCCCCAGAACACCCGCGCAAGAACACAGAGTGTCTATTCCCGATGTTCCCGATGGTCAAATAGCCGTCTCGGAACCGAGCATATCTGCTGGGCTGAGAGCAAAGATTCAATTCATCACGCTCTGCTTCACTCTTTTTCTTATCGGATGGATTGACGGTTCTACTGGTCCTCTCCTCCCGAGAATTCAAAGCGTCTATCATGTATTGCTACGGCCCTCATATCATTCCCACTTAGCGTAAGTTAATGATATGTGAATATCCTATAGGTCGGTTTTACTGTGGTCTCCACCATATTCATAGCAAAATGTATTGTGCGTCAGTGACACTGACTTCTAGCGCAACCCAGCGTTGACCTGGGTTCGCAGGGATTCGTCTTTGGCTCTATTTTGAACGTTGTATTGAACGATAAACTAGGTTACGGAAAAGTACGCGATCTCCCTCGACATAGAAAGTAAAGTCAATTGGGATATTGATGGAGAGCTATAGACAATAACTCTTGGGTCAGCAGCACAGATAGTTGCCTTCAGTATCCAGGCGTCCGCACCGCCGTTCCCGCTCTTCGCGATTGCATACGCTATCAGCGGTTTCGGTGCATCATTAGTGGACGCTCAGAGCAACGGTTTTGTTGCGAGTCACAAGAACAATGTCGAGGCTAAGATGGGGATTTTGCACGCTGCTTACGGTAAACTTTTTATTTCCATCTCAGCGACTCAGCTTCACCCGAGTGTTCAGGTGTTGGAGCGCTGACAGCTCCTGTGGTTGCGACACAGTTTGCCCAGCTCCACAGATGGTCTTTCCATTTCCTTGCTTCCTTGGGTTTCGCAACGTTGAACACAGGTATTCTCCTCTGGGTCTTCAAGCTCAAGACTCAGGATGGTACGTCCAATTTTCCCTTTCATAGGACGTCCGCGCCCGCTCACGGAGAGATACAGAATGCTTCGCTCAAATTGGTCAACTTTCCGAGGAAAGAGAGAGCGTTGGCGGTAACAAGTACAAGGAAATGTTCAAACTGAAAACTCTCCACATACTTGCGCTCTTTGCTTTGATTTACGTGGGTGTCGAGGTCACTATCGGTGGTACGTAGCTAGCACCACCAGCACCTCTACTGCAAAAATATCACATCACAAATATCGCATCATAGGGTGGATCGTCACCTACATTATTCAGGTTCGCCACGGAGGACCCTCGTCCGGATATATATCCACCGGTTTTTTTGGAGGTGAGCGAATTATGCTGATGTGATGACATTATCCAGACCGCTTTTGAATCCGCATCTAAGGATTAGCTCTTGGTCGAGTCGGTCTTCTGTGGGTTAATACGAAAGTGTGTTTACGGAATATCTCTCCCCTTGGTTTTGCTCATGTATGCCTCCCCAGCTCGGCAAACGCCTGGCGGTCTTCGTTTATATTTTCCTCACCATCGGGTTGGCTCTTCTCTAGTGTGTGTAACACTGGCTAATGCATTCCCACCCAGCCTTGAGCTTGTCGTCTGGCTCGTTCCGTCTCTGATCGGGGGAGCGGTAGCTATCTCACTTGTCGGCGTTCTTCTAGGCCCGATATATCCAATTGTCTTGAACGACGCGGGACGCATTCTCCCGCGCTGGCTCCTCACTGGTTGCATTGGCTGGATTGCGGGTTTCGGGCAAACTGGGTCGGCATTACTACCATTCATGACAGGCGCAATAGCGGGTAAGGCTGGGATCACAAGTTTGCACCCTCTGTAAGCATTTCGTTCGCCGGTGGAGATTTACGGTAAGGGGTGGTCTGATGACATCAATAGAATGATCTCGATGATGGGAGTCCTCGCAGCGCTATGGGCCTTTGTGCCGAAGCACCAACGTCAAGACTGAAAATAACGCGAATTTAGGCGTAATGTTAGCACAAGGTCTCAGCGAAGGCAGATGTATGCATTGAAGTAAAAATATTGTATTTTTTTTTCATCTTCACCCTTCCTGTCGAGCGCCTGCCAGCGTGGGTGTACCCTGGTGGGGTGGTCGTTTTTGACGATTGAGTAAAACACCGGTGCAGCGAATAAGGGCTTCCTCCTCCTCCTCCTTCGCGTCTGCGCAAGCAGCCCATCTGACTTTCAGATTTTCGTCTACAAGGTAAACGTAACCGATACGACTGTTGATCATTCCTAGTGGTTCCCGCAGATACTCCTGGAAACGCACAGGATGACACTTGAGGTGTAGTCGGTGAAACAAGCGAGCGACAAACCATGTTTTGCCGAGAGACTAGGTATCTCGTGTGTCGATCTGGTGGAACCTTGGATCGCAGTGACGAAAGAAAGATGTTAACAAGGATGGACTTGAGAATGTTCTCTTGCAGGTTTATTTGAATGTATTGGTACATAGGATGTCCATGATATAGGGAATTGAGCGTTTTTGTGTAGGAAGTTGCATGTAACTTGAGTTGCACAAGATGTCATTATTTCGTCTGATACACGATAAGGCGCAATACGACACCTCCGAGATTCTCGTAGACAACATGGATATGACAGACACTTTTCCGGCGCACATGTGAGTTGTATGGGCCTTAACGCCGTTATCTAGACGATTGCCAACAATGTTCGGGAAATATCGTGCTTTCTACCAGGAATATGCACCCGTAAGTCCAATAGCACGAGAAGGATCGGTGAACACGTACATCCTCGCGAATGAGGACCTTGGGGGCCATCCAAGTTTTTCCCCCATGCACGCGAGTCATGTGGAGGTCATAGAAGTAACCTGTGGATGCCTCTTTTACCCTGTGCTCACAAGCGATCATCAACGTATGAACGAATTGCCGGACCAAAGTACCAACGTACAAATGACGCCTTTTCTCTAGCTGTTTCTCCTGGTTGAGGAAGTCTGCACTTCTTTCCGAGAGCGTCTTGACCTTCGTCGTTGGCACATCTGGTACGCCAAGTGGCCTGCTGAGTGGAGGTATTGGGGGTGTATCATCTGAAGGGCTCTCGGTTTCTATAGTCTTGGTCACGTCTATTTTTCCTGATGCGCGAACGCTGTACCATCTTCGCGACACAAAGTAAGCCGCTCTATTTGAGTCACAAAGGCGAGTAACGAAGAACAGCATCGCGCGGAAGGTCCCGTCCCGTGGCACAGACAATTATTGGACACGAGGAAATTGGACACATGAGGAATCACCACCACCACATGGTCACGTGGGCCTAAGTTATATAAGTCAAGACGCGCAACTTTCAAAGGTGCCTTGCTCTTGCTCTCCTACTTCTACCATCCTCCTAGTATATCGTTTGGAAATAGTGCATTTTTGGTGAATAATCATGGTGTTTTCGATTTCGCATGGGTTTTATGCCTGGTTTATTGATCACATTCTCAGAGCGGAAAAGGTAATACTTTGAATGTTGGTCCCACCAGGCTGAGTGCTTTACACGCATTTATACCGTAGGCAAGGCTGGAAAGTCATCCTCTGGTGGCAAAGTAAATGCACAGAGCAAGTCTCAGTCGCGCTCTGCCAAGGCGGGCCTTCAGTTTCCTGTTGGCCGTTTGCATCGTCTCTTGAAGCGAGGCAACTATGCCCAGCGTGTGGGTGCTGGTGCCCCTGGTACGTGAGACCATCTTGAGAAACCGGTGTAGTGGATTTCATGGTCGGTTTCTAGTTTATCTGGCAGCTGTTTTGGAGTATTTGACTGCGGAGATTCTGGAGTTGGCGGGCAATGCAGCTCGCGATAACAAGAAGCAACGTATCATTCCACGACACTTGCAACTTGCCATCCGCAATGATGAAGAGTAAGTATGCCTTTTGTGACATTTGCTGAAGATCCTAAGTCATACACACAGACTAAACAAACTTCTTGGTGATGTCGTTATCTGTCAAGGAGGTGTCGTGCCGTATATCAATCCCGAACTTCTACCAGGCAAATCAAAGTAAGTTCTATACCTGTATTTCGTTTCGTCTTCTCATGTGTCGTTCCTTAGGGTTGGTAAGAAGGATGGTGCTAGCCAAGAAGTCTAATAGAGGTCACTAACATGGTTTGGAATACTTACTACCCATTGCTTGTAACGATTACATTACTGTATATTAAGTTGCCTTGAGTTTGAAGTGTGTCACTCATAAAAACATCGACCTTTACCTGAGGCTTGAGGATTACGTCTGTCAATACGACGACGTCCTATCATAGGACGTGATCTTATCTGATCGTCTGAATGACTCTTAAGACGGGCAAATTTGGCCCCACTTTTACATTTTGCGTCGGCTTTGAAATAAGCAA
>WNFR01007316.1_pt1 | contig 11220 bp, 7 predicted proteins | sample 5400221 | NCBI WGS metagenome assembly WNFR01 (sample SAMN13153357, study PRJNA577476) | soil metagenome | isolation source: 40 cm soil under Madrone tree | place: USA:California | collected 2016-06-14 | reverse complement strand
TGAGCCCAAATTGATTTCACCGAGCGAGGTCGTAACCAGCCTCCGAGGCGGTGGAAATGTCTCGCGGCAAATCGTGGACGTGATTCAACCATCGTTTCCAGCCGATAGGCTGGTGGTGATCGAGGTCTATACGCCGGGCGGAAACTGGTCCAGTTATCCTCCCCATAAGCACGACACTCACAATCCACCGGCCGAGGTAGATTTGGACGAAATCTACTACTTCCGGATCGCGCAGCCCGAAGGCTTTGCCCTGCAACACCTATACTCCGGGGAAGAAACGAACGAGCGCACCGTGAAGACGCGAGACGGAGACGTAGTCCTCGTGCACAGTGGCTACCACTCCGTAGTGGCGGGTCCGGGATACGACGTGTACTACCTGAATTTTCTGGCAGGCTCTTCGCGTACCCTAGCCGTCACGGACGACTCCCAGCACGCCTGGATCCGTTCGACCTGGAATGGCGTCGATCCCCGGTTGCCCCTTGTGCGCAAGTAATTCAGGCCCAAGATCAAGGGAGCAAGCGTTATCCTGAGTTCGGCCACGGCTATGACAAAACGACTGACAGTCGCACAAGCAATCGTCATCTTCCTCACGAGGCAATTCGTCGAGCGGGACGGCCGGCGGTCCCGGTTTTTTGAAGGTTGCTTCGGAATATTCGGACATGGAAATGTCGCCGGCATGGGGCAAGCGCTGGAGCAGACCCCTAACCTGCCTTACTACCTGTTCCGCAATGAGCAGGCGATGGTTCACGCTGCCGCTGCGTTTGCCAAGGCAAGCTTCCGAATGAGGACGATGGTTTGTACTACGTCCATAGGTCCCGGAGCTACGAACATGGTGACCGGCGCCGCCGCTGCGACGGTCAACCGCCTGCCGGTGCTCTTGCTGCCGGGCGATCTGTTCGCCCGGCGCAACGTGGCGCCTGTGTTGCAGCAACTGGAATCGCCTGCAACCCAGGACATTTCGGTAAATGACAGCTTTAAACCAGTCTCCCGATATTGGGACCGCATTCAACGCCCTGAGCAATTGCTGACTTCCCTTCCCGAAGCCCTGCGTGTGCTGACCTCGCCAGCCGAGACCGGCGCGGTCACCCTTTGCTTACCCCAGGACGTGCAGGCCGAGGCTTTCGACTTTCCGGAGGAGTTCTTTCGCGAACGGGTGTGGTACATCCCGCGGAACAGGTGTGATGAGAAACTCCTAGAGCGCGCAGCAGAATGGATCCGTGGTTCGAAACGACCTCTAATTGTCGCTGGTGGTGGCGTGCTTTATTCGGAAGCCTCTGAGGCCCTGTCACTTTTTGCTAAGGAAACGGGGATTCCCGTATGCGAGACACAAGCGGGCAAGGGCGCGCTGCCATATGATCATCCACAAGAAGTGGGTGCTGTGGGGGTCACGGGAACGCCGGGTGCGAATATTCTGGCAAAAGAAGCGGACCTGATTCTTGGCATCGGAACCCGCTACAGCGACTTTACAACCGCATCGAAGACCGCGTTTCAGAACCCGTCGGTGCGCTTTATCAATATCAATATTTCGGAGTTCGATGCCTATAAGCACGCTGCCCTTTCACTTACCAGCGATGCCCGAGTGATGATCACAGAATTGCAACACGCGGTTGCTGGTTACAGAGTCGAGGAAAAATATCAGGCCAAAATCACCGCCTTTCGCGCGGCATGGGAAAAGGAAGTAGATCGCATCTATGGCCTCCGCCAGGACTCTCCCATCACCCAGGCGGAAGTCATCGGCATCGTCAACAACTTCACGGAAGCTTCGGACATCATGGTTTGCGCCGCTGGCAGCATGCCCGGGGACCTGCACAAACTGTGGCGCACGCGTCAACCGGGCGGCTATCACATGGAATACGGCTATTCCTGCATGGGCTACGAAATCGCCGGCGGACTGGGTGTGAGGATGGCATACCCGAAACGCGAAGTGTACGTGCTGGTGGGCGACGGCTCATACCTGATGATGGCGCAGGAAATCGTCACCGCGCTGCAGGAAGGCTGCAAGCTCAACATCGTCCTGCTCGACAACCATGGCTTCTCCAGTATCGGCGGACTCAGCCAGAGTTGTGGCAATGAGGGCATGGGCACTGAGTACCGGTATCGCCGAGGGGGAGAATACAAAGGCGACATCTTGCCGGTTGACTTCGAGGCCAACGCCGCAAGCCTGGGAGCATGGACGGTGCGCGCACGCACCGGCGAAGAACTGACAGCTGCTTTGCAGTGCTCCCGTCAACAGCAGCGTACCTCAGTCGTGGTCGTTGAAACAGCGTACGACCAGAGAGTCCCTGGATACGAATCCTGGTGGGACGTCCCCATTGCTGAAGTGTCTGAACGCGAAGCCGTAAAAGACGCACGCAAGAATTACGAGGCAGCACGCAAGAAGGAACGCTACTTCTTTTAGGCAAGAATGAGGAAGGAAATCGATCCTACTTGTTGCCCACGGGAATGGGCTCCGATTCGGAGATGCTTGAATGGTGTTGTCCACTGGAGACGAACTGTCCGAATCCGCAGGACTCGCGGACCCGAAGTTCGGGCTGCAGCTTTCGGAGGACAGGCTTGCTGTGATCTCCAGAAATCCTTCGGATAAGCAACTCGGCACTTTCGCTGCCCAACTGATGTTTGGGCAATTCCACCGTCGTCAGCCTCGGCCGAAAAACTCCCAGCCAGGGATAGTCGTCAAAGCTGACTAAGCCGAAATCATCGGGACACTTCAGTCCCATCTCTTCGGCAGCCTTCAGCAATCCGATAGTCATAAGATGATTCGCCACGTAAATTCCGTCGGGCCGATGGGACAGCAGAGAGTGTCCTCCCCGAAAACCGGACTCGATACGGTAGTCCCCTTCGACCATTAGTTCCGGTTCGTAAGGCAGATTTCTCGCTGCCAGCGCATCCCGGAATCCACGCCACCGTTCTTTGGCATTACTGACTTTCAAGGGGCCGCTGATGAGGCCGATGCGACGACGCCCCGCGCGCGCCAGATGACAGACGGCATCATAGGCACCCTGATAGTCATCGCTGATCACTGCGTCCTTGGTTAGTTGGGGATAGGTACGCATCACCAGAACGAACGGAACATTGACCTCTTTGATCATCTGGCGCAAGGATGGGCGGAAATCCCCGGCGGCCTTGGTGAGCAAGATTCCATCCACTCGCTTGGACAGCAGCAATTCAACGACGCGCTCTTCCTTCTCCGGGCTGTCGTCACTGTTGCAGAGAAGCAGGTTGTAGCCCTGCTTCTGCGCAGCGTCTTCGGCGCCACGAACCACCATCGGGAAAAAAGGATTGGCGATGTCGGGCACAATCATGCCGATCGTCTGAGTTTTCTGTTTGATCAAGCTACGGGCAATCAGGTTGGGACGGTAGTTCAATTTCCGGATTGCACTCTCGACGCGCTCCCGGAGGTTCTTGCCGACGTGACTCTTCTTGTTGACCACCGCTGAAACGGTGAAGATGGATACGCCGGACTCGCGCGCCACGTCAGAAATGCTGGCTGCTCTCCCTGGTTCCTTCGGTTTAGTCTTTCTCTCGACCTTTCTTGAAGAAGGCATGGGCATGAACGGCAATGAACATATCAGACTTCCTGCTTCGGTTCAAAACGTTTAGAGCAGCCCTATATCGCACAAATCAGGGTTCAGGAATCAGGAAGTCTCTGACCAGCGCATCGAGATCATGGCACGCGCCGATGAATTGCCGGAGCGTTCGCCGGGTCGGACCAAAGGAATCAAACTCCGCGACGCTCAGACCACGTTCCGTGTAAGCCCGACGGAAGTCAGGAACTTTTCTCTCCAGCTCTTCTACCAACCTGGCTTGAACTGGTTCGTCGATGCGTGAACGCACCTCAATGTCGCTGGCGTTGAAGCGGACCTGCCAGGAGTGCGGAGGCGAAATGACCACGTCGCCGCCGATGAATTCGCTCCAGTGCATATGGTTGCGAAACGCGGCGGACAGCAACCGCAGTCGGTAACCACGCTCGCGGAACACTTGGTAGGTCTTCTTGAACACTGCCACGCCCGCCCACTCCAGATAGCCCGGATCTATCGCCACATTGTTCTTTTCCGCCTGGACTTTGAGCCAGTCATCGAGTCGCCCTACCATGATCGTGCATACGGGTCCCATGGTGGCGATGTCCTTGCCCTCTCGCTCCCGGCGTTTAAGACCGCGTTCAACAGCTTCGGCAACGGCCATGCATTGCGGCAGACTGAAGCACACTGTCGCATTGACGCTGATACCTCGATACGTCGCTTCCTCAATCGCTGGAATTCCCGCCTGCGTGGCCGGGATTTTCACGATCATGTTGGGCGCGAGCCCGTTGAATTCTACCGCCTGCTCCACAATTGCCTGCGTGTTCCGAAACAACCGGGGGTCGGTCTGGATGGAGAGCCTTCCGTTCTTGCCGTGGTGGTCGTCGAAGACCGGTTTCAGCAGGGCGGCCGCCTTCACCGAGATCTCGCGAACCAACTGCCAGGCAATTTCATCCTCCGTCGCGGCCGGAAGATTCTCGATAAGCGACTGAATCCGCCCCTTCCAGTCGTCAATCTCGTTCTTTAGAACACCGAGGACGATTACTGGATTGCAGGTGGCTCCGACCGCACCATGCTCGATCGAATAAGACAATTCACGGACTGAAGCTGAATCGTTCCACAGACAAGTGGGCGTTGACTGAGTCATCTCATGGAGCGGGCTTTTATGCGCTGACGCAGTGGCGTGGGTCATTCAGTCCTCCGCTAAGTGCTCAAGAGGCAGATCCGACGAAAAGAGGCATCAGTCTGATCGCACTCAGTTGTTTCATCTTGTGTCACCGCGCTACCGTAGAAACTCCGAGGGCAACCTTCGCTGGTTGTGCCTGCAGATGGGAATTCTCGGCGGCTACCGCAATCGCCAGGGCCTTGAGCCCGTCTTCTCCGCCGACTCGAGGCGGCCGGTCCTCCAACATGGTGTCTACAAAGTCCCTGATCTCCGCCAGATACGCGTCCGCAAATGTCGATAGAAAATAGTCAGCGATAGGCTGGGTGCTGCCCTGCGCGGCCAGAAGAGTAGCCGGGGTTTTATACAGACTTCCCACCAGAATCGACCCCTTGGAACCGATGATTTCCGTGCGCACGTCGTATCCGTAGACCGCTTGCGCGTACGATTCGATATTGCCGATCGCGCCCTTGTCGAATTTCAAGTTGACGACAGCGGCGACCACGTCCGCGAACTCTGCAACCTCCGGCCGAATGGACACGGTGGTGTAGGCATGGACCTCGGAGACCTCATCCTGCATCATCCAGCGAGCCAGATCGAAGTCATGAATCGTGTTCGTATAGAACAACATTCCGTTGACGTTCGATTGATATGCCGAGAGCGGCGGTCCGTCTTTGTCCCGCCCGATCGATTTGAATATGACCGGAATGCCGATTTCGCCAGCCTCGATGCGCTTCATGGCCGCGGCATAGGCCGGGTCGTAGCGCCGCATAAATCCCACCTGCATACGAACGCCCGCCTGGGATACGGCCTCCAGCAACTCGTGTGCGTCCGCCAGAGTGAGCGCAAGCGGCTTCTCGCAAAGCATGTCTTTACCGGCGGCGGCAATGGCCTTAACCGCGTCGGCGTGGAACTTGTCGGGCGTCGCGATGACAACAGCGTCGAGCCCTTTGCACTCCAGCATGGCCTCCAGGCTGCCGTAAGAGTTCTCGATCTCGAGTTCCGTGGCTACCTGACGTGCACGTTCGGCAGCAACATCGGCCACCGCCACGAGCTGAGCCTGAGGTACTAGCCGGCGAAGATTTTCGGCGTGCCGACGACCCATTTCTCCCACACCTACTACACCCACTCCCAATTTCCGCATCGGAACCTCTGTATAGATTCTGGTGCTGTTGCAATAGCCCTCATCAAGACGAGACGCTGGCGCCGTCAAGCGCACCGACGACGCCTCGTAAATACTCTAGACTCGCGGCCACGCTCTCGGCCGGCCGGATGCTCGTGTCGCCGAACGTTACGTCCTGCTCTACGACCGACCAGCCCGAATAGCCGTTCTTCAGCAATGTCCGGAAGAAGGCTGGGAAGTCGATCGCTCCTTGCCCGATGATGGTGAAGACCTTGTGCTGGATGGCTTCTTCGAAGGTCCAATGGTTGCTTCTGGCTTTTTCCAGCACTTTCGCGTCGCAGTCCTTCACATGGACGAAACGAAGCTTGCTCTTGAATTTCTCCGCTTCCGTAACCGAATCACCGTGGCCGTAAAAGCAATGCCCAGTATCGAGGCATAGACCGAGGTTGGTGTGCGAGGTCGCGTCAAACAGCTTCTCGCACTCTTCGGGCGTCTCGACATAAGTGGCCACATGGGGATGAAACACAAGATCAAGACCGAATTCGCTGGCGACCTTTTCTGCATCAGCCACGATCCTGCCCACATGCTTCCATTGTGTCGCGCTCAAGGTGGGGCAAGCTTTGTTGTGGGCGCGTCCGGAAAAGGCGTTCCGCTCAACCGACTGGTCGTCGGCCATCACCAGAAAAGGCGCTTTAAGGGTTGATAGCAATTTGCCAACCTTATGGATTCTCTCCAACACTTCCGGACCGGACGCGGGATCGCTCAGCTTCACCGGCACAAACGAGCCCAGCAGATTCATCCCGCGCTTGCGCAATTGTGGTTGAAGAATATGAGGGTCGGTCGGAAAAAACCCGTAGGGTCCGAGTTCCGTTCCAGCGTAACCGGCTTCGACCATCTCATCCAGCATCTTCTCGTAAGATTGCTCCCACGAAGGCCCTGGGTAATCCAACACGCCCCAACTGTCAGGCGCTGAGGCAAACCACAACCGCTGATTCGTTCCTTTCATCTCTTTCCTTGCGATTACGAGTCGTAATCTAAACGCTTATTATGACTGGCTTATATCCCCCATCCCCTCCCTTTGTCAAGGGCGATTCACAGAATAGGTCGTAGGTAAGCCCATGCCAAAGGCATTTATGCCGGGACGGAATCTCGTTAAAGCGCTATGACGCCAACACGGAAAGCTCATATGTGACGCCACCTTCGATAAACGCTTAGACTGCCTTTTTTGGACGGCGCGAGTATTTGAGAGTTGCTAACGATGGCAACTCCTCCGAGACACAAACTCAGAACGATCCGGTAAGGGAGAGGACTCGCCAAGAGCACCCTCGCGGAACCTCCAGAAAGATTATCCCAACACTGAGCAACAGCCAAATCAGATTAATAGGAGCGGAGAAGCTAAGGTGCCGAAGCCGCCTGCTCGTGTTACCTGCATGCTGCGGTGGTATGCCGAGTACCTTCGCGATTGCCTGCTCGTCGCCAACGAGAGGCTTGGCGATGAGCTCATCAGTTCGGTTGACGAAGTTGGCGTCGTCGATGATCTCGCCAAAAACGAAGGGATTTTCGAGGTGCGCCATATTACGCTGATTGACGTAACGCTAAATGGCGTAAGAGGCAAGTAGCTAGAATCCGCATGGCTATGCCGAGTGGCGTAACGCCAAATGGCGTAACGCAAAAGATCCATGATGGGATCGATGATTCAGAGCGATGCGTCTATTCGCCAAATGATTAGAGTGGAATAATTGCTCTTTTCGTGCTGGAGAAACATGGCCGACAAGTATGCGAGCTTTCGGGAACTTGAGAGAGGTGAGCGCCGTGGAGTCTAAGATCGCACGACATCCGCTTCTCTGTCTTCAAGTCAGCTCAACCCAACAGTCCAAGCCAGGCGTGCGTGGTCGTAAATTTCGGTGATGCGCCGGAATCGGCAGAAATCAATTTCGAGGGCGTGAGCGGTAGTGTGGTCATTGCGACTCCATTCAACCCGGATCGCAACGCCGATCTGCCCGTCCGCCTCTCCATTCCTCCTCACCAATTGGCAGTTGTTGTGAAGCTATGACCAGGGCTGTATGCCTTGTTACGCGCGCTAGGATCGCGCTCTTCCTGCGAACGAGACAACGGCTGTAGAATAACGGACGCAGGAGATACTGGCCGCAAAAAGGGCACGGATCAGTACCGAGAACGGGAGACTCTGACCTTACAGTCGTGGCAATACTCTAATCATTGATCGGTGGCACGGAGGCCACCAGTCATGAAGCAGAAGCCAAGTTCCAGAAGAAGACGCAGTAGCACCAGCCCAAAGTCGATTCAAATCCCATAGCTGACCGCGTCCGCCACAAACGCCAGCGGCTTCCTTCAAGTCGTTGTATCAAAAGCGACCGCCGCACATTCTCGAGGCTCCCTAACTCCTCTTCTGCGGTCGCTTCTGATACAACACTAGGACTTTCTCAGGACTAATCCCGCCGAGGAAGCCCGATAGCTTCCGGGTTGCGAACCAGTGCACCGGGAGTCGCCCCGTCGTGCTGTTCACGTCGGACGGGCGGCTAGCAGTTGATCGGGGACCTGAATGCATGTACTCTTGACCCGGCTTAATTGGCCCTTTCAGGCTGGAGAAGCTGAACTGAACCCTCACCATGGGAACGCTGTCGAAATCTTCAGAGATAGCGATTCAAATCGCAGAATACGAAGCCGTTAGATCGCGCCACAAGAGCGTCGAGCCCGAGCACTTCCTCCTGGGTATTCTCAGCTTGGAGAAAGTGTTTGATGCTGGTGCCCAATCGCAGTTTCAGTTAAATCCTGATGCCGTAGATTCAGTCCGGATTGAGTTTGAACCGTTGCAGTCCTTTCTGCGGGCAAAAGGCGTAGACCCTCCCCTGATGCGACGATCCATCCGCGAACTGCTGCGGAAATACGTTTCCTCCAAGTTGGAGCAAGCCGGGACCGTCCCGCGACCATCGGCAAAAATCCAGGATCTGTGTGTGCGTGCGGCGGGCGTCACGGATGCAATGAAATCGCCCGAGATCCGTATCGAGCACTTCCTGATCGCCCTGCTCGAGGATAAGACATCCGAGATTCAGGGGCTTTTGCAGGAGCTGCGTCTCCGTCCAGAGGAGTTGGCTGCGGAGGCCCGGTCATTGCGAACGACCCGGCAGGCTACACACGCGATTCGCGTTGTGAATGCGACGGACTCGACCCTGCCAGAGGTTCCGCTGCGTGACGTCTCGCTGGCAAAGACGGAAATCCTGGAGGCGGTTGATGCGACGCAATCCATGCAAATGGCGCCTCCGTCAACCAGGGCATCGGCCAGCCGTTTCACTCTTTTATGCGAGCTGCCTTCGCAGATCGAGAAAGAAACCCGCATTGAACCGATTCTGCATCGGTTCCTGACGGGACTGATTGAGGCGATTCCGGGAGCCACCGGCGGGGCCGTGCTGATGAAGGGCCGTAATGAAGAAGAACTCCTCCTCAAAGCCCATGTTTCGCAGGACGAACCAGCGGTAAACCTGGCGGCCGCGTGCCAAGCCATGGAAACCAGGCAGGGATTCATTTCCAGGTTGGAGACGGATTTTGACCCGGAGGAGCCGGCATTCAGCACGTATGCCCCGATGGTCATGTATGCCCCGATGGTGTGGAAGGGAGAAGTCCTGGGTGTCATGTGCGTGGATGGTGCAGGCCCTCGCCACTCATTCGAAAGCGATGACCTGAAAATCCTGGTGGCGGTAGCGCAGCACGCCTGCTTGATCATTAATGATTTGCAGATGCAGGAAGACCTTAAGCGCAACGCGGCATTATTGGAGCGCTTGTTAACAAACTTCTCGCCCAAGGTGAGGTCCCGGCTCCTGGATAGGGCACGACGAGGCAGGCTGCAGCTCGGCGGGGAACGTTCTGAGGTCACGCTCCTGTTTTCCGACATTCGAAACTTCACAAATCTTTCCGCCGGGATGGACACCGAAGATGTGCTCGAGATGCTCAATCAGTGTTTCTCGGTATCCGCCGATTCGATATTCAAGTTCGATGGAACCATCGATAAGTTCATCGGCGACGCCGTCCTGGCGGTTTTTGGAAGCCCCGACCCGGATCCGCAGCAGCACAGCAACGCTCTACGAGCAGCGTTGAAGATGCAAGAAGCCATGGCTCAGTTGAACCGTCAGCGTAAAGCGCGGGGACAGAAGACCTGCGAAATCGGCATTGGTATCCATTGCGGTGAGGTGCTGCACGGATTCGTGGGTGCCGCGGAGCTCATGGAATTCACCGTCATTGGTGACGTCGTCAATCGGGCATCGCGCTATTGTTCGGCGGCGAAGGCGGGAGAAGTCTTGATCAGTCCGGAGTTGTATCAACGCGTTTGGCAACGGGTCGAAGCGTCCCAGACCACCATTCCAACCAAGCACGAAGGCCCTTTGCTCGCGTACAAGGTCAAGGGTCTGAAGGAGCAAGTGAAGCGGTATGCCTAGTAACCCGGACCCTGTGGAACAAGATCCAGCAAGTCTGGCTCGGAAGCAGGATTTTCGGATGGCTCGTCTGGGACCGCCGCGGCTTCACTCGCAGCTCGTGATAAGGGCGGGAATATGAAGTATTGCGCCAATTGCAAGACTGTCTACCCGGCCGACTTCCAGTGCTGCCCCAAAGACGGGAGCGCGCTCAGCAGTAGCTCTGAGTTGCTGCCGGGAATGGTGATCCGCGACAAATACCAGATCCTGCAGCAGATCGGGTCCGGGGGAATGGCCACCGTTTACCAGGTTCGCCACCTGGCCTTCAACGAAATCCTGGCCATCAAGCTGATCAATAGCCAGCTCGCCGATGGCGACCAGTTCAACAAGAGGCTCAGGGCAGAAGCTGTAATCGCTCGCAAACTCCGGCACCCCAATGCGGTCCATGTGGAAGATCTCGACCGAACCGAAGATGGGCGGCCGTTCATCGTCATGGAGTACGTTGAAGGGCAGAACCTGAGAACGATTATTCGCCGGGAGGGCCCGCTACCGACGTTGCGTGCGTTGCGGATTGCCGTGCAGGTGGTATCGGCACTCGCGGCGGCGCACAAGTTAGGCATCATCCATCGCGACATCAAGCCGGACAACATCCACCTTATTCGCCTGCCAGATGGAAGCGAGCTCGTTAAAGTGTTGGACTTTGGGATTGCGAAATTTACCCAGGGTTTGTCGTCCAGCGCTCTGACCGGCTCCGGATTGGTGGTTGGCACTCCCCAATATGTCTCACCGGAACAGGCGATGGGGAAGCAAGCCGGCGATCTTGATGGACGGTCCGATCTCTACACGCTTGGCATCGTTCTCTACGAGATGGTAACCGGCCGAGTTCCATTCGATTCCGACACTCCGGTGGGATTGCTGGTTCATCATCTTCACACCGCGCCGGTTCCTCCTGATCAGCTGCGACCTGACCTGGGCATCCCTGCGTCGGTTTCG
>WNFR01013974.1_pt1 | contig 11221 bp, 9 predicted proteins | sample 5400221 | NCBI WGS metagenome assembly WNFR01 (sample SAMN13153357, study PRJNA577476) | soil metagenome | isolation source: 40 cm soil under Madrone tree | place: USA:California | collected 2016-06-14 | reverse complement strand
GAGATGGCCCTGGCCGACCTCGAGGGCGTCGACCTGATGCTGCTGGTGGAGACGGTGGAGCCCGTCGCGTTCTTCGCCTATCCGGACCGGCCGAGCCTGCTGGTTCCCGTAGGGTGCAAGACCCTGACCCTGGCCCGGCGCGGCGAGGACGGGCTGGGAGCCATGAGCGCGCTCGCCGATTCGCTGGGCGCATCGGCCCCGGCGCCGGTCGCGCCCCTCGAACTGCCCACCGCGCCCGGCGGTCGGCTTGACCCCGTTTCCATCGGCGCAGCCATCGCCCGCCACATGCCGGGCAACACCGTGATCTCCGACGATGCGGTGACGGCGGGCGTGCCGATCTACCAGTCGACCCGCAACGCCCGGCCGCACGAGTGGCTGTCGCTGACCGGCGGGGCCATCGGCCAAGGCATCCCGGTGGCCATCGGCGCGGCGGTGGCCTGCCCCGACCGCAAGGTGCTCTCGCTGAACGGGGACGGGGCGGCCATGTACACGGTCCAGGGCCTATGGACGATCGCGCGCGAACAGCTGGACGTGACGGTCATCGTCTTCGCCAACCACGTCTATCGCATCCTGGGGATCGAACTGGGCCGTACCGGCGCCGGCAAGCCCGGCCCCTCGGCCAAGACCCTGCTCGACCTGGGCAATCCGCGCATCGACTGGGTGAGCGTCGCCTCCGGCCTTGGCGGGGGCCAGCCCGCCGAGACGGCGACGAGCTGGTAGTCCTTGACGGGACGGCCGACCTCCTCGAGTGGGCCATGTCCGACGACGTCGCCGGCGCGCCGGAGAAGCAGCGCATCGCCTTGTCCGACGCGGTGCTGCTCGCTCCGACGGTGCCGGCGCAGATCGTGATCGTCGGGCTCAACTACCGCTCGCATATCGAGGAGATAGGTTACCCGGTCCCCGAGGCGATCATGTTCGTGGTGAGCGATCGCGTCGACGCCGCCACGGGACCGGAGACCCCGATCGTGCTGCCGGCCGAGGCACCGGAGCGGGTGGACTACGAGGGCGAGGTCGCCATCGTCATCGGACGAGAAGCCCGCGACGTCGACCCGGCGTTAGCCTGGACCTTCATCGCTGGGGTCACTGCGGCCAACGATGTGACCGCCCGGGACTTGCAGAAGGCGGGGCTGCCCAACCGAGACTATACGACCGCGAAGACCTTCCCGTCGTTCAAGCCGCTCGGTCCCGGACTGATCACCGGTGACGAGGCGCGCGGGACGTTGTCGATCAGGACGACGGTCAACGGCGAGCTGCGCCAGGACGCCGACACCGACGAGCTCATCTTCGCGATACCCAAGATCGTCGCCGCCGTTTCCAAGACCCTCGTGCTGCACCCCGGCGACGTGATTCTTACCGGGTCACCTGCGGGCATCGGAGTCGTGAAGGCCCGGTTCCTTTCGCCTGGCGACATCGTCGAGGTCACCGTCGGCGCACTACCACCACTTCGGAACGAGGTCGCCGCCGCCGCCGCGCCGTGCAACGAGGAACATCCATGACCTCGCCCAGCCGATGATGACCGATCCCGTCTTTTCGCGGTCGAGTGCAAAATCGACCCGCGCATGCGCGGTGTCGCCATTGTCGTTGACGTCGACCCGACCTAGACGAGTTGGTTGCCCGCTACGAGGGCGGAGCACCGCTCGCTGAGGTGATGACGATCGGTCGCGAGCACGTATGTGCGATCTAGGGCGAAGTCGGCCAAGAGCGCAATCGACTCGCCCGCCGCAACGTGCCGTTCCGGTTGATAGATAGGGCGGACGGTCCGTTTCGTGGCTCGCTCGGCAAAGGCATACAGCCCCGGAGGCTCCCCGCCCCGAGGCCGCGCAACAATGACATTGATGGCACGATTCTGAAGACTAGTATGTGTATAACGCCTTATTATGTGTATAATGCCTTATAATGGACGGCATTGGTTGGCGTCGGAAAAAAGGGAGCGAAAGACGCATCACGTCTCGGGCGGTAACACATAAAAAAACTAAAGACTTGGGGGAACACGGAATGGCCATACACAGAATACTCGGTTGCGCCTTCGGGCTGATCAGCGCGCTGCCTATTGTCTTTTTCGCCGCTAGCAGTGCGCGGGCAGCGGATCCATCGACCGGTTCGGAGACGAAGGCCGAGGACTCGACCGCCCTTGAGACGATCGTGGTCACCGCGATGAAGCGCGAGGAATCTCTGCAGAGCATCGCCGCCTCCATTTCGGCTGTCAGCGGTGCGACAATCGAGCGAGAAAGACTGCGGACTTACGACGATCTCCAAAACGCTGTAGCCGGTCTCGTCTCAATACCTTCCATATCCGATTTCGGATTCGTCAACATGCGCGGCACTTATACGCAGTTCAACGATGCTCCAGGTCAGGAACAGCCGACGAGTGTCTACATTGATGACGTGGCCACGCTCGGCATCACGGATCTTGGTCAGAAACTGTATGACATTGATCGCGTGGAAGTCCTCAGAGGCCCTCAGGGCACTGGGTTCGGCAAGAACACCGTTGGCGGTGTCATTTCAATTCACACTAAAGGGCCGAGCTTTACGCCTGACGTTCAGCTGTCCGCAACCGGTGGGAACTTCGGCCTTGCTGAGTTCCAGGGCCTCGTAACCGGTCCGATTAGTGATTTAGTTGCGGCGAAAGTCAGCGGCTACTTCAAGCGTCAGGACGGCACCTTCCATGATCCTGTCACGGGCGGGACTCTCGGCGCCCAAAGGATCTTTGGCATCCGCGGACAGGTGCTGGCGAACGTGACCGACAAAATCACGGTGCGGGCCGGCGTCGACTATCTCCACGACGACTCCGATGCGGCGCCGGCGACGTTCCTCGGCAACGGCCATTTCGACTCCACCACGTCGATATTCGGCGGCCCGCCTTTCGGCGTCGTGCCCTTCCTGCCCCCCGCGCTTGTCTACCCGTCGTTTGGCGTCGCCAACGGTCCCAACACGACATTGCAAGCCTACAATACAAAGACTGCCCGCAGAGCCCTCAATGGTTTTGCCAAGGCGGATTGGGACCTGGATTTCGCGACGCTCACCTCAATCACGGGATACAGGCACAACACGACCAACTCGCTGAAAAACTTTTTTGGCGATCCCCTACCTATCCTCCTTACCCAATTTGGATCGAAGTCCTGGGAGACGACAGAAGAACTGCGGCTGGTCTCACCCGCAGACGCCAAGTTCACGTGGCTCGCAGGCATCTACGTTTCGTTGCCTCACGAGGAAAGAACCACATCCGGCCCGCCGGCCGTTGGGACGAAGTACTTGGCTTTCGACCCAGTGGATGATCTAAACCCAGCAGATCCAGGCCCACAGAGGTCGTTGGCGATTGCTGACACCAAGAGTGTGTCAGCGTTTGCCGAGGTCGGTTATGAATTTACCCGTGAGCTAAAGCTCGTCTTGGGCGGTCGATACACTCACGACCACAAGACAGGAACAGTAGACGTCATTGGCAACTTACTGCAGGGCATAAATTTTAACGAGTTCACTGTACCGCAGAGCGGTAATTGGAGCGCCTTCACGCCAAAAGCCACTCTCGAATTTACGCCGACAAAGGACACGCTGTTCTATGCAACCGTCTCTCGCGGTTATGTCGGCGGGGGTTTTGAGGCGAATGGCGGCAATATCCAGCCCGCCTCCCCCGCCCCAGCAGACATCGCTGCAGCGAAAGCTGCGAGCATTGCGATCGCGCAGATTCCCTATCGACCGGAGTACGCCACCAACTATGAGATAGGAGCGAAGACCACTTGGTTGCACAAGCGGCTCACAGCAAACATATCCATCTATCGTGAAGACTTCAAAGACTTGCAGTTTCTACTTGTGCGGCCCGTTATACCCCCCTTTCAAGCTGCCGGTAATGCCGGACGGACTCGGTCACAAGGGGTGGATTTGGAAATTCATGCCGCTCCGGCGCCGTGGCTGCGCTTAGGGGCCATCTACTCCTACTCCGACGACAAGTTCCTTACGGATGTTGTGATAACACCTGCTGGATATAATGGTCCCGGTTCACCTGCTTCGATTTACGCTTCGGGAAACCATCTGCCGGTCACGCCGGCCAACGCGCTCAATTTGTCGGCGGAAGGAAAATGGGGTTTGCCAAGCGATGGCGGGACCGTCTCGGCCGGCAGCGACATCACGTTCCGGAGCAGGATCTGGGGCGATGGATTTAACAACGACGCCCCGCAGGTTCATGACCGGACGGACATACACGGCCTGCTGAATGCGTCGATTGATTACATGGCGCATGACGGACATTGGGATGTGCGCCTATGGGGGCGAAACTTGACTGACACCCGCTACGGGGTGCCGACCAGTGCTTATTTCGTCCCCGCGGTGGCGTTCGGCTACACCGGCTCGTATTTCAGCTTAATGCAGTGGAATCCGCCGAGGACGTTCGGCGTTACGGCGTCGTACTATCTGCGTTAGCTGACGGAGGCCTCCTGTGCTGATCATCGACTCGCAGATCCATCTTTGGGATGGCGACCAGGCGCCGCCGCACCATGGGCAGAAACCCTATACTGCGGAGGAAGCCGTCGCGGACATGGATGCGGCGGGCGTGAACGCCGCGATCAACGCCCCGCCGATGTGGGATGCGGACTCCAATCGCTATGCGATTGAATCCGCATCCCGCTTTCCCGACCGTTTCGCGACGACCGGCTGGCTCAAGCTGGACCGCCCGGAGGCGCCCGACCTGGTGCGGGGCTGGCGCTCGCAGCCGGGCATGATCGGTTTCAGGATCCTCTGCGCCCTGGAGGACGAACGGAGTTGGCCGACAGACGGGACCATGGACTGGTTCTTGCCGCTGGCCGAGGAGTCGGGTCTACCGGTCGTGCTTGGCGGTCCGTTCGTGCTGCCTCACGTCGAACGCTGGGCCGCTCACCATCCGACCCTCAAGATTGTCTTGGACCACTTCGGTATTGTCGGTCAGACGCCAACCCGCGGACTGATACAGCACGAGGCTGTGCTCACCTGGAGCCGCTTCCCCAATGTATCCGTCAAGCTGTCGGGGGGGCCAGATTATGCGCGTGAGGATGAATACCCGTTCAAGAGCCTGCACGATAGGATCCACCGCCTCTACGATGCTTACGGTCCCGAGCGGCTGTTCTGGGGAACCGACATCACCCGCCTGAGCAATTGCACCTGGCGCCAAGCTGTCAGCATGTTTACCGAGGAGCTGCCGTGGCTATCGGAGAACGACAAGACCCTCATCATGGGCGAGGCCCTCTCCCGCTGGTTCAACTGGCGGCCGTCGCCCGCAGAACCCGCGTCAGCTGCCCCGCGGTAGGGCGCTGGCAGCGCCCGCCAAGCCGCCCTCCCCGCAATCGCTTTCGAGGTGGAAGACTTCGATGCGTCCAAACCGGGAGCTGGACGCGCGGGGCATTCCGTACGCCGAGGGGCGGGCACGGTAATACTCTCCTTCATCGTTCAACCTGCACTGCAGCGGGTGATCTCCGACTTCGGCTACTGGCATTATGTGTATAATGCCTTATAATGAACCTATGGTCGGGCACCGAACAGTGTTCAGCCGTGCCAGCCTCGGAACATAAGCGCATGAGGAGCGTGAAAGATGACTTTGACGTACAGACCCTCGGCTTCGGACGACCAACTTCCGGCCTTTCCGATGGCGCGGGCGTGCCCGTTTTCGCCTCCCCCTGCGTACGAGCAAATGCGTGAAGAGCGGCCCGTAGCGCCGGTGCGGCTGTGGAACGGCAAAAAGGCCTGGTTGGTGTCGCGCTTCGGGGATGTTCGAAAGATTCTGGCGGACAAGCGGGTCAGCAACAACATCCTTCATCCTGGATTTCCTGTGCTCTACGCAGCGCGGTCGGCGGTATTCAAACAGTATGACAAGCCGCCATATTTCCATTTCATGGATCCGCCACAGCATACTGAGAATCGACGGATGCTTACGCAGGATTTCAGCGTCATTCGTGTCAAAGAAATGGAAGAAGAGATCCAATCGATCGTAGATGGGACAATAGATGAGATGCTCGCCAGTTCCGGTCGTTCAGCCGACCTTGTGCACGCCATCGCCTTGCCCATCCCAATGCGGGTCATCGCCAGGATTCTCGGCATTCCCTACGCCGATGTCGTCCCGCTGAACCGGATGATGAGTGGGACCGCAGGCTTCAGCCAGGACCCGCAAGAAGCAAAGAATGCCTATGCGCGGCTGAATGATTATGTCAGTGAGCTTATCGCCCGGAAGGAAGTCAATCCATCGACCGATACGATCAGTCGCTTGATTTCAGATCAGCTTCACCCTGGCAAACTCGATCGTCCCGCGCTCGTTCGGCTAATTGTGTTTCTACTGATTGTTGGTCATGAGACCACTGCCAGCATGATCTCGCTGGGCATGCTCATGTTGCTGCAAAATGACGAGCAGAGGGAACAGCTGACCAGGGATCCGTCTCTGATGCAGAGCGCCGTGGAAGAGTTGCTCCGCTATCTCAGCATTGTTCATCTCACGACCTGTCGCGTGGCGATTGAAGACATTGAGATCGGCGGCGAGACGATCAAGGCCGGTGAGGGAATCGTAGCACTTGTTTCCTCAGCAAATCGGGACAGCTCTCAGTTCGAGAACCCGGATGTGTTGGATTTCAATAGAGGCGCGAAGGCGCACGTCGCATTTGGTTTCGGTGTCCATCAATGTCTGGGTCAGACGCTTGCGCGCGCAGAATTGCGCATCACGCTAAACTCAATTTTACGAAAAATCCCCACGCTTAGGCTGGCGCAGCCCTTCGATGACCTTAAGTTCAAGGCCTACATCAATGGCGTGCAGTCAATGATCGTGGCGTGGTGAGGGGAAAGGGATAGCTGATGAGGATCTGCGTCAACATTTCGACTTGCGTGGGAGGTGGCCAATGCGCCTCGAGCGCGGAAACCGTCTTCACCCAGGATGAGCAGGGTCTAGTCGTCGTGCTCAAGGCGGACGTCCAGGGTGAGGAGGCTGAGGCGGCTCGCCTAGCCGCATTTCTCTGCCCGTCACGCTCCATCACGGTCGAGGAATAAATAGCTCGTGAACGCTGATCCGCAGCGCGCAGGGCCGGGGTTCGATCTCGAACCCATGGGTCAAATTGTCGTGGAGATTGAGCATGGCGCGTCGTGGTCGTTCCAGGACGGACCGTTCGGCGCCCGCTCGTGCACCAGGTTTCGGGAGGTCGTTTGGAAAGCGCCTTCCTTCGAAGCGCGGTCGTTGTGGGCGAACGGCACGTACAGATCCGGGGGCGAAGTCGCAGACGCTGAAATTCGCGCCATGCTACAGTCCGACGATCAGACGCTCATGTTTCTGCGGTACTTTGCGAGATTCAGCGTCATTGACTTCAGAGCGCCGTTCACGCTGACGGGTCAGATCGAGGCCTCGGCGAAATCTCCTCAATTCAAATGGACGAATTTCGCGCAGATCGTCGGCGTGGGCCAGTTGGATCCCTCGACCATGCTTCTGACGTACGACGTCGGCGTGGTACATCCGAGCAGATTGGCGTCGCACCAGAATGGGTGACCGACCGCCTGGCGGCATTGCGATCAGCGCGGCGGTGCTGAGGTCGCCGACCGCCCGCCATGTGATGGAGAAGGTCTATCTCGCCGCGCCTGCGGATGATGAGATCCTCGTGCGCATTCGTGCGGCTGGCTTCTGCCATAGCGACGTCCTTCCCCGCAACGCTCGGTTCACCGGTTTTCCGCTGATTCTTGGCCACGAGGGTGCGGGGATCGTCGAGCAGGTCGGCTCCAAGGTTTCGCGCGTGGCCGTCGGCGATCATGTCGTGCTGACCTTCCAGTCGTGCGGCCATTGCCAACTCTGTGCCAGCGGAAGGCCCTCATACTGCGACAGCTTCATGCAGCTGAATGCGTCCGGCCGAAACGGCGATGGATCGACTTGTGTCCGCGATGAGCGGGGTGAAGAGATTTCGGCGCGCTGGTTTGGCCAATCCTCATTCGCGACCCACGCCCTCGTCACTGAACGCAATGCTGTCGTCGTGGATCGCGACCTTCCCCTGACCCTTGTGGCTCCGCTCGGCTGCGGGATTCAGTCGGGCGCGGGCGCGGTGATGGTCACCTTCGAAATGAAGGCCGGAGAAAGCCTGGTCGTCTTCGGCGCCGGCTCCGTCGGGCTGTCGGCGGTGCTCGGCGCACGCGCGGTCGACGCAGGCGCCATCGTTGCGGTGGACCCACATCGGGCGCGCCTCGACATGGCGCTCGAACTCGGGGCCACTCACGTCTTCGACGCTGGCGCGGAAGGCCTCGTCGGGCAAATTCGCGAGGCGACCGGCGGAGGGGCGCACTACGCCTTCGATACCACAGGCGTTCCGAGTGTTACTTCGAGGGCCATCGCCGCAATCCGCAAAGGGGGTTCTTGCGGCATCGTCGGCGCGCCCACGGGCGACCTGGTCATCTCCCAGCATGATCTGAACGGCAAGACGCTCATGAGGATCGTCGAAGGCGGCGTCGCTCCGCACGAGTTCATACCGAAAATGATCGCGCTTTGGCGGGCGGGTTCGTTTCCATACGACAAGCTGATCAAGACTTTTCCGTTGTCCCATATCAACGAGGCTGAGCAATCTTCGCTGTCGGGATTAGTTATCAAGCCAGTGCTTGTTCCAGACGCAACGCCGGAGCTCTCGGGTTCATCGTCGCCCACCTTTTCCCGACGGCCGAGGCGCTGCACGCGGAGATCCGGAAGACCCGTGAGCTCACCGACAAGCCATTCGGGGTCAACCTCACCCTGATGCCGTCGCTCAATCCGATTCCCTACGACGAATACCGCCGGGCGATCATCGAGAGCGGGATCAAGATCGTCGAGACCGCCGGGCGCAGTCCGGTCGAGCACCTTCCCGACTTCAAGGCGGCGGGGGTGAAGGTGATCCACAAATGCACCTCTGCGCGCCATAGCGTGACAGCCGAGCGGCTCGGGGTCGACGTGATCAGCATCGACGGCTTCGAGTGCGCCGGCCACCCGGGCGAGGACGACGTGACCCTGATGGTGCTGCTGCCGGCGACGGTAGATCAGGTCAAGATCCCGGTGATCGCCTCCGGCGGCATGGCTGACGGCCGCTCGCTGGTGGCGGCGCTGGCGCTCGGCGCCGACGGGATCAACATGGGCACGCGCTTCATGGCGACCAAGGAAGCGGCGATCCATGAAAACGTGAAGAAGAAGATCGTCGAGAACACCGAACGTGACACCATCCTGACCAACCGCACCCTGCGCAGCACCTCGCGGGTGGCCCGCAACGCCGTCTCGGAGGAGGTCGTCCGCATCCAGCAGGATCCGAGCAAGACCATCGACGACGTGCGCGAGCTCGTGTCCGGGGCGCGCGGCCGGTCGAAGGTCATGCAGGCCGGCGACATGGACGGCGGCATCTGGAGCGTCGGGCAGAGCCAAGGGCTGATCCACGACATCCCGTCGTGCAAGGAGCTGGTGAGCCGGATCATGCGCCAAGCCGACGACATCATCCACGCCCGCCTCGACCGCATGGCCGCCCGGCCGAGCGCCGCGGCCTAGGACGGATCGACATTCAGTTTCGGCCGAGACGGGGCTCGGCCGCGGGGGAAGGCAGTTCCCTCCTGTTCCGTTCAGCCTGGCCTCCAACCCCGCCACCGACGCAATGACGTCGTCGAAGGTCGGGGCGTCTCGAAGATCATCACGATCATCGCATCGTAGTAGGCGTCGACGTGCCTACGCCCTCAAAGGTTCCTCGCCCCGAGGCAACGGCGTCCCACCAATGAATATTGACAGCTCAAATCGCCAGGGCCAGGATATATGTGTATAATGCCTTATAATAAACTATGAGGGGAGCGCGCTTTGAAGACGCAAACCGGTATTGCCTTCGCCGTTGATACGACGCCCGAGCTTTTGGACGTCTACCAACCCGATGACGGCGGCAAGAGGGCCGCTGTACTCATGCTTCACGGCGGGGGATGGCGGGTGGGTTCGCGCGCGGATCTTGCGCCGCACGCCGAGGCGCTGGTCAAGCGTGGTTTCACCGCGGTGGTCGCCGACTACCGGCTCATGCCGGACCACCCGTGGCCGGCCCAGATCCGCGACACCCGCGCCGCCATCAAGTGGATCCGGGACAACGCGAAGGCTCTGGGGATCGAGCCCGATCGTATCGCCGCATTGGGCTATTCCTCCGGCGCGCATCTGGCGCTGTTGGCTGCGGGCGATCCGGACGGCATCGCCGCTTCCGACAACTTGGGTCGGCAACCGCTCAACGCGGTGATCCCGATTGAACCCTTGATTGGATTGCAAGCCGGCGAGTTCGAGCGCGGCTACACGCCGGCATGGATCCTCTTTGGACCGGAGCCGGTGCCGCCGCGGGACATCCGCGTCGTCAGCCCGATGACCTATGTGCGCCCCGACTTCCCGCCGTCATGCTTCTTCCACGGCGTGGAGGATGTCCAGATACCTTTCGTCGCCTGCGTCAAGATGCACAAGGCTCTGTCCGCGGTCGGTGCCGTCTCGGACCTGCACCTGCTGTCGACTTACGCGCACGCGATTTGGAGAATTAAGAGTCTCATCGAGCCCTGCATGGGCATCGTAGGGCCGTTCCTCGATCGGACCATGGTGGATCCCGATACCTATGCTGCCGAGCGCGCCGCGTTTTGGGCCGCAGTGCCCATCGGCCGACACCTGACGGTGCAACCTATGGAAATCCCGATCCCGGGCCGGTCACGTTGACACCGTCAACGCTGCGACGACCGGCGCCCCAGGGCGAACCCCAAGGTCTCCACCGCCATCCGGCTGCCTCCTGCGCGGCGACAAGACCGAGCACGGTCGGACTGGGTTGATGATTTTCGAATGAGCCGGCCTCACCCTATTGGCCGGAGGATGCAACAGAGGACACCATGCCAAAAGACTCCAACACCGACACATTGATCTGCGGCGCGGGCGCCGCGGGCCTCACGCTGGCCATTGAGCTTGCCCGGCGGGGCGTCGACTTCCGGCTCGTCGAAATGCTGGGCGAGCCGTTTCACGGCTCGCGGGGCAAGGGCATCCAGCCGCGCACCCAGGAAGTGTTCGAGGATCTGGGCATCCTCGATCGGGTCGTCGCGAACGGCGGGATTTATCCTCCGGTTTGGGTGCATCGCGCCGACGGCAGCTCTGTGGAGATGGCGACCGGGGATCCCGGGGATTCGACGCCAGCGGAGCCCTACCACTTGCGACTGATGTCGCCGCAGTTCCTGACCGAGGCGGCGATGCGCGAGCGTCTGGCGGAGTTAGGACACTGCGCCGAGTTCGGCC
>WNFR01007315.1_pt1 | contig 11223 bp, 9 predicted proteins | sample 5400221 | NCBI WGS metagenome assembly WNFR01 (sample SAMN13153357, study PRJNA577476) | soil metagenome | isolation source: 40 cm soil under Madrone tree | place: USA:California | collected 2016-06-14 | reverse complement strand
CTCCCTTCAAAGATCTCAATTGCTTCACTTCGACACTGGTAGTTACGACGCGATGCGAAAACTTTTTCTTTTCTTAGCACTGACCCTGGTTTCGAGCTCGTCCGCTCTGGCACAGACCAATTCGGGTTACCAGATCGACAACTTCGATTTCTCAAACGGGGTCCGCATCGAGACACCTGCCGCGCCACCCGCTAAAAAACCTGCCCGCCTGTCACGTCAGCTCGCTGCTTCCCAGAACTTTAAATATACGCCCGCCGCCCAATCGCTTACTCAACTCACCAGCATGAACGTCAACCCCTCGCTCGGAGGGTTTACCACTGGCGATTCAAATGTGGACAATCTGATAGCTGAATCCGGTCGACGCAATTCAGTGGATCCCCTGCTGCTCTATTCCATCATGCACCAGGAGTCGACCTTCAAACCTCGCGCGATATCGCCGAAGGGGGCGCGCGGCCTCATGCAGTTGATGCCTCCTACAGCGGCGCGTTTCGGCGTCACGAATATTTACGACCCGCGTCAAAATATTGAAGGGGGCGCGCGCTATGTGCGGTTCCTGCTCGACCTCTTTGGCGATGTAAATCTGGCTCTGGCTGGATACAATGCCGGTGAGGGCGCAGTGATCAAGTATGGCTATCAGGTTCCACCTTACAGCGAAACTCAGGAATACGTACGACGGATAAGCCGGCGCTACAACGTGATCCGTGATCCACTGGCTACGGCAAACGCGAACCACCTAACCCGCGATCAACTCGCCACGATGCGGCAAAATGGTTCTGCGCCTCTCACTGTTTACGAGCCCAGCGTGTTTGCCGCGAGACTGCCGGATGGCCGGCTGCAACTAGTAAGTCAGTAGCGTCATCTACACAAAGAATAACGAGGCGGAACCTTTCATGGTCTCCGCCTCGTTTTGTATTTATGAGCCTTTCGGTATCATTGCCCGGAACACGCGTTAAGGCGAACCAGAGCTATCAAGACTGGTTCGCGAGAGACCTAAGCGAGGACCCAATCGTATGACTTGTTCCAAATGCGGAGCCTACGTTCCACCAGGCGTCCGTTTTTGTTCGAATTGCGGTACGGCTGCAACCGATCCCGAGATAACTCATATCGCTCGGACGCAATCTGGCGTTTTGGCCGCAACAACGGACCAGGATCTCGAACGCACGGTCTTTACAGTGCGGCCGACGTTAATCTTCATAAAAGCTGGTTATGCTCTAGCAGTGCTGGGCGCAATCGCGCTGGTCATCCTACTCGCCTTGATCCAAGTGCCCTATTACATTTCAATTCCGCTCGCGCTGGCTTTGTTGCTAATACCCGCCTACTACCACATACGGCGCAATATGGTCCGCTATACAGTGACGGACTCCAAACTGGAAATTGACACGGGTCTGATAGCCCGCACGACGCGGAACATCCCCCTCAGCAAAATACAGGATGTCACCGTTTCGGCCAGCATTCCTCAACGTATTCTTGGTTTTGGCGACATCATCGTGGATAACGCGAGTGAATTGGGCGGTACTACCGTATTGCACAACATCAGCAATCCCCGACACTATGCCGACCTGCTTTTGCGCGAACTCAGACGCTGGCATTAAACTGTTTACTGGTCAGACCCACGAAATCTGCTTCGGGAACATCTGAGGTAGGGCGGGGTCTAACAGTAAACGGTCGCTGAGGTTCTTGTTGCGCTTAAAGCCAGTATCACACCTTCTAACATCATCATTAATCCTCCTGGTAAGCGTGTGTTCAATCGCAGGGGAACCGCCGTCTGCCGACGTCGATAAACTGCTCCCAACGAAAGTTGGCGAGTTTTATCAAATTGCGTCGATTCAGCCCCTTCAGTCATTGGCCAAGGAAGGAATCCTAAACCCTGAAACAATCATGGGCGGTGCTACTGTGGGAGCTGAAGCTCAATATCTTTCCCGGAAGGGTGAAAGGTTTCTCGTGGAGTTCGTGCAGTTCCGCAGCGACGCGGAAGCGTACTCACTACTTACGATTGTGGCGAAGCTGATGAATGGAGGAGTTCCAACCGAGGACATAGGTATCGCCAGTGACGTGGGAACTGCAAGCGTCGCTTCATCTCGACAGATTGCCTTTTTTAAAGGTAGAGCCTTTGTTAGGGTATCTCTCCCTGACGCTCATGAAAAACAACTAAGTCGTGCGATTGATTTGGCTCGGTTGTTTGCAGACCAAATCGACAGGGGTGATTCGGACATTCCGGTTCTCGTCAAACACCTTCCCGATTGGCAGAACGGACAAAAACACGCTGCCTACCTCTCAAGCTTTAGATCATTGGACGCAGTCGTGGCGAATCAGCCAGTTCTCACTGTAGTTAGTGCAGAAGGGGACGCTGATGCGGTTGTCTCAAACTACGGTCCGAGCAAGCTTCTCATTGTCGAATTCAATACTCCTCAACTTGCCGCGGAGAACGACCAGCGCATTGTCGCGAGGATTCAGGAACTCTGGAAGCAAGGACAACCCGCGCCTTCCGCATATCGGAGGGTGGGTAATTACTCGGTGTTTGTTTTCGAAGCACCCACCGAACAAGCGGCAAAAGCGTTAATTGACCAGATCAAATACGAACAAGTCGTACAATGGCTCGGGGAGAATCCTTACATACTGAAGGAAGCTCAACGGCAATACGTCGAAACTACGTTGGGAGTTTTCGTTGCGGTAGTGAAAGCCTCAGGAGTTGCAGCCTTAGGGTGCTTTGCTGTGGGAGGATTTCTTGGAGCGTTGTTGTTTAGCCGTAGACGTGCACAACAAAGAACAGTTGAGGCATTCTCAGATGCGGGGGGAATGCTGCGGCTTAACATCGACGAACTAACGCCGCAAACAGATCCCGCAAAATTGCTCAGCGAGCGCAATTGATCATTAGGCAACCCGAGCATAATAAAAAGCGCGGTAGACATTGCTGTTTACCGCGCGTCTTATTAAAGCCAAATCAGAATGCGGGCTGCTGGTCTTTCCTGGGGGGCTCCCCCAAGCCCCTTCAAGACGTCAACCAGCAGCACCGCGATTATTGCTCTTCAACTGCGTGCAAGCTATCACTCCGTTCCCCCAAAAAGAGTCAAAGCCTGCTTATAAGACTGTGAGAGGATGCCTCCCCCAAAGCTTCCACTCACCGCAGTTTTCCGAGCCTGACCCGATTTACCCTTATCTACCCTTCTTGTTCTGACTCTCCTTTTGGCAATGACCGTGCCATGGGGACTTGAGCCGGCCCATAGCCTCCAATATTGAGTTTTCTTCGGAAATCACGCCCATTAACCCACGATCGAGTGCTGAGGAGGATTTGGCTGCGCTGCGATTCGTACATCTTCAATACAGGACCAGCTGTACAGTCGAACGATTATCGCTCGCTCGCATCGGACTGAGTGTTGGTAGTCGTTCAGGGAAGGCTACCAATCAGCTCATCGATCTCAGTGACTGTATTGTAGAAATGGGGAGCAATACGCAAACGGTCACCACGTGGTGCTGTCACAATGTTTCTGTGCTTGAGATGGGAATAGAGCGCCATAGGGCTAAGATCACCACGGTGCCGGATACAAACTATCTGGGACTTCTCACCAGGTAATCGCGAGCTGATAATGTCGTAGTTCCCTGTCTTAAGGCCATCGCACAGATGATTGGTCAATTGCTCCAGATAGAAAGCTATCGGCGCGACGCCAGCGCTTGTTATGAGCTTTAGACTTGCTTCCAGCCCGTGGATCAGCGCTGTTGGCCCGGTTCCGGTCTCCCAGGCAAGGGCGCCCCGATTCCACTGCTGTTCAAAATTGCTGTAATCCTCAGGATTAGGAACACTGATCCATCCCACCAGGGTGGGTTGAATCCTATCCCGCGCCCGATCGGAAAGATACAGAAAACCTACCCCTTCGGGTGTTAAGAGCCATTTGTGACAAGCACCGGCTGCAGCGTCGATCAACTCCCCCTCAACATCGAGCGGTATCACACCCAACGATTGAATTACATCGACTACGAGTAATGCGTCATGTAGTCGCGCCAAACGACCCAGGCGCTCGAGATCAGCGCGAAAGCCTGAGGCGTATTGAACGTGACTAATTGCAACCACGCGTGTTCTGCCATCGATAAGGTTTCCCAGTTCTTCTAGATCGATTCGACCTTCTCGCTCTTCACACATTCGCACCTCGACACCGAAAGCGTCGCGTAGGCGCAACCACGGATAGATGTTAGATGGAAACTCATGCCGGAATGTGACTATGTTGTCCCCTGGGCGCCACTGCAGACCGTTGGCTACAGTCGAGAGACCGTCGGAGGTATTTCGCGTGAATGCCAGTTGTTCAACTCTTGCTCCAAGCAAATCCGCCATAAGCTGACGGGCTCGCTCTTTTACGGCTATCCAACTGCGAAAATTGAGTGATCCGTTCTCAACAACGTCTCGGAGTTGGGCCTCAACGGCCTTAACGGTAGAAATCGGAGGTGGTGAGACGGCGGCGTGGTTCAAATAAATAGCGCGCTCGATAATCGGAAAGAGCGCGCGTAATTCTGGCGTCATCGGTTACGTTCCTGGATTGTCATGGCGCGTAAGGTTGACCGTAGAATTCCTTGTACAGCCAGCCGAGCACTCGCGCTTCGGCGGTACACAAAGTTTCAATCCAACAGTTGATCAGGAAATCCGTGCGTCCCTTTTGAAAAGGAATCCTTTCCGCCTCCTTGAGTATTGATCCGCCGCTTCGTAAATCCAGTTGGTAAGCCTCAGCCGTCGCTTCGTTTACTTTTGAGGCAGTTTCCAGAGCGTTGAGCAATTGGCTAATCCATGAATGGAGCTCCCGCTGAGTGGAGTTGTCGGCGAGCGCCTGAATGATCCCGATTGCCAGACGATCTTCAGCAAGATTGAACATGAAAACGCTTTCGCCGGCAGCCTGGCTATGCTGTTGTTTCCACTGAAAGACCTCCTGCACCGCGGGATGTTTGACGATGGCTACGCGCTGATCATATTGCAGGAACCACTCGATAACATCAGGCACGGAATCAACGTCTACCTGACCATTTGAATGTCTCCGCAGTGGCGGGGAGTTAGCTATAGCCGCACCGTTATCGGCTCCACGTTCATGCATCGACAAAGTCCTATGAGTGCTCTTCCGGTCGTCTCAATGAGAACGAGGCGCGGATTTCACCAACCATCTCATCGCGTCGATTGCGAACTGGAAAAAACGCATAACGCGAAACGGCTTCAAGGGATTCATCGTGAAGCACGCCGAGTTGGCGTAACGATTCGATGACTACGGTCGGCCTGGCGCGGTGGTCGTCACCGTCTTCGATCTTGAGTGCCAATCCCAAACCGTTAGGCCATTCTTCACACGGCAGAACACCTGCCGTATATACGCCTTCTGCGCCGACCTTGGAAACAACCCGCCCTTTCGCAGCTCGCATGATCTCAGTGTCGAGTCGCTCCGTGGTACCCCCAATCAATTCCGGATACGCAGTCATGGCCCTTACGATTCTCTGACATGCATCTCGAATTGGTTTCTCAAACTCAACCGGAGTAGAAACCAATCGAGCGTACGCGAGAGCCATGGCCCTTACTGTTATGCCGAAAACGGGAACGCCACAACCATCAATCCCTATCGAGATGTCTTCCAATGGGATGCTGGAAAACTGGGCAACAATTCGACCAATTGCGAGCTGAACAGGATTTTCAGGACTATCGTAGTTTTCAATCGGCGCATTTAAATGAAGCGCTAGTGCAAGCATTCCTGCGTGCTTACCCGAACAGTTATTTTGCAAGACGTTGGGTTGCTCGCCCCTGGCGCGAAGCTCACGCGAGACCTCCGGACTGAACGGCTCATGGGTCCCACACTTTAAGGCATCAGGCCCGAGTCCGATTTTTCTGAGCATTGAAGCCACAGTCGCGGTATGAATCGCTTCACCGCTGTGTGAGCCACAGGCTAAAGCAACCTCCTGGTCTGTGAAGCCAAAGTGCTCAGCAGCACCGGAAATCATAAGTGGCAAGGCCTGAAGCGGTTTTGCCGACGAGCGAAGATAGGTTACGTTCGCAGGATCCCCGAGATAAGCAACAATATTCCCATCCGGTTCGACTGCCACCACGTGACCGCGATGACGTGATTCCGTAATAGCCGCGCGTCTGACTTCAACCAGCGGTTCAGCAATAGGGATTTGTTGGTTTACGTCGCGCTGCTTATGAGAAGACATTAGGACTTATGAACCCCATGAAAGAAATGAATATGAAATTTGGGGACGATCTTACCATGTAACAAAAAGAATCTGAGTAGTCTGCGCCTATGCGTCAGTCCTTGAGGACGGCCAAGTCGAGCTGGCTGAGGCGCTCGGGGTCGGCAACCGCGTCGATTTCGACGATCTTCCCGTGCGTGATCGAAGCGGAGGACAGGAGCCGTCCGCGAGGAGCTACGATGACTCCTACGGCTCCGTTCACCAGCGCCGGGTTGCGCAGCTCGAGCCCCCTTGGGTATGGGTTGAAACGGTCAAAACAAAAAAGGCAAGGGGGCCTGCGCCTCTTGCCTTTTGGATTTCAGGTCAATTCGAACTTGCGATCGCTAACTTCGGGTTGCCTTTGGGGCGCGTCTCTTGCCGCCGAAACTCAAAACTGTGAGCTTTATTGTTCGACGGCCAAAGCGCATGGCCTCTCTAATACTGGGCGTCCATATGTCGATTCTTCGGCCACGCACTGCGCCTCCAGTGTCCGCGACCAGATACTCGCCACTGAAGGTGCCGGCCTCGAGCCGAACACGCGAGCCTAACGGTAAAATCCGCGGGTCAGCAGCAATCAAGCCTCTGCTAACGGGTTGGCCACTGGCCGTGCGACCTCGGAGCGTGTAGGCCGTTGCAACGTAGGCAGCAGGTCCAACTACAAACAGTGGTTGCTTCTCAACGATTGCCTGACCAGCTGGCTTTGCCAACGCTGCACCAAGTGTTTCTGTCACCGATGGGTTATTAGCTACGGGAGCCTCTAGCGCCGACTGCGTCTGTTTCTGGGCTCGTTGCTGAAGTTGGGAAAGAAGGGTCTCCGCCGCAAGAGGACGGGCGGAAAGAATTAAGGAACCAGTCAGAAGTGCGGTGCAAATGAGTGCACTTCCGCTAAAGATAGAATTTACTTTCAAAATTCGGGTCTCCTGTCCGAGTTAATTCTACTTTTCAGCGTCCTGCGCGAGTCTGTTCTTTCCTAAGACTCGACCCCCGGCCCGAGGAGTCAACAAATAAGAGGTCGGCCGGAGTTGGGGGGCTTGCATCCTTGATGCGGTGCGCTGAAAAGAACTACGTGGCTAGAAGCAAAAAGCGAGCTTAAATGCTCGCCTTTTCATAAATGAAGCTAGCACAAGGGTCCAAAGGGTGTCTAGGCAAAGGAGAACCAAAGAAGAACACGTTAGTGTGAGAAAAACTCCAGATTTGGCCGTAAACACTGAAATATTAGGACTTAGAAAGACACATGGGCGAAACATTCTCTTTTAGTTGCGAGCGGAAAAGGGGCTGATCGGGCCCTTGTCAGACCCAATCCGGAGCGGTGGTCAAGGCCCCCTGCAAGGTAAGATACTCGTATAACCAACCCCGGGAAAAGCTGTGAAAAAAAGCGTTAACGTTTTCACCCTGGCAGGGGTGAGATGTTTATAGCCTGAGTTGAAATGCCAGAACCAACGGCGTTCGGAGGAGCGGAAGCAACTAAAGCTTCAGCACGCGAGTAGAGTTCCGCTCCTCCGAACGCCGCCGGGGGGTTTGTTCTTCGAGCTATAAACATGCGACCCCTAATGGGGTGAAAACCGTTAACGCTTTTTTCCCGGCTTCGGGGGTTGGGTGGATTTTTCAGATCCAACCTACCAGACGCGATCGCGGATCCTCGGAATCCTAACAAAGGAAGAGACTTGTGAAAGATTTACGCCTTTCGGTTGGTTCTATTTAGTAGAACTTCAAAGACTGAGGAAGTTCTCGACGATCTGACGACCCTCTGGATGGTCATCGTCGAAGAGTTCGGGATGAAATTGGACTCCATAAAGCCGTCTCCCAATGTGCTGCATTGCCTGAATCTTGCAGGTTTCGTTGGAAGCAGTTAAGCGGAAGCCGTTCGGCAGTTGCTTCACTTCGTCGCAGTGTGAGTGCCAGACAGTTATTTTAGCCGGCAGACCTTTGAAGAGTTCCTGACCCGTATTCTCAACCGGGAAATAGCCCCGCTCGCGTTTGGCGCCCTCGTATCCTTCCCCGGGCTCAAGGCGCTCCATCAATCCAACAGGAGCGCCGTAAGCAAGGGCGATCTGTTGATGACCACCGCAAACACCCAGAATCGGCTGATTCGCCTGCTTGATGACCTCAAACACACCTGCCAGCGATTCCGATGCGTACTGATCCCACGGGTGGCTTTGACCGCTCAGAATAATGTGGGAAGGCTGAAGTGTGCTTACTCTGTCAAGTGAGACTTTGTGAAAAGGTTCGGTCAGAATCTCGACATCCGGAACGAGACGTCCCAACACACCCCGCAGTTCACGCGGGCTCGCCCCCTGACCGTCGATCGTGTTGTCGATAAGATAGATCAGCAAGTTACTTTAAGCAGAAGAGCTTCCCGTTGAAAACACCAACGTAAATATGACCGTTCACGATGGCAGGCGTGGCATCGACATTCTCGCCAATGCGAATTTCGGAGATCAACCGGCCATCATCCGCCGCCAGGCTGTAAACCCACCCGTTCTTATCTCCAAATACTACGCGGCCTTCGGCAACCGGTGATGTGCTCCAGATTGCAGCACGCGCCTGATGCTTCCACACCAACTCACCATCTACGCCGTTTAGACAATACAAGTAGCCGTTGTTCGAGCCAATATAGACTCGACCATCAGCAACCACCGGACTGGCCCAGAAACCTGCCTTTTCCTTAGTCCGAAGATTCAGGCCGCCCTCGGCCTTAAATTTCCAAACTAATTCTCCGGTGTCCTGCTTGTAAGCGCTAACCACGCCATTCTCGGCCGCCGTATATACAAGTCCGTTGACCACGGCCGGAGTTGAGTTTGAATCGGCGCCAATGTGCGTCTTCCAAACAACCGCGCCATCCTGCATGTTCAGGCAGTAAAGATCTCCCGCCTCGGTATCAACGTAGATCCTACCGTCAACAATTGTTGAGCCCCCTTCAACAGATCCACCCAACTGTTGTTTATAAATCAGCGATCCAGTCTTCAAATCAAAGCAGTAATAGAAGTGGTCTTCGCCACCGATATAGACGCGACCGTCGACAATTGCCGGTGAAGAATCGGTTTCAAACCCCGTGGCATATTTCCAGACAAGCGAGCCATCTTTGGTGTTTAGACAATAGACGTTGTTATCAAGATTGCCGATTACCAAATACTCCCCGGAAACAGCCGGCGAGGATTTAGCGCTATCAGTGGTTTTGTAACTCCAAATGACGCTTCCGTCTTTTGCATTGAAACAATAGACGCGGCTGTCGGAGGAACCGAAGTAAACACGCTCGCCGACCACCGCAGGTTGGCCGGGCCAACCTGAACCCGCCCAAGGGTCTTTGTGTAAGCGACCGCTCGACCACTGCGTTTTAAACTCCCAAACAACTTGCAAAGGTTTTTTTGACCATGGCCCGTTGCCATAAAAGCGCCGCGCAGGATTGCCTAACCACATTGGCATATCCGTTTGAGCTGGTTTCGCTGCTTTAGATTTCAGAACAGGCTCAGCTTCAGTCTCTCTTATAAGTTTTCCGCCGCAGGCAGGCAGCAAGATCAGGGCGGCAAGCAGCAATAAGAGTAAGGAGTTTTTAGACAGGACTAAAGAGCCTGCCGTCGGGACAGTTGTCATGGGGGGATCTCACGTTTAGCCCTGCTCAGGCTTGAACAATCAGTTCAGAAAAAAAGTCTAACCTGGCTGAGTTTAAGAGTACTATTAACGAGGTTGGCGCTCGGAATTAGGCCAGCCACTCTCCGCTATAGACTACTTCACAGCTGCCGGTGATCTCAACCTCTCCGTCGCTGCGCCAGTTAATTTTTACGCGGCCTCCAGGCATGATCACTTCCACTTTCCGATCTGCCTTTTCGTTGACCATTGCTGCAACGGCGCCGGCACATGAGCAGGTACCCGAAGCTGTGGTTTCACCTACACCCCTTTCCCATATACGCAACTCGATTGTTCTTCGGTCCTGCACACGCACAAAAACAACGTTAGTTCGCTCTGGAAACTGCTGATGGTTTTCGATCTCGCGACCAATGCGGCACCAATCAAGGGACTCAAAATCATCGACGAAGATACAGCAATTGGGGTTACCTATCTGCAATGCAGTGACTCGGAAGCTCTCTTCACCAACCACTAGAGGATAATTGATCACTCTTTCGAGTGGTGGTTCGCTAAACATTGGTATCGAGCGCGTATCAAACTTTGGTTGACCCAGTTCAGAATCAAAAATGTACTTTCCCGGAGCAAGTTGTTGACGCAAACGATATTTTTTGATTCCTGACCGAGTGCTCAACTTCAACTCATTTGCTGACCAAAGCTTCTTGTAGTGAAGATAGGATACCGCACAACGCGTTCCATTTCCCGAAAGCCCAGCCTCACTGCCGTCGGGATTAAATATGCGAACATTGAAATCTGCCACTTCATTTTCCGCTTTGCCGATAATCGCGATTCCATCAGCGCCGGCGCCGTAGTGACGATTGCAAATGCGACTAGCGAAGTCGCCCAGATCGTCTATTCCGGCAAGGTGTTCGTACTCAATTACGATATAGTCGTTTCCCAGTCCGTGGAATTTGATGAAGGGTGGCGGCATGCTCTCTACTCCGATTTCCCGGCGAACGACGCCAGCAGAACTGCAATCGGATCAATGCAGATTACGCGTGGTTCCAGGTCTGACGGGAAATTGTTCACCATGATCGAAAATACGAGTTTCTCGCCTGCTCCGCTCGTAACATAACCAGATAAGCTGGCGGCCGAACTAAGCGAACCGGTTTTTGCCCGTACGTTGTTTTCGGCCGCGGTTCCTTTCATCCGGTTTCGCAAAGTCCCATCGACACCCGCGATTGGTAAGGCCTGCCGAAAGACTTCCGCATAGCGATGACGACTCATAAACGTCAACAACTGAACCGACGCCTCTGCCGTGATCATGTCGTTACGCGAAAGGCCGGAGCCGTCGCTTAAGACTAACGACTCTGGCCTGATGCCCGCAGTTTTTAGAAAACTTCTCACGGCTTCCAAGCCGGCATCTTCCGAGGTTTCGCCGGGGGAATTAGTAGCCGCTGCAGGCGGGTTCAGTTT
>WNFR01007314.1_pt1 | contig 11223 bp, 7 predicted proteins | sample 5400221 | NCBI WGS metagenome assembly WNFR01 (sample SAMN13153357, study PRJNA577476) | soil metagenome | isolation source: 40 cm soil under Madrone tree | place: USA:California | collected 2016-06-14 | reverse complement strand
GGCTCTCGGATGGGCATGGGCGGCACTCCAGCCACTCGCATTGATGACTATCTACACGATTGTCTTTACGCGTGTGACCACAGTCGCTACAGGAGGCATCCCCTATCCAGTATTTGTTTTTTCGGCGCTGTTACCCTGGATATTCTTTTCGGGCGCCATCGCCAACTCCGTGAACGGACTGGTTCTCCATCCCAACTTGCTTACCAAAATGTACTTCCCGCGGGAGATCATCCCGTTGTCATACCTGTTCGCGGCGCTTACAGATTTTGGCATTGCGTCGATCATGCTGGTTGTCATGTTGAAGTATTACAGCGTGCCGCTTGGTTGGCACCTGCTGTATGCGATCCCGATAATTCTGATACTGGCTGGTTTCGCGACGGGGATCGCGCTGCTCTTTTCGGCGGTACAAGTACGGTTTCGCGATGTTGGACTTGCTCTGCCGTTCCTATTGCAGGTTTGGATGTTCACCGTTCCCGTGGTTTATTCGTTGCAGTCGGTTCCGGTTCGGTTCCGAAGCTGGTATCTGCTCGACCCGGTGGCGGGGTTGATCGAAAGTTTTCGGCAGCTCGTCATTCACGGCACGCCACCGGATCTTGGCATGCTCGCTTTCTGCGGAGCGATGACTATAGCGGTTCTCGCCCTCACTTACGCGATCTTCAAATCATCGGAAGCAACGATGGCGGATGTTATCTGACATGATTGACGTCAAGTTCGATCGGGTATCGAAGAAGTACAAGCTCGGCGCGAATGGCAATTCTCCAAAGCGCTGGTACAGGCATGGATTTGGAAGGAAGCCGGGGGAAATGTGGGCTCTCCGCAACCTCAGCTTCGAAGTGAAGGAGGGAGAAGCGCTCGGCATTGTTGGGCACAATGGCGCGGGCAAGACGACGATCCTGAGAATCCTTGCGGGAATCACGACACCGACTGCGGGTGAGATCATGGTTCGAGGACGACTTGCGGCGCTGATCGAGGTGAGCTCCGGTTTCCATCCTGAGCTTACGGGTATTGAAAACATCTATCTGCACGGAGCGATGCTCGGCATGCGACGGGTGGACATACGACGCAAGCTGGAGAGCATCGTCGAATTTTCGGGCGTGGGAAGGTACATTGACGTGCCGGTAAAACGGTATTCATCGGGTATGTTTGTGCGTTTGGGATTCGCGATTGCTGCCCACCTTGACCCCGATATACTGCTCCTGGACGAGGTGCTGGCGGTCGGAGACGCGGCTTTTCAAGCGAAGTGCCTCGACCGTATTTCCGAGCTTCGCAAGACTGGGCGTACTCTCGTATTTATTTCCCATGATCTTGCGGCCGTATACCGGCTGTGCGATCGGGCATTGCTGCTGAGTCACGGTTCCATCCTTGCGGACGGCCCCCCGCGAGAGGTCATCGACCAGTATCAGCAAGTCATGTTTGCCTGGCAGGAGCCGGATCCTGAGAATGAAGGCGAGAACGTTAAGCCGGTCCAGTGCACCAATGTCGAATTCTCTTCCCCAGATTCCTTCGACCTGATTCGAACCGGTTACCCGATGGTGGCGCGTCTGGGGTATCGAGCTTCAAAAGCCGTTAGCAATGCCGTGTTTAGAATCTCGATCTACTGGCCAAGCAGTTATCTGTGCGCTCAACTTACGACTGAATCTTTGCGTGGTGGATTGCGTCTTGAGCCTGGTGACGGCGTCATTGAGTTCCAATGCCCCACCCTGCCGGTCGTACCCGGACTCTATCGGGTCGATTTGGCAATTGAGGCCGGTGGCCTGGAAATTGATCTGCGGCAACGCTGTGCGACTCTCCGAGTCGAGCCCGGGAGAATTGCGTACGGAGACTTTCACATCGACAACACGTGGAATGTGATCGAGGCTCAGCCCAACGTCAGTAGTGCGGCAACATCGTGCGATTGAGTGCGGCGGTCACGAGCGTACCGGCGTATGCCAGGTCCACAGCCAGGGGAGTAGTAAAGTTCATTCCGGTTCTCCAACCGGCCGGAGCTTCAGGATGCACGCCGCTGAGAATTACGAATCCACTTCCCCAATAACCCTCGACGATGGCGGCCTGTCCATTGCGATACTTGCCCACAACTTTGCCCCATCCCCCCAGCTCGGGACCGTTCTCCCAATAGATGTCGAGCGCGCCCCGTGAGGGAAAGGAAATCTTTGCCACCTCTTTGTGGATCCCTTTAAAGTAATCGGCGAAGAAATCGAACCACACTCCAGACGTGAGATTCAGGCCGTTGTAATATTTGGAATAGCCTCCAAAGAACCCGCCCGCGCAAATTCCGAGGTAGTTCAAACCGTTCTGAGCGACGGCGTTGTGGACGTTCGCGGTCGCCTTAGCGGAAAGATTCTTTCCGATGGTGATTGAGTTCCCTCCGGGAACGATGAAAAGCTTGTACGCGGCCAGTTGCGCCTGGCTCATGCCGTCCAACTGAGTTGAGTTAACCATGTTATAGGCCAGGCCGATTGTGCTCACGACGTTTTTTACGGCGATGACGTCGTTTGGACTGGTGCCGGTCCCGTTGAAAATTAGAACCGGGACTGAATTCGCAGCGAGAGTTTGGGTTTGGCTCAAGGGCGCGGAAGCGCCAGAGGTTTCCGTGGAGGCGGTAAGCTCTTGCGCCTTTGCCGCGCCAGTGGGAACGATCACGTTCCAACCCGGTGAACCTGCGCGATCAAGATAACTCGTCCCCAGTGGGGTTCCCTGCGAATCGTAGTAGCTGACCATCTTTTGGCCGGCATCGTTAGACAGAATGAGGTCGGGATGTCCGTCCCCATTCATGTCCTGCATTCCTGCCGCAGTCCAGCCAGCGAAGTCGCCAGCCAGTTCTTGTGTTGAAGTCACCGTCGTGCCATGGGGACCTCCCAGATAGTTCGCGAGAACCTGGCGCGTAGAAGTGTTCTGCAGAATAAGATCGGGGCGGCCGTCGCCATTCAGGTCCGCCGCTCCTACAACATTCCATCCTGTTGCCGACAACGGACTGATGGTTTCGCGACCTAGCCAGCTAGTCCCCTTGGGGCCGCCATAGAAATAGCCATCAACCTGGCCGGTCGCCTCGTTGACGAAAATCACATCCGGGTGCCCGTCGCCGTTCAGATCGGCAACCACTCGCGCGGTCCATCCCTTCCCAGGTGTTGCGAGTGAACTGGATCCGAGCAACTGTGTGCCGCGGCTGCCGTCGTAGAACATCACTTCCAGCATTCCGGTGGAGGCTTGGAAGTAAAGCATTCCCTTACGAACTCCAGGAGCGTAATCTGCAACGCCAATGAGAGACCATCCGGCCGCGCTTTTGGAGGCTATGGTCGCAGCACCCTTCAGCCGTGTTCCGACAAAGGTGTCAGAGACGACCTGCCCGGTAGACTGCTCCGCCTCGTAAATATGATTGACGGGATTCGATGTGCCGGCAGTGCTCTGGCAAACACCAGATACCGCGACTGTTGCGGCCATGGTTATCCATTGCAGAATTTGCCTCGGGAAAGGCAGAGTAAAATGCATTTAAATACTCCGAAGGTGCAGGGAAATTGGGTGCCCGCGTATTTCCCGTGCGATAGATTGACTTGCTTGAATGGTGTGATTCTAGCGAGAAACCTGGTAGAGAGGAAAACACAGTAGTGCACACAGCGGAGAGTCAAAGGTGCGGGCTCTTTCGTGTGGATGAAATGATGAAATACTGAGAACGCGGAGTTATTGCTTCGTAGGGAAGCCTACATAAGCTGCCCATTACTTAGCTGACAATATGTTACTTCAAGATGCGGTCGAGCTATGGGTCGTTGGTTTGAATGCGTCCCCCGAGAAGATCGAGAGTGCATTTCAATTATTGAGTGATGACGAACAACGCCGTGCTGGACAGTTTCGGTTTCCAGTGCATAGGAACCGGTTCGTGATGTCGCGGGCCAACTTGCGGCGAATATTGGCTGGCTACCTGGACATCGAGCCCGCCGCATTGGCTTTCGCGTATTCGGAATTTGGCAAGCCGAGCTTGGCAGCGCCTCAAACCGATATTCGTTTTAACGCCAGCCGATCTTACGACAGAGCGCTCATCGCTTGCACACGGGAACGCGAGATCGGAGTCGACACCGAGAAGATACGTGAAGATCTCGATGTGGACCAACTGGCCCAACGTTTCTTTTCCCTTGAGGAGAATAACCGGCTGCGAGCAGTTCCTGCTGACATGAGGCATCAGGCTTTCTTGCATTTCTGGACTTGCAAGGAGGCAATTTTAAAAGCCGCTGGGATGGGGCTTTCCCTTGACCCAGTCAAAATTGATGTTTCGGTAGCGCTCGAAAATCCCGCCGCCGTCCTTGCAGCTGCCCGTGAGCAATTCATCGTCAGCGGATGGACATTGATTCCACTAAGAACAACCGCGGTCGAAGGGCATCTTTCTGCCGTGGTCACAAAGGGCTCAGAGCTGAATGTCAGCGTACGGCCCTGGGCAGGGTAAGAACAGGCCGCGGCACTGAAATTAACGCGTCTTTAACACAACCGCAATACTCCAGCAACAGACCCGCCCTAGGATCACGGGGGAGTTTTCTCCATCCCAGCGACAAAGTTTAGTTCTTTTACCCCATGGATCAACTGGAGGCTACGGACAATCCGCGCTACCGTGATCTGATCTTTGTCGTGGAAGACGATCTGGATGTCTCCCGCCTGATTGAACACAACCTCAGGAATGCCGGCTATGACGTGTCGACCTTCTTCTCGGGCACGCCGGTGGTTCCTTCGGCGGCAATGACTCAACCGTCTCTTTTTCTACTCGACATCATGTTGCCGGGGATGAACGGCTTCGATCTTTGCCGGCAGATTCGCCAGCATGAGCGGTTGTCGAGGATTCCGGTGATTTTCCTTTCGGCGCGGACCCAGGAGCCCGATCGCGTTCACGCCTTCGAAGTCGGCGGCGATGGATACATCACCAAGCCTTTCAGCCCGCGGGAACTGATCGCGCGGGTGCGCAATATCCTCCGTGGGCAGCCCGAAGCTGCGGCTATGGAAGTCATTCAAGTGGGAGAACTGGAAATCGACATCAGCTCTATGACGGTGCGCGTGCAGGGCCGGACTGTGCTCACCACCGTGCGCGAGTTTCGGCTGCTCGAGTATCTGGCGCGGCATCGCGGACGCGTCTTCACGCGTGACCAGCTTCTTGACGCCGTTTGGAAAGAAAGTTCGTTTGTGACGCCTCGCTCGATTGACGTGTTTGTACGCCGTCTGCGAGAGAAGATTGAAAAAGACGCGCGCCATCCACGCTATCTGAAGACATTGCGTGGAGTAGGGTATCGGTTCGAAGCGCCCCGCTAGGCACGTTCTCGTCTAACGCTCTCCTCTAAACGATGCGCGTATTACAATGGCCCTCAAATCCTGCTTCTGGAATGAGCGCGTCCGCCTGTGATTACCGATTGCCACGTCCACATTCAGCCGCTTGAGATGTTTAAGCCGTCGGCGCTGGAGCTAATGAAGAAGAAGCGTCCGAACTATGAGCGGATCGTCGAGTGTTGCGCTTCTCCGAAAGCCTTCCTCAAATATTTGGACGAGGCGGGGGTTGATCGCGCCGTCCTGATCAACTATGTGGCGCCGGAAGTGATCGGCTTCACATCGGGAGTCAACCAGTTCATCGCGGACTATACAAAGGAGAATCCGAAGCGGCTGATTTCCTGCGGCGGTCTGCATCCGCGGAACAGCAACAACATCCTGGCGGACGTGGAGCAGATTCTCCGGATGGGTATACGGATGATCAAGATTCACCCACCGCATCAGCTTTTGTATCCCAATGAATATTTGAGTGGAGTGAAGGAGCTGGAAATCATTTATCGGGCGGCGGAAGCGAATGGTGTGCCCGTGATGTTTCATACCGGCACGTCGATTTTTGCGGGGGCGCGTAACCGCTATGGAGATCCAATTTACATTGATGATGTCGCGGTCGATTTCCCGAAGATGAAGATTCTGCTGGCGCACGGTGGACGTCCGCTCTGGATGAACACCGCGTTCTTCTTGTTAAGGCGGCACTCGAATGTATTTCTGGATATCAGCGGGATGCCGCCGCGAACTCTGCTTGAATATTTTCCCCGGCTTCCGGAAGTCGCTAGCAAAACGTTGTTTGGGACCGATTGGCCGGGGCCAGGCGTACCCGAGATTAAGACAAATCTCGATGACTTCCGAGCGCTTCCGCTCTCCGAGGAGACAAAACAGCAGATCTTGTCAAAGACTGCGCTTAGCATCTGGCCAGAATTGAGGTAGCTCGTCCTCGTTAATGGTGTAGCAGAAAATAAGGGCGCACCTTTAAGAGTGCGCCCCGTTAATCGTCAGGCTTCCTGAAAACTCACAAGTGATGCGGCCGTCTCGTTTCTTTCCCAGCCGGGCGGGCCGTATTGGATGAGGGTGCCTGCTGGCTCGAGCTGTCTTCGAGAGGTACGTTTCGACGACTCGGTGGCTGCAACGTTGTTCCTGCAATATGGTCGAACGGCACTGTTCGCGCAAACGTCGGCAAGTTGTGTTTACGCACTTGCGTAACAGCTTCGAATCCGGAGGCGAGCTTAATGAGCGTGGGCTCGCTGAATGCGGTTCCGAAGAAGCTGACACCCACCGGCGCTCCGAACACCATGCCAGCTGGCACTTGAACGATCGGGTAACCGGAGGGTGCCGCCAGACCTGAAGTGCCGAAAATAAAGTGGTCGCCGAATATTAGATCGGTCGCCCACGCGGGATTATCGGTGGCGCTGACGATTGCATCGAGATGGAATTGACTCAATGCGGCGTCGATACCGTTAACGCCGGCATTCTGGTCAATGGCAAGTGCCTGGTTGTAAGTCATCCCGCCGAAGGCTGGCTGCGGATCGTCGGGGCCCGGTGCCAGTGAATCGCAGAGATCCCAAATGTCCTGATTGAAGTAAGGCATCTCGACCTTCGCGTGGGAATTGTTGAAAGCGATGGCCTCGGTGAGGGTCTTGTGCGCCATTGGTACTCCCGCACGAGTGGCAAAGTAGGCCTTCAGGTCCTCTCTGAACTCGAAGCAGAGCACTAGGAATTCGCCGTCAGCGGATGGGAACGTGAATCCGGCGGCATCGAGGTCGATGAGCGTGGCGCCTGCCGCACTCATCGCGCTCAAAGCAGCTTCGAATTGCACCAATATTAGCGGCGGCGTGGGCACGAATGGATCGAAGCCGTTGAGTCCCACTCTGGTGACGCCGATGCGCGCGCCCTGGAGGCCGTGCTTGTTGAGGAATTGCGTGTACTCGATTGGAATGTTGGTTGGTCGAGTGAAGCGGCCTTGCCATCCTAGAGGAACCCCAGCGGTGGCCGGATCGCGGCCGTCAAAGCTGCGGCTCTGCACGACTCCGAGAGCCAATGCTGCGTCGGCGACAGTGCGTCCATGGGGACCGAATGTATCCTGGGTATGAGAAATGGGCACAATGCCGGCGCGACTGGTGAGGCCTACGGTCGGCTTGAGGCCAACGACTCCATTCGCGTTCGCCGGGCAGACGATGCTGCCATCGGTCTCGGTCCCGAACGAGACGGCGGAGAAGTTCGACGAAACCGCCGCACCCGATCCTGAACTGGAGCCGCATGGATTGCGATTGATGCCATAGGGATTGTTTGTTTGTCCTCCGCGGCCTGACCAGCCGCTGACGGATTCGAAGGAGCGGAAGTTTGCCCACTCCGACAGGTTCGTTTTTCCGAGGATCACTGCGCCGCCCCCGCGCAAGTTCGCGGCCACGGTTGAGTCGTGAAGCGCCGGCCTTCCCACCAATGCAAACGAGCCCGCGCTGGTCTGCATCATGTCGCCGGTATCGACGTTGTCTTTGAGTAGCACTGGGATTCCATGCAACGGGCCCAGTATGATACCGCGCTTGCGAAGGAAGTCCGCGTTGCGCGCCATATCGAGCGCGTCGGGGTTCAGTTCGATCACGGCATTCACACCGGGACCGCCTTGGTCGAGCGCGACGATGCGTTTGATGTACTCCTTAGTCAGTTGGACCGAGGTGAGTTGGCCGGACGCCATCTCTGCCTGAAGTTGGGCTACCGTAGCTTCGTTGTGCTGCGTTGGAACGTCTTGCGTAGCATCATTTGCTGCCGCGAGAGGGAGCGTCAGCAACAATGCAACAAGGAGAGAGCGAACGGCTGGGATGATCATCGTGTTCCTCCTGAGGGGCTGAACCGCGGGGTAATGTGCGGGAATCGTGCTACTCCCGACTCGCTGTTGTCAAGGAGTTCAGATGGATTTTTTCTTGCAGAGACTCGCGAGGATCTTGATCACCACGAGCGCGACATATAAAGTCAAAGTAGACATAAAAGTGAAAGTAGTTGACCGAGTTAATGGTGGGACTTCTCCGCAGGATTTTTTTACGCCGCCTACAGTCTTTACTGTATTTTCACGATGCGTGACTGTGTGACACCTTACACTCGACCGTCCAAATCACCCTCTTCTCCCCAGGGAGGACGGATCAGCCGTAGTGGGCCCGCCTCAAAACGGGCCTGCACTTATAAACCATGATCTCGGGCCCGGATCATAGCTGTGTGAACTATGGAATTTCAGACTTCTACCCTGCCTGTCTCACGACCATCCGTGGTCGAGATTGTTGGATTGATCGTCTTTATTGGAATCCTGGCGGGCGGCTTTCTCGCTGCTGCATATTACGCCCTCTACTCGCTCTGATGCTTTTGAACTCACAGTACTTGAAGATTTCCTATAACTGACGATTAACGTGAGAACCCCGTAGATACTGGATGAGCGAATGCCTATCGAGACCACTTCTGAACCACACAGGCCTCTTCCGAACAATGTGGCCGCGTGGTTATCTGCACTGAGTCGCGTCAATTTTATGACTTGAAGATTTCATAGAGTGGCAGGGCGGGCTTTAAATGCCGACAAGCGACGGCACACCCAAGTTTCACAAAACAAATATAGCGAATCCGCGACGGCGACCCAGTTTCTCATCATAATAAGTCAGACAACGGACTCCGTTAACCATAAACTGCGACATGATAGGAGCCGTTCGAATGTGCTGTGGACTATGACGTTACATAGTCAGGAACAACACGCACTGATCGTTCACGCCAGCTGAATATGTTTCACCGTGTCAATTACTATGACGGCGTCAGGCGATTATGGAGTTATAAATTAAATTATATCCACAGGGCTTTCACTTGACACGACTACAAGACTGCGAATAGATTCTCGTTCCAGCAATCCTTATCGGGCCCCGGGTTTCTTGGAGGACGTCATGTATTGCCAGGAATGTTTGCCCACGATTCACTCTGGATCACAGAAAAACCTCAGCGCTCAAATTTCTCATTTTCTCATCGCGCGAATGAAAGCTGTCGTTCTCATTTGCGCTCTGTGGGGTGTGGTCTTGCATGCGGCATTTGCATCGGCGGCCTGCAACTTATCACCGTCGAACGGGATCACGTGTGTGCAGAGCGTTTCCAGATCGATCAACGCCGCATCCAGCGGAACGCTGGCGTTCACGAGTGACAACACGGTCGGCAATCTGATCGTTGTGGTGCTCTTTTCGAATGGTGGCGATACTGTGACGCCGACAGACAGCCGAAATACTTATCAGGCGGCTGTCGCGAATCAGTTACAAAGTCCCGACCGCCTCAGCATTTACTACGCGCAGAACATTGGCGCGGGAGCGAACACAGTCTCAGTGTCCGCTCCAGGGGCAACCTCACTTAAGCTCGTTATTTTTGAGTTCTCCGGATTGTCAACGGATGCCGCTTTAGATCAGGCGGCGGGTACATCGGGAACAAGCAGCGTTCCTTCTTCGCCGACTGTCACGACCACGACCCCACACGAGCTGGCGATTGGAGCCCAGTTGCGTGTTACGACCGGGACGATCTCGGCCGGCACCGGGTACTCCCTGGAACTGTGCCGAGATAGTTGCACCAGTGCGAACCTGGGCACGGAAGACGAGATCCTCTCTTCCGCTCAGAGCGTCGCCGCGACGTGGGCGGGAGGCACAGTAGGAAAGTGGTCGTCCATCATTGCTACCTTCCGGGTACCGTTTCCGAAGCTGCCGCAAGCTTGGGCCGATGATCGGGAGCCTTTGGCAGCCTGCCCGAGAGGGGGCGGTGTAACGAAAACGCTGGGCGTGGATTACGCGTCGACTGGAGCCGGTGTTAACCAGGCAATCAGCGACTGGGTTTCTCACGCTGGAAGTGAGTGCTTTCATCTGATTAACCCGCACGGAAATGTGGTGACGGGTACTAGCTCCAGTGACCAGATAATCCTGTTGGGCAAGAGCAATCTTACAACCGGATGGTTCATCATCGATTCGGACACTCCGCTCACATCTGGCCAGACGGTGTGCTCGCACCAGATCATCGACAACAGTGGCGGCAGCTCGCCTAGAAATCTGGGTTGCACGAATGACGTTGGTTCGATGGGAACATTCGATTTCAGCGGTTTTAGCCCTGGCAATAGCGCTCTGATCTTCCAGGCTTGTACTTATGGCGGATCGGGTTGCAGTGTTCCGCCAAGTCACTATGCGGTATTCAATCAGGAAATCCGCCCCAAGTCGACTTACACTACGGAAATTGTTCTCACCAACTTGGACGATGGAGACACCGCGGGGACTCATGGCTCGTCACACATCTGGTTTGAATACGATTACTTCCACGGAGACGCCACCGACACCAGCCCCTATGTCGGCAACAACAAAATCAGCAACGCGGTCGCATGGGAGTCCTGCTCTTTCTCCGGTGCCGCCTATAACTACGCCGATCGGATCATTGACTTTGGCAGCGAAGGTCATATTTTCACCATAAAATGGAGCTCAGGCCCCTTAAAATTTGTTGATAACTGGCTGGAAGGAGCGTCGAGTTCATTCCTCACCGCAGGAAGTGGTAACCCGAATTTCCTGCCTAATGAGAACATCTTCGATCTCGAGGTCCGGAACAACAGGTTTACCAAACCGGCCGCCTGGATGACCGTTTCCGGTGGCGGACTGGTTCTGAAAAACAATGCTGAACTGAAAAGCTGCACCCGCTGTCTTTTCGACGGCAACATCTTTGAGTATTCGAGCACTAATGGGGCGCAGAAAGGACAAGGTTTCACGATTACGCCGAGAAATACCTCCGGCGGAAATATTGGGAATAACTACAACAACGCAACTACAGATATCACCTTCACGAACAACATCATCCGGCACGTTGATAGCTGCATTGAGTCGGATGGCCGATCGGCCAGCGGGGGCGGAAACGGCGGCGGCGCGTCGCAACCGGCGCGGCGCTGGAACATGC
>WNFR01011955.1_pt1 | contig 11225 bp, 14 predicted proteins | sample 5400221 | NCBI WGS metagenome assembly WNFR01 (sample SAMN13153357, study PRJNA577476) | soil metagenome | isolation source: 40 cm soil under Madrone tree | place: USA:California | collected 2016-06-14 | reverse complement strand
ACGACGACGACGTCATACGGCCCATGTAGTCGGCAGAGACGCCGCACCATTTAGCTTTGCGACTCCAACCCGCTTGGTCAAGAACGATTTCGCCCGCGCACGGTGTGCGCGGGCGAGTGTGGAACGCAAATCTGTTCCGGCGAGGTGGGGGAGTGGGCTACGGCACCCTGCCACGGGCCCCCCTTGGAGTGCCGACGGCCTCGCCGGGTCAGCTAGTTGAGGATCCGCGCGGCCGTGTCGGCCGGGCAGCCGTTCGCGCGCAGCTCGAGCGCGAAGTGAAGGTCGACATCGTGCCGACCGGCGAGCTCCAGAGCCGAGCAGGGGTCGTACCCGGCCTGCTCCAGCCGCTCGAGCCTCCACCGGAAGACAGGCTCATCTTCGAGCTCGTCGACCTCATCCTGAATCTCGTCGGTGATGTACGCGTCTTCCATGATGTGCGAGTAAACGGCCGGTCGCAGGTCGAATTGATGACCCGTTTCGGTGATTCGCCATCCCCGCTAAATTCGGGCGGGTCGAGGCCGATGACGGCGCGCAGACGGAAGGTCGTCCCCCTCCTGTCTTCGCACAAATGGAACGAGGTCTCTACATCGCAGCCTCGGGCATGCTCGCCGAACTGGTGCGTCAGGACCAGCTCGCGAATGACCTGGCAAACGCGTCGACTTCCGGCTACAAGGCCGATCGGTCGTCGCAGGCCAGCTTCGGTGAGTTACTGCTCGAATCGAGCGCCACCGGTCAGCCGATCGGGCCGCTGGGCCTCGGCGTGCACATCGCCGAAACGAAGACCGACCTGAGCCAGGGGCCGGTGAAGCAGACGGACGAACCGCTCGACGTCGCGCTCGACGGCCCCGGATTCCTCTCGGTTCAGACTGCACAAGGCACCCGCTTCACGCGCGACGGCCAGCTCACGGTCGACGCGAAGGGGGTGCTCATGACCGCCACCGGCAACCCGGTGCTCGACGCCCAGGGCAAGACGATCTCGGTCGCCGGCCACGCCGCCGACCTCACGATCGGCGCCGACGGCACGATCACCGCGGGCGGCAAGACGCTCGGCAAGCTCGGGATCGTCTCGCTGACGAACCCGGCGAAGCAGGGCGACTCGCTCTTCACGGGCACGGCGGGCGCGGCTCCGGCCGGCACGACCGTGCGGCAGGGCGCACTCGAAGGCTCGGGCACGAATCCGGCACGCGTGATGGTCGACATGATCGTCTCGCTCCGCGCGTACGAGGCCTCTCAGCGCGTCATCCACTCGATCGACGAGACCCTGCAGCGGGGCATCAACTCCGGCGGCTCGGTCGGAGGCGCCTGATGCCTGAAGGGATCTACGCAGCGGCTGCCGGCATGGCGGCTCAGCAGACGCGGATGGACTCGCTCGCGAACGATGTCGCGAACGTCAACACGACCGGCTACAAGCACGAGCGCGTCGGCTTCGAGGATCTCGTCTACCAGGCGGTGGAGCAGCATGTCCAGGTCGGCGCCGGCTCCGCGGCCGTCGACGTTGGCCGCTCGTTCTCGCAGGGCGCGCTCACGCAGACGGGCGAGCCGCTGTCGCTCGCGATCGCCGGCCCCGGCTTCTTCCAGGTCAAGCGCTCCGACGGCAGCACGGCGCTCACGCGCAGCGGCGACTTCTCCCTCGACGCGAACGGCTCGATCGTCACCGCGCACGGCGAGCACCTCGTGCCGCCGCTGACCGTGCCGAAGGGAACCGATCTCGCGCAGATCTCGATTTCCGCGGCGGGTGACGTCACCGTCGGCGCGACGAAGGTCGGCACGATCGCGATCGTCGACGTTCCGGCGGTGAGCTCGCTCACTCCCGTCGGCGACAACCTCTTCGCTCCGTCCACCGCGAGCGGCGCACCGTCACCGGTGAACGGCTCGACGTTGCAGCAGGGCTACCTCGAGGCGTCGAACGTCGATCTCGCCTCGACCATGACCGACATGATCGACGCGCAGCGCGGTTACGAGCTCGCGAGCCGCGCGATCAAGACGCAGGATCAGCTCCTCGACGTCGCCAACCAGCTCGTGCGATGACGACGCCGCTGTCACCCATCGACGCAGCACAGATGCCCGCCGACGTCCGCAAGGCGGGCCCCGGCGCGGAGAAGCTGTACTCGACCGCGCTCGACTTCGAGAACGTGCTCCTGCAGCAGCTCACCAAGGAGCTCGACACGAGCCAGTCCGACAGCTCGAGCGACGACTCCTCCGGCGACGGCTCCTCGAGCGACGGCACGACTGCGATGTACACGCAGATGCTGCCCCAGGCCTTCGCGACGGGCATCACCGACGCCGGCGGCGTCGGCCTCGCCCACGACATCTACACCTCGCTTGCGTCCGGAACGTCGAAATGACCGAGCTGCTCGAGCATCTGGAGCGGCAGGTCGCATCGGCGCGGAAGCTGCTCGGGATCGTGCTCGCCCAGACCGAGGCGATCAAGCGGCAGGACGTCGAGTCGCTCCTCGCGCGGCTCGCCGACGTGCAGGTCGAGATGCGGACGCGTGAGCGGCTCGAGCACGAGCGCGACACGATCATCCGCGTCGCCGCCGGACAGCTCAGCGTCGCTCCGAACGAGCTCGACATCGAGACGATCCTCGCGCTCGTCCCGCCGCCCGACGCGGCACAGGCGCGCGCCCTCAGCGGCGAGCTGCGCGGGCTGCTGACCGAGATCGGCCAGGTGCACACATGCAACCGCGTGCTGATCCGCCAGGAGCTCTCCTTCCTCGACCACCTGATGCGCGTGATCTCCGGCTCGCCGGAAGCGGGCTACTCGAAGAGCGGCTGGACGCACGCGCCGCAGACCGCCAACGTCGTGAACACGAGGGTCTGATGGGAATCTCGACCTTCCTCGGCCTCGAGACGACGCTGCGCGGCATCCTTGCGCAGCAGCGCGCGATCGACGTCGCCGGACACAACATCGCGAACGCATCGACCGTCGGCTACACGCGCCAGCGCGCCGACCTCGTCACGACGCCGGCTTTCACCGACGTACCGGCCGGACAGCTCGGCACGGGCGTCGACGTCGCGCAGTACACGCGGGTGCGCTCCGACTTCCTCGACATCCAGCTTCGCGCGCAGACGATGCGCAAGGGGTATGCGTCCGCGCAGCAGGACGGCCTCAATCAGATCGAGCTCTCACTCAGCGAACCGTCCGACACCGGGCTCTCGGCGCTCTTCGGCAAGTACTGGTCGGCGTGGCAGAACCTCTCGAACGCGCCCGAGGATCCCGCGACGCGGCAGGCGCTCGTGCAGTCGGCGGCGACCCTCGCGAACGGCTTCAACGGGCTCGCGTCCCAGCTGACGACGATCCAGAGCCAGACGACGCAGGATCAGACGCTGACCGTCAACCAGATCAACTCGATCGGCACGCAGATCGGGGCACTCACGGGCTCGATCAAGGCGGCGGAGCTCGCCGGCGAGCAGCCGAACGACCTGCTCGACAAGCGCGACGTGCTGATCGACCAGCTCTCGGAGCTTGGCAACGTCTCGATCTCGACGACGGCAGGCACGCCCGGAACCCTCGGCGCGATCGACGTCTCGATCGGCGGCACGTTGCTCGTGACCGACACCACGGCGAGCACCGTCGCACTGCCGCTCGCCAGCCTGACCTCCGGCAAGCTCGCCGGCCTCCAGGCCGTGATCAACGCGATCAGCGATCCCGTCGTCGGCTATCTGACGAAGCTGAACCAGCTCGCGGCGACCCTCGCGTCGGCGACGAACACGCAGCACGCGCTCGGCACGGATCTCGCAGGCAACCCCGGCGGCAACTTCTTCAGCGTGACGCCCGGCAACGAGGCGGCGACGATCGCCGTCGATCCGCTGATCCTCGCCTCGCCTGCGCTCGTCGCGGCGTCGAGCACCGGCGCGCCCGGCGACGCCGGCAACGCGCTCGCGCTCGCCGACCTGCAGCAGCAGCCGCTCGTGGCCGGAGCAACGATCGACGGCACGTACTCGTCGCTCGTCACGCAGATCGGCTCCGACTCGCAGCAAGCGAAGCAGAACCTTGCGAATGCGTCGTCGCTCGTCGACGCGCTCGAGAATCGCCGCCAGTCGGTCTCGGGCGTCTCCCTCGACGAGGAGATGACGAGCCTGCTCCAGTTTCAGCGTGGCTTCCAGGCGTCCGCGCGTGCGCTCAACGCGATGGACCAGATGATCGACGAGCTCATCAACCGCACCGGGAGGGTTGGCCTGTGACCGACCGCATCACGCAATCGATGCTCTCGACGACGCTGCTCTCCGATCTGCAGACGATCACGGACCGGCTTGCGAACACGCAGAACAAGCTGTCGTCCGGCAAGGAGATCCAGAAGCCGTCGGACGATCCGTTCGCGACGGCCCGCGCTCTGCAGTTCCGCGCCGACCTCGCGTCGAACAAGCAGTACCAGACCAATGTCGGCGAGGCTTCGTCGTGGCAGGACGTCACCGACACCGCACTCAGCTCGATCGGCGATCTCGTGCTGCGCGCACGCGACCTGACGGTGCAAGGTGCAAGCGACACGCTCGGACCGTCGGCACGCGCGTCGATCGCCTCCGAGATCGACCAGATCATCGAGTCGATCAAGGCCGCCGGCAACACGCAGTACGCCGGCCGCTACATCTTCTCCGGCTCCCTCACGACGACGGCGCCGTACACGCCGGGTGGCCCCGACACGTATCTCGGCGACGCCGCTTCGATCTATCGCGAGATCGGCCCGGGCGTCCAGGTGCCGCTCAACGTCAACGGTTCGAACGTGATCGGCGACGGCGCCGTGCCGGGCAGCCTGCTCGCGACGCTGAAGACCATCTCCGCCGACCTCACGGCATCGAACGGCGCGGCGCTCCAGACGACCGATCTGGCATCGCTCGATGCCGCGCACGACGCGGTCACCACCGCGCGCGCGACGGTCGGCGCGCGGACGAACCGCCTCGACACCGCACTCAGCCGGCTCCAGCAGCTCGAGGAGTCGACGACCAAGCTTCTCTCGAACACCGAGGACGCCGACATGGCGAAGACCATGGTCGACCTCTCGCAGCAGCAGGCCGTGTACCAGGCGGCGCTCAGAGCGGGCGCCTCCATCATCCAACCGTCCCTCATGGACTTCCTGCACTAGCAGGCAACGAGGAGGAAGCATGCAGATCGACAGCACGAGATTCGGGACGTTGGAGGTCCGTGACGACACGGTCCTCTCGTTCCCGGACGGGCTGATCGGCCTGCCCGGCCGGCGCTATGCGCTCGTCGCGCAGTCCGAGCGCACGCCCTTTTACTGGTTGCACTCGGTCGACCACCCCGATGTGGCCGTCCCGGTGACCATGCCGTGGCTCTTCTTCTCAGACTACGAGGTTCGGATTCCGGACGAGGATGCGGCCCAGCTGATGCTCGGCGAGCCCGGCTCCGCAGAGATTTTCTGCGTCGTCCGTGCGGCCGAGGCGCTGGAGGACTTCACGATCAACCTGGCCGGTCCCGTGCTCGTCAACGGGGATCGGCGCATCGGTCGCCAGATCATCAATCACGCAGGCGGTTACGCTGTTCGGCAGCCTCTGTTCGCAGAGGTGGAGCTGAACGAGGTGCAGGCAGGTTCCGCGCGTGTGTCGGTGCCCGCCACGGCGGCAAGCTAGGAGGAACAAGGCGTCATGCTCGTCATCACCCGCAAGATCGGAGAGCGAGTCTGCATCGGAGACGACATCGTCGTCGAGGTGCTCGACATCGTGGGCTCGACCGTTCGCCTCGGCATCGAGGCGCCCGGCAGCGTTCCGATCTTCCGGCACGAGATCTGGGTCGAGATCCAGGCCGAGAACCGTGCCGCTGCGGAAGCGGGCGTCGACGACCTTCCGTCCTCCGACCACCAGTCCAGCTCCTGAGAAAGGATTCTCATGTCGCTTCGCATTCAGACCAACGTGGAGGCGTTCGACGCGCACCGCAACCTCGTCAACACCGAGAACAAGCTCTCGGAGTCGATGCAGCGGTTGTCGTCGGGCTTCCGCATCAACCGCGCGGCCGACGACGCTGCAGGGCTCGCGATCAGCGAGAAGCTGCAGGCGCAGATCGGCGGCATCGCCCAGGCACAGCGCAACGCGCAGGACGCGGTCTCGCTCGTTCAGACCGGTGAAGGCGCGCTCGCCGAAGTCCAGTCGATGCTCCAGCGCGTCCGCGACCTTGCGGTCGAGTTCAACAACGGCACACTGTCAAACGCGGACAAGGCGTCGATCACCTCCGAGGTCGCGCAGCTCTGCGCGGAGATCTCGGACATCGGCGCACAGACCTCGTTCAACGGGATCAGCCTGCTGACCGGCGGCGCGACGATCACCTTCCAGGTGGGCGCCGAGGACGGCCAGACGATCTCGGTCTCCGGCATCAAGCTGTTCGGGACGGGCGCCGGCTTCCAGGTCGACTCGTCGCTGTTCGGCTTCTCGGGCACGGTCAGCCTGTCGTCGATCGACGCGGCGATCCAGAACGTGTCGAACTCGCGGAGCAACTTCGGTTCCGTGCAGAACCGCATCGACCACACGCTCAACAACCTCGCCACGTACGAGGAGAACCTGCAGGCTTCCGAGAGCCGGATCCGCGACGTCGACATGGCGAGCGAGATGGTCAACTTCACGAAGCTGCAGATCCTGAACCAGGCGGGCACCTCGATGCTCGCGCAGGCGAACAGCTCGCCGCAGTCCGTGCTGTCGCTCCTGCGTGGCTAACGCAGCGCAACCGTTCGACGACGACGCGCCCGCCTTCTCCTTCGAGGGCGGGCGCGATGTCGTGCCGGAGTTCGCACGCCAAACGCTCGATGCGCTTGCGGCGTCGGCAGGCACCGCGATCATCGGCACCGACATCGAGGGCGTCATCACGCATTGGGGCGCCGGCGCCGAGGCGCTCTACGGCTGGACGGCGGGCGACGTCGTCGGGACGTCGGTCTTCGACCGCACCGCGTCCGGACTCGCGCACGAGGTGGAGCAGGTGCGTGAGACGCTGAACGCGGGCGGTGCCGTGCGCCGCTGGGAGACCGAGCGGCTGCGCAAGGACGGGACGCGCGCGATCGTTCAGATCGACCTCGAGCTGATCTACGACGACGCACGCAACGCGATCGGAGTCGCTTCGATCCACCGCGACGTGACCGAGCAGCGGCGCATCGAGCGTGCATTGCGGTCGGCCGAGTCGCAGTACCGCACGCTCGTCGAGACACTGCCCGCCGCGATCTACCTCGTCACGCTCGAAGAGGAGAGCCGCGTGCTCTACATCTCACCGCGCGCGGAGGAGCTGCTCGGCGTGCCGCTCGACGAGGCGACCCCTTCCCGCGTGCGCGAGCTGCTCCATCCGGACGACCGGGAGCGTGTGCTCGCGGAGGTGCAGCGTGTCAACGCCGAGCTCGAGCCGACGACGCTCGAGTACCGCATCGTCCGGCCGGACGGCACGATCGTCTGGCTCGAGGACACGTCGGTCGTCCTTCCGGGCGAGGGCGGCGAGCCGTCGCGCTCGCAGGGCTACGTCTTCGACATCAGCGACCGGAAGCGGCTCGAAGAGCAGCTGCTCCAGTCGCAGAAGATGGACGCGGTCGGCCAGCTCGCGGGCGGCATCGCGCACGACTTCAACAACATCTTGACCGCGATCTCGGGCTACACGGAGTTCGCGCTCGGCCGTGCCGGCGGCGACGCGGCGCTGCGCGACGATCTGCTCGAGATCCGTCGCGCCGCTACGCGCGCCGCGACGCTGACGAAGCAGATTCTCGCCTTCGGGCGACGGCAGGTCTTCCAGTCGCGGCCGCTCGACCTGAACGACGCGATCGACGAGACGAAGAAGCTGATCCTGCGCGTGATCGGCGAGCACATCGAGGTGGTCAGCCATCTCGAGGTGCCGCTCGGCGCTGTGATGGCCGACCCGAGCCAGATCACGCAGGTGCTCGTGAACCTCGCCGTGAATGCGCGCGACGCGATGCCCGACGGCGGCCGGCTGACGATCGAGACGCTCAACGTCGCGATCGACGAGCCCGAGGCCGTCGCGACCGCGCTCGAGCCGGGGCCGTATGTCCTGCTCCGCTTCACCGACGACGGCGCCGGAATGGCTCAGGAGACGGTACGCCGCGCGTTCGAACCGTTCTTCACGACGAAGGGCGTCGGCGAGGGCACCGGTCTCGGCCTGTCGATGGTCTACGGCATCGCGCAGCAGAGCGGCGGGCGCGCGGCCGTCGAGAGCGTGCTCGGCGAGGGCACGGTCGTGTCGATGTATCTGCCTCGGATCGATGCGGCGCCGACGCCGATCCCGCGCGCGGAGCGCGTTGCCGAACCGGTCGCTTCCGAGGGGACGGTGCTGCTCGTCGAGGACGAGGACGTGATCCGACGGCTCGCCGCGAAGATGCTGGCGCAACACGGATATACGGTGCTCTCGGCGGGCGATCCGCTCGAGGCGCTGCAGCTCGCGGCGGAGGTGGGCGAGATCGACCTGCTGCTCACCGACGTCGTGATGCCGAGCATGAACGGCCCGGAGCTCGCACGCTTGCTCGTCGCCGAGCGTCCCGGTCTGCGGGTCGTCCCTCTATGTTGTCTTCGCGCTGAGGCGAAGGGTTTCCGCTAGTTAGCGGAGGAGGCTCAGCACCGACTGCGGGGCGCTGTTGGCCTGTGCCAGCATCGAAGTGCCGGCCTGGTTCAGGATCTGGAGCTTCGTGAAGTTGACCATCTCGCTGGCCATATCCACGTCCTTGATCCTGGACTGACTCGCCTGGAGGTTCTCCTGGTACGTGGCGATGTTGTTGAGCCGGTGGTCGAGCCGGTTCTGCACCGAACCGAAGGTGCTCCGCGAGTTCGACACGTTCTGAATTGCCGAGTCGATCGAGGAGAGGCTGACCGTGCCGGAGAATGCAAACAGCGTCGAGCTGACCTGGTAGCTGGCGCCCGAGCCGAAGAGCTTGACGGCGCTGACGGTCATGGACTCACCGTCGTTGGCGCCGACCTGGAACGTGATCGCCGAGTTGCCGTTCAGCAGGCTGATGCCGTTGAACGACGTCTGCTTGCCGATGTCGCTGATCTCAGCGCAGAGCTGAGCGACCTCGGACGTGATCGCGGCCTGGTCAGACTTCGACAGAGTGCCGTTGTTGAACTGCACCGCGAGATCGCGGACACGCTGGAGCATCGACTGCACCTCGGCGAGCGCGCCTTCACCGGTCTGAACGAGCGAGACCGCGTCCTGCGCGTTGCGCGAAGCCTGGTCGAGTCCACCGATCTGCGAAGCGAGCTTCTCGCTGATCGCGAGGCCGGCAGCGTCGTCCGCCGCGCGGTTGATGCGGAAACCCGAGGACAGGCGCTCCATCGCGGTCGCCAGCTGCTTCTGCGTGCCGACGAGGTTGCGGTGGGCGTCATACGCCTCGATGTTCGTCTGAATGCGAAGGGACATGCTCTTCCTCCTTGAAGGGCGTGTGGGTCCCGGACTTGCACGCCGCTCGAGCCTCCGTGGCTCTACCGGCGCCCTTCCGTCATCGGCCTTGCCCCCGGGCAGTTGAGTGCCCCCTAAAGGTGATTGAGCCCCAGTCGATTACCGAGGCAGTGCCATTCTCGGACGTCGTCGCCCGAGTCTCCGATCTCGAGGCGATCGTCGCCTCGTCGCTCGGTCAGGCTCCGCCTACCCAGGCGCCGGTCACCGGCGCCAGCTTCGCGACCACGCTCTCGGCCGCGACGGCGCAGGGCACGCCCGGCTCGTCCGCGTCCGCGCTCGTGTCGGCCGCGCAGAGTCAGGTCGGGCAGGCGGAGCAACCGCCCGGCTCGAACGACGGCGCGGCGGTCGCGACCTACCGGACCGCCGTGCAGGGCGCCGAGGAGGGCCAGCCCTGGTGCGCGGACTTCGTCTCGTGGGCCGCCGCCCAGGCGGGCAAGCCGCTCGGCGACGCCGGACAGGGCCTCGGCTCCGTCTCCGAGATCGCCTCGTGGGCCCAGCGCACGGGCCGGTATCTGCCGGCCGGCACCGCGCCGCAGCCGGGCGACCTGATCCTCTTCGGCACCGAGCACGTCGGTCTCGTCGAGTCGGTCAACCCGGACGGCTCGCTGACGACGATCGAGGGCAACTACGAGAACGCCGTCACCCGCGTTCACCGCATGCCGGGCGAGGCCACGGGGTACGTGCGCGTCTGATGAGCGCGCTCCGCCGCACGAAGAGCTACGAGCCTCTAAGAGTTTCGTAAAGCCTGCGCCGGGCGGGCACAGAGCGCACGACCTTTCTGCTTTCTTGGAGTGGTGCGCACGCGAACCTTCCGGAGACTCGTCCCGCTCGTTGCCGTCGCAGCCGCGGCGCTCTCCCTCGCCGCGCCGAGCCTTGCGGCGAGCACGAAGAAGGTAGCCATCAGCGACGGCATCGTCGACGTGACGACGAATCTCGGCTACCAGGGCAACGCTGCTGCCGCCGGCACGGGCATGGTGCTCACCGCGTCAGGCATCGTCCTCACGAACAACCACGTGATCCGTGGCGCGACGACCATCCACGTGATCGATCCGAACACCGGGCGGACGTATGCGGCGAACGTCGTCGGCTACAGCGTCACGGACGACGTCGCGGTCCTCCAGCTGACCGGCGCCGCGAAGCTGCGAACGGTTTCGACGACGACCGCGGCCGTGAGGATCGGACAACGCGTCACCGCGCTCGGCAACGCCGGCGGTGCGAACGGCAAGCCGATCGCCGCGTCGGGCAAGGTCGTTGCGCTCAACCAGTCGATCGTCGCATCCGACGGCAGCGGCATCTCGGAGCAGCTCGTCTCTCTCATCCGGGTCGATGCGGCGCTGCAGCCCGGCGACTCCGGCGGCCCGCTCATGAACGCAGCCGGCAAGGTGATCGGGATGGACACCGCCGGCACCGTGGGCTTCTCGTTCCAGTCGGGCGGCGACGGTTACGCGATCCCGATCCGCCGCGCGCTGACGGTCGTGAAGCAGATCGAGCACGGGCTTGTGTCTGCGACCGTCCACATCGGCTCGACGCCGTTCCTCGGCATCAGCCTCGCGTCGACGCCGACCGGCACGACCGGCCTCGTGATCGGCAGCGTGGTCACGGGCGGCCCTGCCGATCAGGCCGGCATCGTCGCGGGTGACACGCTCGTCACGCTCGACGGACAGCCGGTCAGCTCGTACACCGGCGTGAGCAGCATCCTGCTGCAGTACAACGCGGGAGTGACTCTCACGCTGCAATGGGTCGACCAGACCGGCACGACGCAGACGGCGAGCGTGACGACCGCCGACGGCCCGCCGCAGTAACTCCGATTTAGAGGCCCGCTCGCGCCAGTCGCCGAAAC
>WNFR01010972.1_pt1 | contig 11226 bp, 14 predicted proteins | sample 5400221 | NCBI WGS metagenome assembly WNFR01 (sample SAMN13153357, study PRJNA577476) | soil metagenome | isolation source: 40 cm soil under Madrone tree | place: USA:California | collected 2016-06-14 | reverse complement strand
AAAAGAGGGGAAGCGACGTACCTTCGCCGCGTCTGCGCGCCTCGTCAAATGTCGGGGCTTGGGTGTTCCCCATTTGCATGCGGGGGGGGCTCTTGGACACGGGTCTTCCCGCGTTCGCGTCGCATTTTCATGCATCTGGGAGTGGTGAGAGTAATAAGAAAAAAGGATGGGGAGGAGGGGTGTCGCGCTGCATTCGCCGGGGAGTGGGGAGAGCCGGCGGCCGTTGCCTAATCTGGTAACCACCGGCACGTCAGAACGACACAGAAAAGCTTATTTTACATCGACGGGTCACAAAAAAGTTGTAATTACTTGAACTCAGCCTCGATGTCAGCCAAATTCGGAAACCCGCGCCACAAACTTTATTCCGAACCTGCTCCCATCCATAGAACCATCTAGCTGAAGATCTAGCACAACCTCAAGGTAAGTCGACATATTATACTCATTGTCTATGCTTGTATTTTCCGGGAACATGGAGGATATTTTCATGCTGCAGAGGCATTGTTAGGTGGTGGATGGAGTGACTGGGGTGTGGATAGCACTGGGGTAACTGTGTTGCCGATCTCTCCTCCTTCATTGATCACTACGGTTCATTTCTACGAAGGCAGTAATTGGAATGTTGATGCACAAAGAACCTAATTTGGGATGACACTTTACTCATTGTAAGCCTCGAATCTAACAACCCCACTTGATCTTTCCTAGATCCGAAATGGCCACAACAAAGAGTACGAAGGGCAAGACTGCTGCTGCGAAGAGTATGCTATATACCACCCGTATTCCCTGGGTTATCGAAACTGATCGGTAATTGCATAGCCTCTAAACCGGAGACCAAGGCAAAAACAGCAAAGAAAGCTGCGCTTCAGGGTGTGCACTCGCACTCTTCCCGTAAGAAGCGCACAAGTGTATCGTTCCACCGACCAAAAACTCTGCGTCTACCGCGGGACCCCAAATATCAGCGCAAGAGCATACCACACGCGCCTCGGATGGATCAATTTCGCACTATCATTTCGTACGTATCTCAAGTGCAACACTTTAACACGATTTACTTCTGATTGGTAGCCCCCTGAATACCGAATCTGCGATGAAGAAGATCGAGGAACATAATACACTCGTGTTTCTTGTTGATATCAAGGCGAATAAACGTCAGATCAAGGACGCGGTAAAAAAACTGTGGGAGGTGCAAGCCGCCAAGGTGAACACGTTGATACGGTAAGCGGATGTCATCCCATTGAAATGTTCTGTGGTGCAAATGGATCTCCGTACAGACCCGATGGTAAGAAGAAAGCGTATGTACGGTTGACATCGGACCACGACGCGCTCGATGTTGCCAATAAGGTGCGTGTGAAAATAATTTATTGACTCTAGGCGATGATTCACAAGGGTGCAGATTGGGTTCATTTAGTCAGTGTGGTGCCTAGTTGTCGTTCCCATGTCACATGTTGCACTCGAAACTGAGGGAGTTGGTATGCACGCGACATGTCGGGTGTGAGCTATAATGCGTGATAGATCGAAGCGGTGATGAGAATCAAATCGTCTGAGGACTAGCCGAAATTGTAATATAAGCCCACGCTTCGTGGAAGTGAAAATTTGAATGGGTTTGTTTGTGCGCCTCTTGTCTCGGCCGGCCGTCTCATCCTTCTCCACCGTTGCCCTCTGAGGTCGTCTCGTTACCCGACCCCAAGTCCTTCTTTTCCCCTCATTTGCACCGCTCGTGCTCCCACATTCTTTTAGCTTACTTCACTATCCTCTTCTCTTTCCCCCCCTTGCCATTCGCGCGCTCGCCAATTGCTGGACATGACTCTCAAGTATCGGTGGTCCTTTGCATTTTTTTTCACTTTTTTGGTCTTGGTCTTTTCTGTTGACGCTGCTCATGGCTATCCTCCCGCTCACTTTCGCCGTTCCCACGCATTCAAGCTGAAGCCCCATCGCCAGCTTGACCTACCTAGCCCATTGGGCGACGTTGTTGGTATCTTAAATGGGCCCGCTGGTCCAAGTGTGTACAACATCATATCATTTCTTTTCATGTCTAATCTTTTCCCCAGATTCCAATACTACCCCGTCGGACACGCCGTCTCCATCCACTATACCTCCCACACCGCCAACAAATACTGACTCGCTGTCATCGACCGGCTCTGACACGGCGCACCGTCGTCAATTACGACGCCCACCTCTTTACCGTCGTCAGATACGATGGCTACCTCTCCACCGTCGTCAGATACGACGCCCACCTCTCCATCGTCGTCAGATACGACGCACACCTCTCCATCGTCGTCATATACGACGCCCACCTCTACACCGTCGTCAGATACGACGCCTACCTCTCCACCGTCAGATACGATGACCTCCTCGTCGGACTCTACAAGTTCCCCACCATCGAGTAGCTCTTCCTTTTCTCCGTCATTATCTACATCTTCCTTTGATGGTATCAGTATTGTGCTTTCACTACCAACGTCTCTGCCCGTCAGTCCTAGTACAGATCTCAATACGGTGACTTCATCAATGCCTCCGTCATCTTCAACCCCGACTCCGACAACCGTTTCTACGTCGTCACTACCCCCAATTCCAGTGCTTCTTCCTCAGATACCTACTTCCCCATCGGAGACACCAACCCCGACGCCGGGGAGTCTTTCATCCGCCGGTTCGTCAATACCTATGGCCAGTTCATCTAGTCTGCCGTCTACGTCGGAGCCGTCTACATTGACCTCTCCGCTTCTGACTCCCAACCCTGACCAGTCCTCGTCTTCATCAACGCCTCCGTCATCTTCAACCCCGACTCAGACAACCGTTTCTACGTCGTCACTACCGTCAATTCCAGTGCTTCTTCCTCAGATACCTACTTCCCCATCGGAGACACCAACCCCGACGCCGGGCAGTCTTTCATCTGCCGGTTCGTCAATACCTATGGCCAGTTCATCTAGTCTGCCGTCTACGTCCGAGCCGTCTACATTGACCTCTCCGCCTCTGACTCCCAACCCTGACCAGTCCTCGTCTTCATCGTCGCCTACTCCCAATCCGGGATCTTCCTCGTCTCTTTCATCTACTCCAACCACTTCTCCATCCGACTCGAGCCCCCCTGCAAACACCTCACCGTCTGTGCAGTCCTTAACAACCTCGTCGCCAAATACGTCGGAATCGCTGTCTCAGTCAGTGCCGTCCCTGACGTCGGTGGCACCTGACTCTGGGACGCAATCCATGAGTGTGACAGTTCCTTCGTCGGGTAGCTACGAGTCGCTTTCCGGAACTCAGAGCCAGCCCTCACCATCAGGTGGGGAGAGTAGTAGCCTCACTAACAGTTTGCCAAGTGTTGTTCCCACTGGAGGGAATGGAACTGTCAGTAATTCTACGTCTGGACCAGCACGTGAGACTAGGTGAGTTCCCATGAGCGCTCCCGTATCGGCTAAGATGCTAAGACTTGACTCCTGAATAGCTTGTCTTCGGCCCCCATCATAGTTTTCCCCTCGAACAACGCCTTTTCTTCGACGACCGCTCCTTCTACAAATACTAGTGGCTCACCTTCCTCCGCGTTCACGCTACCGCCACAGCAGCAGTCCTTCCCCTACCTCACAGAGAGTACATTAATAGGTGCATATCTTACAAGTTCATTGCCGGTTACACAGCAAGATCCCGATGCTGTACCCTATACGTTGTCCATCCCTACGTCATCGAAGCAGCCTACGATAGCATCAACAGCCCCGCTTCCATCGGACCTCCCTGCGCGCATATATCCTGTTAACCCACCTGACCATAATACTCTGTCCGGCTATTGCCTTATCAGCATTCTGTTTGACCAGTTCTTAACCTGGGAATTCGTAGCCCGGAACACTCAGTCTCAGGGACAAATTTTCTTGTGGACTTCGATATTAATTGAGGCTGCACTGGGTCTATCTTCCGATCAGGTCAAGACATTGGCATTGCAGGTCTTCATGCCTGCTGCGTATCAGAACCCTCAGGATGTCGACATGCTACTGACTACTTACCTTGCGTACATCACCTGTGACCAAGTTGATGTACTCGCAAATCAAATCAGGGTGGTAACGTCGCCGTTTTATACCCACCTGGCAGATCCTTACAAGACCCTCGCCACTCATGTCAATCCAGCGTTTCCGGTCAGTTCAATACAGGATCCAAACGCGGTACCTGGGATCCCTAACTCTACGAGCTCTGGCCTAAATAAATCTCGGACGAACGCAATAATTGGCGTCGTCAGCACCCTTGGTAGCCTGGCGCTTATTGTGCTCGGCTTGCTTATCTATCGCAGCGTCAAACGGAGTCGTGATTCAAGTCACCGCAGGCTGTCTGATCGCAATGCGCCGAATGACCCATACCAGGATCGCACTGGCCGCAACTTTGACCAAGATAGCATTGGTGGACAGCGCAGGCGGAGCTTCTATTTTGCAGAGGATAGTCTACGGGGTCAACAGACGGTACTACAGCAGACGACCGTGCCAGTAGCACAACCGCAAGGACAGAATGTCATCCAACTGGGATCACAAGTGGAGAACAATTATCGCACCGGCCCGGACGGTATGCGGGAGCGAAGAACGCCTGTGGTGCCGGGTGCTATTTCTGCGCCAATTTTAACACAAAGTAGTCTTAATTGGTGAGCTATCGGCGCTGATGGGACTTCGGGTTCGAGATGCGTTCGTCGGCACTTTTGGAAGGGAAGATGATCAGGGAGACCCACTCATCCTCTTAGAACAACAGATACCCAGTCTGAACATCATAATCCGCTTTCCTGTGTTCTCCCTTTTTTTGTCCACGGTTCGGACACTCTGTTATACACATTATAACGACTTCTCTTCTAGGCTACCTTTTTCGTATTATCGCATCGAGTCAGCATCATTTAGAGTACCGTCGTACCGCCGGACGCGTGCGCATCTGTTGTCGGCTGATTATTTTTTTTCGTATTATTGGCCTTTCACGACGCAGTTCTGTACCAGGACTGGAATGGCGTGAGAGATGCTCTATATTTAGTATTTTATTTAAAGTAACTGTAATTGGACTCGCTTGCCACAATCACAGCATTACGTTATGGATTGGAGAATGGCAATGCACTGATAACCGTAACTTACGTACTTAGGTACAAAACGTTTCATTATGGCATGCTGCATGCTGTTTCTGGCGGTGCGATTCGGAATTAGTTCCTTTGGCATATAACGGGGACACGCGATGTATTGTGCCTCGGCTCCTTCGAAAAGATGATCGATGGTCGTAAAGGTCCCACTACTGTGATCATCGTCGTTACAGCGCGCTTTTCATAGGGACACAAAAAAGTCTGCGTACAGGTATATTAGCTGAGAACCAAGATAACTGTTATCTGATCGAAAAAACGGACTTATCATTGAGACTTATCATTTGTTTGTCTATAGTGATCATATATTATTTAGTTTCGATAACAATACATTTTTAATTTTAAAATATTCAAAAAAAACCAAAATTTCGGCAATGTTTGCCGACGGCTGAAACCGAAACTCAGGTACCTGTACGCCCCTCGATATGAAGAGCGCTGTAATTCATCTTTGGTTCTACCGCTTCCTATGTGGCCAGGTCAGTACTGTAACAACACAGCGTCGTTGCTCGGCAGATTCCTACGTTTACGTCAGTCTGATCCGGATGATGAGTTGGTCTCTAAGTCAGTGTCCAAATCTAGATGACCAACGCAAAGTTATGATTGTCTTGACGGTTGGGTGGTTGTCCTGATGCTTGGGTATGCACACCCCAAACGAGATAATAATGCCGCGTCCCGGTGTGGAGTGGGCGTAGCGCCGTGACCATATTCATCAGATAGACGGCTTTGGAATCTTACATTACATTACAGTAAGTCACAACCACGGGATGCCTCTGCTCGTGTTCAGCTTGGTGGATGCAAACGTGAGTTGGATGGGCCGCGGGAGCTACGATTGCCACGATGACTTCCAATCCAATGGGATAACCGTGATCACCATGCACAGTGGTCAATGCTGTCCTCCGGGTTTCCGGTGATTTCGTACATCGTGACGCGTGACGTCGTGACTTGACACAAGACAGTAGTTGGCTTATTATATATCATCGCCCGTTCCGATCACCCTGCTATAAATATCGGTACGATGTAACACTCTGTTCTCCAATCGCATACATATTTTTCTCTTCGTTATGTCTCTCCGTGCTCGGGTGGATCGTGCCGTCGAAAATGCTGCCAAGTTATTCGGTGACTCCAGCCCTCCGCTGGATGCTTACGGCGCACATCCGGTCCCTTCCTTGTTAACCCAGGAAGTTATCATCATCAAGAATGCCATCGACCATGGCCCGCCGTTTTCGCTTTCTGATCTTGTGCGTGGTTTCTTGCTTTCTTCTATAACACCACGCGGGACTCACCCCTTACCAGCCTGCGTACCTCGACGCTGCGGCTAATCTCGGTGGTACCATAGACGATCGCAAGTTTCTCGTATGTGTTCTTTAATACTTGAAAGACATACCACGTGACATGGTTCTTATTAGCTCGAGAAACTCCTGACATTGATGGCCAGATTAAATGACGATTCTGCAGAATTCAGCTTGAGGCTGCAGCAATTTGTCATTAAAATGCGTGAGCACTGCCTCAGACACTTGAATACCCAATATTCACAGAGGTTTCTTTTAGTGTACGAGGACTTGCCCCACCCTCCTTGTGGTTATCTTGCTCTCCCTGCCCCGAATCAACGGGCACCGGTTGATGGGAGTCATCTAGTTTCCGCCAATACCTCCCTTGACCCCGCCGACACCTATCGGAGAATGTCTGTGAATTATGCTTACCGTTCCGCCGATGGCTCAGACTATAATCCACTCCTACCCTCAATGGGAAAGGCGGGCTCGCCTTACGCCCGCTCTGTTCCTTCCTTGCGTTGCCTTTCTCCTACTTCCTTACCCTCTGCGGATCTGGTGTTCGATAACTTGCTTAAGCGGACACATTTCGAGCCACACCCTGGTGGGATTTCGTCTCTGTTCTTTGCGTTTGCGGAAATTATCATACACAACGCCTTCAACACGGACACGAGGGACTGGACGCGGAACAAAGCAAGCAGTTATTTGGATCTAAGTCCCCTTTATGGTAGCTCGCAACTGGAAGTCAACAATGTGCGCCGAAAGGATGGTACAGGCAAGCTATGGGATGACGTATTTTCGGACCCCCGTTTGAGCTATATGCCCCCTCCGGTTTGTGCACTTATAGTTCTTTTTAGCCGCAATCACAATGTAAGTCTATTCCATAAGCACCTTTTGTCGCCCACTCGCCTCATCGTTCTCGAAGTACATTGCAGAAAAGATTCTTTCCATTAACGAACGCAACACCTTCAAAGACCCACGACATTACGATCCTGTTACCCTCATCGACCAAGATGAGGAGATTTTTCAACGGGCTCGCCTGGTGAACACTGGTTACTTCGTGCAAGTGATCTTGCGCGATTATGTTGGCTCCATCCTCGGTTTGGTGCGGGATGGATCGCCTTGGCGCCTAGATCCCTTAATGGTGAGCTAGAAGAAAAAAATATCCCCTCGCACTGTTTCCTAAAATCTACGTCGTAGAGCATGCGTGATATCGATCGTGAGGTTTCTCCGCGTGGAGAGGGCAACGTTGTATCCATTGAATTCAACTTGCTGTATCGTTGGCACGCGACCGTATCTGAGCCTGATGTGGAGTGGACGGAGAAGCGTTTTGAACAGTTAATGAACGGCGTCGATATGAGGACGGTAGGGTTCTCTCTAACTTCTCGGCATTCGGGAAGTCATCCCTTCGCTAGGTCTCGATAAGCGATTTTGTTACGAAAGCACAGCAAGCGATGAACCGTGGTTCAGAACGTTCAGATGTCAAGCAATGGACATTCGCGGGGTCTGTGATGTCATTCTCAATTTTACGAAGGACGCCACTTATCCTTGCCCTCACAGCCTGCAACGCACCAACGGACGCTTTGCAGACGCAGATCTAGCACGCATTCTTCAAAATGCCACATCTGCACCCGCCTGTGCTTTCGGCGCACGACGGACGCCAGAGGTGCTACGTGTGGCGGAACTGTTGAGTATCGAGCAAGGCAGGAAGTGGGGTGCATGCACCGTAAAGATATTTCATTTCACATTTTTGTTGGTGCCTTATTCTTCCTATTCCAGTTGAACGAATTCCGCAAGTTCATAGGATTGAATCGTAAGTAATTTGAGTCTTAGCCTCTCGGGGCGCTCTCTCAAGTTGCTGACAACGGCTGGTAGCGTACAAGTCGTTCCAGGAATGGAACTCCGATGAGGAAATCGCCGTCAGTTGACACCCGTTCTCATATCATCCTCCTTGCTGATTATCTACAAGGCTGTTGCCGAGGCTCTGTATCACGACATTGACAACTTGGAGCTCTACGTCGGCCTGCAAGCAGAGCAGACCAAGAGGCCCATGCCTGGTGCTGGACTCTGCCCAGGCTTCACGATATCTCGTGCGATCCTCGGTGATGCTGTCGCACTTACGCGGGGCGATCGCTTCCTGACAGTTGATTTTACCCGTATGCCCTTCCCCTCCTCCCGACTAATACTAACGTTTCTGACACCATTTCACAAGCATTCAATCTCACCACTTGGGGCTACAACGATTGCCAGGCTGATACAGCGGACGGATCTTACGGGGGCATGCTATCAAAGTTACTATTCCGTCATCTCCCAGATTACTACCCCGCAGGGTCTGCATATGCTCACTTCCCGATGTTGGTGCCAGAACGAATGAAGGATTTTGCGAGGGATCTTCCTGACGATGTCGGGCGCAAGTACGATTGGGGTCGTCCTCCTGTGCCACCTGGTCCCACGGCCGTTGTCAAGTCGTATTTAGAGGTTCAGAGATTGATCGCCCAGCCAACAATTTACAAGCCAAGTGCTGAGCAAAGGCTCGAGATCTTGACTGGTGGCGTTCATCTTGAGTTTGCTTCTGTGCGTCATCCGCCGTATACCGGCCATCGTTTCACTTAATTCATATGTATTCTTGAAGGTCGAGCAGGTACTTACAAGCGAATTGCAACTGGAAAATGCAGTCTATGCACTCTCCACTCTCACGGACAGACTGATCAAGGGAAAGCGGCTCCAGGGTTTTAACGCCAACACCAATTATGTTGATATTGTCCGGGACGTTATCAACCTTGTTCCAGTCCACTGGCTTTCCAATGAAATTGTGTGTCCAAGTGTCGTCACCATATTATACTGCTCACAGAGCCATTCCATAGATTGGGCTACCTCTGATGACGAGGGAAAATCCTCGTGGTACTTACCGGGAACAGGACCTCTACAGTTGGTTTGCAAACATCGCAAAGTGAGACACGAATCCGATGTTATTTCAATTTTTTTTCTCAATCACACTCTCCAGTTACGTTTATTGTAACAAGGATCCGTCAAATGATTGGGCCTTGCGGGAACACTCTCAAGTAGCTACTCGCGAGATGATGCGATACCTCAAAGGCCATCTGGTGAAGCTGACACGAGGTTTAGTATGTTGCTACTACTGAAGACTTCTGTATCTGGGCTAAGAACCTTGAATCCAGGCCAATGTCGAAGGCTTCACCGACTCGGTCTTCCACTGGGTGTCTGGACAGAACGACCCCAGTGAAGGTTTCTTGAACGACTTCGTGATGGCTACTGGTTCACAGTCAAGCAACAGTGCCTTGGATAGCCTAGCTAACAGTCTTTTTGCGTCGGTTGTACCTACTGCGGCACTTTTCTCGAAAGTTATCACCCACGTTGTCAACTTCTACCTTGACAAGGTGGCTCAACGAGAGCAAATTGTACGTTTGGTCGAGAGGCGTGCGAATGCCCAAGTTATGCCCTACGTTTTTGAAGCACTCCGTGAGCTTCTTTATATCATTACGCAAAGATTAGTGCTCACAGGGAACCCAGGCGTGGACCCTCCTGTGAGTTCTAGGGTGCAGGACGCGCAAACAAAAGCGATGTATTGACCAGAAATGTGGTGCAGCTGTCCAGTGTGCTATTTACCGCAAGATCATCCGGGAGTATCGCAAGCACTGCAGTCGAGGAGGGCCAACAGATTTTGGCTAGCGTTATTGGGGCAACTCGTGATGTAAGTCTCCTTTTTACGAGCATTGTGGCGGATTTGACCAATGTCGCAGCAATCGACGTTCGCGAATCCTAAAGAGCCAAATTATGAACGGCGCCCAAGCACGATTGCCGATATCCTCGGATTAGATCGTAGAGGGTGAGTCAATGTGGAGGTGGCGCTTTGACTGTCATTAATTAAGGAGCTTGTAGCCTCTTGTCACCGGTTTTATTTGATCGGGTATGGACAACCTTATTCCCGACTATTCCATATTTGACTGTTTCGACTAGGTTGTGCCGTGCATACTTGGACAAATATTTAAATTGAAGAACTTGCGGCGTCAGCCGACACAGTCCGGTCAGTTGGCGAGGTTTACGGAGGAAATCTACTCTGTGCCCGAACAATCTTACTTCGACATGAATGGACGTGTCGTACCATTCCCAGTATCGCTCATTGTCCAGGTAGGTATTATTTCGACCTTATCTTTGCGCATAAATAACTTACTAGTGCACGCTCTTTAGTTTGATGTGGATGGGATCTAGTGAGAGGTCGTATGTTATGTTATACTGTATTGTAATGCAACTCGGTTACCCCCGAGCCGAGCAATGCATACATAAGACACGTGATTAATGCGAGTGACGTCAGCGGAGCGAAAGGTCCATACTTAATAAAGGGTGTGCGTACCCCTGAGGCTTATCTTTCCTCGTCATGTCTTACACAGTCAACGTGCGCATCGCAGCACTTCATCTCTTTGCTTTCATTGATATCCTCAGGTTTCGAGTATTGCTGCCTCCACAACGCAACAACAGCTCCACGATTTCTTCTCGTATGTCTGAGTCGCTTATCTGATCGCACAATGGTACATTGCTCTAATTTCTTGATATTAGATTTTGCGGAAAGTACGGCGTTCCCTCAGATGTGGATTCCCTAATATTATATGACCACTGATTCTCAAGAATTTCGCAAATCGACCTCGAAGAGACTGAGCCTTCGAAATTAGCTGTGATACACTTCGAGAAGTCCTCTGCGGCGAAGACAGCTTTAATGGCGCGTTACCTTCCCGTTCTACGAACCATGTTATTCATTGGCCATTGCAGTTGAATGGTGGTTTACTTGATGGCGCTCATCTGAACGTGTATTCCGATACTGTACACCCGGACGAGGAGGAAGCTCCGCATGTACCAGACTCCCCTCTTGATCAG
>WNFR01007310.1_pt1 | contig 11226 bp, 9 predicted proteins | sample 5400221 | NCBI WGS metagenome assembly WNFR01 (sample SAMN13153357, study PRJNA577476) | soil metagenome | isolation source: 40 cm soil under Madrone tree | place: USA:California | collected 2016-06-14 | reverse complement strand
ACTCGATTTACGGCTTCTCGATCAAGCAAACCGTCGCCACAGACACTGCCCACAACGGTGCCCTCACTGCCATCCCGACCATGACCGCCTACACTGACGCGACACTGAGTACGCCAACGTGGATCATGACCGACCGCACTGGCAAGTGCGTTTACGTGGTCAATAACGGCAACAACACCATCAGCGAGTACTCCATCACTCAGACAGGCGCCAATGCAGGCGCATTGACTCTGCTCAGGTCGACGGGTAACCCTACCACCGGGAGTGCACCATTCTTTGCGACAACCGACGTGAACGGCCACGTATTTGTGGCTAACAGTGGTGATGGGACGGTCTCCGTCTACAGCATCGATACCAGCAGCGGCTCCACCGCAGGCCAATTAACCCAGGTTGGTAGCAACTTCCCCGTAACAGCTGCAAGTGTCGTCTTCAACGTCCTCACCGACCCGACCGGAAAATACTTGTACATTCTCGACTCTCCGGCCACCGCTGGTCAGGTCTTTGCGTTCAACCTGGATCAAACGCCGGGTGCGACGAACGGTGCGATCACCACTCAGATCGGCACGGCACAGACGACGGGCCAGAGCCCCATCGGTATGGCTATCGATCCGACCGGCGCTCTCCTTGCCATCGACAACAACTTCGACAACACCATTTCTCTTTTTAAGGTCACTCTAACGGGCACCACTGGTGTGGGAGGCTTGTCCACGCAGACAACCGTGAACACGGATACCGCCCCACAATTCGTGGTGTTCTACACCGCCGCATCGGGCCAGTAACCTGGAGCGGTTTTTTCTTAAAGGGGATGGTTTCGGTCATCCCCTTCTTTTTTTGCGTGTGGGATGCTCCGGGCTGGCAATTCAAATATCCCTTTGGAAAACTGCTTGCGAATTGCTGGGGAACTAACTTTGCGGCGGCTCAATCGGCCAAAGTGGCTTATTCGCCGTACGGATCCCAGATATTCTTTGATGTAACCGTCCAGGGCGACAAACGGGAAAAACACGGTTGCAAGCATCACTCACTGAACCACCAGCCAGGCTTGCCAAGTAGTTTGGGTTACCCGACGGCACTCAGCTTCTGGGGAATAACCAGACACCAAAAATTATCACGCCAAGCCCGATTGCAACTACGACGACCCTGTCCCAAAAGCGAGCCTCGTATTTGGGCAAATCCTCCACCACGGTAGGCCACTCCGACTCGTTGAATAAATACTTGGCGGTAAAGCCTCGAATCACGAAATTCAAGCCCACGAAGACAATCAGAATTGAAAATAATATGCGCGAAAGCTGCTCCCCTGTGGGGGCCTTCATAGAAACTGTGTAGATGGGTATCACGACTTCCTCCTGCGGAGGCAAATTTCCCAAGCCTTGCATTTACCCCTATAGATGCAATTCCAGATCCATTAAGACCTGCCGTCATGCCAATGGGTCTCCCCACGCTGACATTTGCGCCCACGGTGGGTTCGCCGTTTTGGCCGTGGCACGAGCAACAGCCGGACACGCGGATGCAGCGTTCAACCGACATTTCGTCGAACCCCGTTGGAAAGTCGCAGCACCGGGAACCGAAAACTTCGTCAGGAACCGCACCGAATGAATGCAGCGCGCGTCCAGAAAAAAGCAACGCTGGAACTAGTTCAGTGAATAATCACCAGAGGGTGCCCCGGCATGTTGCAAATAGAACCAACAGGGCACGCTGAATCCACTGAGGCCATTGTGCTCGCAAACTCCAGAGCATCGTCATCCGAGATGGTCCCGCCAGGAACGATATAAAGCACCGGTCCGTAGGCCGTAACAGCAGAAGTCGAGAATTGGCAATAGAGTGAGAAATATGTTGCCGGACCGCCAGAAACTTTGTAGGCCAACCACTGCCATGACCATTGACCGTCACCCTGTATCATACCCTGCTGGTACACCTTGTTGCTGAACGTGGGTTGCGGAAACCCGCAGAATGAAAGCCCCAGCCCGTTAATCGAGGTTCGACTATCCCCCTTAATCCATGCGCCACCAATAATCCAATCGCCAGCATGCGGAGTGTACTGAGTCGCTTGGCATGCTTTAGAAAAATACATTTGCTCATTCATTGCTGACGATGAGGAAGCCTTCGCTGCACTCGTCCCACCGAAGGGGTCAGATTGACTAATACTGAGTGTAGTTGCTCCGGAATACTGCGTAGCCACCCAAGACGAAGATTCACTCACGGCAAGGTTCTTGAACCTTACAGGCACTAGCCCGGCAATGCGCCGAGCCGAGTCTGTTTCTCCTACCATGTAGCCGTTAAAGAATCCTGTCTGCCTTGAAAGAATCGGGCTGATACGTTGCGCAGTGAAATTCTGCCCGTTCTGGTTTAATACAGTAGCTGGACCTTGGACTCCATTTCCGCCCGTTGTATTGGCTACGGTTGGACCTGGACCAAGGCCATCATTCTGAATCGCTGGGGTCGGGGTTGGTCCTGGGTCCGCCATTTGGATATTCGAAAGATAAGAGTCCACAGCGCCGCCGAACCCCGTAAACCAGACAACGGGCGGAATGTCGTGAACTCGGTCTCCCAGACCTTCTTCGGTGATATTGGATGCGTAAAGACTTCCGCCATTAACACCTGGTATGAACTTTATGCCGCCTCCAGCAAAGTTCGAGTCGTTGATGTGGATAAGTCCGTTTCCTGGATTTCCAGTTCCGTCAATAAGAACAGCAGCGGCATTGTTGGCGAAGCGCCCACCAGCAGCGTTGTATGCGTTCCCTAAGCAACCGTAATCCCTGAGCCATATCCAAAACGAGCCCCCAGTGATATCAGTGCAAGGGCCGCTCCTCGGCTTATTCATAATGAGCGAAGTCACATTGTCAAGAACTACGCCAGACACACCGCATCCGGAACGGGCATGATTCGAGCACTCTCCAATGACTACCGAGCGTCCTGGATAAGCGAATGCAAGATTTGAAAAATTGTGTGCTAGCTGTGTATCGGAGAGCCAGATAGCGGGTTGATCGTTATTCTGATTTCCTCCGGCAGAGACACTGACTGTCGGCTTATGCCCGTTCGGCCCCGAGCTCGTATTCGGCATTCCGACTATGTTGGTTGTGCAGCCATCACACCTCAGCCATCCAGCAGGCGGATGTGCATAATTTGGGTCCTTCGGACCCATCAACCATACAAAACCATACATTTGCAATAACCCTGCAGCTACATGCACTGTCCCGCTTCCACATAGCAGGCGCTTCGCACTGCCTCCGGGCAACGAGGTTAGCGCTGCAAACATTGTCCGCTTCGCTGAAGTCAAGTCGAGACCGGTGTTGGCATCGTTTCCGGTGGGGGAAACGTACACGTCTGTTTGCGCCTGCACCTGCACAGGAAGGGCGGGCGCGAGAACCGCGAAGAAGATTAGGCTCAGTGTTTTCATAATACTCGCTCAGAATCGCCTCGGTAGTGAGTGGGATAATAGCGCTAATATCTTACAGCTGTATCAGAAGCAAGAACAAACGCGAGGGATATCGGAGCTGCGCGAGATTCGATTCCATGTCTCTGTTCGATAGCGGTACCAGCTTCCGAACCTTCAGTTTTGCCGCTGCCCATTTCGGCGGGACGGCATCGCAGTGAAGGCCTCGCCCATTGCTACTTGGCTTCTAAAGTTGCAATCTCACCTCAAGGGATTTGATAAGACCGTTCGAATTGTTCAAGCATGTGAAGGCGACGCAGTTGTGCGGGAGCCGGGCAAAAAAATCACGAGGTACGGTGCGGAGTTACTGCTGTCTCGTCCTTGCTGGTCGCCCTATCGTTTTCTTGGTGGCCAGAAAAACCGTTCTGATCGGCAGCGGTTGCGAACTGTCCAGCATACCTTCCGTTTCGCGTGCTTCCAGAGTGGCTGCCCATGGAAGTTCTCGTGCCTGGTTATTTGGAGAGCAAGCCCCGGAAAACGGCCTCTGATTTCGCATGGCAGAGGGAGCTCGGAGGGCGGAATGTCCTGAGGCAGAGCCAAAAGGAACCGCTTAAAAGCCAACGCTCTGGCGAGAGCAGGAGTTTGTCTAACGGGGCCCGAGGATTCCAAGCTATCAAAATCTTCTTCCTGGTTGGTTTTGAGATGGGGCGGATGCCCCATAATGGTGGGCGAGTGTTCGAACCAGTTGCTTGGGGGGATTTGCCGCGTCTCCGGAATAACCTTAGTCATCATGTCTGTCGCGCCGATGAGCGCGGTTGAGGTCCAGCGATTTACTTGGCTAGGTAAAACAACATATGATCAGTGTCGAGCCTGATCAAAATGCGGGCTGTGGACGCGGGATGGGCGTTCAGATTTGGCTGAATGTTCCTGCCGACTGATCATTTCCACGATCGATGGTCTAACAATTCAGGCGGTGGAAATTAGGGGGCCTTGGTGTTGAGAGAGAGCAAAGGCAGTTGGTCCAGGGAGGAGATAGCCTCCGGACTACGGCTTGCCGGATCGGGAGTCCCGGTTGCAGAGGTCACCCGAATGATGGGGGTCAGTCCAGAAGTTTTCTCTGCTTGGAGAGCAGAGTACGCCGAAGTTCTCGACAAACTCATCATTAGATCGGCGGGGCAGATCCAACCCAACGCTGTAACCAAGACTATTGACGGCGGGCGGATCGCCTATCTGACCGGCTGCGTGGGTGGCGAAGAAATCGAGAGTGAGTTGCGCGCATGTAAGCTCCGCTACGCAGTCATTGAAAACCCGGCGGCCGTCGCCGGTGACCTGCTGAGATCGGGGAGCATATTGGGCAACTTTCAAGAGTCGATCTCCTGGAAATGCTTTCCAATAGCCTCTCGGCCCCTTCTTGAAGGTCCCTCTAAGGACGCTTTGCCGCCGCCTAACTCCGAATTGTCAGTTTCAAGTTGTGGACAACCATTTGAAAAACAGAAGCGGGAGGCAGATGGTTCCCAAATTGGTCAGGCACGCGTGAGTCTCCTTGTACTGGTGAGTGCCCAAATTGTGGAGTTAAAGGGGAGATCGTCCCGGCATGAGGCATCCCCCGGCGAGACAGCCCTTTCGGGAGCCTTCAGCGCGGAAGTCGACGAGTTGCGTTGGCGGACGCACATGGCGGGTCGTGACCAGATCGACGAACCAATCATTCGGGGCGTTGGACTCAAATTTAGCTTGGATGGGATTCTTGATACTCCCATGGATGCGATTCGGGCCTTTTACACATCTCCCGTAGAAGCCCTTCTGTTAGGGAACTTTCTAATTAGGAAATCCGACAGTCCAACTCGGAGGGCATGACCGAGCAGCAGAACCCGATCGAAAACAGGAATACCCACAGGGATCGTTATCGAGAGTGCCGGTTCGGCCGCAGCGGCTAAGCCGGAAGCGACGAAGGCATCTCTTCCTCCTGGAGGGATTGGCAAGAATTCGCTCACCTCATTTGAATTGGCAGTGGGAAGAGACGGTCGCACTGTCAGCGAGTGAACAGATGACGGTGGGACCACTCGTGATTACCTCAGAGATCGACGCTCTAAGTAACCAGGCTGGGAACGCCAGAATTATTTGCCTATCCATTTGTTCAAGGACGCGAACTCGTCGCCTCGGATGCGCAAGGATGTTGGAAGAGCATGTAGAGGTTTTCGATCGAGCCGCACCATTGTGGCCGGTCTTAGATTTCCCTCGAAGCTATCGCGGTTTCCAGAAACTCGCGGGTCGCTGAGGCATTGTGATCCCAGCTGACCGAAGCTTGCACGTACTGGGCAGCAGCCTTGCCGAGCTTCTCTGCAGCCAGTCTGTCGCCGGCAACGCGACGAATGAGCTCAGCGAGTTCGACGTGGTCCATTGGATCTCGCAAGAGATATCCTGTCGATCCATCAACAACGTTTTCGCTCGCCCCTGCCTGGACACTCGCGATCACGGGCAATCCGCACGCCATGGCCTCCAATATCGGGAGACCGAAGGCGTCTTCAAGAGACGGGGCAACATAGGCATCGGCGGCGGCATAGAACGAAAGAACATCGGCAGAAGGCGCCAGGAAACGCACGCGGTCATCTAGTCCCAGTTCCCGGAGGAGGGGCCGGTACAGTCCTGGATCATCCTTCCCGACTACCAAGAGCTGGGTCGGAATCTCGATGATGGCCAATGCCCGGAGCAATTGGTTGAGCCCCTTTTTCTTCCAGTCATTCCCAATCAATAAGACAACAAAGTCGCTGTCGTCCAGCTTAAGACTTTGCCGCGAAACTGATCTCCGGGCAAGCCGAGCGCCGGAGTTGAAAGTCGCGGTTTCGACCGCGTTCGGAATAACGACCGCATCGGTCCGTCCAAAGTGTTTTTCAAGCTGGGCGGCTACAAGCTTCGACACGGCCGCTAAACGGACTTTGCGGTCAGCGTAAATGCGGCGTTCCAAAGACATAATCAGTTTGTAGTACAGTTTACGGTGAAGCGTAACAGGCCATCTGCTGACCGGCACTCTGAGTAGCGCAAGTTCATGGCGGACACGCATATAGAATTCGTGGAAAACAATATGGACGGTAATGGCATCGGCATCCAGACAGTTGATTCCTGGCGAGTAAATGAGCAAGGGGCGATCCTCAAAACGCTTTAACGCTTGCTTCCTTGCTGCGCGATTCGCAAAAAACCACCACAAGAATTTGAGAACATGGGGACCTGGAATGTCAAAAACTCTGTGCCATCGGATGAACCCGCTCGCGGTACTTTTCGGATCATCTGTGACGAGACCATCTACGTTTTCAACGCGCTGGGAAAACAAATGGATTCCCCAGCCATATCGCGACGAGAGTCTCTCAATCTGCTCGATGATGCAGAGCTCAGTTCCATGGCGACGATCCAGGAAAGGCGACACTACAACAATTTGCAAACAGACCTCCGTTTGCTGATGGTCGTCACGCGGTTGTTTGAGCGACAGGAAGATTTTTTGGAAATTCCGAAAGTCGGAACAGAATGCCAAGCATCAGCCAAAAATAGCTATTCAGGACGAAGTCTTGGTAAGTAACGAAACCATAATAGCTCATTGGAAAAACCAGCAGAAACGTGAACCAGAAAATCGCAAAACCGATCGGAAACCACACTGTTCCTTTCAACTTCTTGGCGGCTTGCCACGCCGAACGTGTGACTGCGTAAGCTAATGCAAGCCACAAGAGCAGGCCGACAATCCCGAGCTCGATCACAAGCTGGCCATAACCGTTTTCCACACCAACATTCATCGGCCGGGCGTGCATAATGCGGGTCACATACTGCCCTCCCAATGAAGCCGTTCCAGTTCCGTACCCGTACGGCCACCGAGGATAATCGAATGCTGCGGCAAAATTCTGCAAGGGATAGTTCCAGGATCGAAAACCGAACTCACTTTTAGAACTCCCAGGGGAAAGAGTTTCCGTGTAGATCGCCAGCCTGCTGGCGACCTCTTCGGGGAAAATGCTCACAAGAATGGTGAGGGCTATGGCGACGAAAACCGCCGCCCGCACTATCGCCCGCAGTATCCGGAGTCGCTGCTGCCCGGACCATAATGCACCCCAGATGACGGCAGGAGCAAAAACGATGGTGCTTGCAAGGGCCCAGAGAAAGACGCTCCGCGAGGCGGTCAGAAGAGAGGCCGCAGCAAGAACGCCGACCGTTGTGAATGCGATCAGGCGACCAGACTGCTTGCGCATCAAGAGAACCCCCCCAAAACCGAGCGCCAGAATCCACGAGACTGTCAGGAAATTCTGGAACCGGCCAGCGCTAACGAAGAACGACGTGGGCCGGTAAGCGATCAAGCCGGAGATGGGGGAGGCGCGGTACAATGTGCTTAAGCCGCGGATATCTTCCTGGACGTCTTCGGGGTTAAGGAAAGTGTGTCCCAAGATGGACTGCACGATTCCAAATCCCGCCACGACTAGAATGAGAATCGAGTTAAAGATGAAAAAGCGGCGCAGTTCCTTTTCCGAATCTACAAGGGCATGGCCAACGAGCAGAAGCGGCGCATACAAGAAACATAGCTTCAGCCCCATCAGCCCATAAAAGATGCTGGTTGACGCCGGATTAAGAGTCTGTAAGACACAAAACCAAAAGAAGACTAAGAGGATAGCCAAGAAAGGAGGTCTGTAAAGTTTGCTGTTATTGTGCCTTTGTGCAAAGAAGAAAGAAAGATAGAGCGCGAGAACGATGAAATCCTTGCCGAAATATATGAACATATTATTGCCCAGATACTTTCGGATTAAATCTTCGACCGCAACCCACGCGACGAAACCGTACAAGCCTAGCCGCCAATTCTTAAGGATAGCTAAGAGTCCGCCAATGCCAAGTACAGCTAATCCGAAATAATACAAACTAAGGAGATCGTCTTCGATGATAATCTCTGCACACGCATATGCTGCTAGCGCGATGACGGCCACCGCGAGAAGATTTCGCTTGCTATCGTGAAAAAAATCGAACGAATCTCTCAATGCGCTGAAATTCATGTATAGACCCTGAGAAGGTGAGGCAATTCCTTTAGGCAAGAGACTATTGAGATATCGGTTGAATTCTCCTTGACCATGCCGGATTTGATCTTAGCATCTGAGAAGAAAGAGTGGAGCCTGAAAAAGAGCAAGCCCGTAGTGAAGCCTATGTAGCAGCTCTCTTTGCTGGGTTTCGGGAAAGAGCTCGCTCCACGGCTTCCAGATCTCCGCTGATATGCTCCCGATCGGACCAACCATCACCAGGAACGAAACCGTCAGTGTCCAGTTGAAGCCGTTCTACGTCCGGATGCCGGGGTGCCACGTAACCAGCGACGAAAAGCGCCGCATCAAGCTGGCAAGAATGAACAAAGACGAATTGGTCATCGAAGACTATCCGGACGAGAAGTTCCATTTCAAGCGCACGGGGATCATCAATCGAAATCAGGAGACTGTGGCGAGCAACTCACGATGAGCCAGATCTCGAATCCGGTAGCCAAAGGCAGCGAGGAACGCACGGCACTCGTGGTCCAGCTCGTCGCTGTGTGTAGCCAGGAAGATCGCCGGGGATTTCGCGGAAATCATTCGCGCGCCGCCCTTCAACACGTCCAGCTCCGCGCCTTCCACATCGATCTTCAGAACGTCGGGCGCCGGATGCTCATGACAAAACGTGCCCAGCTTCACGCAGCGAAATCGGAAGGGACCGTCGGAGGAGACCTTCCCTTCGCAGTTGGTCCGGCCAGGCGTGAACGAAACGAATCCATCCACATTGCCGACGGCACACTCTTTCGCGTGGCAGTTCGTCAGCTTATTTCTGCGAATGTGCTCTCTCAGGAAAAAAGCGTTCTCGGGAAAAGGTTCGAAGGCATAGACCTGTGCGGACAGTCTCGCTGCCACGAGCGAATAGTATCCCGCATTGGCTCCCACGTCGTAGACCACGGAGGAAGGGTTGAGCCACTTAGAAAACTCCTGAACTTTTTCCCGCTCGTAAGTGCCCAGCCAAAAATTCGGCTGTCCCGCGCCGGCAATCCATCGCAGATTTCTTGCTGGACCTTGCAGGATGCGCATAGTTGCAGTGCGAGGCACGCGGTTGGCCAATGGAGAAACGAGCCATCCAAGAGGGATGTTGACGTTTACGTAGGGCAGCCGCATGGGAAGGAATTATAGCAACTAGGAGGCAACACATGAAAAGCAGGCTCTGCGTTTTGATTCTGGCGGTGCTGGCGACCGCTGCATCATTGCCGGCAGCTCCGCAGGATCCACACTTTTACGATGGAGCGGCTCTCCGTGCCGCTGGCCAGTGAAACACCGCTTACCGCGGCCGCGGCGCAGTCTGGGTCTGGGGGCGATCCCGTAAGTCTGACTTTTACGGCCTCGAGCAGCGCATCGAGCTCCAGCTCCGCGGCCACGCCCCCTGCAGCTTTGGGTATAACGTTTTCCCCGGCACATCCAGCGGCGGCGAATCCGCAACACCGCTGAATGCCACGCCCATCACCACGACGTCATACGTGGACTCCACGGTCAGGCTCAGCAGCTCGCCGATCACGTACTTTTATATTGTGGCGGCCGTCGAAACCATCGGCGGGCGAGGCTTCCGCTACGTTTCGTCCACACCTCGAAACCCAACTCTGATCACTGCGGTGCAAACCTGGATATGGAGGTATTCTATGCGAGTATGCAAATAATGCCGGACGAGATTCCGGTCTCCCCGAGTGTGACCCATGGCTTCATGATTATTGTGCTCTTCTTCCTTGGACTATTGGTGTTCGAACCACTCACGGGCGAGGCAGTGGGAGTTCCGGCTAAGAGAACGGAACAACCCATGAAGTACTGGATTGTTTTAGCAAGTCAAGCGGGAGCGGGTATTCTATTTGCAGCTCTCCTTTATTTTCTTACGCACTGAACATTCCCGATGAATTCACTCCGCCTGTCCCGGTGTGAAGAGTTCTGGCGCGCCACTTTATAATTTCTCCCGCAGCACTTTGACGCTCGCGAATCTTTCCCGAAGACAATTCATAACCACCTCTTCGTTGTTCTTGGCAGTTCACCGATCGCTTGCGCGCGTACTTCTTCAAGCGCAGGAAGCTCATGCAGCAAATTGAAGAGGGTGATACCAAGAAGCTGAGCAAAAGCCGTCCCGCGCCCTGAAAATCTTTGCGCGCATCTCTGATACTCTATAGAAGCGAGCCGCCAATATGCGGATCGCTCTAGGAGGTGCGGACTTCATTTATTACGCAGAACGGACGCACGGTAACGCAGATTACGCATAAGCACCTTATACGAGGGGACGCGCTCCATGAATTGGATGTCAGTAGTCCAACAACTCAGCACATCATCGCCATTGCGTAAAATCTACACTCTTGCGAATCGCGTTCCCATCCTTGGCTCCGCTCTCAAGAATTTCTCGCGTACCGCCATTCCCTCGGACGCTCTTGTGTGGAAATCGATTCGTTCTGGCCCAGGCAAGGGTCTCTGGATTCATCTCAATCCCCGCTATGAAATGGAATATCTTGAGGGCGATTATGAGGGCCCCGTCGATCGGATTCTGCTGTTGAACTTCCGGCCAGGGACTGTCTTCTACGATGTCGGTGCACACATTGGTGTTTTTAGTCTGATTGCGGCGCGGAATCTGGGTATTCACGGTTCTGTATTTGCTTTTGAACCCGATCCCTCGAACGTTCGACGCATCAAAGAACACGCTTCTCGCAATCAGCTTGACGCGATACGGATTATTCCTAAGGCGGTATCGTCCACCGATGGCCGTCTGCGTTTTCAACGAGCGAGTTTCCAGTCCAGCATGAATCGTGGCGTGCTTGTGGAAGGCGCGTCCGAGGAAGGGTCCACAATCGTAGTCGAATCCACCAC
>WNFR01007309.1_pt1 | contig 11226 bp, 14 predicted proteins | sample 5400221 | NCBI WGS metagenome assembly WNFR01 (sample SAMN13153357, study PRJNA577476) | soil metagenome | isolation source: 40 cm soil under Madrone tree | place: USA:California | collected 2016-06-14 | reverse complement strand
ATGGTAACTTGACGGTAACTTGGGCTGAAAAATGCCAAACATCACGACTTTGTACAGACTTGCCGGCATTACCTGGAAGTGTCAATGTGTCTAGGCCACGACCAGCGGGCTCGACCAGGGGCTGGTCAGAAGGAATTCCATTCGACTTTGACATCATCTCGATGGTGTGGCTCCAGTTGAAAGGAATCGGTCCCTCGTATGGGTCAGCCTGGCTCACAGAGTCTCTCAACAACTGGTTAGGTCGTCGCGGAACCCTCTTCGTTTGCGCCTACCTTTTCTTTCCTCACTTGCTGTAAGGCCGATGCCTCACACACGCCAACGTCATTGACCCCTACATAGTCTTTCCCCACTGGGATAAAAGGGTGGAAACCAACTCTTAGATAGATTTCACTCTTTCCTGTACACTTTCCTACACCCACACACTCTCTCCTTAATACACGCGCTGTTCCTATCTCAGTACACGCATGACGACCTCTAGTGTTGCCTGTTACCCGACAGGCTTCCACTTGCATCTAGCGAGGTGTTGGCGACCATCGATTTACTCTAAAACCTGATGGTTATTCCGTTTTCGGGACGCATACACCCTTCGTCGTCATCTCCGTGGTGAAGCGAAAGTTTATCATGTCCCAAGATTGTGAGCAACTTAGTAGGCTTAGTCTTTTTGAAGTGCACCGTGATTTTTTTGTCACGAAAAAAGCGTCTTAGGTAATCGAATAGCAAACGACTGCCTCCCCAAATCAGCGCACAACAGCAGAACACACCCTCGCATGCCTTCGGGGCGCCACGCCCAACTCGATGACCTTTGCCCACGACGTTCACCGCACGCTCTCCCAGCTCCAGAGAATCACGGCCAGCGACCTCAGCGCGCTCGAAGTGGCACTCTGGTCCTCCACCATTGAGCATGCGCATCCCACTGCGCGCACCGCACCCATGGAGGCGAGAGAATGTTTAACGGGTAGTCGTATAAGGGGCTCGAGGCAATCGATGAGGAAGACACGTGACAGATTCACTGACGTAAGACATTGCCTTGTTTGGAAAATTCGCTATCGAAGGGATAGTGACCTTGTTTGTAAACAAGGTAACAAGCCGAATCTCTCTCTACACGACACAGTCAAATCGCTCAGCTCATTTTTGATCTTTCGAATCATACACCTGTCTGTCACGGTTCCTTTGATTATCTCATACTTACTAACCATCTCGTTTTCCTTCTTTTCGTTCAGTTCTTTCTGCCGAACTTGAAGATCTCGAGGGTTTCATTCGCTTTGCTAGGAGCTACGAGGAGGCTCAGAGCTCTGTTGACAAGGACACTATCTCCGTGTCGACCTTCTCCTCTCTGGGCTTTGGCGGCGACGCCGCGTCCAGCCCTGATCCGCATGCTGTCTCCAAGGCGGAGGCTCAGTCCTATTATGCAGGCCTACGTTCTGAGCACGTTACTTTAATGCATGGGCAAGGAGCAGTGGTCCCCGCCCAGCGTTGTTTGAAGGAGCTGCGCAAAGCCTTCACCCATCCGATCGCGAAGGTCTGGAACCACGACTTGGGCTGGAAAGTTGTCAAGTTTATGGACACTCACGTGGTCAGTTAATATCCTTAAGGACTACCAGATCGCTGACATTGACGTCGACTTCCGCGATCCTTCTACATGCGCGAGGTTGGTCCTCAGCTTCTCAAACCCGTCCGTGACCTGGACCCACTCGTCGACGTCGTTAGTCCCCTCACTCCTGTCCTCGCCCCATCTCTACCATGGCCAGGCCCGACGCTCAGGGGGCGATGGCCCTCTACCTCGCCGAAGGTAGCGGCAGCGATAGGCTCTTGGGCCTTTCGTGCCGTCACGTCCTCGTTGGATCCAAGGATGCCAACGTCGACTACGTTCACCACCCCAGGTGGCCTCCTAAAGATGTACTCCTACTCTGCAGGAGAGCTTTCACCAACCTCGTCCATTCGATCAAAGTCAGGATCGGACAACACGGCCTCACGATCAAGCGCTGGAGGAAGCAGATTGAAGGGTGAGGAGAGGGAGAAGGGCACCAACGTTGTCGACATTGAGAAGGCTAAGGCGGTCCGGGTTGAGACTCAGGGGACAAGGCGGAAAGGGCGACGGAGGCAATTGGTTATTAACCTGATTCAGCAAGACTCACTTGCTCAATCAGGTCAATAAGGAGACGACCACGTCCTCGGCCATATCCTCCGCTCCCCAGCCATCACTCTCGGCGTCAGTGAACATCGTGTCCACCGCACCAAGCTCGATGACGGCTTCCAGGGCAATAAGATGGACCTCGGTGCGTTTTGACTACCCGACTAAGACCGTCTACTAACCTAAATGTTATTTATATCTAGGAACGAAGCTGGAGCCTGGCGAGTTTAAGGTCAAATGTTTTCCCCGTGGAGTCGCCAACTGGGAGTTCTAATATCCCGAAGATCGTCTGTTTCCACTTATGGGTACCATCACCGACGACTTGATGCACAACCCCGACATGTGGGACTCGGACGGCGGACCGTGCTTGTTGGTCGTCAAGAGCGGCAGTGCCATTGGGAACTATTTCCATGTTAACGTAATATTAGTTTGGAGATGTGTTTGGAGTGACGAAAATCATGTCGGTTTGATCATGTGGTTAAAATGCATTTTAACCACCTGACCAAACCTGCATTTTAACCACATGATCAAACCGACTGCTGAGGTGATTTCGTGTCAATATCCGCTGAATATCATGGCTCTTAGGGCGCCGATCATTCGCATCGCAAGTCTAGCCTTTAAACTTCAGGCTACCTCCTCTTGCCATTATAAACTCAGCGCATCCTATGCGCCAAAGGGAAAGGAAGCGACACTTACTAGCATCGGTGCGAACGAGCCCATATCAAAGTCACGCGTCCGCGAGCAACATACCAGGTCTCCAACTCACAGTAAATTGAGTCGAGCTCCTCCTACTGTAAGCCTTTCATCCATTCACGCTAACCCCTGCTACTACAAAAATCATCAAACTGTAGGTGCTGTGACGAGACGCCTTCATCCCTCGCCCGCGCGAACGTCAATCACTTTACAAGGGACCATGACTCCGACCACATAAATGCCATCCTTGAGGACTACGAGCACAAGGCTGGCAACCATACACTCTTATAAACACAGCGCAGGCAGTATTATTCTGGTGCAGACAAGCGGCACAAAATCTGGTTACATTTGACTCTGGCCCAGCAAATACACACTTGGTCGACGATCGAGCTCACTTGCGCGCGATCGTATCCTGGAGCTAGGAGGCAAAAAGCGCACGCAAATAAGTCATTTCCTGGTGGTTGAGAACCGGGGCAACACAGGAGACGCACCACCTCGATCCAGTACCCGTCCGGGTCCAGGATGAACGCAATATGTCTCATTTTTCCATCTGTGAGGCGCTTCTTGAACGGTACGCCGAGGCGCTCGAAGCGAGCGCACGCCTCCTCGACGTTGGCCACGGTGATGGCGATGTGGCCGAAGCCCTTCGGCTCGGCGTTGCCGGAGTGGTATGGCGTGCTTTCCAGTGCCTCCGTGCCGTGATTGTGGGTGAGTTCGAGGATGCCTGCAGGGCGCAGGGGGTGTCATGTGTCACGAGACGTGTGATAGTGGTGGAGTAAAGTTGGCATACCTTCGCGATTGTGACGGTCCGCTTTCTTCTCGGTTTCCGTGGCCTTTCCACCGGAACGGTCGAATGCGAGGAAGTAGAGCGTAAAGTCACTGAATTCGAGCTCTGCGATATGCGATCACGGCAACTTGAATGAGGTCAGTGGGCTGATAAGGGCTCACTGTCGATAAAATCCATTCCTATAATCTGTAAGAATGGGTTGACAAATGAGAATTATAGTCATTGTGATCTTGACATAGGACTTGCATCTGTATAGAATGGGATTGAAACTTTGGGATCTTTGATCCGTAGCATGGTGTGATTGAACTGAGCGTGGGCAAGTTAACGCAGCGACTTCAAGCCGGACGTCGCTCAACAAACTTGCCTTGTAACTAGCAGTCTCCTCTGAGTAAGGCATGGTTAATGGTGACGGTGGGAGGAAAGCGGGATCACTCAAGCCATCACATGATACAACTAGATAAGGGCCGACTACGTCAGCAAACACTTTGTTTACTTATATACAGCAACACTGGCACGGTAGAGGGGTGAGAGGAAAGAAGTGTAGTAACAGGAAACACTGCGAATATATATGTGAATGCAGTTATACAATCTAGTTGTAAAAGCGAAGTAGATGAAGAACTAATAACAAAGTTGAGCGACATTGTGGAGAAGAGGCACGTCATTCAAGTTCGTGTGTCGCATCGCTGACTTCATTTTCTGAATTGGAAGCTTGCCGTTGACGGTTGGCAAGTTGATGATGGGGCAACAAGTCTCATAACCATCAATATCATTGGGGGAGGTTGTGCACAAGCGACATTTTGTGTAGTAGACATGTGTAAGACAGCATGCGAGAACACACCTGCATTTACGAAGAATTTGCTGATTATCTGTCCAAAGGAGAAGCAAAAAAGATAGAGGTCCATGTTCGAGGTCAGACAGACTGTAGAGTCAATTCGAAGAAGAAAACAGAAGGTGATGCCATGAGATAGGAGTTGACGAGTCTGCAATGTTGTGACCTAGATGTGACAATGTGTGGAGAAACGCGATGTTGTCAGCTAGACGAGAGGTACCTCTCGTCTAGCTGACATCGACAGAGCCTGTCATGAGCTAGACATGAGGACGTTGACATACGATGCTGACACGGATCCAGGATGCGGATGCATCATGATGCAGACATCAGAGTGTTACGGAAGGAGGGAGGCTCTCGGAAGGGCTCGCTCGTCTTCGCACGGTGCCCTGTGAAAGTGATCAACGTTGCCTATCAAAAATGTGGCGCAGGATTAAACCGAACGGCACTCTGAACCAGCATCGTTACCTTGTTTTGTCCCCCTATCCCCCTATCTATGTCCCCTTATTGGCCATGATGACGATAGCACAACTTCGATACAACTATCAGTCAAGAATTTTATCGTTGGCCGAGTCGCCATCTGCCCTTGATCTGCCCTTACGAGTGGCTACGATTACGTCCTCAGTGTCGTTTGAAACAAGAGATAGGGGAAGGGTCGCGTGTTTGTGCTTGTCATGCGACGGCCGTGAGGTTCGAGTGAGCAAGGAAAAGGAGAGTAAGTGGTAGCGTTACCCGTACGAATGCTGCATTACAGCAAAAGTGACGGAGGCAAAAAAAGGGAGGGGTGTGAGACGGTTGCGGTGGTTGCAGAAGGTGAGGGTGGCGGGCTTGAATATGACTGACGTCCATCCTTCAGCTTCATCTTCTAGCTCCTGTCCCTAGCTCTCTACACGACACAGTCAAAGACTCAAATCGCTCAGCTTGTTTTTGATATTTCGAATCATACACCAGTCTGTCCCTTAGTTTCTTTATGATTATCTCATACTAACAATCTCGTTTTCCCCCTTTTCATTCAGTGCTTTCTGCTGAAGATCTCGAGAAGTACATTCGCTTTGCTAAGAGCTACGAGGAGGCCCAGAGCTTAATTGACCAGGACATTACTATCTCCCCGACCTCCGCCTCCTCTCTGGGCTTTGGCAGGGATGCTGCGTCCAGTGACTCCAGCTCTACCTTCTACACTGCATACACTCCTGATCCACACGCTGTCTCCGAGGTGGAGGCTCAGTCCTACTATGCAGGCCTACATTCTGAGCCCACATTACTTTACCGCACGGGCAAGGAGAAGTGGTCCCTACCCAGCGGACCTGAGGCCCAGCGCCGTTTGAAGGAGCTGTGCGAAGTCTTCACACATCCAATTGCGAAGGTCTGGAACCACGACTTGGGCTGGAAGGTTGTCAAAGTTATGGACACTCATACAGTTAGTTATATCCATCATATCATAGAGTTTGCTAATTGGGATTTCTAGATCCACTTTACGACGATTGACGTTGTTCGTTTCAAGAAGGTCGAGGTTGATGAACCTGATGATGATGAAGACGCCAAGGGTGAAGATGATGAATGGGAGGCTAAGAAACCAGTAGCCAGTCCTGTTACCATTTGGATTGGCGTCTTCCCTGAGTCTACCTCTGCTACGGCTGCCCACGATGCAGCTCAGGATGTTCTAGCCCTTCTTAAGGACTACCAGATCACTGACGTCAACATTGACTTCTGTGAGTCCTTCTACATGCGCTCGGGCAGTCCTCGGCTTCTCGAACCTGTCGGTCGCCTAGACCCACTCGTCGACGTTGTTAGTCCCCTCACTCCTGCCCTTGGCCTCAGCATCTCTACCAAGGCCAGGCCCGACGCTCAGGGGACGATGTCCCTCTACCTCGCCGAAGGTGGTGGCAGCGATAGGCTTTTGGGCCTTTCGTGCCGTCACGTCCTCATTGGATCCAAGGAAGCCAACGTCGATTACGTTCGGCACCCCAGTAGGCCTTCTAAAGAAGTCCTCCTGCTCGGCAGGAGAGCTTTCACCAACTTCGTCGATTCAATCAAACGCAGGATTGGACTTCACGGCATCGCGATCAAGCACCGGAAGAAGGAGATTGAAGGGTTCGAGGAGAGGGAGAATGGCACCAATCCTGTCGACGTTGAGAAGGCTAAGGCGTACCGGATTGAGACTCAGAGGTTGCTGGACAAGGCGGAAAAAGCCATGGAGGCACTTGCAGTCTTGCTGAATCAGGTCAATAAGGACTGGAAGACACTCAACGACCGCGTCCTCGGCCATATCCTCTGCTCCCCAGCCATCGCCCTCGGCGTCAGTGAACATCGTTTCACGGAGGACTGGGGAATTTTCCAGGTCAACCGCACCAAGCTCGGTGACGGCTTCCAGGGCAATAAGATAGACCTCGGTGCGTTTTGACTATCCGACTAAGACCGTCTACTAACCTAAATCTTATTTATATTTAGGAATGAAGCTGACGTTCGACGAGTTCATGGTCAAATGTTTTCTCCGCCGCGGCGGGGGCGCCAACTGGGAGTTCGAATATCCCGTAGATCGTCTGCTTCCACTTATTGGTACCCTCACCGACGACTTGATGCGCAACCCCGACATGTGGGACTCGGACGGCGAACCATGCTTGTTAGTCGTCAAGTGCGGCAGTGCCACTGGGACCACCATCGGCCGCGCGAATGGCATCTTCTCCATCGTTCGCGAATACTACTCCAACGACATGTCCGTCAACCACACCTCCATGGTGTGGGGGATATTAAACTACGAAAGCAAGTCAAAAGTCTTTTCAGAATCTGGCGATTCGGGCTCAGCAATCGCCGACATCCATGGCCGCATCGGTGGCATGCTTACCGGCGGTTCTGGTAAGACTCAGTCCTTCGATGTGACCTATGCCACGCCATTCTGGTGGCTCCTCGGGCGTATCAGGGCCAACGGGTTCCCCAACGCGCACCTCAACGTCGTCGCCTAGGCTGTAACAAGGTTATGGTAGAGCAAAGGGAAGACGATGCGCGAAAGCGAGCAGACGACGACCACCAGATAAACGATAAAGACGGTTACGACTCGGATAACTGAGACTATATTTTATGAGAGTCGAGAAGTAATAAAGACGGTGATCCAGCACTCTTTATCGTATTACAGTAACGCGGGGATCAGAAACGAAGGAGATCATGATCAAAGTAATAAACGGCCATCAGATCACGAAACAAGTGAAAGAGAAATATAATATACGATACAAATATACGCGGCGTCCTTTCCGACAGGCATGTCGAAGATCGTTTTTTCTACGACTTCTCTCTCTTCTACACTCCTTTATCTATTAGTTGGTTGTCAGTGCAGACGAGTTTGGACTACGACTCCAGCCACGTGAATTCTTTGTCGACATCAACCAGGTGGCAGAACAAATGGGTTCAATTAACGCGCGTCCAGTCCAATAAACAATCGGCGTCTACGTGCCAAGCCACAGCATGTCGTCGATTAAGTCCGTGCAGTCGTCGCCTGGAGTTGGGAGGCGAGAAGCGCGCATATACGACATCAACCCTGGTGGAAAACCCGGAATGATAAAGTGGACGCACCACCTCGATCCAGTACCCGTCCAGATCCAGGATAAAACACACCATTTCTCATTTTGCCGCCTGTGAGACGCTTCTTGAACGGTACGTACGCACGCCGAACCGCTCGGAGTGCGTGCACGCCTCCTCGACGTCGGCGACGGTGATGGCGATATTGCCAAAGCACCTCGGTTCGGAGTTTCCAGAGTGGTGTGGCGTGTTTTCCAGCGCCTCCGTTCCGTGACGGTGGGTAAGTTCGAGGATGCCTATAAGGCGCAAGGGGTTGCCACGAGTCTGATGGATGTGTGATGGTGGCGGAGGAAAGTCGGCATACGTTCGCGATTGAGATGATCTGCCTGCTTCTCGGCTTCCGTTTCCCTTGCTGCCGGAGTGGCCAAAGGCAAAGGAGCCCTAAGAGCGTGAAGTCACTGAAATCGAGCTCTGTGCCATTGCGGCGATAAGGTCATTGATCGCGAGCTGATAAGCGCTCATGTCGATAAAATCCATTCCCATACTAACCTGTGAGAATTGTGAGTTGTCAAATGAGAAATGATAGTCATCGTGATATTGAAATAGGACTTGCATGGAATGGATCTTTGATCCGGAGCACCGTGTGATTGAACTGGAGTATGAGCAAGTTATGTAAGTTTGGCATTCACAATCTTGCCTTCTAACTCTAAAGCGTGTTTAACGACGAGAGAAAGTGGGTGGAGTGGGAGGTGACCGCGTTCCTTTCGAGTCGTCCGGAGAGCCGCATCTTATTTAATCGCCGCATGTGAAGTAAATTTTTTTTGACAAATGTGCGAGGAATGTACGGCGCGGCGGGCATTGGCGATTGGAGCAAATTATATAAAGGCCATTCACAGGACCTCAGCACATGACACGATAGTACACTTCACAATCTTCACCATCAGCGCATCAGCGTCCAAGCATAAATGTAGAGTCGGTTTCTGAAGAATCACGTTTCCGAGTTTCGGCGATTGGCTGATAAGTGGAGTGCTTGACCAGAGTTGACACACAGATATCGTAATTGTATGCCAGTGTATGTCAAGGGGACGCGGGACGCGACGCGTTTGTATGTTGATTGACTCATAGCACGTGATCTAACCCCGACCCGCGCTCATCGCTCAATCAACACAACACATCAACCTTCTTCGCCTTCTTCCACTGCAATCTTCTCCACCGCATCCTCTCTACCACTTTCCACCCTGGAATGTGGTCTCCTATCACCCACGTCCCTCCGCCCTCGTATCCAAGTCTCGTATCTCCTCCACCAAAGTGGCTCGATAGCGACGATGACTTTGAGCATGAACCGGCTCTCACCAGCGACGATGCCCTCACCGTTCACTCCTCCAGTTGCTCTCGCGCTCCCTCTCTGGCACTGGACTCGGAAGATCCGCATATTGATATCGTCTCCTCTCCCGTTCAAGAGACTTTTTATCGCGCCTTTCCATCCTCCCGTGTTGCCCCTCTTTCGAGATATAACAAACCCCACCCACCCAACCACCCAAAAACCTCCACAACGCGCGAGGACGTTGCTGCTGCACTCCTTGCTCTGCGTGCACAACCACGCTTGAACTCGCAGTCCGCGGACCCAAAGCCTTGGGCGCAACCAATGACAGAAACAGAGCGCCACCCCACTGAACGTCGCTCACGCGTAGTCTCCCCATCCCTTCGTAATCTCGTTTTACCTCGTACACCATCACCGCCTCCGCGGCTCCCTCTGCCAATGACTCATCCCTCTATTGATAGCGATCTTGAACACAAGACCACACCTTCGGCGCATATAGCTCCACCTCATCGGCGCTCACCGGCTTCTTCACCGCTACCCCCATCCTCTCCGCTCGCAGAGGAAGACGAGGATGAGAGCTCAGCGCCAACGCGGTTCCATTCTCTACCTTCTCCCACACCGGAGTCCTCTCAGGTACGCCTAATCCCTTACGGTTTTTTTTTGTGTTTTTTTTTTCCAGCCCCTTCTTCTTGGCATCCACCTGACCACTCACTGATCCGTTCGTGTAATATAGGTTCATATTCCTCCGGATTATTTGGAGACCGACAAATATATATCACGCGATCCGGAACCCAAACAAGGTGATAACCGTTTACATTCGATTACGCGAAAGCCGATTACAGCAGCGTCTCTTGTGGTGCGTTTTATCCTTATCGCACTCTATTGCTATTCTAAGCCGTTTGCTATGCCTTTCGTTATAGACTTCGCTCCTTCGGGAAGGTACCCCAGATGAACGGCCTCTCGTACCCGAAGAGGGCCATCCCAGCGCTCTTCTCCTACCTCTTCCATCTGACACGTGTGCTTCCACTCTTCCATCAACCCTGATTGAACCGGTGGACTCTTCCTTTGTCCCCGTCCTCGATCCCATCCCCGTCCCGTCTTCCCCTCCGTCTGTACCTAACGAGGAATGCGAGCCACAAAGCACTGAACAGCCGCTTTGCTCGCTCCCTTATCCTTTGGTATCCCCACTTCGACCATCGCCAGTACCGGCGCTACCGAAGGACAAAGCAAGTACTATCCCGAACACCACGGATTCGGACGCAAACACCGTCCCATCGCACTCTCGTGCTCCCTCCCCCGTGCAAACCGCCTTGGACCCGGACCCAGATCTGTGCCTTGATCATGACTTAGACGAGCCCCGCATCGCATCGCCCGGCCCTACTCCCCCACATAGTCATCCCCCATCGTCCCCACTCAGTTCTCCGCCATCTTCTCCGTCTCCCGAGCAGCAGCAACGACAACGCAGAATATACGAACCGTTATCATCACCCCTAGCGCCGCCGCCGCCGCCGGCCGTGGGCACGAAGCGCACTTCCCCTGACGAAGCCGATGATCCCGATGCCCACACCGATGCCGAGCCGACATCTGCATCAACATCAACTTCGGCACCAGCCGCGCGTGCGCGCACAAAACGACGCCGGAGGGACACCAACGCGGACGACAAGCCCTGGCGCGACCGCAAGAAGCACCTTCCGTCGCATACACCCCCCATGCCCACGCCCGCCACCTCCGCCACCCCATCTACCGACTCCGACCCCCGAGACCTCTGCCCGCACCCCGCGCTCCTCGGCCTCCTCCTCGAGACGCTCGCGCTGTCTCGCGCCTCCTCACTAACACAGACGGCGCTCGTGCGTACGAACCCCGTGCTCGCCCCCTCCGAGGCGCTGACGACGACGCTGAGCTGGGCCGTACGTGCACGCGTGCTCGGTTGCGTGCGATCGTCCGGCGAGGCGCTCCCG
>WNFR01007308.1_pt1 | contig 11226 bp, 10 predicted proteins | sample 5400221 | NCBI WGS metagenome assembly WNFR01 (sample SAMN13153357, study PRJNA577476) | soil metagenome | isolation source: 40 cm soil under Madrone tree | place: USA:California | collected 2016-06-14 | reverse complement strand
CGCTATTCGCTGGAATTAGCACCGCCTGAATTGCGCAAAGAAGTGGCTGGGGCTCCATTCGGTCCGCCGAGGCTAAAGTACTACGAGTTTCTCGCACGCCTTAGGGCGACCGATCCAGCAGTCAAACAATATGCATCGGTTTTGGCTTCCGGTCGAGTAGGACTCATTCCTACGCTAAGCCTTTTGTATCTGGAACTGCCTGACCATGAAAATCCCTGGAAGGAGCCGGCCGCAGCCATTCTGGATCCGAAGGACATACATCGTCCTGCCAATCCATTGACTGGTAAACCTGATAATGGAGACCAAAGCGTCAGCGATAGTTTTCCTCCCGGAATGGCTGAGAACGAACTTAGGATTGAGGAGCAGTATCAAGATGCCGGAGCGAGATATCTGGCTGGCAGTGGGACAGATGCCTTTGGTACGTTACCTGGAATTTCTCTCCATACTGAATTGAAGCTACTGACGCGCATTGGACTAACGCCTCGACAAGCGCTTGCCGCAGCAACGAGCAATTTTGGCGAGCTGTTCGGTTGGAAAAACGTAGGTCAGGTGAAGTCCGGAAAGAATGCTGACTTGCTGGTGCTCGATGAAAATCCGATAAGGGATGTGAGCAATCTCAAGAAGATTCGCATGGTGATCCTAAATGGCGAAATCCTTGACCGAAACAAGCTCTTGTTGAAATGACTGCGGGACGACCCTTCGAGTAACGAAGAGCTAACCTCTCGCCGTTGTGATCTCCGAATGTCAAGCCTAAGATATCATCCAAGTACATATGAACTAACATGTGTTGGATTGCGCGCAAGAAATGAGAAATGAGGAACTAATGGTGAAAACAATCTCAAGGGATGAATTGAAGAAGAAGATCGATCGGAAAGACAACTTTCTGCTCGTCGAGACACTGCCCGCCACCGCATATCATCATCAGCATTTGCCGGGAGCAATAAATCTACCACCTGACAGCATTAAGGAGCTTTCTTCGCAGCTCTTACCCGATCAAAGCGCGGACATCGTCGTCTACTGCGCCAGTCCTACTTGACATGCCTCGGAAAACGCCGCCCGTGAATTGGCGGCGCTGGGCTACTCGAATGTGCGTGACTACTCCGAGGGCAAGCAGGACTGGATTGATGCGGGACTGCCAGTCGAGAGTGAGCACAACCATTGACCACGACAAGCGGCAGAAATCCTATGAACTCTTTCACACCTCATTCATGTGTGATCGGTCATCTGCTGTTGTGAAGGATCCTTTTCGCGCTGCTATGGCGGCTCGACTACTTCCCCCGTCTTCACGCATTCGTGTGTCTTGCAAGTCGGTCGCGCCATGACTTCCGCAATGGCAGCCCGAGCGCATCAGGAAAAGCGCGACAAGCAGCGCTATGAATGGCTGGGTGAGCAGCCGCAATCGTGCGTCCGAGATATCCTGGCGAATAGTTATCTGTGTGTGCTGTCATCTCGCCTGGAAGGAGAAGCTAACCCTAAAAATCGCTTGACCCTGGAATCGGTTCCACCGTTTACAATCTTTGGAGTAACTGGCATGAATTCCGAAAACAATTTCTATCGTTCAGGTGAATTGGCTGAACTGGCAGGCGTAAGCACCGACACGCTACGCCACTACGAGCAAAAGGGCGTGTTGGCTCGTCCGCTCCGCAAGGCGAACGACTACCGTCAATATCCGGCGTCTGCCCTGCAGCGAGTACGCCTTGTTCGCCGCGCGCTCGCGTTTGGTTTTACGCTGGATGAATTGACTGCTGTCTTGAATGTGCGTGACCGCGGCGGCGCACCATGCACAGAAGTTCGTGCGCTGGCTGCGGCCAAACTCGCGGAGGTCGAAACTCGATTGCGTGAGATGGTCGAGCTACGTGATGAATTGCGAGTTGTTCTGAAAGACTGGGACGTGAGGCTGGCGCATCGAACTCCAGGCCAACGCGCCGATCTGCTGGAATCGCTCAATGCTGGCAACAATGGGAAACCTGGCAACCGTCGCCAAGCCCCGCAAATTAGTTTTCGCCAAAGAAAGAGGGAGATGAAATCAAAATGAAAGCGAAACTTTACCTTGGCATGGTTCTTGGGATTATGGGCGCGGTGTTGACCCTTAAAGCTCAACAGCAACAAAAGCAATCATCCGCAGCGCCCGACAAGGCTGGTATGCAGGAAGAGAAGATGAACGAGCGAGGCGATCACGTAATGGGCTTTGACCATACAAAGACGACACACCACTTTCGATTGCTGCCAGACGGCGGCTCAATCGAAGTTGCCGCTAACTCGCCCCAGGATACGCAGAGCCGCGATCAGATCAGAATGCACTTAGGTCATATCGCAGAAATGTTTGCGGACGGCAACTTCAATGCACCGATGTTGATCCATGACCAGACTCCGCCAGGCGTGCACTTAATGCAAGAACTAAAGAGCGAGATCCGATACAAGTTCGAGGAGACCAAACAAGGTGCACGGATTCGGATATCTACCAAAAGTCCGGAAGCTCTGCACGCAATATATGACTTCCTGCGATTCCAAATCAAAGAGCATAAAACTGGAGATTCTTTAGAGGTGGGATCCGATTAAGAGGCTGTCTCTGTTCGGGAATACTTTACATGTCGCCAGATCCACCACCCCACGGCTAACGCTCCGACGATGCCGATAACAAAATCAAACCGGTGAAACCAGGTCTTCAACGTGTCGTCTTTGTTCCATTGTTCACCGAGCTTTTGACCGATATATGCCAGACCAAGGCACCACGGCAGCGAACCCGCGAATGTATAGATGATAAACCGCTTCAGATTCATACGGGCTACGCCTGCTGGAAACGCGATAAACGTGCGAATGGCCGGCAGTAAACGGCTGACAAAAACAATTGCCTCGCCATGGTTGGCAAACCAGCGATCGGCAATATCGAGATCATGACGTGACAGTAAGACATAACGTCCATACTTCTCGATTACCGGACGGCCACCATACATCCCCACCCAATAAGCCACGAGTGATCCGAGCACACATCCTACAGCTCCTGCCACACCTACTGCCCAAAGATTCAACTGCCCGGTTGATACCAGGTACCCCGAGAACGGCATGATGATTTCCGAAGGCAGTGGTATGCAAGCCGATTCGATCGCCATTAAGAGTATGACTCCTGAGTAACCCATCGCTGAGATAGTGGCTACAATGAAGCCCGAGAGAATTTCAATGATGCGTGCGATCATGCTTGTTTAGGAGATTCGATTACTATCGTTCCGACCAACCGTGCTGCCCAATCAAAGGTACAAATGCGCAGCCACCGTGATCTTCCTCCCTATTCCCCTTCTCTGTTTTGATAACCCGGACCAGTCGCTGAGCTTCGCGCGATACGCCTACAGGAACTACCAATCTGCCGCCAAGTTTGAGTTGAGCTATCAAAGGCTCTGGGACACTTGGACCACCTGCGGCAACCAGTATTGCATCGTAGGGCGCATGTGCGGCCCACCCTAGTGTGCCGTCAAAGCACTTGACCGTTGCGTTGTAGATTTCCACCAGCCGGATCCGAGACTGGGCTTCGCGCGCAAGATCGGCGATGCGCTCGATCGCATAAACCTGAGCAGCAATCTTTGACAACACAGCTGTCTGATAGCCAGAGCCTGCGCCAATCTCCAACACTCGGCTTTGTCCGTCCAATTCCAGCAACTCCGTCATTCTGGCAACGATGTAAGGCTGGGAGATTGTCTGGTTCGCGCTTATCGGCAAAGCATGGTCGCCATAAGCTCGGCCCCGTAGAGCTTCGGGCACAAAGAAATGGCGTGGGACAGATCTCATCGCCTCAAGAACCTTAGGATCCTTGATGCCGTAGTGATCTCGCAGGCGCGCGACCATACGTTCTCGTGGGATGGAGTATTCCTGGGATAAATCGGAGCGATGTTTGTTTGCAGGCTGCACCGGAAGAGAGTCCCGCTGGCTTAACTCTTGTGGAGTAACTCGGAGCTTTTCAAGTAATTCCAGGTTTCGATTGCAGACAACGCCTGATGGTCTGTCATATCACTCTTCATTGGAGTCACTGACACATAACCCAGGTCAATCGCGTAGTAGTCAGTGCCATCAGCGGAGTTTGTATTGAAATACTCTTCACCGATCCAGAAGTAGGGCTTGCCTCGAGGATCGATGTGTTCCGTAATCACGGGGCGAGCGTTTTTAATACCTTGCCGAGTAACCTTAATTCCTTTGATCTCGCCTGGCGGGATATTGATATTCAGGAGTGTACCCTCCGGTAAACCTTCGTCAAGAACTTTGCGAGCGGCAACCACGCCGAAAGCAGCCGCTTCTGTAAAATTGAAGTTCTCTCGCGCAACGAGGCTGAGTGCAACGCCTGGGACACCGAGAATAGTAGCCTCCAACGCCCCGGCCACAGTCCCAGAATAAGTGGCATCGTCTCCGAGATTACCGCCGTGGTTGATTCCTGATACGCAGATATCCGGTCGTTCTTCATCAGGCAGAATCTTATTGAGCGCTAACGTTACGCAGTCGGTTGGGGTGCCATCAATAGCCCAGTGTCGGTCGTCCAGTCGTCGAATGCGCAGCGGTCGAGCGAGGGTTAAGCTATGCGACGCTCCGCTCATCTCTGCTGCAGGAGCCACAACATAGACGTCGCCCACTTCTTTCAGCGCCTCCTCAAGCTTGATGAGACCATCTGAATGAATGCCGTCGTCGTTCGTCAGCAAGATCCGCGTCATAGAAATAAATCTTCCTCACAAGTTCAACTGCTTTTGACGCCTTACACACTTGTGGTTTGCCAGGCTCGCCCTCTCAGGAGCGTCCACTTCTCGACCGTTAGTTAGAGACGGCTGGTGAGATAAGGCTGGGAAGAACTAATTAGTCGCGAGGGATCCGCATGCGGCCTTTTTTCTTGTTGCGTTTGCGCGCGAGAGCCGACTTAAGCTTGGCCTTTTGACCGGGCGGGATAAAGAAGGCATGCTTCTTTGCATCCTTAATTATCTCTTCCGTCATCACCTTGCGCTTGAACCGCCGCAATGCGCTTTCGATCGACTCACCCTGATTAACAGTAACTATCGCCATTCTTTCTCTGCTTTCCTTATTTATTAGATCCGGTGCAACTGCCTATTTAACACGCCGCCAACGCCCGCGGTCAAGTGCGCAATCGATCCAGTAAAGTCTCTTGCGGAACTATCAATGGTGAACACTGACGAAGTGAACCCCGCGGACAACGATCTGTTCGCGGGGTTCGCAGGTAACTAACGTCCGGCTAAACCAATACTGCTTCTGCCGGTTCTTCTTTATGTCGCCGGCCGAGTCCCTGTATCTGGACGGGTTTATCAGCATCCTTGGTGTCGAGCTGCTGTGTCTTCAACACCATGTCCTGATAAAGTTTCCGCATCATGACTGCTTCTTCATGAGCTGTTTTCGGCCCTTCCATCTGCGGCTTGTTTGGTCGCGAAAGGTCCACCTCATTGAGTTTCAGGTTGTGCGACTTGTCCGCCATCTCTACTTCTTTGCCGCCGGCAAATATTTCGTGACGGCCGTGCTCTTGATACCACTTCGCGACGGTCGCATTCTGGTGCATGTTTTCAATGATATTTCTCCAGCCTATGCCCGTGTTATATGCACAGAAGGAGATCTCGCCTTCCTGAGTTCCGTAAGGGATAATGCACATTTCCGTGCGGCGAAAATCATAGTTGAAGAGATCCTGGAACCACATGCCCGCGATAAAAAGGAAATTCCAACGATCTGCGCGACGCTTCTCTATGTCGTCCGTGCTACGGTCGCCGCTAACCTTGCCATAGTCTTTGCCCGTCAGACCAAACGACTTGTCAAACTTTTTGAAGAGTTCATAAAGCGTAAACTGCGAAGGCGACTTGTAAGGGTTGTAGTGCTTGAGCAAAGTCAAGCCCATCATGATATTCGACATCCACTTGCCGCGCGCCGCGTCAGTAATCTTCTGCATGTCCTTAACAAGGCCCGGGATGTTCAAAAACTCCGGCACCGGTCGCATCTCTTTGCTTTCCTTATCGACCATCACGGCCGTGCCAACGCCACAATTTGGGTGACAACCGCACGATACCTGGCCCCATTCCGCCTGTGGGCCATGTACAAGATCTGCAAAATCAGCAAAGGCTCCCATCAACGAAAGCGGAAACCAATCGCGCGTCGGTTCAGTGATGCCCACCTGGGTCTTCACATCATGCGCCAGATGTGAAAGCGTATAGCGCTGCTGCAGGCGACGTTGTTCCGTGATCTCCTCATCTCTGCCGGTAAAAGAAACCGGCTGAAACGAGAGAAACGCGATCTTCTTTGGATTGTCGAGTGCGAAGCGAATAATCGAACCTACCTGATCATTGTTGATGCCGTTGACCAAAGTAGTAACAAGTACTATCTCAACACCGGCTTCGTGCAGGTTGTTGATTGCTCTAATCTTTACGTCGAACAGGTTACCTACCTGACGGTGACTGTTCGCGTCGTTTCCTATTCCGTCGAATTGCAGGTATACATAGCGCAAACCCGCTTCGGCAGCTTCACGACAAAACTCTTTACTCTTAGCGAATTCGATCCCGTTGGTCGCCGCCTGCACGCTGTTGTACCCAACTTTACGCGAGTACCTAATCGCTTCAAGGAAGTGCGGCGAGATTGACGGTTCACCACCGGAGAACTGCACCGACATCTGACGGCGCGGCTTAATGGTTATGGCGTTGTCGAGAATCTCCTTGATGTCGTCCATGCTCAGCTCGTGAACAAAGCCAACCTGGTTGGCGTCCATGAAGCACGGATCACACATCATGTTACAGCGGTTTGTAAGATCGACTGTAAGCACCGCTCCGCGGCCATACTTCACAGTGCTGGAGCCGTGGTTATGAAGCTTTTCGTCGTTGTGAGCATCGATGTCGCGACCGGGAAACATCTTTTCGATGTGGGTAAGAAACTTGGCATCGATCGCCATCATATCTTCAATGTGACCATGGACCGGACAATCCTTGATCATCCAGATTTCGTTGTTGCGCTCAATAATCTGGGCCTTAATCTCGCCGACCTTCTCATTAATAAGGACAGCGACGTCCTTCTTACCACTCAGTATCTCTTCTCGCGCTTCAATCACACATTTCGGACACAGCGAATCAGTCGTCCGCGGGAAACCGAGAGTAGGTTTTGTCTTCTGCCATGATTTGAGCAGCGGCTTATCGGACCATTTCGGTGTAAAGGATGGATTTGGCTTGTATTTGTTTACCGTCTGAACAGCGTTAAAAACGCCCCCAGCCAATAGGGTCAAAGCTCTCTCAGCATGCTTGATCGGTCGCATCGTTCCTCCGTCTCGGTTCTCTGGAAAATGTTTATATATTGCTCGCTCGACAGACTCCGTCCATCGAGTTTCGAAGGATTCGTTGGCAACGACCGTGCCGCCTTAGAAGATTCTTACTTAAGCTTAACTATTTCTGAAGTTAGCTCGCTGAAGCCCACACTCTCGGCGGGTTGAAGGAGGGGATGCGATGTATCACCGTGCCACACACGCTTGACTAATGTCCGACATGTAGCATTTTATCGCAGGGTCACTAACGAGCTGGAGCGTAATAGCCTATGCGCGCTGAAACCTTAGAATCGGGCTTGATTGTCTCAACTCGAACCCTTCGAAACTGGCCGTCGCGCTTTCGGTTAGAGGGTGCGTAATAGAGCGCGTATTGGTGCCGCAGTTCATTTGCCACTTCTGTGTAGACCGACTCTAAATCGGTAAAGGATTTCGGCCTGTACAATCGTCCTCCGGTATCCGAGGTCAGTTCCTCGAGGTGTTGCTCACTCGCGGCCAGAGCCTCAAGTCCCAGTCGAAGATCCTGAATCCGAAGCTCGTTAAACTTCTGTACTGAACTACTGTCACGCAGGAGAGTGGAAAGCTCCTGCTCCTTCTTAGCTCGTTCGATCTGTGTGTTGCTGATGACATAAACCGCGGTTTGCGACTGTAATGCTCCGCGCAACGCCGCCTCAAAACTTATTCCTCGACCGCTGTCGATCCCATCAGTAAGGACGATGATGGCGTGGCGCGCACTGCCACGGGGTAACTGATCTCTGGCGGCCAGTAACACAGCATCATGAAACCTGGTGAACATTCCAGGAGCAACTCGCCTCAGTGCGCGTCGCAGTTGCACAAGGCTTCTGGTCCAATCCTGTAGGAGTAATATTCGGTCGTCGAACTGTATCAAGCTAATTCGATCATCCGAGGCTAGATGCGAAGCAAAACCCTCCGCTGCCCTGCTAAAGTCGTCGAGATTGTCTGATACTGAAGAAGAAGCGTCGACCATTAATACGACATCGACGGGCACCTGACGTAGGCTAAGGTCACTAAGCGTTTGCTGCACACCATCTTCGAACACTCGAAAGTCGTCTCTGGTTAGCCCTTCCAGCAACTGTCCGGTTCGGTCGCGAACGGTGACGGGGAGAAGAACCTCAGCAGTGTTGACTGAAATTATGTCTTCAGGATCGACCTCCTGGTCCTCGGCCTTTGCGGCAGGTGGAGGGGACGGTTTGGGAGTTTGAGCTGGAACCGAACGCAGGTGACTCGCGGCGAACAGGAGAAAGAAGGAGAGTAAAATCCTGGAGGCCCACGCTCGTGTGGGCCAGATTACGAGTGGGCCAAATAACATCGCACCTACTGCTCCCTGTCTTGTAAAGGTGCGTTTGGTTTGTTCTCGTTTTCCTTACCGCCCATTGCGGCACTCATCGCAGCTATGATCGCGTCAGTAACTCGGCGTTTGTGAAGGTCGGCCAGTTTGGCGGGAGAAAGATCGAATTCTGATGGTGAGTCTTCGATGCGTTTGATTATCGTGCCCTCGGAGAAACCGGCGTCCACTAGACGAACGATTGCTTCGTTATCGAGCGTCGGCGTTCTTTCCAGCTTAGGAACCGAGCCACCCCCTTCTGTGGGCGGCCTCAGAATTCGAACTGTGGCGCTACCCGTGGTGGTGCCGTCGTTCTGAAATGAGCCGTTCCCACCACGCGAGCGAGTTTGGCCTTTTGAGCCACCGCTGGATCCGAAGATGCCGGTTTCCGGATACTGAGACTCGGCCGCCACGCTATCCTTTGATCTCTTCTCGTCCCCTTTAAAAAAAGCGTCATCGCTCCACTCTTCCCCCACGCCGATTGATTCACCCTGAGACAACATCGCCAGGATAATATTCTCGCTGACACCGCTGTGCTTTAGTTGAATCAACTGTTCGGTATCCAGGTTGAAGTGATTGGTGCGGCTGTGGATTATGGTGATTACAGTTTTTTCTTTGAACCCGGCACGGACAAGTTTGACTACAGCACCGTTAGTTAGAGGAACATCCGATGCTTGTTGCGCGCCGACGCGTGTGCTCAGAAAGAGGCAACACAACATTATAACGGCCAGGAACTGGCCCATAACTTTCAACGCATTGTGGGGATTTTCTCGGTAGCTAAAAAAACTGTTCATCGTCCACCTGCAGCTCCACGTACCGCAGCCGCGATCTTTGCCTTTGCCGGTTCTCCGCTGCGGCGATAGCGATAGCTGATCCGCTTTACGTACTCGCGAGTTTCTCTGTACGGCGGGACTTTATGGCCAAATTTTATGACGGCGCCTTCACCAGCGTTATAGCTCGCCAGCGCTAAATCTACTCTATTGTTGAACCTGTCAAGCAACTGCTTTAGGTAACGGGTTCCTCCCGAAATATTTTGCGCCGGATCATTCGGGCGACGCACACCGAAACGCGCACTGGTGCCGGGCATGAGCTGCATCAACCCGCGAGCTCCTTTAGGCGACACCACTCGAGAGTTAAAATGAGATTCCTGCTCCATCACCAGGAATATCAGATAAGGATCGACTCCATATCTGCTGCCATTCTGCCTGATCAAGCCGTCGAGCTTCTGACTTCCAGTGCTGAACCCGCGCTCCTTTTTTCCAGAAGAATCCGCCACCTTTTCCGCTTCCTCGGCCTCGATGTGGTCTATCCGGCTATGCTCGATAAAGATGGAGAGTGGGCCGCGCTTGTACCAGACTCCCGCAGGTGATTCTCTTGCGCTGTCCGCCTCAAACCGCGCACCACCTTTAAGATAAATCCATGCCGGTTTATCGAAGACGCCAGTTTGCGCGGCTGTTGCCACTAAGGGTTTGGGAGTTTCTGGCTCGCCTTTCTCCTCGGCCTCAGTACCTCGTTCAATTGCCTTCACTCGGTCTCGCGATGCGAGATGACTTATTCCACCCTGTTTGTACCAGATACCCTGCGCGGTTTCCCAGGCGTCATCTACAACGATGAAAGTGCCATCGGTAAGTTTTAGCCTGGTCTCTCCACTCTTTATCTGTGAGACTTCATTGGGGGTCGAGACCGAATTCCGCTTATGCAACCGCCTGGTCTGGGAAAGCACTTGAGTCGAGCAAAGTGCGACAAAGGAGCAGAGCAAAAACAATCTGACCAGGGTGGGGATGCGATTCATAGTTGGCGCAATCAACTTTCAACTGTGTTTCAAATCACTCTAGAAAGGTAGCAGCTCACAGCTCCAGCGGATCTGCCAGAGTTCTCTCGATCATCGTTTCCTGCGTTTGAGTTGGAGCGAACGTGTGCGAAGTTCCGAAATAATTGCGCCAGGCCACGTCGATAACGTGCGGAGTTAGTTCTACCTTCTGGGCTTCAAACAAACATATGTCGGTGGCTCGATCCAGCAGATCACGCGGCTCGCAACCCTTCATCTGCCTCCGCTCGATTCTATACTTATTCAGCACGTGATCGAGCACAGACTTATCGTACGCAATACCGCGTTTGTAAGCCTGACTTTTGAAAATCTCAGAGTAGGCTTGAGCCGTTGGTGGCTCGACCCTTGCCCGATATCCCATGCGACGCAGGAAGGCTTGATCGGCCAGGTCTTTTTCATCCAGGTTTGTAGAGAAGACAACAAGCTGCTCGAACGGAACCTCGATCTTTTTGCCTGTATGAAGTGAAAGGTAGTCAACTCGACGTTCAAGCGGCACGATCCAGCGGTTCAGCAGGTCTTGAGGCGCCACGCGCTGTCGACCGAAGTCGTCGATCACAAGTGTGCCACCATTTGATTTCATCTGAAACGGTGCTTCATAGAACTTGGCGGCTTCGCTCCAGGTAAGATCTGCGTTTTCCAGCGTCAACTCACCGCCAACTACGACGAGGGGACGTTCGATCAAGACCCAGCGGCGGTCATACTCGGCCGGCGTAATATCCTCCGAGGCGATGTTGTGGCAATGGGAATCGAAGATACGGATAATTTGTCCGTCGATCTCCACCG
>WNFR01019125.1_pt1 | contig 11227 bp, 10 predicted proteins | sample 5400221 | NCBI WGS metagenome assembly WNFR01 (sample SAMN13153357, study PRJNA577476) | soil metagenome | isolation source: 40 cm soil under Madrone tree | place: USA:California | collected 2016-06-14 | reverse complement strand
GGTCTGCGACGATCAGCGCGAAAAAGCCGCCAGACAAGAGCATGCCGTGCCGCTTCTTATCGGCTGCCACGCCTGCCGGATATGAGACGATCGCATACACAAGGCTCATCAGGGCCATCACCAGCGGCACCCACGCCAACGCCATGCCAACATTTTGCGCGCGCAACACCAGAAAGGCCTCGGAAAAACGCGCCAGCGCCATGACGGCGCCGATGGCGACAATCCACCAGTAGCGCGACGGTAGCCTGCCAACGTCGGCGAATGTCAGGCGCACGCCATCGCGAGCTTTTCCCGCGCTTGCCGGCTTCGGCTCGCGTACGCCGATGACGAGCAGCAGGACCGCAGCAAAGGCCGGAATCACCGCCAGCCAGAAGACGCTGCGAAAATTATCGGCGAACCAGAGCATGGCGCCGATCGCGAGTAACGGGCCGACCACGGCACCGACGGTATCGAGTGCCTGCCGCAGGCCGTAGGCCGCCCCACGCAATTCCGGCGGCGTGATGTCCGCCACCAGAGCATCACGCGGCGCACCGCGGATACCCTTGCCGACGCGGTCGATGAAGCGCGCGGAAACGATCCATGCCAGCGACGATGCAAGTGGAAAAATCGGCTTCGACAGCGCGGCCAAGCCGTAACCCAAGACCGCGAGCAGCTTGCGTTTGCGAAAGTAATCGGACAGGTATCCGGAAAAAACCTTGGTGATCAATGCGGTCGCTTCGGCGACACCCTCGATCACCCCGACCGTCAGCGCCGACGCGCCAAGCGTCGTTACGAGAAACAACGGAAGAAGGCTGTGGATGAGCTCCGATGACACATCCATCAGCATCGAGACCACGCCGAGCGTCCAGATGCCTGCAGGAATGCCGGCTAGCGCAGATTTCACCATGAGCGGTGCAATGCGATCAGGGCAACGCGAAGTCGCGGCACCGCCGAGTAGCGCGGCGGACAGGCTTCGGTCGAATCACTGCGAGAAATCGAACGCCGCGGTGAGATCGCCCATTTGCGTGCGCACGCCAGGCAAGACCTCAAGCGCGAAGCGACGGGTAATGAATTTGAGGATTGAGGTCGTATCGTACTGTGTATGGTCGACGTAATGCCGCCTGGCATAGGGAGAAATGATGAGCGCCGGAATACGCGGGCCCGGTCCCCAACGATCGCCCGCGGGGGGCCTCACATGGTTGAATATCGCCCGACAGGACATCGGTGTAGCCGGCGTGCTCGTTGAGGCTGCCTTGTGGCTTGTAGAACGCGACCTGTGGCAACTCGCCGCGGCCAATGCTTGCGGCCAGCTCGGTGTAATCCTTGATGTGCATGCTGCGGTCTGCGGTGCCGGGCGCGAAGCGTGCGAAATAATTGAACGGCTGGTGATGCGCCACGAAATAAGGCGCGCCGTTCGCGTTGGTGTAGATGATCTTTCGCGGTGCGGCGGGATCCTGCATTCCGTCCTTCAGCGCCAGGTCCCAGGCACCCGCATACCAGGCCCACGATATGCCTTTGGCTGAAAGCGTATCGCCGATGGTTTTGGCGGACTGCGGTGGAAGGGGATGTTTGGAGATGTCGGCAAGTTGTGGGTCGCCGCCTTTTGACGGCGCAATGCGCGAGGGCTGATACGGCGGCTGCATGGTATTGACGGACCACCCGTCGGACGTTACATCGCCATCGAGTGTGAATACCGGTGGTCCATTGAGGGCCGACGCCGGCGATTCGGGTTTGCGCTTCAGAAACCGTCCATCGAGCTGTACGCGCAGATTTGCCGCAGCGTCACGATCTTCCGGCGTGCAAGCACAAACGAGCCAGAAATGGTTCAGATACGAGCCGCCGAACGCGCCGGTAAAGAAGTTATCGGCAAGCGTGTATTCCTGCGCCCATTTCCACAAGGGGAGCTGCGAGCCGTCGTAGTAGCCCATGGTGAGGCCGCCGGCGTCGGACGCGGCAACGTAGCGATCGAGCCGGCCGTCGTTGATCTGTTCCTGGTTCTGATAGAACTTGTGCACCAGGTCGCGCGTAGCCACCGAGAGCGGCAGGCTGATCGGCGCACTATCGATACGAAACGGCCGGTTCGGCAGGTCTTTGGGAAATGCCGGGTCGGCATCCTTTCCCTTCCACACCGGCGGCAAATGGGGCAGTACCTTGCCGTCGTTATCGACCTGCGTGTACTGCTCCGGAGTGGCGTTGGCGATCCCGTTCGCACCCGGAAACAATCCGTAAAGATTGTCGAAGCTCCGGTTCTCGGCGTAGATCACGACGATGTGCTGGATCTTTTCGAGGTCGGTCGAGCTCGTTCGCGAAGGCTGGGGCGCGCAGCTCGCTAGTGCGACTGCGAGCAGCGCAATGCAACCGGACCTGGCCGCGATGCCGATTCTCATCCAGGGCGCCCGACGCGGCCGGGAAGCGGCGGCTGCCATAGCTCTACCTTGTTGCCGTCGGGATCGAGAAACCAGCCAAAGCGGCCATACTCATGCTCCTCGATTTCGCCGACCACCCGCCCTCCTCCCAGGTGCACCTGGCCCAGCGCTCCGTCGAGATCGTCGACGATGAGGTTGAACATGAACTGATGATCCGAGGGCGCAAAATAATCGGTATTGGCGGGAAACGGACTCCACACGGTAAAGCCGTTTGCCGGCAGGGATTGTGGCCGGAACTCGATCGAGTTCTTGCCGTCGCCGACGCCGAGCCACTGCGAATACCAAGCAAGCAATTTCTCGGGATCGGGCGATTTGAAAAACAACCCTCCCAGTCCAAGCACCTTTGCCATTTGCTGCCTCTATGTCAGTTTGATTTCCGTGCGGACCGTGCCGGCGCGCTCATGCCGTGCCACTAACGCGATCCGTTCGCCGGTACGGCCGCGCACTACCCATTCGATCTTCGCACGATCGTCTGTCACGTGGTAGTCCGGCCAGAATGAAATGCCCGTGTGCTTGTACGCCTTGCCTTCGAGCTGGCCGATATCTTCGCGCCGCTTCCCGCTGATCAGTTCGACACCAGACGGAAGCGCGATTTCCGCGATGACGCCCCGAACCACTTTGCGCTCGAGCGCCCGCTTGCTCACGTAGCTCGGCAGCCATCCCGTGTTTTGCACGACGAGCCTTACCCGCCAGGTGTCTTCGCCTATCGCGTCGGCCTCCGCCACAAGCAACTCGAGCTTTGGAGAAAGCAGCGCCTGCCAAACCAACCATTTCGGGAACCTCGCGACTTCGCGCTCGAGAAATTGCAGCGGCGGATTTCCGAATGCGTGGAAGCGATTCCATCCGCCGATTTCCACCGCGCCCAGATCCGGATGGTCGAAGCCTTTCCAATCGATGTGTGCCATCCCGTCAAGCTCGGCTTCGTTCCAGCGAAAGATTTTCAAATCGTCGTCGATCGGGTGATCGCGAAACCAGTCGATGTATAAATATTTGTCGATGCCTGCCTCGCGCATCGGACTCCAGATCTCCACCACCCAGCTGAACATGCCCAGGTGGTCGTAAATCCAATCGAAGGCACCGCCGATGACCTGCTTGGGATGGTAGCGAAACTCGTGATAGACGGAGATGTTGGGATAACCGGTGATCTCCGTCCCCTTGGCGCCGACCTTCTGAAAATGCCACAGGTCCTCGGCGTGCATTTCGGTGTCCGGAAGATGATCAAACGGCCTCAACAGGACGCCGCTCCAGGTGTGAAATGCAACGCCGCCGCTGATGTTCGGATGAGTCGTGATGAACTCCGCGACCGCGCGGACCTCGGGCTCGGATGTCGGAAACGGCCCGGCGCCCAGCTGCTCATACTCCTGTCGCCAATTAGCTGGGAAGTTTCTATTTAAGTCAATGCCTTGAACAGTCTTTTTAACTTTTAAGGTGAAGCCGTCGAAGCCCTCGAATCGGCCCTCGGGCAGAATTCGATAGTAGGTCCCACCGACCTCGGTCGGTTCCCGTCGCACCATCAGGCGGGATTCCTCAGGATGCGATTTCCAGAGGCCGTTCGGGTCGGCGATTCGCATCTGCAGGATGCGACCATCGCCATCGATGTCCTCGACCGTCAGGCCTTCGATCGGCTCTTCGTCGTATGGGTAAGGTCGAGTACTGGACCGCACCCACTTGGGTCGATCGGCCAGCGCCCATTCCGCGCCGTCTGGATTGATGCGTGGGCAGATGTAAAACGCGCGCGTGTCCAACGCCCGCGTGATGTCGGGATCCTTGCCGTACTGAGTTACCAGCTCATTCAGAAAGTACAGGTTGGCGACCGACCCCGCGACCTCTGTCGAATGGATGTTGCCGTCGACCCAGAACGCAGGCTTGTCAACGGCGGCGCCCGTCGCTCGATTCGTCGCGCTGACCACCCAGATATCGCGACCTTCGTGGCTCTTGCCGATCGATTGGAGCGATACCAGCTCCGGATGCTCGGCGGCGAACGCATGAACGATTGCGGTCAGCTCCGCGTAGCGGGCAAAGAGGTCGAATCGGATGGGGCGAGTCAACCACAGGCACTCGGCTCGCGGCGGCGTCTGACGCAAGTTCTTCCCAGACGCGATACCAGGCGCCACAGCGGTGCCCCATGATGATGGCGCAATGCGCGGGCGACTACTGCGTCAGCCGGTCAAATGCCGGCGTACCACTCGTATCCCTGGTCCTCCCAGTAGCCGCCTTTGCCGCCGGCGATCTTTTCGAAGCTGTCGACGAGCTCGATGCGCATCACGTACTTGGCATGCTTGTATCCGAGTTGGCGCTCGACGCGAAGGCGAATCGGCGCGCCATTGGCGATCGGCAGCGCCTTGTCGTTGAGCTCGTAGGCAAGTATGGTTTGCGGATGGTAGGCGTCATCCATGTCGATGCTTTCGTAATACGGGCTGCTGCCGTCGCTCTCCATCGGATCGGCGCAATGGAATACCACATAGCGCACCGCCGCTGTTGGCCTCACCGATTCCAGCACCGCCGTCAGCGGTACTCCCTTCCATTTGCCGATCGCACTCCAGCCTTCGACGCAATCGTGGCGGGTGATCTGCGTTCGGCTAGGTAGCGCGCGCAGTTCCTCGAGCGAAAAAATGACCGGCTTTTCAACCAGGCCACCGACTTCCAGGCCATAAGCCGCAAAGCCGCTCGATGCCAGCGCCTTGTATTGCGGATTTTCCGGCATCGCGGTTCCATTGCTGCGAAATTCCGGTGAGCGCTCGGACTCCGGGAACTCCTGCGCCATGGACTTGCGCGGCAGGATGGCGCGCTGGGCCTTGCGGGTAAGGACCTCCGTATTGCTCAAAAGCTTGGGGAACCATTCGGTTCGCGAAAGCTTGTCGCAACCAGCGACCAGAACCGCTCCGGCGGCCGCAAGCGTGCGAAAGAACAGCCGTCGGTGGGGATGAAACGCATGGGAATTCATTTGCTGACCTCCGCCTCGACCCTGTAGCGGCCGGTAATCATCGAGCGCAAGTTGTTCCACAAGCCGGTGACAATCACTTCGAAGACGTGAATCAGCACGAACGCGACCAGCAGCCAGGCAACGATAAAGTGGATCGTTCGCGCCGATTGCCGACCGCCGAAAATATCGACCCAGCCCGGCCACAGCGTGTCGAAGCCGGGAGACATCGCCAGGCCCATCAGAATCACCAACGGCAGCAGCACGAAGATCACGATCAGGTAGGTAAGCTTCTGCAACACGTTGTAGCGCTTCGACGCTTCACCCGAAGGATGGCGAAAATGCAGGTGATCAACGACCGACTCCCGGATCGAGCGTAGCTCGGTTCCGGTGGGCGCAAGATCGCGGGCAAGATGGCGGCTGACGATCGAATAGGCAACATAGCAAAGGCCATTGATGACGAAGATCCAGGCGAAAAACAGATGCCATTGGCGGGCCATTGCCAGCCAGCGACCGTCCGGAATGGTCAACCACGAAGGAAAGGCACGTCCGACCAGATTGCCGTTCGGACCGTTAGAGGCCCCCAACACGCCGGTAGTGATGAACTCGTGACCGAAGATCCGCGTTACGCCGGTCACCCTGTCGGAGGCGTCGGTCGCGGATTCGATTTCTAGAATGGGCGGCCGGCCGGTATAGGACGACTTGCCCCAGTACAACGCTGGGTGCGCACTGAAGATATTGAGCCCGCTCATCAGCAGAATCGTCAGCGCAATGACATTGATCCAGTGCATGACGCGAACCGGCAGCGTGTGGCGGAAATAAAGGTAGTTTGCCACCGTGCGCCCGGCGTCGCTGCTTTGGTCCATGAATTTCTCCTGATTCGATCCGATAGCAACGCGCAGAGGGCCATACTTCATCCTAGTGTATCTCGCCAAGCGCGACCGATCCAGACGCCGGCCGGCGCACTTGTGCGCTGGCCGGGGAGGGACAATCAGGCGCGCATCCGCCTGGGTCCGCTCACGAAGGCATTGTCGCGTTCGAAGAAGCGAAGCTTACGTTCGACCTCGCGGGCAATCCCGATTCGAACGCTTACGCCGATGGTCCCCGCGCGCCGGCGCGATGCGCCCAGCCACAGCGGGCCCGGGGCGCAAAGGTCGACTCCGTCGAATCGCCGATCGAGGTCCATCGCCATCGCCAGGCGGCCGGGGCCGCGGGCGAGGTCGAGCACGCGCTGTGTTCCGCGATGCCTTTGCATCGACCGCAGGCCTTCCAGCGGCTCGAGCGCACGCAGCAGGACGCCCGCTCCTACGCCTGGCGATTCGCCACTGACGTTGACCGCGAACCAGCAGCCGTAGACGAAATAAACATAGGCGTGTCCGCGCTTCAGAAACAGCGAGTTGTTGCGAGGCGTGCGGCCGCGGAACGCATGTGCCGCCGCATCGCCGATAACGTACGCCTCGGTCTCGACGATGCGGCCGGCGATGCGCTCGCGCGGATGATCGTGGACCAGTATCTTGCCGATGAGATAGCGTGCCAGTGTGGCCGTGTCTCGCGGCAACTCGGCTCGGCGCAATCGGCGAACGGGCCCGATTTCCGACTCGGGGTGTTCTATTTTCGCCGTTGAAGCTATTGCCACTTTCGCTGCCGGCACGTCACAACGTTGCGTCTTACTTCTTGACGTTCCGAAGATGCATGCGTTTGCGGTCCACCGCCTTGGCGCCCGCTCCTTCCAGAACCATGGTTTGAAAATGAGATGCCATTTCGCCGCTCAGGATTGTGATGAAAGCCGCCACCCAACCCCACACCAGTAATACCACCGCGATCGCGATGCCACCGTACATCAGGTTATAGCTCGCGAGATTCTGAACATAGCCGTAAAAAAGAGGGCGCGCGGCGACTAGCAGAGACGTTGCGACAACGGCTCCCAACGCAATGCTTTTCCAGTTGAGCCGCTTGCGCGGAACGAAGCGGTAGATCAGATAGAACGCCGAGAGCATCAGCAATACGCGAATCAATTGGGCCATTACCGTGAAAGTAGTGCCGGTCTCTCCAGGCAGCAGGCGCACCGCGTTCGACAACAATAACAGTAGGTAATGGGAAAACAGCGTGCATACGAACAGCACGGCGACGGCGGTCATCATCCCGATCTCGATGATGATGCGTCTCGCCAGGCTGTCTGTTTGTTCGCCCTCATAGGCGATGTTGAGAGCACGCGACAGCGCTCCGAACGCCCGGCTACCGAGAACGAGCAAGAGCAAGAGTGAAACGATGCCGGCATAGGGATGCGCGTCATGAACCGCGTCGCGGATGATTCGCTGAACCGCGGCGTCACCCTCCGGAACGAATTCCCGTAATAACACGATCGCCTTGCCGATTGCCCAATCCGGACTTACGAAATAGGCGGACAAAGAGACGGCTGCGAGAAGCAGCGGGAATAGCGAGAGAAAACTATAGTACGCAATGGCGGCCGCCCATTGCGTAACGTTGTCGGCAAACGAATCCTTGAGCGCCTGGATAAAAGCGCTGCCAAGGAGACGGACGGGTGCCGCGTTCAGAACCATCGTGGGTTCGTATGTTACGCGCGCACGCTTCGTCTCGCCGGCCCGTGCGCGGTTTGGGGGTCATGCGCCGGGCTGCCCCGCGTTGGGAAAGAAAAGCTGCGCGCGGTTGACTTTGTAGTCGGAGATCGCTTTCTGGCCTTCGGGCGAAGTCACCCAGTCCACGAACATCTGGCCAAGCTCCTTCTTGACGATCGGGTGCTTGTCCGGGTTTACCAGCATCACGCCGTATTGGTTGAATAAGCGCTCGTCGCCTTCGACGAGAATGGCCAGGTCGCCACGATTCTTGAAAGATAGCCATGTGCCGCGATCGGTCAGGATGTACGCGTTCATCGATGACGCGGTGTTGAGCGCAGGTCCCATGCCTTGGCCCGTGTCGCGATACCACGGCCCCTTTACCTTGTCGATATCGATGCCGGCCGCTTTCCACAGATCGAGCTCCGCCAGATGGGTGCCACTCTTATCACCGCGGGAGACAAAAGGTGCTCGTGCAGCTTCCAGTCTCTTGAACGCCTCCAGAATATCCTTGCCGCCACCGATCTTCGCCGGGTCGCTCTTTGGGCCGAGCAAGACAAAATCGTTGTACATCACAGGATAGCGCTTGACGCCGTGACCCTCCGCGAGAAATTTCTCCTCGGCTGGGCGCGCGTGCACGAATACAACGTCGGCGTCGCCGCGCCGCGCAAGGTCGAGCGCCTGTCCGGTTCCCACGGCCACGACGTGCACCTTGATCCCTGTCTTGTGCTCGAATCGCGGAAGCAGATGGCCGAATAGCCCCGACTGCTCGGTCGACGTCGTCGAAGCAACGGTTATGAACCGCTCCTGCGCCTGACCGCTGATCGTACCGATGGCGATCAAAGCGACGAGACTGATCGCAAAGCTGCGACGATCGACTACCGTGGCAATTCTCCTTCCAGAAACTGAGCGGCCTCGCGCGATGCCGGATCCCTGAAAAATCGATCTGCCGGTGCACGCTCCGAAAGGCGTCCTTGATGCATGAACAGGATTTCATCGCCGAGGCGCCGCGCTTGCCCGAGGTTGTGCGTGACCATCACGATCTTGGTGCCGCTCGCGTGCATCGCGACAATGCCCTTCTCAATTTCGAGGGCAGCCCCGGGATCAAGACTCGCGGTTGGCTCGTCGAGGAACAGCACTTCCGGGGAAAGCGCCCACGCTCGAGCAAGGGCGAGCCGCTGCTGTTCGCCGCCAGAGAGCACGCGTGCGGGATGCTTTGCGAGGTGTTCGAGTCCGACCCGGCGCAGCGCGTCCAGCGCCCGCGGCATTCGCTGCGCGCGGGGCACGCCGGTAATCGCGAGCGCGTACGTAACGTTGGCGACCGCGGTCCGGCGCAGCAGCACGGGCCGCTGAAAGACCATCGCCTGGCGCCGCGGTCCACCCGGCGGTTCCGGCGCAGTCCAGCGAATCGTGCCCGAAGTCGGAAGAAGGAGTCCGTGGCACAGTCGCAACAGCACGCTCTTGCCGGCACCGTTCGGACCGACAATGATGGTGCGCGGACCCGGGTCAAGTCGTAGCGAGATGCCATCGATGATGCGTCGCCCGCCGACCGCAAAGACAACCTGATCCAGGTTGAGCGGAAGCAACGAAGGCGGTGTTCGCATGTCCATGTCGCCACTTATCCGTAGCGCTGCTGCGCCGTTTCCTTGACGATATAGGCCGCTGCATTCAGTGCGAGCACGATCGTCAGCAGGATCATGCCCAGCCCCAGCGCGAGCGGCAGATCGCCCTTGCTCGTTTCCAGAGCGATTGCGGTGGTCATCATTCGGGTGACGCCGTCGATGTTGCCGCCCACGATAATGACCGCCCCTACCTCGGCCGCCGCACGCCCAAAGCCGGCCAGCACGATGGTCACCAATGAAAAGCGCAGATCCCACAACAAGGTTGCGACCGAGCCGAATCGCGATTCGCCAAGCGACTTCAGTTGCTCGCGGTATTCCTGCCACGCGTCCTCTACTACCTGCCGCGATAGCGCGGCAACGATAGGCACGATGAGGATGGTCTGAGCGATGACCATTGCGGTCGGAGTGAACAGCAGGCCAAACGAACCCAACGGTCCGGCACGCGACAGCAACAGGTAGACGACCAACCCTACCACCACCGGCGGCAAGCCCATGAGCGCATTGAGCACAACGATGACTGAGCGTCGGCCGGCAAAGCGGCTCACGGCGATCGCGGCGCCGAACGGAAGTCCGATCACGCAGGCGAGGAGTACGGCGGTCAAGCTGACGCGCAAACTGAGCAGCACGATCTGAACAAGCTTGGGGTCGCCTCCGGCGACAAGCTGCGCGGCCTGGACGGTCGCTTCCGATAGGCTATTCACAGGTCGGTCATCGAGTAATAATATGTACAGATATGCAACTATGATCAGCTAGAAGCACGGGAGCCGATCATAGCCTGCTCGTTGCGATCAACGGAATATGCACGGAGGCGCCAATATGCGGCTACTGCCCGAGCTCACCTGGGAGCTTTCCGACGATCCTCCCACCCCGCTCGATCCTCGCCTGCTGCCGCTCCTAAGGGCGGTGGCCGAAAAGGGTTCGCTCGCGTCGGCAGTCGCCGACCGTGGCTTGTCGTATCGGGCGGCATGGGGGCTCTTGCGTGCCTATCGACGCAAGCTCGGTGAGCCACTTGTAGTGCTCGAGCGCGGCCGCGGCGCTTCCCTCGCGTCCCTGGCCGAACGAATACTTGGCGCCGACGCAGCCGCGCGGCGTCAATTGGCACGGGCATTCCAGCGACTTTCGGTGGACTTGGCCAAGTCACCGGCGACCAAGCGCGCGCCGGCGCTACGCCTTGCGATTGCCGCGAGTCACGACCTCGCATTGGCCGCTTTGCGTGACGCGTTAGGGCCTGACGAAGAATTGAAGCTGGAGCTTTCGTTCATGGGAAGCGTCGACGCGCTCGAACAGTACGCTGCGGGACGGGTCGATATTGCGGGTTTTCACGTTCCGACGGGCACGCAACATGAGAAAAGCCGCGTGTTGTTTCTGCGGTTGCTCCGAGCGCGGTCGGACCGGCTTATCCGGTTTGTCGATCGCGACCAGGGATTGATCGTGCCGCGCGGCAACCCGGAACGGTTAAAAACCCTTCGCGACATCGCCGACAGACAGCTTCGCTTCGTCAACCGGCAACGCGGCTCGGGGACGCGATTGCTGATCGATAGCCTGCTCGAAGATGATGGAATCGATGGCGCGCGCATCGTTGGCTACGCAAACGAGGAATTCACGCATGCCGCGGTCGCGGCTACTGTCGCCTCGAGCGGCGCGGACGTCGGGTTCGGATTGCGCGCGGCGGCGGCCAAGTACGATCTGGCTTTCGTCCCTCAGATA
>WNFR01018854.1_pt1 | contig 11227 bp, 9 predicted proteins | sample 5400221 | NCBI WGS metagenome assembly WNFR01 (sample SAMN13153357, study PRJNA577476) | soil metagenome | isolation source: 40 cm soil under Madrone tree | place: USA:California | collected 2016-06-14 | reverse complement strand
CGTTACTGGACGGCAGGACGCAGCGCTCGAAGCCGAGTTTACCGGCTTCTTTGACGCGTGCTTCTGCTTGTGAGATGCCGCGAATCTCTCCTGCTAGCCCTACTTCGCCGAAGAAGACAGTTTTGGGATCGAGCGCGATTTCTCGACTGCTCGATCCGATAGCGGCGACGATACCGAGATCGACCGCCGGTTCGTCGACCTGCACGCCGCCGGCGACGTTGACGAAGATATCCTGATCGAAGAGTTTCGCGCCCATTTTCTTTTCCAGGACGGCGACGAGTAACGCGACGCGGTTGTGATCCACGCCGATGGTCGTTCGCCGCGGCACGGCCAGGAATGACCGGCTGACCAGCGCCTGCAATTCCACCAGGATGGGCCGGGTACCTTCCATGCTACAGACAACCGCAGAGCCGGGAACTTGGAGCGGCCGTTCCATGAGGAAAATTTCCGAGGGATTGGTGACTTCCCTTAAACCTGCCTCCTTCATTTCAAAGACGCCGATTTCGTTGGTCGAGCCGAAGCGGTTTTTCACCGCGCGCAGGATGCGAAAACTATGGCCGCGTTCCCCTTCGAAATAGAGCACCGTGTCGACCATATGTTCAAGCAAACGCGGCCCGGCGATAGCGCCGTCTTTGGTCACGTGGCCGATGAGAAAAGTTGTCAGCCCAGTTTTTTTTGCTAGGACGATGATAGCGCCGGAGGCTTCTCGGACTTGGGCGATGCTGCCGGGGGCCGAGGGAATCGCTGACGAGAAGATTGTTTGCACCGAGTCTATGACCAGCAATCCAGGTTTGATTTTCTTGACGTGGTCGAGAATTCGCTCGAGCGAAGTTTCACTTAATACGAGCAAGTTCGGTGCCTCGATACCGAGACGTTCCGCGCGCATCTTAATCTGCCGTGGAGATTCCTCACCCGAGACGTAAAGGCAGGTCAGTCCTTTTTGACTCACCGCGGCGAAAGCTTGAAGGAGCAACGTCGATTTGCCGATGCCGGGGTCGCCGCCGATGAGAATCACGGAGCCGGGCACGAGGCCGCCGCCGAGCACCCGGTCGAACTCGCCGATGCCCGAGAGCACGCGGCCTTCCTCGGATGTGTCGATTTCGTGAATCGGCGCCGGGTTTTCTTTAGTTCCCAGGCTTAGCTCCCCACGCGGTGTCGATGCTCTCTCGAATCGTTCTTCGGCGAACGTGTTCCATTGATTGCAGTCGGGGCACTTGCCGAGCCACTTGGATGATTGATAGCCACAATTCTGGCAAGCGAAGATGGTTTTAGCTTTGGCCATTGAATTGATTTACGCGTTTTTCGAATTGGAAAGCCGACGCAAATTCTCATCACTCTAACCAAGTCCGATTCGAACTCGCAAGCGCAATCGATGGTTCTCGATGAAATTAGAGTTTTGGTGTGAACCTTTACGGTCTATCTAGCCGCGCTGCAGGGAGAGTGTTAGCTTTGGATCAGTGGCAGCGAAAGAAAAACGATCGGCTGCAGAGTTTTTGCCAAAACGGCGCACCCTCGAGAGCCTGCGCGCCGCGGCGCGCTCCTGCGAAGGGTGTGATCTGTACAAGAAGGCCACCCAGACGGTGTTTGGCGAGGGAGCGAAGAACGCGAGCATCATGCTTGTCGGTGAACAGCCGGGCGATATGGAAGATCGCCATGGTCGGCCGTTCGTCGGACCCGCGGGTCGCCTACTCGATAAAGCGCTTGCCGACGCGCGGATCCCGCGCGAACAAGTTTATGTCACCAATGCTGTGAAGCACTTCAAGTGGATCCAGCGGGGCAAGCGGCGCTTGCATCAAAAACCGCTAATAAGACAGGTCGAGGCCTGCAAGCCGTGGCTGCAGGCGGAGCGTGAAATTATTCAGCCCAAAGTGGTCGTGTGCCTGGGTGCCACGGCCGCCCAATCAATTCTTGGCAGGCCCGTCCGTATCACTCAAGAACGGGGAAAATTTTCTGACGGACATCACGGCGAAGCTGTTTTCGTCACCATCCATCCTTCATCGATCTTTCGCCGGCGTGAAAAAGCTGAACGCGACGCGGAGTACCGCCACTTCGTGAGCGAAATGAAACTCGTCAAGCGCAAGCTGCATCGCTTGGCAGCCGCTTGAACTCAATTCATCATAATTAAGAACTCGATAGGGTCGTTCGGGCTCTGAGGCGATCGTGTTGCGATGCCGTGGGGCGTATATTATCTAATTCAAGCAATGACTGCGGGTAGCATCCAAGACGAGCTGAAAGAAATCCGGAACGCAGGGCTCTATCGACGCTTGCGGCGGGTGGAAAACGAGCAGGGGCCGACACTGCTGCTCGACGGTCGCGAGGTGATTAATTTTTCATCGAATAATTATTTGGGGATCGCCAATCATTCTGCCTTGGCATCAGCTGCGAAGGAGGCTATCGACCGTTACGGTTGCGGCTCGGGGGCATCGCGTCTGATCTCGGGTAACATGACCCTCCACGAAGAGTTGGAAAATCAGCTCGCCGAATTCAAAGGCACCGAAGCGGCATTGGTGTTTAACTCCGGATTCCAGGCCAACACGGGAATTCTCTCGACGCTGGCGGGCGAAGGTGACGCGATCCTCAGCGATGAGCTCAATCACGCCAGCATCATTGACGGCTGCCGCTTGTCGCGCGCGAAAACAATCGTTTATGTGCATTGCGATCTTGGTCAACTAGAAGAGGCGCTCAAACAGGCTGGCAGCTGTCGACGCAAACTCATTGTGACGGAAACCATTTTCAGCATGGATGGAGACGAAGCCCCGCTAACTGGAATCGTCGAGCTCGCTGAAAAATATGACGCTGCGGTGATGGTTGATGAAGCGCACGCGACCGGGATTTTCGGTCCCGGCGGCGCGGGCGTTGTGAGCAAGCTGGGGCTGGTCGACCGAGTTTTGGTGCAGATGGGCACGTTGGGTAAGGCGCTCGGCGGATTCGGCGCCTACGTCGCCGGCAGCCAAGCGTTGCGCGATCTGCTGATCAACCGCTGCCGCAGTTTCATTTTTACGACATCGCTGCCGCCGGCGATCATGGCGATGGCAATGGCGGCAATCGATTTGGTCGAGGGCGAACCGGAGCGGCGCGAGGCTTTGTGGAATAACTGTCGCTTGCTTTCGGACGGACTGAAAAAAATGGGTTTTTCGCTGGACGAAATCCAAAACCCGATATTGCCGCTGATCATCGGCGACGCCGATAAGTGCATGCAATTTTCCGAGCAACTTTTGGAACGAGGAGTATTCGCCCAGGGAATCCGCCCGCCGACGGTGCCGCCGGGCACGTCCCGTCTGCGCATCACGCTGATGGCGACACATACGCGTGAACATATTCAAATCGCTCTCGATGCCTTCAAGGAAGTCAAAAAGCAATCATGACCACCTATCACGATAGACTGAAACAGCTCGATCATACTTATCTTTGGCACCCCTTCACCCAGATGCGCGACTGGATGGAAGAGGAGCCCTGCATCATCAGCCGCGCCGACGGCAATTTCTTGATCGATGTTCAGGGCCGGAAATATTTAGACGGCGTTTCCTCGCTTTGGTGCAATGTCCACGGCCATCGCAAAAAAGAGCTCGATGACGCGCTCCGTGCCCAGATCGAGCGCATTTCCCATTCGACTTTTCTCGGTCTAAGCCATGTGCCGGGAATTCAGCTTGCGGAAAAATTGGTCGGCATCGCGCCCAAGGGTTTACAGCGGGTTTTCTACTCCGACAGCGGCGCGACGGCAGTGGAGATCGCCATGAAGATGGCGGTGCAATACTGGCAGCTCAAGGGAGAAAACAAGCGCACGCAAATCGCGTCGCTGGCGGAATCCTATCACGGCGACACCGTGGGCTCGATGAGCATGGGATATTCTGAAACGTTTCACCGTTTTTACAAAAGCTTGCTTTTCCCCGTGCTGCGGATCACACCGCCGCACGTCTTTCGTTATCACCGAAGGATGAGCGAGGCCGATGCTCTCAACGCAGCGATCAAACAAGCGGAAGACCAACTGACTGCCAATCAAGACACTTTGGCCGCTTTAGTCATGGAGCCGCTCATGCAAGGCGCGGCGGGCATGTGGTCGCACCCGGTGGGCTATCTTCAGGCGTTGGCCGATATTTGCCGGCGCAACGGTATTCTTTTCATTCTCGACGAAGTCGCCACGGGTTTCGGCCGCACCGGAAAGATGTTTGCTTGCGAGCACGCGGGAGTGACCCCGGATATTCTCTGTTTGGCGAAAGGAATCACCGGCGGTTATCTGCCTTTGGCGGCGACACTGACGACGGAAAAAATATTTTCGGCATATTTAGGCGAATACAAAGAATTCAAAACTTTCTTTCACGGTCATACCTACACGGGCAATCCGCTCGGCTGCGCCGTCGCGCTGGCGAACCTGGAAGTATTCGCGAAAGAAAAGACGAGCTCACGTCTCTGCTCGATGTCGTGTATGACTGCATTGACGTGGTGACGGGAAATTAGATGGGTGGCGGAATTTTTATCACCGGAACCGACACCGGTGTGGGAAAGACTTTAGTGACAGCCGGGCTGGCAGTTCTGCTGCGCGATCTCGGCTATCGCGTCGGGGTCATGAAACCGGCGGAGACTGGCTGTGTAGAAAGAGACGGACAATGGGTGGCGCAAGACGCCGAACGGCTCAAAGAAGCGTCGGCGTGCGCCGAGCCCATTGAGAAAATCTGCCCTTATCGGTTGCCCGAGCCGTTGGCGCCGAGCATCGCCGCGGAGAGAGCCGGCGTAAGAATCGATATCGATCATCTGCTCGCGCTTTATCACGAAATCAGTTCGAAGTATGACGTCACGCTAGTTGAAGGTGCCGGCGGACTGATGGTACCGCTTCTGCCCAGTTACACGTATGCCGATTTTGCGGCTGTCCTGAAATTGCCGATCTTAGTCGTTGCCGCGAACAAGCTCGGTGCGATCAATCATTTGTTGCTCACATTGGAGCACGCCAGTTGCAAGGGCCTGAGCGTCTTGGGATACCTGCTGAATTGTATCTCAAACGGAACGTCGCTTGCGGCGGAGACCAACCGAGAGGTGTTGGCCAACCTCACGGGAATTCCCTGTCTCGGAGAATTGCCGTTCGTGGCGACGGCGGAAACGGACAAGCGGCTGCCGGTGGACCTGTTCGAGAAGGAGTTCAACCTCCGCTTGATCGAACCGATTCTTTTTGCGGCGATGAGAAGCCCTCATGATTGATCGATTTTCGCGAGGCGGTCAGATTACTGTGAAATCTCAATGCTTGGTCGGAATAATGGCCTTGCTTTGCTGTTTGCAGGCGGCCATGCAGGCCTATGCCGCCGACAAAGTCATTATTTCCTACAGCAGCCGGACTTATGCATTCCTGCCGGCTCAAATCGCGACAGCAAAGGGATTTTTTAAGGACGAGAATCTAGAACCGCTGCTGATCCAGATGCGTAGCCAGGTTACCGTGCCTGCGCTTCTAAGCGGCGAGGTGAACTATACGTTGAGCTTCGGCAATATCATCGGCGGTGCGATGCAGGGGATGCCGTTCAAAATTCTCGCGGTGTTAACCGATAAACCGCTGCACAATATCGTTGCTCGTCCGGAAATTAAGACAATTACTGATCTCCGCGGCAAACGCGTCGGCACGCAGCGAATCGGCGGCTCGGACCATCTCGCCGCGGAAGCGATTCTCCAAGCCAAAGGAATCGATTTGAAAGAAGTTCAGTTCGTCACTCTCGGCGCCGACGAGCCGGTGCGTGTGGAAATGTTGAAAAAAGGGCTGGTGGACGCGATTTGTGTCGCGCCGCCGGGCCCTATCCGGCTTGCACGGGAGGGCTTCAATGTTCTCGGCGGCCCCAAGGATTTGAAAGTCGGTAGTCCGATTTCCGCCTTTGCAGTGACCGATGCGCGCCTCAAAAGTAACCGCGACGAGACTAAGAAAACTCTGCGCGCGATTTTACGGGGTCTTCGTTTCATGCATGAGCGCAAGGAGGACGTCATCCCAATCATGGCACGATGGTTGAACCAAACCGCCGATGTGGCCAGGGATTCCTACGACTCGATTCTCCCATCGTTCAGTCCGGATGGCGGCACCGTCGACAAGACCTTCGAGTTCGCCATCGAGTCACGCAAAGCCACGGTGCGAACGGAAAAGCCGATTCCGCTTGCTCAGGTGCGGGATTTAACGCTCTTGAGAGAAGTGCAAAAGGAACTACGCTAGGCGGTTCAATACAAATCACACTTTCAAGTGTTAACAAGGCTTCCCAAACTCAGATCGCGCGGTCCCGAAGCCCCGTAACCCTGGTATCAGCACCCAACACCCCAACGTCAGGACAGCTCCGACGGCGCAGCCGAACAGGAGCGAGCCCGGTGCACCGAGCAGGGCGGCCATGAAGCCGACTTCGGTGGCGCCCGCGGAATTTGCGCCTTGAGAGAACATATTAAAGACCGAGAAGGCGCGGCCGCGCACGTGATCGGGGGTCAAAAGATGAAAGCTGGTTTGGCGCATGACGGCTTGCAGCGAATTGGCTAGGCCCAAAGTGCTGAGCAGAACCAGGGAGAGCGTAAAGCTGGTGGAGACGGCGAAAATGCCCAGCGCTGTGGCGTAAGCGAGGAATGACCAGAGGGCGAGCAGTCCTTTGGACTTCACATCGCCGATCGTTAGTAGCGTAACGGTGCCGATGACGCCGCCGATCGCTGGAGCGGAGGAGAGCATGCCGAAGCCGGCGGGACCAACAAAAAGAATGTCTTTGGCAAAGATCGGCAGCAGCGGCCGGTAATAACCGAAGCCAACGACGATGAAATCGAGCAACACCAGAGTCAGAATGATCGGCTCGGAAAGTAGAAATGTAATACCGCCCAAAAAACTCGCCGAGGTAAATTTCTCTCTCACCATCGTATCGATTGCGGGAGCTTTGAGCAGCACGATGGCGACGGTGGCGGGGAGGTAAAACAACGCATTGAACAGGTAGGCGTTGCCTGTGCTCATCCACGCCAGGCTCAGACCTCCCAACATGGGTCCGATGAAATGGGAGCCTTGAGACACGCTGGAGTTAAGCGCCACGGCATTGGTCAAATGCGAGCGCGGTACAAGATGGGATATGAGCGCCATTCTCGTTGGATTTAGGACGATGTTGAGCGCGGAAGTAAGCGCCGTGCCGGCCAAAATATGCCAGACCTGAATCACCTCGGTGAGTGTCAAGATCCCCAGCGTGATGGCAACGAGGAGATTGCCGAAGATCGTGATCAGGAGTATTTTTTTTCGATCGAGGAAATCCGCCAACGTGCCGCCGAATAATCCCAGGGCAAATATCGGCACTCCCTGCGCCAGTCCTGTAAGCCCCAACAGAAACGCCGAGCCGGACAACTCGTAGACTTGATAGAGATTTTGCGTTAGACGCATCTGCTGCGCCGTGGTGGCGAAAAGCGAGAGCAAAAATAAAAAATTATAGTCCCGATAACGCAGCGAAGCCCACGGCTTAAGCGGCGCGCGCGTCTCGTCGTTGTCCGCAGGATCGTCGGCCATTTTTGATTAAGAGATGCTATTTGCCGGCGACACGCATGACTTCATCGTGGATCAGTTTGACGGACAGTTTTTTGGCAGTCGCGATGCGTTTGAGATCGTCGTATTCCGGCGCCGCTCTCTTGCTTCCATCCGGCAACTCAACGATCTTGACCGCCACTTCGCCGAAGCGGGTTTTCACCATCGTTGATTCTCGTCTCAAAATCATCCGCGCCACGGGATAGCAGCGGATGCCGATGGTCGAAGTCTCCTGAAAAATAATTTTGGCAAGCTTTTCTCGATCGCGCGGCTCGGCGATGGCGCTAAGCAGGGTTGCGGGGCGATTTTTTTTCATCTGAATCGGCGCCAGAAAAACATCGCGCGCGCCCGCCGCGAACAAACGGTCCATGACGTAATCGAAAAGCTGCGGGTTCATGTCGTCGATGTTGGTTTCGATCACAATCATTTCTTCTGTTTGCGAGGATAAATCTGACTCGCCGAGAATTAGCCTAAATAGGTTCGGACGGTTGGTAAATTCCTTCTGGCCAGTGCCGTAGCCGATGATTTCCACGGACATGCCCGGCTGAGCGCCGAAAGTTTTTCCCAGCGTGCGCAAAATCGCCGCCCCGGTGGGTGTTACCGTTTCGGCTTCGATGTCGACGCCGAACACGGGGAGTCCCGTGAGAAGTTCAAGGGTAGCGGGACCGGGCACGGGGAGGGGCCCGTGCAGGGAGCGAGTGACGCCGCGCCCCAGTGGAATCCGTGAAAAACAGAAAGATTCGATGCCGAGTTCATGGACGCCGATCGCCGTCGCCATGATATCGACGATAGAATCCGTGGCGCCCACTTCGTGGAAGTGAACCTTGTCGGGGACAACGCCGTGGATCTTGGCTTCCGCTTCAGCCAAACGAGTGAAAATTTCGACGCCGGTGGTTTTGACCTCAGTGCCGAGTTTGCTGCGCTTGATCAGCTCGCGGATTTGTTTCCACGATCGTAGTGGATCGTTTTTCGCACAGGTGACATGGAATTGAGTGGCGCGGATCGAGTGGACGAGTTTCTTTCTTGCCTTAAGTTGGAATTTGAGAGTCGGGATTTTTTTTAATTCGGAGTGGAGCTTTCTGAACGACAAACCGAGATCGAGAAGCGCGGCGACGAACATATCGCCGCTCACTCCGCCGATCAGATCACCGTAGGCGATTTTCACGTCTTACCTCGCCGCCGGATCGATGATCGCGCGAGTGCGGAGAACATGAGGATAGAGGATGGAGGATAGAAAATCGCGATTGTCGATCCGCGATCTTCGGTCCTCCGTTTTTTTACCATTCCCGGTGCACTTCCTTGCCGCTGGTTTCGACGCGGACGATTTCCGACTTGAACGGTTTGCCGAGCAAGGTATCGATCAGCCAGTTCACGACCAGCGATCGCGAACGCGGGTTACGAATCGAGTGACGCTCGCCTTCGAAGACGTAGAGCAGCTTGGGCGCGGGAATCTCGCCCATGAGCTCGTAGACAAATTTTATATCACAGTGCTCATCGTCTTCTCCGGCGACGACCATGTAAGGGCAAGTGATTTTTGCTGTAACGCCGCGCAAAGACAGCGTCCTGGTAAATTCGTCGAAGGCTGCTTCGTCGTCGTAGCCGGACATATACATATAGTTGAGCTTAAAAGTCGGCGATGACATGTTGAAGATCGCGTACTGGCCGGGTTCCATGCAGACGCCGCTCACGGCGCAGGCTTTAAACCGCTTTTCTTCGGCGACCACGCGCGGTGCCCAGTAAGAACCCATGCTCGAACCCATCACCCCGAGCCGCTCGGCATCGATCTCCGGTCTTTTAACCAGGTAGTCGCAAGCGAGTTTGCCGGCGTCGGCATAGTTCGCCGCGGTGCACGTAATGCCGCCTTCCCTGGTTTCACCTTGTCCGGGACCGTCGATGGCGAGCACTGCAAACCCGCGCTCGAGAAATGGATCACCGGTCGCGGGATTGTCTTCTTTGACGCCGTCCATGCCTGGAATGTACATGATGCACGGAACTTTCTCGTTGGCTTTTCTCCCGGGAGGAAGATGCAAAATGGCTTGAATCTTTTTCCCGTCGTAGGGCAGCTCGACGCGCTCGATCGGCCGGCCGGCATATTGAATAAACTTGTCGTAACACGCACGTTTCCTTTCCTGCCAATGGATGCGCTCGGGATTGCCGTCTTCGTAAATCGCCCACATCGCATTGGTGTAGAAACAGGCGGCGATATAATAATGTTCGCGCGCTTCGGCAAAGTGGCCGGCAGCTTCGGCTTCGCCGCCTTGCGCTTCGCGACGCGCCGCAGCGCGAGAGAACTCACGCGGAATGTCGACGAATTTTTGAATGCGCCGGCAAACTTCCTGGAGATCCGCTTGCACAGCCGGGCCGCAGTTGCGAAGAATTTTTCCAGTCCGTCCCTGGTCCCAATCGATGCCGCGGGTTTGAATCACCTGGTCCAGGATCCAGCGCTGCTCGCGCCAGCGGCGCATTTTTCGTTCGGTTTCGATTCTCATGACAACTCCAATAGATTAAAAAGTTCAACGTTCAAAGTTCAACGTCAAATGACTGGGACGCGGAAAGCGCGGCTACTTTACTTTGACGAATCGATCGTCGACAAATTTTCTCAGATCGATTTGTTTGAGCTGGGGCGTCGAATCCAGCAGGCTTTCGCGCACCGCCTCCAGGCCTTTGAAGCCAGGATAGGGCGGACTTGTAATTGCCCCAGCATATTCTTTGTAGCCGCCTTCTAGAATCCGATCGTCGGCGCGCAAATACTTTCGCAAGATGCGCAGCGCCGCGCGCGCATCTTCTTTGTACGATTTGGCGCCGTCGGTCAACGACGCCATGTAGGCGCGGGCGATTTCGGGTTGACTTTGCACGAAGGTACGCTTTGCCGCGATCCCGGAAAAAGTAACTTCCCGCCCTAGATCGGGAATGTGCAGCAACGGACGATACCCCATATCGCGCGCCGCCGTCGACGTCGGCGGCGAGAGGATCCCGCCGTTCACCGCGCCTGCTCGCATCGCTGCAAGAATATCAGGAATCCCGCCGAGCGAGATCATCGTTACATCCTTCGGTGCCAAATCGAACTGCTCCAGCGCCATACGCAAGGCGAGATCGCTCGCCGAGCCGATCCGGGTAATGCCGATTTTCTTGCCTTTAAGATCGGCGCCTTTCGCGATGCCGACGTCGGTTATCAATGTGAAAACCATTTGATGCGTCGTCGTGCCGATCCAGACAAAATCCGCTCCCTGGGCCCAAGCCGTCATCATCGGAGCGGGAGAGAGATGGCCAAATTGGATTTCGCCGGCGAGCAGCGCCTGGACCGCAGTCGTACCGCCGCGGATATAAATTAAATTCGATTCCAGACCGTGTTTTTTGAAATGTCCCTGTTCATGGGTCAACCAAAGTGTACCGATTCCCGCAGAGAGAGCGCTATAAGCAGTTCGAACCGGGGTGAAATGCGTTTGCGCGCCGGCTAGCGTCGTTTGCCACAGGCAGGCCGCGCAAATGGCGATTATTTGGCGGATATTCGTTTTAAAAATCATCGGTCGTCAATTTTGGGGTCGAACCGTGCAAAGAACGGCGGCGGCCATTAATATTGCCCACGAAAACAACCGCGGCAATTGGCGTCGACTGTAGTCAAAAATCAGTTTGATCGCAAACTTAGGGAGGTCGAGCGATAACGACCGCTGGTTGATTCTCTGCGGCATTTGTGATTATAAGAAATCGTAACCTCTTCCAGTGTAATTA
>WNFR01007304.1_pt1 | contig 11227 bp, 12 predicted proteins | sample 5400221 | NCBI WGS metagenome assembly WNFR01 (sample SAMN13153357, study PRJNA577476) | soil metagenome | isolation source: 40 cm soil under Madrone tree | place: USA:California | collected 2016-06-14 | reverse complement strand
GTTGCCTCAAGCAATCCGCGGGATCCGTGTTTGGGCATGAAAATCTCTCGGTGTTCGATTGAGCGTCAAAACGGGCTGATGGGGCTGAATGCGGGACTCCGCTTTTGCTTCAAAGACTGCAGTCCCTCTTGCAAATCAGGTCCGGACATGCCGAGAAACTCCAGCGCGAGTGAGGCGTCGAAGAGTGGACCCGCCTGGCGCAGCCAATTGTTGAGAGCATATTTGGTGAAGCGAATCGCTGTCTGCGCTCCTGTGGCAAGACGGACGGCGATCGCTACCGCACGGGCATCGAGCTCCGCCTCCTCGGCCAGCATACTGATCAACCCGATTTTTTCTGCGGTGGCGCCATCTACGGGATCGCAGAGCAACAGATACAGCTTGGATTTCGCTATCCCACAAAGAAGCGGCCAAATGATCGCGGCGTGATCTCCGGCGGCCACTCCCAAGCGAGTATGACCATCGATGATTCTGCAATCAGGCGTAGCGATCGAAATGTCCGCCAATAGGCCGCACACCAAGCCCGCACCGACGGCGACTCCCCGCATAGCACTCACGATTGGCTTGGAACAGTTGATGATCCCATAGACGATATCTCGGGCCTCCTTCCAACCCCGAACACGCGCATCAAAATTGGTTGCCAGCTCGTCGATCAGCGTAAAGTCGCCGCCAGCGGAAAATGTTCGGCCGGCGCCGGTTACGACGGCCGCGCCGACGGACGGGTCGGTATCGATGTCGCGCCAGATTTGGGATAACTCAGCATGCATGATCACATCTGCCGAGTTCATCTGGCCGTTGCACAGGGTAACGCGCAGCACTCTTGGGTGCGGCCGATCAAACTTCAACCGTTGATAACGCTCATAGACGGCATCATTCATGTGTTTGTTTCCTTCGCGGTAATGCCTGGCCGCAATACGTTCTTATTTGCGCAATCCCATCTTTTTCAGGATGGGAATGATGTCGTCTTGCATCTGGTGAAGCCCTTTCTGGGGATCGTAGAAGCAGAGCAGCGTGCTCTCGAGCCCAGCCTCATTCAGCTCCCGCAGCTGCTCGGCACATGTCTGGTAACTTCCGACGATTTGCGGCGCGGTGAATCCCAGGGCAAACCGCTTGAGCGCATTTTGCTTCATCAATTCCTCGGTGGATGTGCCCTGAATCGAAGTCCCAAACGCTTCCACGGCTCCCAGATCGATCTGCGACGCGATCCATTCGAATTTTTCCTGCGCCAAAGCATCTGTCGCCTCGGGCAGGACCCAACACATGGTTGCCACGCGGACGTCACGCTTGTACCCTGCCGCAATCTTGTGTATCTCAGACGCACGGTCGCGAAACCCAGCGGCATCCTTGGCGAGGCAAAATACCCAGTCACAATGTCGGGCGGCAAAGTCGAGTCCGACAGGGGAGCTGCCGGCGTTCATCAACACTGGCCTGGGTCGTCGAGTTGGTTTGGGGGCGAGGAAGCCACCGAACGATTGATAATACTTTCCGCGAAAATCGAACGGCTCGTTCTCGCTCCAATAATGTTTCATCAAGCAGACGAATTCGTCGGCCATGTCATAGGCTTCGTCGTGGCTGATCGGGTCCGAGTAGCCAAAGGCCTGCATCTCCCTCTTTGAGTACCCGGATACGACATTCAGTCCCCACCTTCCATTGGAGATATGATCGATCGTCGCGCCAAACTTGGCGATATGCAGCGGGTGAAAGCGGAATGTGACATGAGCTGTTGAGAACAGACCCATCCTCGATGTGATGGGCGCAGTGGCGGCAGCGCTGGCGAGGAAATCCAAAGCTGCTCCGTTGAAATCCGTCTCGCCGCCTTGGCCGATCCAGCGTCCGAACGGCACCTGATAATCGAATCCCACATGTTCCGCCAAAGTCACCAGGTGCTTGGCGGTAGACCACTCCCAATAGTTCTGCAGGCGCTCAGGGTCGCTCAAAACAGCTTTGGAAGCCGTCATACCACCCTTGATGTTCCATGCGAAGAAACCGAGCTCCAGCTTGTCTCCCGTGCGCGTTTCGGGCTGCCCGCCGGGATCGAACGGGCCTCGAAGCTGATCTACCTGTTTAAATCGGCTTTTGATTTGAGTCATTAATGGTCTCCTTTGATCAATTGACCAACCGGGCACGTGAGAAGAGCTCTGAAGTTCGACCGGACCCGCAACGTGGAACAGCTAACCGATTCCGGCAACCACGAACCCGAACACGGCCTACTCAAAATGGCGAGCGCAGTGCCGTGCCGATGCTGCATCGCGTGCGCATGCATCCTCGCGCGGATCGGGGAACGATGGGGGGACGTGCTGAAGATGCTTCTGGAGGCGAACACACTGAGGTTGAAGGCGATATCGTCGTTGGGGTGATACCGCAGTTGGATGCGTCCTGCCTGCGTGTCGTCGTTGCTTTCGCCGTCTCCGGGGTAGATGTTTTTCGTATAGGGTCCGTACTTGTCCGAGTAGAGGGAGACGCGCACCGCGAGTGTGTCGTTGATCGGGCCGCCGTAAGCGCCCTCGAATTTGACCTGGTCGAAGCGGCCATAGGTGAGGCGGGCATACCCGCCCACCGAGTCGGTGGGCTGTCGCGTTCGGATGACGATGGCGCCGCCGGTGGCATTGTGGCCGAACAGCGTTCCCTGCGGCCCCTTCAACACCTCCACCTGGTCCACATCGAACATCCCGAAGTCTGCATTTGCTGAGAGGCCAGATACGCCTCGTCCACGTACACCGCGATGGGCGCTTCGGTGTGCAGCGAGAAATCGTATTGGGTCACGCAGCGAATGCTGAACGACAGCAGTTGTCCGCCGTAACTTCCCGCAACGTTCACGCCGGGGACGACCCGCGTAATATCCGAGCTGCTCTGCAGGTCCAGGTGCTCCAACTCATTGCCTGAGAGTGCGGCAATGGCGATCGGCACGTCTTGCGCGGATTGCTCGCGCTTCTGCGCGGTCACGACGACTTCCTCCAATTCGTCGGCGGAAAATGCGTTCGTCGTCGCAAGTGCGAGTAATGCCGAAAACGCAGCACACAGGTAAGTATGAGGCGCCATATGCTTTGTATCCCCCTGGTATCAAGAAATAGGTAACAGCGTTATCTAATTGGTCTTATAGCTGACTTGTGGAGCTGTCGCAAGGGGAGAATCAAGGCGCAGACGGAAATGGAGAGCCTCGTCGGGATCCCTGTGCCTGCTTTGGACCCCGTTTGGTAATGAAGCGCGGGCCGTCTTACATCGGGCAGAAAGACGTGGAGGGGAGGCGGCTGCAGCCCTTAAAACGCCTGGTCTAACCATCCAATGTCGTTCAGGAGCCTCAGGGGGCTCTTCGGTGACGGCGGCCGCAAGTCTTTTGAGCGAGCGGGTTAGAGGCGCATAGCCGCCACCGCGCACGTCTTGATTTAGCACATAAGGTCACTGTAACGCTCGAGATGATGCGCGGCGTCACCCCAAGTCAGGTCAATGCAGTTGAGGCGCTTGAAGTAGTGGCCCACCGCAAGCTCGTCACTCATGCCCATGCCTCCGTGCAGCTGCACGGCCTGCTGGCCTACGTATCGGCCACAACGGCCACTCATCGCTTTGGCCGCGGCAATCGCCTTGCGCTGCTCACGCGGGTCCGGATCGTCCACTTTCGCCGCGGCCAGCAGTGCCACGGATCGAGCTTGTTCGATGGCAATCAGCACGTCAGCGACGCGGTGTTGCAGCGCCTGGAATCTACCGATCGGTTGACCAAACTGTTTGCGTGTCCGCAAGTACTCGGCCGTGAGATCCATAAGAGCTTCCATGGCCCCAAGTGCTTCGGCACAAAGCGCTGCAAGGCCGCGCTCCACCGCCGACTCCAGTACCGCGAAGCCTGCATCTAGCTCACCCACCACCGCCTCGCGTGCCACCTCGACTGAGGTCAGCCCGATTTCCGCCGACCGCTGACCATCGATGGACGGAAAGCCTCTCACTCCCACGCCAGCAGCCGCGGAGTCGATCAGGAACAGGCTCAACCCGTTCTCGTCAGTCGAAGCCCCCGAAGTCCGCGCGGAAACTATCAACGTATCGGCGCTGTCACCGTGCAGGACAACAGCCTTCTTCCCGTCAATGACATAACCTTCCCCGCGCCGACGGGCCGTCGTACGGACGTCATGGAAATCGAATCGGGCACCCGGCTCCAACGCGGCAAGTGCGATACGGCGCGAGCCTGTGACTATGCCGGGCAAGATTGACTGCTTTTGGTCGAGGGTTCCGGCGCTCCCGATCAGACTTGCTCCAACGACGGCCGTCGACAGATACGGTTCCAGGACCAACGCTCGACCGAAGGCGCGCATGACGATGAAAATGTCGGCCGCACTTCCTTCCAATCCTCCGTGCGTGGCCGGCACATTGAGTCCTAGTAGTCCGAACTCTGCCAGTCGCTGCCAATTTTCCTCGGCAAAGCCGGCGGGGCGAACGGAGAAGCTCCGGCGCGCCTCGAAGTCATAATCTGCAGCGAGCCACCGCTCGATGCTATCCGCCAGGATCTGCTGCTCCTCGGAAAGACTGAAGTCCATCGGCGTCAGAACCCGAGGTGGCTCTTGGCGATAATGTTCTTCTGCACCTCGCTCGTTCCTCCGTAGATGGACACCTTGCGCAAATCGAAGTACTGAGCGGCAAGTGCATTGAGGTGGTCTCCGCCCGCGGTCTCGCCCGTGTAGCCGGGCTCGAGCGCTTGCGCAACATAGGGAATCGCGTAAGGACCGGCGCACTCCATCAACAGTGCAGCCAGTTCCTGTTGGATCTCCGATCCGCGGATCTTGAGGATCGAAGCCTCTGGACCTATCGCATTCCCGGAGCGCTCGAGCGAGGTGAGCCGCAAGAGCGACCATTCATGTGACAGCAGATCGATCTCCAGCTTCGCGAGCCGATCGCGGAAGCGGATGTCCTCCATGAGGGGCTTGCCCCGTTTGCGCTCGCTGCGTGCGAAGTGCTCGAGGCGACTCAGCAGCCGCTTACACATACCCACACCCGCCATGTTCGTACGCTCGTGGCCGAGCAGGTATTTCGCGATGGCCCAACCTTGATTCTCCTGGCCAACGAGATTTTTCGCAGGAACGACCACGTCATCGAAGAAAACCTGACAGATATCCGAGCCCTGATCGAGAGTGCGAATCGGCTTGACGCTCACGCCCGGCGTACGCATGTCTACCAGCAAAAACGAGATTCCATCCTGCGGCTTCCCTTCCGACCGCGTGCGTACGAGACAAAAAATCCAATCGGCCCAGTGCGCGAAACTGGTCCACATTTTCTGCCCGTTGATCACATAAGTGTCCGCCTGGCGCTGCGCGCGCGTGCTGAGTGCCGCCAGGTCGGAGCCGGCACCAGGCTCGGAATAGCCTTGGCACCACCACTCATCCATTGTCAGGATACCCGGCAAAAATCGCTGCCGCTGCGCAGGTGAGCCGAATGCTATCAACACCGGTCCCAGCATGGAGAGGCCAAACGGCATCTGTCGTGGGGCACCCGCTCGAAAGCACTCCTCCTCGAACACTACACGCTGCAGGGCATTCCAGCCGGTGCCGCCGTGATCGCTCGGCCAGCCGGGTGCGCCCCACCCTTGCTCATACAGGATCCTCTGCCATCTGACATAGTCCTCCCGTTCGAGGCGCTTGAAGTCGAGGACGCGCCCGCGAATATCACCGGGCAGGGCTCCCTCCACGAACACGCGGACTTGTTCACGGAATTCACGGTCCTGGGTCGACTCTCGCAAGTCCATTATGGCATCTCACTACATCGCGGCTGCGGAGCACTCATGGTGATACCTCCTCGAGCCTCCGTCCGCTGGTTTCCACACTCCAAAAAAAACAGACTAGCGCCCCGATGCCTGCGATGCAGCCCAGTACGAAATAGATCACCGCCGGTTTACCGCGCTGTACTAAAACCCCCATGCCCAAAGGCGTTAGTACAGCTGTGACTCGCAGGCAAAATGATGCGAAGCCCGTTCCCAGTGCCCGCACACGGGTTGGGTAGAGCTCTGGCGTGTAGAGATAGAGTGAGCTGGTAAGTATGAATAGAAAAAACAGCGCTAGCGCTAGGCCCCCAACGGTAACCGCTAAGCCGGGGTTGCGGAGTGCTGCCAGAATGAACAGCACGACTAGTGTCGCAGCAAACCCCCCAGCGAACATCGACCGTCGCTTTACCCGATCAACGAAAAGGGCGAGTGAACAGATACCCAAGGAGCCTGCGGCATTCGTGATGATGCTCAGATTGAGCGCAGTCTTTATGCCTACTCCGTAGATGTGCGTCAAGAGCGTCGGAACCCAGATGGTGATCGCGTAAGTGCACGCATAAGCCGTGATCCAGAGACAGCAGATCGCGGCCGTGCGCTTGAGGTAGATATCCGAGAATAGCGTTGCCCATCCTTGCCTGAGGGGTTTCGAAGGACCATCCCTTGAAACTTGAAGTGGGACGTGCAGACGGGGATGGTCCTTCCAAACCTGCTCTTCAATGCGCCGCATTACCCGATCCGCGTGCAGGACCTTCCCTCTGTTAGCTAGCCACCGTGGAGACTCCGGGCAGATCCGCGCAATGACGAATGCGAGCGCAATTGGAATGCATCCGAGAACAAACATGGCTCGCCAGCCAAAATGAGGTACGACCAAGGAGCCGACAATCGATGCGCCTACAATCCCCATTCCAAACGTCGATTGATAGAGCATGAAGACCTTGCCTCGGCGGTCCGAACGAATCATTTCGCTGAGGTAGGCTGCGGCTACCGGGACTTCACCACCTAGTCCGATACCCTGAGCGAAGCGGGCGAGCATCAGCCGCAGGGAGTTGTCAGCTGCCGCACATATCAAACTACAGACCCCGAGAGACACGATTGCGCCGACCAGCGCCGGTAGGCGGCCGTACCGTTCGGCTAATGCTCCGATGACTACGGCTCCGACCGCCTGGCCGGCATAACCCGCTGAGACCAGCCAGGCGGCATTGATCGTCGAGAGATGCCATTCCAGGAGGATCGACGGCATGATGAAAGCGACCGTTAACGCATCGAAAGCGTCAAAAAAAGTGGCTGCACCGAGTAACACGGCGATGCGCTGATGCCATTGCGAGGACGGCAGAGATTCGATTCGCGCCGCAATGGATTGGGGCGTTATTGTCGTTGCCTTGTCTGCGTGCACTTTCAGATCGCTCAAGACGCCTGAGAAGTTGGTGACCTGCGTGAAATCCGGGACCGGGAGCTACCTGGTACGCGGCTGGCCTGACCAAGCGCCCTCGATTTCCGAATGAACCGCGCGCCCGCGGCGGATTTCCCACCATACCCTGCCGGCCCGTCACACAGCGGCGGTGCCTGCTGATAGCGAATTCCTGGCGGTCGCATAGGATTTCCGGCCCAGTATAGGAGAAGAAGAAACGACGTTACCTATAATCTATGCTCCATGTCAATTGCCCGCCAACGAAGCCGTTGATGCCCACAGAGGCTCAATCAGTAGAATGGCCCCCGTAGTGATCTCCTTCTGCAGCCATACCAGTGGTAACGCCGTTACCTCTATCGTGAGCGAGGCTCTAAAAGCGCTTCCCAGGCGCGCAGGTCCTGCTTTGTGAAGGGGCGCTCACCCTTCGAGCGGCTGGCGGATGGTGAGCGCCACCTTGGCTGCGCCGGGGCGCTCGAAGCGTCCGAACGGCACCATCGTCACGTCGACCTTGACCGAAAGCCGGCTCTGGACCCGGCGGACGATCTCGCCTGCGATGCCGTCGTCGGCCGTCACGGGACGCCCCTCGCCGCGCTCGACATACAGTTTGAGGTTCTTCTGAGTCGAATGACCCGGAAAATCCGCCAGGATACGCAAGATGCCGCTGACGTATGGCCGAAGCTCGCCAACGACGTCGAGAATGGCGGACGGGAAAAGGTTGACGCCCCGGACAATGAGCATGTCGTCGGTTCGTCCGACGCAACGGATCAGGGGGCCGGTGCGACCACAGAGCGGCTAGCGACCACCGACAATCCTGAGGGAGGGACCGGCCGCGTTTCGATGGGCCGCCGCCGACCCTGCACCTCGATCCAGGACCCCAATCCTGGTCCGCCTCCGAACAGTCGGTCGAGCGCCGGGGTGTAAACGATGCCGAGCACCGGGGCACCACGATGAATCAACGCGATGTTTACGGTGAATTCGCCGTTGCGGCTGATGAACTCTTTTGTTCCATCCTGTGGGTCGACGAGCCAAAACGTATGGTTCACCTCAACCGCGGAGCCGGCCGCGGCTTCTTCTTCGGCGACGACCGGAATCGATGGCCGCAGCTTTCGTAATGCGGCTACGATGTTTTTCTCTGCGCGCTCGTCAGCTTCGGTCACTGGCGATGAATCATCCTTGTTCTGTACTTCAAAATCACTTGCATAGATTGCCATGATCAATCGACCCGCTTCCCGACAGACGGGGACCAGGTCCTCGAGCAATCCGGCGCTTCCGGCTGAGCCGCGGACTTCACTAACCATCTGGCAGAATCCCGCGCTTACGTAATATCTTGATCACTGCGTCAGCTGCTTCATCCGCCGTCATCGTGGCTGTATTGACCCATGCCTCAGGATTGGTAGGGGGTTCATAGGGCGAACTGATGCCGGTGAAATTCTTCAACTCGCTAGGTACGGGCGCATTACCACATCAATTTGGTGTTCTGAGAGCAATCCGACCCGGTCGATAAGGCTGGAGTAGACATCGGTCATCGTGTCCAGGGGGATAAGCGCGCTTTGGTTGGGAGCCGGATCAGCCAGCATTTCAATGCGATCCTGAAATGCGGCGCGAATGATTCCTAGCTCCGGGCGAAGGGCGGCCTTGACATTGCTGCTCTCACGCTCGATCTGACGCGCGTATTGCCGGCGAGTAAGCCGGGCGTTTGTAAGCAGCGTAGCTATTACACCCACGAATCCAAGGCCGCCGACTATGAGGGTTTGATATTCCTTGATCAAAGTAATCACCACGGATTCGGGGTCGGGAAGAGCGGGCGAGATTTGTCTACCAGCAAGTCCAGGGCCTCTTTTGTCAAGACTGGGAGATCTGGAACTTGGATCACGCCATCCAACTTTAGGTCCGCATACTTGATACTGTTGAACAGTGCGTCATCATCATCGCCACCGTTTGTTGTCGCAGCCATCGGCAATATCTCGAGGTGTTTTGAAAGTACCGCTGTTCGATGGCGACCATTTATGAACGTGATACGGCCTTCCTTGAGCCAGACACTCGGCAATGAGAAGAAACGCAATCCCTGGTCATCTCTAAACCAATCTTTCAAATAGGCGTTCGCTACCCACTGCACCTCGCGGCACATGTAGTTCTGCATGTGCACGTGACCCAGGAAGTCGGCGCGCCTAATCCAAAAGGGCCGGTCGGTTGCGGCGGTTATTTCTGCCAAGCAGTCCATGTTCGCCTTTCGAGGAGTGGCGGGAAATGCTACCACGCTACTACCACTCACAGCCGAACCACAGACGCACCCAAACGAAAACGGGCTTACGGGCCCCAATACAGCAGTTTGAGGCTGTCTCAGTCCGGTTTATTCAGCGCGTAGTTCATGAAGGTTATCAGCCAGATTTTCTTCTCGACCTCGTTGATGCCGACATTCTGGCCGGCGAACACTGTACTCAAATTCCACCGGCGGCTTTCTTGCAGCGCACTCAAATTGTCGCAAAACCGCGCCTATTCTCTCATCACGGCGAGGGGTGTACGCTCAGGATCGTGCATAACAGACTCGCAAATTGGGTGATTGCAGGGCTGCTGATGATTCAGCTCGTCATCGGTATGCAATGGCAAGTGGCGCATGCAGATATGGTCGCGCCCGAACGGCAAGCGAGCGGGGTGGACGCGCGGCACTGTCCTGACCATCCGTCCAAGGACTCGATAACTGACGTGAGAGGCGCTACTGAAGCATCTACGAGCGCGCCGTCCTCGCATAATTACCCTAACCACAAGCACGACTGCTGTGGCTCTCTGGACTGCCAGTTTCATGGTGGACAAGGCCCTGGGGTTCTCGACCTGCCCGTGGCGAGCGCTGTTTGTTCCACCTCGTTCCTACTGCCTTTCCTCGACGCGCGGTCTCCTGTTGCGCGCACGAATGAATTCACGAATGAGTTGTTTCGACCTCCCATCGCTTGAGCCTTAAGGCGCGACTGACGCGATCTGCGCTGTGCGACTCACTGACGGTCGTAATGTGACCACTTTGCGGTAAGAAGCACACTAGCCCGGCGATTCGAGCACCCAAGGCCCGCGCGCTTTACGCGCTAATTCCCTACTGACGCGCCAACAGTCCTCGCGGCAGCCTGCGTCGATAGATTGTGCGACACGTGCAGTCCGGGTCTGGGGCAGCGTGGTGCTTGCGCAATCAGTCAGTACGGGCGCGGGATCACATGGGTTTGTACCGAGGAATGACAATGGATCGATTTCTTTTACCGTCAGCGGCTTTGAGTCGCTCACGGCGACGCTTTGTTCAAGGGCTCACAGGCGGTGCACTGGCGATTGCCGGCGCGCGTCAATTTGGCTGGGCCGCAGCCGACTCCGCAGCAGGCGACGCAGGTGCGGTGCTGTCCGGGACTGAGTTCAATTTGGAGATTGGCGCACTGCCTGTAAATTTGACCGGCCAGCCGGGAATGGCCACAGCCGTGAATGGACGACTCCCTGCGCCCCTATTGCGGTGGCGCGAAGGGGATACCATCACGCTGCGAGTGTTCAATCGGTTGTCGGCACCGAGCTCAATTCATTGGCATGGAATTATTCTCCCCGCCGATATGGACGGCGTGCCGGGATTGAGCTTCGACGGCATCGCGCCAGGCGCGGCCTACGTCTATCGCTTTAAAGTTAATCAATCGGGTACCTGCTGGTATCACAGTCATTCGAGGTTCCAAGAGCAAACGGGGCTTTATGGTCCCCTGGTGATCGAGCCGCGGCGTGGCGAGCGGCACCGCGCCGATCGCGAACACGTCGTGTTGCTGTCGGAATGGACGGATCTCGACCCCGAGCACATTTACCGAACACTCAAGCGTCAAAGTAACTATTTCAACTATGGTCAACGCACGGTCGGCTGCCACCACCCCATTCAGGGAGGCAACGGCAGCTCGTTGCTCTAAGGTTAGTAATCAGGTAACCGCTCATCGAGATGCGGCTTCGTATCGCTCCGGCCAGAGTGCCGCGACGATCGCGGCCGTCCGCGCTCCCCAATCATAACCGGCAACGATTGCCTGCTGCCGCGGAGCCAGGGCACGCCTGGGAAGGGGAAAGCCCGGCACGGACCGCAG
>WNFR01007303.1_pt1 | contig 11228 bp, 10 predicted proteins | sample 5400221 | NCBI WGS metagenome assembly WNFR01 (sample SAMN13153357, study PRJNA577476) | soil metagenome | isolation source: 40 cm soil under Madrone tree | place: USA:California | collected 2016-06-14 | reverse complement strand
TCAAACGGCTGCCAGCGCACCCCTACTTTGGGTACCGCCGCGTTTGTATCATTATTTAAGAATTCTTGATACCGGACACCGGCTGTAAACTCTAACGAATAGAACCCAGGTATGTTAAACTTGGGACTGAAAATTGGAACGAGCGCTTCCGCATAGACATTCCACTCTTTGCGCCCGGCCCTAACAGGGGCTATTGAGCCGACGCCCAGTTCCTGGCCAAGGCGATGTTGATCGTCCGGATTGACTTGGTATTCCTCCCGGCTAAACCCGCCGCCGAAGGCCAGCCCAACACCGCCTGCGGGCAAATCAAACAGGTCGGTGGTGTAAATGTTCAAGTCCAATGTCGCGAGCTTCGAGGTTAAAAGGTCCCTCGCGTTATCCTGCGCGAAAGCAATCAATGGGGCGTTGGTTGGGAACGGTACACTTCGGAAGTCAGTGAATGGATTGAACGGGGTCGTCTGTCCGATAAAGGATGACGAGGTGGGATCAAAGAGCGGATCGGCCCCGTTCAGGATCTGCTCAAAGCGCGGACCATTGACGCTTATAATCCGCGAAATCTGCTGGATTTGGCTGTACATGAACCCTGCATCGTAGCCCCAGCTTCCGTCAAACAGCTTGTCGCCTTTTACGCCAACCGTGAAACGCTCGGCGATGTTCTCGTTATCGATGATGCGGTTGCCGAAATCGGCAATACGCGCACGAGTTCCGCCTGAGATGATCTGCTCAAACGGATTGAACGGGTTGAATGCGGCCGGACTGAGCCCAACTGACGCAGGGCTCGAGGTGTTCGGAGGGACGATTCCGCCAGGAAACGGATGATTTGGCGGTACGGAGATCACAAAAGACCCCGGGGTATTGAAATTGCCGGTGGCGTTTGGCGCCAGTTCATCATGCGTTTTCCCATCCACATAATAAAAGTCGCCGTAAATCCGGAGCTGATCGTCACAGATTTTGGTTTCAAAAGCCGCGTAGCCACCCCAGCGTTCCTGTTCCGGGAAGGAAGTCTGGAACGCGTCAAAGTTAAAGCCAGGAAGGGTCCCCGAAGCGCTCCTGACCCGTGTTCCTGCGTCGAAGATAAAGGTGTTAGCTGGGGCCAAGCCGTTAGTAAAGTCCGGTGCCGTGGCGAACAAACTCGTCCGCGCTAGCTGGGCAGCGCTCAGCGTCGGGCCTGGCTGTGGGTTACCATTGATATCAAATGGATGTGCAGCGACCGCCGGGCTCAACTGAAGATTCCACGGGCTGGTGTTCGAACTCAAAAATGGCGGCCGAGAAGTGTTGCCCCGGTCCTTAGCGAACATCGAGTCATGGTGATAGAAAAACATGTCGCCAGTGATACTCGTTTTGTCGTCGCCCACTCCGAACAGAACGTCGCCAAACCATTCGGCTGCGTCTTTGTCCAGGGTGTTGCCATACTGCCCGGTCACCTGAGCGCCACGGTAGTCTTTATAGAGCTTCAGGTTCACCACGCCGGCAACCGCGTCCGCCCCGTAGGTCGTAGAAGCGCCATCTTTCAGAATCTCAATGGTCTGGACGGCTGCAACGGGAACGGTAGTCAAATCCACGAAACCAGCACCCGAGTTCGCGGCCCCGGGAAATGGCGCAACGCGACGGCCATCGATCAAGACGAGCGAAGCGCCGGGATCGAAACCGCGCAGCGAAATAGAAGCTGTTCCCGTTGGGCCGCCTTGGCCGGTCGAGTTATTCTGAACCGGGACACTGCTCGCATTGAACACCGGCTGGCTCTTGAGAAGCGTTTCCGTCGTGCCGCCTTGACCGGATTTGTTAATCAAGTCGCGGTTGAGACTAAACACCGGGTTCGCCCCGACCTCTTCCGCTGTCGGAATGTTTGAACCGGTCACAATCACGCGCTCGACCTCAGCGGCGCCTGGTGCCGGAGCTGGCGCAGCGCCCGGCGGAGGCGGCGGAGGCGGCGGGTTCTGAGCAAGTGCGTTCGATGCGAAAAGCAAAGGAAATCCGACGCTCGCTACAAGAGCAACGCGAAGAGATCCAAACTTATTTAGCGCGTTTTTTATCATTAGTTTCTCCATGGGTTTGGTTAGGTTTTCGTAGGGATTATTGAATTTCTGAAAGGCTGACAAGCTTTTTTTTCACTTTTTTGAAAATATTTTGAACGGCTGAAGCCGTCTGTTTGTCGTCACGAATTCTCGTTTATTGAAAATTTAGAAAGCTGACAAGCCTTTTTTCACTTTTTTGAAAATATTTTTGAACGGGACGACTACCCTGTTGCCTTGGCGTTTCTCGCGATTGCCAGGTACTCGCGCCGGCGAAGAAAAAGAGGACCGTCTCCCGTTTCGAAAGTCACGCTAATTCTCCCCGCGGCATTCCAATTACCGATCTCGCGCCAATGCACGCGACGGAATTCGAGAAAATTCGAGTGCGTGCAAATCGCTGCCGGCGCGATTAGCCGCCAGCCGAGTTCGTCATCGAGGACATCGAAGAAGTCATTCAGTCGTGCAGACGACACCGATATTTTCCAGTTAATTCTGGTTGCATGAATTTGTTTTTGTCGCATCGCTGCCGTGCGCATTCATGCGGGATTCCTGATGAATAATTTCATTTTGTTGGCGGCTGCGCAGATCGAACCCAATCAGTTGATCATGCTTCCTTTTGCGGGGCTCCTGGTTTCCATCGCGCTTCTGCCCATCGTCTTGAAACATCATTGGGAACGCTATTATCATCTTGTTGCGCTTTTTCTCGCAGCCATCACAACCGGGTACTATCTCTTCGGGATTCGGCAGCCGGAACGCATCCTGCACGAAGGCGGCGATTACATTCATTTCATGGCGTTGGTAGGCTCGCTCTTCGTCGTCTCAGGCGGGATTCACGTACAGATTCGCGGGAAATCCACTCCATTTTTTAATTGCGTATTCCTATTTCTCGGAACAATCGCGGGCAACGTTCTCGGCACAATGGGCGCGTCGATGCTCTTTATTCGCCCATGGATTCGAGTGAACAAATATCGTTACACCGGTTTGCACACGGCGTTCTTCATCTTCCTCGTAAGCAATCTGGGAGGCGGACTAACGCCGATGGGGCCACCGCTTTTTCTTGGCTATCTCAAAGGCGTCCCATTTTGGTGGATGGTTCAGCACTGCTGGCTGGCCTGGTCCGTCGCGTTGCTCAGTCTGCTTCTGACATTTTATCTCGTCGATCGACATAATTTTCGCCGCGCGCCGGCGATTGTTCGTGAAGAGGAAACCGGTGCGTGCAAGATCGGTATCGACGGGCTACGGAACATTTTCTTTCTCGCGATCATTCTCGGTGCGCTTTTCATCGAGCGCCCGCTATTTCTACGCGAAGCGGTTATGCTCGCGGCCGCCGTTGGATCGTATTTCGCAACACCGAAAAATGTCCATGCGGCCAATGAATTTTCGTTTGCCCCGGCGAAGGAGGTCGGCTGGCTCTTTCTCGGAATTTTTCTCACGATGGTTCCGGTACTCGATTACATGCAACTCCACGCGCGCGATCTTGCCATCGATACGCCCGCGAAATTTTACTGGATCGCCGGGGGCTTGTCCGCGGTGCTCGACAATGCGCCAACCTATTTGACGTTCCTGGCTAACGCCCTCGGCCGAATTGGTCTTAGTATCGAAGATCCCGCTGCCATGCGCCAATTTCTTGGCAGCGGCAAAGCCGAGATGGAGGTCATTTCCATGGGGGCGGTTTTGTTCGGAGCCGCGACCTACATCGGCAACAGTCCCAATTTCATGATTAAGGCGATCGCCGAGCAGCACGGAATGCACACACCAAGTTTTATTGGCTTTGCGATAAAGTTTTCTCTTCCCATCCTGTTGCCGGTACTTTTGCTGGTTTACTGGGTAATTTTGCGCAGCTAGAAGTTGATCGATGTTTACCGGTCTGATCGAAGAAGTCGGCACCGTGATGTCGATTCGCGAGAGGGAGCACAGCAAGCAGCTGCGAATCGTCACGTCGCGGATCGCAAAAAAGATTCGGACTGGTGACAGCGTGGCCGTGAATGGATGTTGCCTCACTTTAACTGCCCATCGTGGTGATCAGCTCACGTTCAATCTCCTCGAGGAAACACTCGATCGCACAAACCTAAAGATGTTGCGGCGCGGCAGTGGCGTAAATCTAGAGCGCGCTCTCCCCGCGGACGGCCGGTTCGGTGGACATTTCGTGCAGGGCCACGTCGATTGCGCATCGCGAATCATCGCTTTTGAGCAAAGCAAGGGCGACCATCGCTTGGAAGTTGAATTACCCGCCGAGTTTGCACGTTATGTCGCTGGCAAAGGATCGATTGCCATCGATGGCATCAGCCTGACAGTCGCTGATGTTTCGCCGCAAAGTTTCACGGTCTGGATCATCCCCCATACGAAACGTCATACCAACCTTGCCCGTGCCGAAGCTGGCGGATTGGTAAACCTCGAGTTCGACATTCTTGCCAAGTATGTTGAGAGGATGCTTTCGCGTCACGCACCGCAGGGATAAAGCAGCAGCCATTCCGCCCGCCTCTTATTATATTAGTGTTCACGTTTCGCTTTGCACGGCGGCGCCCACAAATCTCAGAAATGACAGCCCGTAAACCGGTCAAGAAACTCCGGCCACTCCCTCGTCTTGTTGGCGTAATCCACTCACGCGCGGACTTGGATTCCGCCATTCGACTGCGGAAACCGCCAGATTTATTCGAACTGCGATTGGACCAACTCGCTGGAGATCTTGATGCGGTAGAAAATAAGGTGTCGAAATTACGCACACCACTCATCATTACCGCGCGGCATCCGCAAGAGGGGGGCGCAAACAAATTGTCGATCCGGCATCGGCGCGATCTGCTTTCTCGTTTTCTGCATCGGGCCCGCTATGTCGATGTTGAGCTGCGCTCGGCGTCCGCCCTTCGATCGATACTCAAACTGGCAGGCATCAAAAACGTCCGGCGCATTATTTCATATCATAATCTGAAATCCACGCCGCACTCGCGGACGTTGCAGACTAAAGCGCGCGCTGCGAAATCATGGGGCGCAGATATTTTCAAGGTTGCCACCCGCACGGACACGCCGGCCCAGCTCGCGCGACTGCTTGACTTCATGACAAGGAAAGACGTCGACCTTACTGTCAGTGTCATGGGAATCGGAAAACTTGGCGCAATCTCTCGCGTTCTTCTCGCACATTGCGGCTCGGGGCTTATCTATGCGTCGCTTGGCAAGAACCACGTCGAAGGTCAAATGTCGCTCGAACAACTTCGCGCCTTCGGAATTGGTTGAGGTTCGATCACGACTATTTTGAAAGTGTGCCGACTGCTTGCTCTTCCCGCGGCACGCATATTTTATATTAGGCTAAGCACATGGATGAATCTGTAATTTTGCCTGAGCAAGTGCCAGTTATGCCGTTGCCTGGCGCCTTACTTTTTCCACACGCGCTGCTTCCACTTTACATTTTCGAGTTACGCTACCGCCAGATGCTGAAACACGCGCTCAGTCATCACCGCATGTTTTGCGTGGCGTTGATTAAACCGCACTGCGCAGAATGGCAGTCGTCCGCGGATTTCTTTCACACTGTCGGTGTCGGCCTCATCCGCGCCTGCGTTTCACGCGGCGACGGCACTTCGAATCTAATTCTACAAGGATTGGAGCGCGTCCAACTCACGGACTTTGAGAAGGAGGCCCCTTTCCCGATCGCGACGATTGAGCCACTTGAATCCGACTCCTCTCCTTCGATCGAAACCGAGGCGCTCGCCACAAAGGTCTTGGAGCTTTATTCGAACCTGAAAGGAGACGGGCGACGACAACTTCCTTCAAAAGTAGATCGCTACCTCTCCGATTTGAGTGATCCAGAAATGCTCGCCGATCTGGTCGCCTCAACTTTCGTGAGCGATGCCCTCCGCCGCCAACGCGTTCTCGAGGAGCTTTCCGTAAATCAGCGGCTGCGGCTCGTGATCCAATATTTACGGGAAGAAAGCGGCAGCGCGGCCGCGTGACGCTGTGGCCGGCACCCCTGCAGCCGCTTGGGAAAGCGAAGCAGCTACAGGGCGGTTATCCGCGCGTATTCCTCCATCAGATATCGATCGGTCATTCCCGCTACGTAATCACAGACCGTTCGGTGCAGCCCTTCCGCTTCGATCCTTTTTGCTGCCGTTTCGCCAAGGCGGTCTGGATCGACAACGTAGGTTTCGAAAACTTTCCTCAGCATCTCACATGCTCGCCGGTTCACCTCCGCCACACGGGGATGGTAATAAACATTCTGATATAAAAAGCGGCGCAACTCGCGGTTGGCTGCCAATAAATCATCGCTGTAGCGAATTAGCGGTGATTGTTGCTTGCGCACTTCATCTGCGCTTTGCACTCCAACATCAACAATCGATTGCGCACTTGTGGTGACGACGTCATGGACCTCCACGTCGATAATGTCGCGAATAATAAGTTTGTGAAGTTCGGGTTCGCGGGCCTCGGGATAGCGCCTGAGCACCGCGCGATGGCTTCGTTGCCACACCGCATCTTCTTCCAGTTGCGGTCCGCTCAAGATCTCAAAGTCCAGCGCATCATCAAGATCGTGACTATAATAAGTAATCTCGTCTGCCAGGTTTGCGATCTGCGCCTCTAGTGATGGACAACGATACTTCTCTTCTTCTGGGGTGGGCGGATCATAGAAGGCCTGGCGCTTTCGCAAACCTTCACGCACTTCGAACGTCAAGTTCAGCCCATCAAAGTTCGGATACGCGTTTTCGAGGAGCTCCACGACGCGCAAGCTTTGTCTGTTATGTTCGAACCCTCCATCCTCCCGCATACATTCCGCCAGCATTTCTTCGCCAGAATGTCCGAAGGGTGAATGCCCGAGATCGTGGGCGAGAGCGATTGTTTCCGCCAGATCTTCGTTCAGCGATAACGACCGCGCAATTGTCCGGCTGATCGACGCCACTTCAATCGAATGCGTCAAGCGCGTGCGCAAATGGTCGCCGGTCCCGTTCAGGAAAACCTGGGTCTTGTATTCCAGTCGGCGGAAGGCACGGGAGTGAATGATCCGTGCTCGATCACGCTGAAATTCCGTGCGGTACGCGTGACTGGACTCCCGATATTTTCGGCCACGCGAATCGCCAGATTTTTGTGCGAACGGGGCGAGCACGCGTCGCTCATCGGCCTCCATTTGCTCACGAAGTTTCCAGCCGCCGCGCGAAATCGCAGCCGGTGCGGATCCCATGCTCACATTGGAATTATTCGTTGTCTTCTGCGTTTGGCGAGTCTGGAGTTTCAATTTGGGAAAGCTTTTCGCGCAAGGTTCTTTGCGCTTTCCGCGCCTCTATTCTCAGCATTAGCAAATCGAAAACCGACAGTAAAAGCGCCGTCAGCGTAAGCCACGCGCACGCCAGCCAAAATGCAATGAACAGGCCGGGATGGTCGCGTGGATTCAACGCTGACCGCAAAAATGTCGATCCAGAGAATAAAAGCACGAGCGCAATGAGGAGTATAGCGAACATTGTCTTGCGCCGCGTGCTTTGATCGCCAATCAGGCCGCGCGTCGCGTGAATAACAAAAAAAGTCGTGCGCAAAATTTTTTTGTCGGCCGAATTGTTCGACACGATTCTTGTCGATCTTACAGTCCCGAAGTTTCAAATCAAACATATCAATGAAGGGCTGCGAAAAGTCAGGTTACTCCCGATCGTCTAACGGAACTTGGTTTCGTCTATGGGCCAGAACCGTCGCCTCTGGTCCTCACGACCAAGCAGTAAGACAGATTGATCGACTTGCCTCCCGCTGGCTCCATTGTCGATCGTAAAGTCAGACGAATCGACTTTTCATTAACAAATCGAGCTGCTTTCATGGCGAGTGGCATGAGAAAGTCGAAAACGAAATCGCGCAAACCAGGAAAAACGCGATCAGCTCCAAAGAAGATGGAGAAGCGTCGTGTTCCCTACCAGAAAGCTGCTATTCGAAGTAGAGCGTTCGCCAAAGCGATAATCGACGCAAAATCGTATGCGATTGACCCAGTGCGGTTGCGTTCGCTTTTCGATGAAGCGGCTGCCAAAGCGGCGTCGATCCCGAGGCAGCCCTTTAAAGAAAACTGGGCTTACGTTCAAGCCATGCTGCGGTTGATCCGCGCGTATTATCGCGGCGAGTACCGCATGGTTCCGCAAGACGCGTTACTCTCCATCATTGCGGCGATCAGCTATTTGGTTGACCCGTTCGATTTGATTCCTGATGAGATCCCGTTCCTTGGCTTTGTGGATGATGCGACCGTTATCGCGTTGGCGGTCGGCAAAACCAGGCAAAGCCTCGATGATTTCATGACGTGGGAAACCGCAGGTTCGTAGCGCCTCGTATTCCTCAGCCGATCACGTCACACAATCTTCCAGCCTGTTAGCTCGCGTGGGCAGCTTGTCCACACAAGATCGCTAACGCTCCCTTCAAACCAACAAGAGCGCGGGATTCTCGAGCAAATGGCGGAGTTCTTTTAGGTAGGCCGCGCCGAGAGCGCCGTCAATCACACGATGATCGCAGCTCATCGTGATCGTCATGCGATGGCCGACGACGATTTGGTCGCCATCGTCGATTACCGGCATTTTTGTGATCCTGCCGATCGCAAGGATGAAGCCTTGGGGCGGATTGATGACTGCGGAAAAACTGTCGATGGCCATGCCGCCGAGATTTGAGACGGTGAATGTCCCTCCCTGAAATTCTTCCGGCTTCATCCGTTTGTTGCGCGCGCGGTGCGCGAGATCTCTCACCGCTTCGCTGATTTCGCGCAGCGATTTGTTTTGCGCCGCGCGAACGACAGGCGTCAATAGCCCATCTTCAATCGCGACCGCAATGCCTACATCGACACCGGCGTACTGGACAATCGCGTCGCCATCGAAAGACGCATTTACTCTTGGCACTTTGACCGCGGCTTGGACCGCTGCTTTCAAAACGAAATCGTTAACGGTGATTTTCGAGGCCTCTGCGCCTTCGCCGGCGGATTTCAATTCCTCACGCGCAGCCATAAGCGGGCCGGCGTCGATGTCGATGTTGAGATAGAAATGCGGAACCGGGCCCAGGCTTTCGACGAGGCGTTGCGCAATAATCTTGCGCATGCCCGAGAGCTGAATACGTGCGCTCTCGCCAGCCTTGATCGAGGGGGCGGGAACTTTTTGAGCAGCGCCTTTTGATTTCGCAGCGGCGCGCACATCGGTTTCGGTCACACGACCCTCCGGCCCGGTACCTTTCACACTGGAAAGGTCGACACCGAGCTCGGCCGCAACTCGCCGCGCCACCGGTGTAGCCTTTACGCGCGCTTCTTCGGTCTGTGGTTGCAGCCGTGTCGGCTGCGCAGGCGGCACGCCTGCCTCTACAGCTTTCTCTTTCTTTTCCTTCTTTTTCGGCTCACCTTTCTTCTCTGGCTCTTTTTTTTTCGGTTCCTTTTTTTCTCCTTCTTTCGGCTCTTTCTCTTTCGCCTTGGTTTCTTCAGGCTTCTTTTCTTCTTCCTTCTCGGACGGTTCCTTTGTCTCTTCTTTTTTTTCCTCAACCGGCGCTTCTTCTCCTTCCCCACCAACGAACGCAATTTTGTCGCCGACATTTACCTTGCCGCCTTCTTCCACATAAATTTCGGTGAGCGTACCGTCTTCCGGCGATTCCCATTCCATGGTCGCCTTATCGGTCTCGATTTCGGCGAGCACGTCTCCAGCCGAAACCTTGTCGCCTTTCTTTTTCTTCCAAGCGACGAGCGTTCCTTCCGTCATCGTGTCGCTCAGTTTGGGCATCTGGATCTCAGGCATGTGATTCGTTGAAACGTTAAACCGTTGAACCGTTGAAGCGACGATCGACAATCACGCGTAACAAACTTTCTTCACGGCCGCGATCAGCTTATCGGCATTCGGCAGAACGGCTTTCTCTAGACGTTCGTTGTAAGGCATCGGGACATCTTCTTGTGATACGCGTAGGATCGGCGCATCGAGCTCGTCAAAAACATTTTTTTGAATTCGATAACAGACTTCCGCGCCAACTCCGCAGAACGGACGGTCCTGTTCCACAATCACCACACGATGCGTTTTCGCGACTGAATCGAAAATCGCCTTTTCGTCCAGGGGTTTGATCGAGCGAAGATCGACAATCTCCGCGGAGATGTCCTCTTCTTCCAACTTTGCCGCTGTCGCAAGCGCGAGCCGAACAGTCTGCGCATAACAGATGATCGAGACATCGCTGCCTTCGCGCTTCACCTCGGCGCGCCCGAGCGGAATGAGAAGTTCCTCATCCGGCGGCTCGACCATTCCTTTCGAGCTGTAAAGAAGTTCCGCTTCCAAGACGAGCACCGGATTGTTGTCGCGCACAGCTGTTTTCAACAAGCCTTTCGCGTCACGTGGGGTAGCGGGCGTGCAAATTTTCAAGCCGGGCGAGTTGGCATAGAGCGGTTCGGTGGCATGCGAATGGGTCGCGCCAAGTTGATGCGCGGGCCCGTTCGGCCCGCGAAATGTGATGGGAATGTTGAACTGTCCACCCGACATCGTGAACATGTTTGGGGCGTTGTTCACAACCTGGTCGAACGCGACCAGTGAAAAGCTAAACGTCATGAACTCAATAATCGGCCGCAACCCGACCATCGCGGCCCCAACGCCCAGGCCCGCGAATCCGTTCTCGCTAATCGGAGTGTCGATAATGCGTCTTGGCCCGAAGCGCTCGAGCAAGCCCTGGCTCACTTTGTAAGCGCCATTGTATTCCGCAACCTCTTCGCCCATGAGGAAAACATCCGGGTCGCGCTCCAGCTCTTCCGCGAGCGCTTCATTGAGCGCCTGACGATAGGTAATCTCCCTCACGGTTTTGCGCCGTTGGCGTAAGTATAATCGTAAAGCTTATCGAGCGGCAGCTCCGGGCTTTTCTCGGCAAACTTTACGGAGGCTAGCACTGTCTCCTTGGCGTGCTTGTCGATCTGATCGAATTGTTCGTTCGTTAGTTTCCCCTCCCGCGTGAGCTGCGCCCGCAAACGCGTGATTGGATCGTCGAGTCGATATTTCTCCAGTTCCTGCTTGGTCCGGTAACTTGCCGGATCGGACATCGAGTGGCCACGATAGCGATAAGTGCGGATTTCAACGAACGCCGGATGCGGCTCCTTGCGGATGGAATGCACAATCTCGGCGATCTTATCGCGAACTTCGCGGAAGTTCATTCCATCGACAATCTCACCGGGGATGTCGTAACCTTCCGCCCGATCGACAATCTGTTTGAGCGATGTCGATCTTTTCACCGAGGTACCCATGGCGAAGAGGTTGTTTTCGCAAATGAAAACGA
>WNFR01021685.1_pt1 | contig 11229 bp, 8 predicted proteins | sample 5400221 | NCBI WGS metagenome assembly WNFR01 (sample SAMN13153357, study PRJNA577476) | soil metagenome | isolation source: 40 cm soil under Madrone tree | place: USA:California | collected 2016-06-14 | reverse complement strand
GCTGTCGCCCGCGTCGCGGGCTAGCACACATCATTCGGATTGGTCCTGGGGTTCCGCTCGCAGAGCCTCGCTCCACCCCAGGCTTTATGCTTGCGCCTGCTTCGCAGGCTACAAGAACTCGTGCGGTAGCAACCGCGCTATGAAATCTGCGTAATCTGCGGACGGCTCCCGTCAAGCGAAAGTCTCAACTAAAGGCCCAGCTAGGCGTGCAACGCATGTCTCTTGACTACGCCACCCTGCGCGTCCGCAAGCGCGTGAACAACCATAAAAGCTTCCCGATCAATTTCGTTTGCGACATTCTTCACGCGGCCAATTTCCAACCGTGTCACCACGCAAAGCAAAATGTCTTGTTCGGTATCGCGCAATCCACCGCGGCCTTGATATACGGTTACTCCGCGCCCCAGATCGCGAATGATCCTTTGTCTGATCGCCTCGCTTCGATCGGAAATGATGATGATGGCTGTATATTCCTCGACACCGTGAATCAAAAAGTCAATCGTCTTTGACGCGGCAAAATAGGTCAACATCGAATAGAGTGCGGATTCAATGCCCAGGATGAATGCCGCCGCGGAAAAGATCAATACATTCAGTAGAATACCTCGCCATCAAACGGTGAGCGGCGCGTTGTAGTGTTTAGTTTGCTGACCTTTTCCGGTAGAGCGCCGGGTTGCGGCTTGACTGGCTTCGGTTTTGTGAAGTTATTTTCCGTCCGCGGATTGGGCGCATTCGTCAATGCGTAGTTACGAATTGACGCCAACGCGGAATGAATCGCGAACGATTCCGAGCTCCTGTCAGAGTTGCCATTGCCGGCAGACCAATACAATCCGCCGTTCAAAGAACAGAAGAATCCGGCCAGGATAAGGAATATTAGAAAACGCTTTCTGAAGCCAGACCTCAATGTAAATTCAGATTTGTTCATTCGCTGCGCTACCATCATAACAGACGCGCGCACCATCCGCAGATTACGCACCTAAGCGGATAGTGTCCTACTTTCTCGTCCCAACGGGTTCTCTCTGTGTTCTCCGTGTCTCCGTGGTGAAATGGTTTGCGACGCTTTTTATCACCACGGAGAACACGGAGAATGCAGAAGACTCAACCACCTGTGCGAGATTGAAGCCACACGGCATGATGATCAAAACTTCAGGCACCCACTCTACAACTTCGTTCCAGGAGATACGTACCGGCGGGGCATAGCCACCGCCTCACATCAGACGGCAGAGCCGCGAGGGAACATAGCTCTGTCTGAATTCCAGGCCGCATAGACAGGGCAGGACTCAGGAGAGGAGATTCCTCTGTTTCTGCACCTGCCGCTGGAATTTTCTTGTTGTTCAAAAGTATTGACTTGCGCCGGAATCCGATTAAGATACGTCAAATAATCCCTCGGGAACCAGAAGACCGCAGAAGATTGCCGAACCCATTACAAAAGGAGTCGGGTGGTGATTACTCTCAAAGTTAATGGCAAACAACTCAACGTCGACGTGGACCCAGCTACGCCGCTGCTCTGGGTGCTCCGCGAGTCGCTGGGTTTGACTGGAACAAAATACGGCTGCGGCATGGCCCAGTGTGGCGCTTGCACCGTTCACCTCAACGGCGAAGCGATCCGGTCGTGTGTCAAACGCGTCGCAGATGCGAGCGGCAAAGACATCACGACTATCGAGGGACTGTCAACAGATTTGAGTCATCCCCTCCAAAAGGCCTGGATCGAAATTGATGTTCCACAGTGTGGCTACTGCCAATCGGGACAGATCATGAGCGCCGCCGTCTTGCTGGCTGAGAATTCCGCGCCAACTGACACAGATATTGATGAAGCAATGACGGGCAACATCTGCCGGTGCGGAACCTATCCGCGTATCCGCCGGGCCATTCATCGTGCGGCCGAGATCAAGGCTGGCAAGAATGAAGGGAGGGCAGAATGAGCGCGCCACGCATTGTAAAGCATGAAATCAACAGACGTGATTTTTTGAAAACCGGAGCAGCAGTTGGCGGCGGCCTGCTGATCAGTTTGTATCTGCCTGAGCTCGCGCTCGGCTCCGGAGAAAGCAATGCCGGCTCACCAACCGCGGTTGCCGCACCGTTTGCACCTAACGCCTTCATTCGTATTGGGACTGACGACATCATCACGGTCATCGTAAACAAATCAGAGATGGGCCAGGGTGTTTACACTTCACTGCCAATGCTCGCTGCTGAAGAACTCGACGCTGATTGGTCAAAGGTGCGCTTCGAACCGGCACCCGTCGATCCAGCATATAATCATCCGGTGTTCAAAATTCAGATGACGGGGGGCAGCATGAGCACCGCCTCTGAATGGGAACGCTTCCGCAAAGCCGGCGCCACTGCCCGCATCATGCTTATCTCGGCGGCCGCAAAAAACTGGAACGTCGACGCACAGAGTTTGAAAACCGAAAACAGTTTTGTAATCCACGCCGCGAGTGGACGCCGCGCTTCTTTTGGTTCACTTGCGGAAACCGCCTCAGGGATGCAGCCACCGAAAGATGTTCCGCTCAAAGATCCGAAGGACTACAAGCTGATCGGCAAGCCGACCCGCCGTCTTGACACTCCCTCGAAGGTCAACGGCTCAGCGCAGTTCGGGCTTGATGTTCAGATACCAGGAATGTTCACGGCCGTAATCGCAAGAGCTCCAGTGTTTGGCGGCAAAGTTGTGAGCTTCAATGCTGACAAGGCACGCGCAGTGTCAGGCGTCAAAGACGTTGTGCAGGTACCTTCAGGCGTCGCGGTAATTGCCAGCGGCTTCTGGCCCGCAAAGCTCGGTCGCGACAAGTTGGAAATCAAATGGGACGATGGTCCAAACGCATCTCTTTCAACTGCAGGCATGCGCGAGCAATACTCCAAACTCGCGCAATCGCCTGGTCTAGTCGCAAAAAAGATCGGTGATCCTGCAAAAGCACTCGCTGGAGCAGCAAAAACTGTAACGGCTGAGTTTGAGGTTCCCTACCTGGCCCATGCCACAATGGAGCCGTTAAATTGTGTCGTCGACTTGCGCGCGGATTCCTGTGAGATCTGGAGCGGCACGCAGTTTCAAACTATCGACGCCGCGGCCGCCGCCGCTGTTGCTGGTCTTAAACCCGCACAGGTGAAGATACATACCACAATGCTTGGCGGCGGCTTCGGTCGCCGTGCAAATCCGACATCAGACTTCATCGTAGAAGCAGTCCACGTTGCCAAAGCTGCGAAGGTGCCGGTCAAAGTTGTTTGGACGCGCGAAGACGACATGCATGGCGGCTATTATCGTCCGATGTGGTACGACCGCATGGTTGGTGGTGTCGATGCTGGAGGGAATCCGGTGGCGTGGACCCACACGATTGTTGGCCAGTCAATCATGCAAGGCACCGCGTTTGAAGCATTCATCAAAAACGGCATCGATGGCGCATCAGTCGAAGGCGCTGCCGATCTGCTCTACGGCATTCCCAACCTGCAAGTAGATCTGCACACACCAAAGATTGGCGTGCCGGTTTTGTGGTGGCGTTCAGTCGGTCATTCGCACAACGGTTTTGCCGTTGAAGCTTTTTTTGATGAGGTGGCCCACGCAGGGGGTAAAGATCCCTACCAACTGCGCCGCACACTCCTGGCAAATCAGCCACGCATGCGTAATGTGCTGGACCTCGTCGCCGAGAAAGGAAACTGGGGCAAGCCCTTGCCGGCAGGTCGGGGCCGCGGCATCGCCACGCATTTCTCGTTTGATAGCTATGTAGGCCAGGTCGCTGAAGTCTCGGTGGATAAAGATGGAGTGCCGCACGTTCACCGGGTGGTCTGTGCTGTCGACTGCGGGCGCGTAATAAATCCCGACTCGGTGAAGGCACAGATGGAGGGTGGCATCGTGTTTGGTTTGACAGCAGCGTTAAAGGACGCGATCACGCTCGAAGGTGGCCGCGTTCAACAGCGAAACTTTCACGATTACCAGATGCTGCGGATAAACGAGGCGCCAGAAATTGAGGTGCACATTGTGCCGAGCACCGAAGCGCCGACGGGAGTGGGTGAGCCCGGCGTGCCGCCCGTCGCACCCGCGGTAGCAAATGCCATTTTTGCTGCTACGGGAAAACGTGTCAGACAATTGCCGATCGGTCGAGTGGATTTAGGGTAAGTCGTCACGGACGAGACACAGCCTCGGGTCAAAGCGGCCGGTAGTGTTCTAATTTCACGTCCCACTGCATTCTCCGTGTTCTCCGTGTCTCCGTGGTGAAATTGTTTTCGGCACTTTTATCACCACGAAGGCACGGAGAACACGGAGAATGCACTAAGACAATTTCAAATAATGGTGATTGCTTATGGCGCACAGAAAATCACAACTAACACTTCTGAGTTTCATCTTGTTGCTGGTTGCGGCCGGCCTTGCCGCCAGCACCATCTCCACACGGGCCGTCGTCCAAAAAGATGATGCAAAAGCGCGCGCGGCATTCCTCTCAATAATTCCCGTGCTCAAACACCCACGTTGTCTCAACTGCCACGCGACGGGCGACTTCCCTCGTCAAGGCGATGACAATCACGTTCACACTCAAGACGTCAGACGCGGGCTTGATGGGCATGGTAAGTACAGCCAGAAGTGCGGCGCCTGTCATCAGGAACAGAACGTTGCCGGATTGAACATGCCGCCGGGAGCGCCTAACTGGCATCTGCCGCCGGCAAACATGCCGATGATCTGGGAAGGAAGAACTCCCGGTCAGATCTGTCAACAAATCAAAGATCCTAAGCAGAACAACGGCAAGTCAGTGGCGCAGATCATCGAGCATGTGACCGCAGACAAGCTCGTTATGTGGGGATGGAATCCAGGCGAAGGCCGCACACCCCCACCGATCAGCCATCAAGAGTTTGCGGCGAAGTTTCAGGATTGGGCGAGCAACGGCGCCGCCTGCCCGGAGTAACTCTTCATCACTTCAGTTCTCCCGCTTGGACCACTCAAGCTCTTCACTGGGACCGCGAAAATTCATTCTCGTACTCTTATTGATTTAACCAGTCATGCTCTTCGCCGATTCACTGACGACTTCTTTCACCGCAGGAGAATCCATGAATGAAGTTCGCAACCTCTCATCGCTGATGCTGGCGGTTATCGAGTTGACGATTTGCGCCGCTTGCGCAAACGCTTCGTGCGCCGAAGAAGAATCCCCCGACCGCAACTTAAGTCGACCCAGTTCCGCATAAGTTTTCCAGGCGACGAGCGGTGCGGGATACTTTCGCAACTCCTCCAGGGTGGCAGCGAATTGCTTCTGAGCCTCAGCCATGTCTCCTCTAGCGATCTCCACCTGGGCCATCAGCTTGTGAGCGACGCCGATGTATTTGTGTGCCTCATACTCGGTCGCGGTCTCCAGCAGTCGCAGTGCAAACTCGCTGGCCTTTTCCAGATCTCCCTGCTTCAGCCAATGCTCAGCGGTCGCAGCCTGCAAGCGAATGTTATAGCGCCAGCGAAACCACGCGTCGCGCGCAAATATGTCTTGCACCTCGTGAAAGGCCGATACTGTTTTTTCACCGTCACCCGCGTGCGTGTAATCGATTCCGAGGTTTATCCACGAGTTAGCTTCTGCTTCAAGTACGTGATGTTGACGTGAGACTTCAATTCCCTGCTCGTCATATTCGCGAGCACCCTCAAAGTCCTGCAGCTCCCGGTGAAGCCAGCCAATGCAGTTGGGCATGCGCGGGTACCAAAAGAGATCGCCGTTATTCCGTGCCTTGTCGATTGCCTCGTGGAGCGTCGCGAGAGCCGCCGCCATCCTGCCCAGATTTCCCCGCGACAGACCGAGAAAGAAGAGCGATGTGAGCAGCAGAAACCCATCGCGTAACTCATTAGCTAGACTATTCGCTTCGGTTTCGACTTCTATTGCGGCTTCATATTCGGACTGGAAGAAGTGGAGACATCCGCGCCATGTCAGTCCACTTGAGAGCGCCGGTTTATGCGCGAGTGCTCTGGCTGTGATTATGATGTCATCCAGAACCCGCTTGCCCTCCTGCAGCTCGCCATAGCAGAGATGTTTGAGCGCAATCAGGCACATCGTCTCGACCCGTAGCTTCTCGCTGCCTGCTCGCCCGGCCACGTCCAGAGCCTCCGCGGCACGGGTCGCTGTTTCCTCAAGACGATGCGAAAAGAAGAGCGTCAACGTCAACGCGTTAAGCGCGGCAGATTGAAGCTCCAAAGACTCGAGTTCTTGCGCCCGCTCGAGCATCTTCGTGAAATCATCCACTGCCTGGGGAAACTTACTTAACTGGTGATTGACTGCTCCGCGCTTCTGATAAAGAGTCAAAAGCTTCTCAGTCTGAGCCTCAGCAGGCAGTTTCTTTACCAGATTGAGAGCATTGGTGTAGTGCTTTTCGGCTTCGGCGTAAGCGTAAAGTTTCGTCGCGTTGTCCCCGGCGTGAATCAGATACTCAATCGCCCGCCCAAAATCACGCCCGAGCTCGAAATGCATGGCCAGTTGCGCGGCGATCTGCGGCGCGCGCTTTCCGTAGTGTTGGGTTAACTGCTCCCCCGCCTTCAGGTGAAGCATGATGCGCCGCTTGTTTACCAGATCCCCGTAGAGAAAGTTCTGGTAAAGCGCATGTGCAAAACGATAACGTGTCGTCAAGGCTCCATCGGGTAACTCTTCTTCGCCGAGTGTCTCGATCAGTCGATGCGTTTTCCCGAGATGGGCCAACCGCTCCTCGAGGTCCACCTCGTCAACGCCCAACAACGTGGCAGTAACCGTTGAGAGAAACTCTGTACCTTCGATACTGGCGTACTGCAGCGCGCGCCGCTCTTCCTCTTGCAGCGCATCAATCTTTTTGCTGATCATGCCGCGCACACTCTCTGGGGCTTCAAGGTCCATCTCGGAAAGCGGACGGATGAGCGACCAGTGGGCGTTTACTCTCGCAATATCCCCGCGTTCACTCAGGTATTGCAGTAGGTTTGTGGCAAACAGTGGATGTCCTTCGGTTTTTTCATGTATAAGCGAAGCAAGTTCGGGCGGAAAATCATTGGGCGAAAATGTCCCATCGAGATATGCCGCGATGTGTTCGCGACTTAGTGATCCAAGAGCCACCTCGTCACAAAGGTTATGCGACTGCATCTCTACTTTGTAGTTCTTGAGTGGATGATTGCTGCGATCGACATCTTCGGGCCGGAAGGTGCCGGTAATTAACACACGCTGGCTACCGATGCGCTGGCAAAGATGGCGCAGTAGATCCACACTCGAAGGATCGGCCCAGTGGAGATCTTCCAGCAGCAAAACGATGGGCGAATTGGTTGCGAGCATGCCGAGGGCGTCCCCCATTTCACGCATCATGCGCTCCCTGGTTGCGCCGATCGTTTCCTGCTGCAACTTTTCGAGTGACCCGCTTGATACAAATGCAGTGGGCAACTCCATACACCAGGTCGGAGCATAGGTGCGCATCACGGCCGCAATTCGCTCACGTCCGGGACCCTGGAGCAACCCGCCAACAGCATCGAGAAACGGCAGGTAAGCCTCGCCCGTGCCGTACTGCTCGACGCAGCGTCCACGAGAAACCAGCAGACCTTGATACTGCTTCCGCGCGCGCCGCAGGAATTCGTCCGACAGCGAAGTCTTTCCAATGCCCGGCTCGCCGGTGATGAAGACGACGCGACCTGTGCCTGCGATTGCGTTACGCAGGAAGCCATCAAGCTTCTTCATCTCCGGCTCGCGGCCAACAAATGACGGGCCGGCGGGTTCTATCAAATCCGCGTCGTACACGATCGGCAAGCCGGGCCAACCGCCGCTCATAGTTGTTCGCAAATTGCGCAGCGCATCTCCCAACTCGTTGGCCGACGAATAGCGTTGCTCTTTGTCTTTTGCCAGAGCGCACTCGATTATCAGATCAAACTCGCGCGGGAGTTCGGGTCTTACTTTGCTCGGCGGCGGCGGGTCAATCGCTGCTATCTCGTGCATGATCGAGAGCATACTTGGACCACCAAAAGGCCGCGCTCTCGTCGCCGCTTCGTAGAGCACACACCCGAGCGAGAAAATCTCTGAGCGGAGATCCAGAGGCTCGCCGCGCGTCTGCTCCGGAGACATGTAGGCTGCCGTACCGAGAATAGTGCCGGGGTCTGTAAGATTGGCAAGCGTCGCGGCCTCGAAGTCTACTTTGTCGTCGATCAGGCGCACAATTTTCGCGAGACCGAAGTCGAGGACTTTGGCGTGGCCCTTCGGTGTGACCAGGATATTTTCGGGCTTGATATCCCGATGAATGAGTCCGATTGAATGGGCCGCCTGGAGCGCGTCGGCTACCTGGATACCGATGTCAAGCAGCATTCTCAGAGGCAAGGCTCCGCTGCGTTCGACGCAAGCCTTTAACGTCTCCCCCTCGACATACTCCATCACTATGAAGTCGACACCATCGGCTTCTTCAATCGCGTGAATTGTAACGATGTTAGGATGGTTGAGCGCTGAAGCTGACTGCGCTTCTGTCAGTAGACGGCGTTTGGCCGTAACGTCTTGCATGACATCAGGGGGAAGAAGTTTGATGGCGACATGGCGGCCAAGCTTTGTGTCCTCAGCCTTGTAAACCCGCCCCATTCCGCCCTGGCCGATTTTGCTGATAATGCGGTAGTGCAGGAGTGCGCTTTCTGGGTCAGCCGAACTCATTATGCCCTCCGATTTATGAATTCCTATCGATATGGTGACGCGGTAATGAATCGGGCCGATAATATATTCGCTTCCGGAAGTAATTCCAACTAATTTGGTCCCCGGCGCACGTCAAGTTCGACGGAAACGGGGTAGTGACCTAATTTCACATCCCACGGTGTTCTCTCTGTGTTCTCCGTGTCTCCGTGGTGAAATGGTTTTTGGCGATTTTTTCACCACGGAGACACGGAGAACACAGAGAATACTGTAGGACAATCTCAAATTAGGACACACTCAGTTCGATCTTGCATTTACTGCATTTGAGGTCAATGCTATTGTTCTTATCCAATATCCTAACTAAGGAGAACTTATGTCTGAGGACGAAAAGAGCGGCTTGCTTGGAAAAGCGGTTCAAGCAGGTGAGCGTGTAGTGGAGCTTGGCGCGGAGGCCTCGCGGCTAAAGGTGCGGGCTTCTCACGCAGTGGAAGACGCGATGACAGAGGCGCGTCGAATGGCAAAACGCGGTCGTTACGCCGCCGAAGATCTAGTTGACGAAACTGCGCATCGTATCAAACGCGATCCGCTCCGCTCAGTCGCAATCACCTTAGCAGTCGGCCTTGGGATAGGCGCGCTGGCAGGATGGCTCGCCGGTCGAGGCGGAAGAAGGTGAGCGCACCGGTTCTCGGTTTTTGAGTCGGTAGCCGCGTTGCACGGGCTCGCTTACTTTTTCCATTGGTCGCAGATTTCGCCAACTCGGGATCTCACTTGCGCTCTTGCGTCCCCTCTATCATAACCAGCACCCAGCAGTTCATCGTAGTTTGTCTCGCGATGCCGGATGTGCGCAACCACCGCAAGCTGAACCATCTCTTCGTCCAGACTCTTCGCTGCTGCCGAGCGCCCGACGCGACCGCTGTATTTTCGACACGCATGTTCGGCAATCAATTGCTCTCTCGCCGCGGGGCAGAGTGGAAATAGTTCCCTTATCCGCATGGCAAAAGCTCGAACATATTCCTGGTCGAGCTCTTCACGCCGCTCCTGCGCTCGTTCATTTTTCCGAGATCTGACTTCCGCGTCGGCCAGACACTCGGCTTCCGCCTGCTCAAGTGCCTCTTCTTCAACCAGCAACCCCTGCCTTTCATACCGCTTCCTTGCTCGACTAAACTTCAAGACCACCGCCGAGAGTGTCGAATGTTTTTTCGCTCGCCTTGTCAGCGCCGCATCGCCGGAAGGAAGAAACACAAGATCATCGAGATCCGCGCACGACAAGCACAAAGCGCCCTTGATCTCCTCCAAAGTAATCCATGACTGCTTGGCAAGTTGTTCCCCACACTCGCCACACGTCGAACTATCGCGAGTCGTGATGAAGACTTTGATTTCATTACTCCGGTCCATCCTTACAATGGAACCTCCATTAACACTCGTCAGCCAACCCCTGGGGCAACCCCTTACTAGCATCTTCGCTTAACCGATTCAAGCTCCCCACTGGGAGCGCGGGCGGCTCGCCCGCCGCTAGCCCGCAGTCCCAAGTTCACGCCCCACAGGGTTCTCCGTGTTCTCCGTGTCTCCGCGGTGAGCGGTTTTCGGCACTTTCATCACCACGAAGGCGCTGAGAACACAGAGAATGCGCCAAATACAATCTCAAACTAAGACCCTACTTCCCGATGACCTTCCTCGTAATATTACTCAAATCCATTTAAGATCACGTTACGTATATTATTCGCAGGGGGAACTGAGACATGTTTAAAAAAGTTTTCTTCGGTTCTGCAATTCTTCTGATTCTGGTGATTATTACTATGAACGCTTGTACATTGGCCAACGCTTCTGCGACCGCTATTCCAAATCCAACGCTTGATGCTCCGCTCGCAACTACAAGAGGCGAACAAACCGCAATACTCGCAGGCGGCTGCTTTTGGGGCGTCGAAGCAGTCTTTGAGCATGTCAAAGGAGTATCGAGAGTGGAGTCAGGTTATTCTGGTGGTTCAGGCGCTACTGCTCAGTACGACACTGTAAGCTCAGGGGCAACCGGTCACGCGGAGTCTGTCCGCATCGTTTATGATCCATCCCAGATCACATATGGCCAGCTGCTCAAGGTGTTCTTTGCGGTCGCACATGATCCCACGGAACTAAATCGGCAGGGGCCCGACACCGGCACGCAGTATCGGTCGGCGATCTTCTACTCGAACGAAGAACAAAAGCGCATCGCGCAAGCGTACATTGAGCAACTGAACCAGGCTAAAGTTTTTGGAAGGAAGATCGTAACCCAGGTGGTCCCCTTCCAATCGTTTAACGTAGCGGAAGCCTACCACCAGAACTACCTTGTCCATCATCCGAATGACCCTTACATCGTCTACAACGATCTACCTAAGCTGGAAAATCTACGCAAGCTACTCCCCGAACTTTATAAAGCGAAGTAACGCTGGACTGATGCCACGGCCTTGCGCGCCGTGGAGGTTCACGCTCGCGGCTACAAAATAGGTCAGAAGAGCTTTGCGGATGCCACGGCCTTGCGCCCTGGAGTCTCACGTTCGCGGCTACAAAATACGTCAGAAGAGCTTTGCGGATGCCACGGCCTTGCGCCGTGGAGGTTCACGTTCGCCGCTACAAAATTCGTTAGCAGAGCTTTGCGGATGCCACGGCCTTGTGCCGTGGAGTCTCACGCTCGCGGCTA